>Ga0180436_10004728_pt1 | contig 12166 bp, 11 predicted proteins | sample SS_ome_2_FD_132434 | JGI IMG/M metagenome (GOLD analysis project Ga0180436, IMG submission 132434) | Hypersaline lake sediment archaeal communities from the Salton Sea, California, USA - SS_3_S_2 metaG | ecosystem: Environmental > Aquatic > Non-marine Saline and Alkaline > Hypersaline >...
CATCCTTATGGGTGTTTTTTTACAATATCACCGCAAACCTAACACCAATATTCGCATAATAAGTTGCAGGATCATGATCCAAAACACATGAAAGCCCACCTAAAGGTTCATGGCCAACAGTTAACTTATTTTTTGTACCAACTAAATCCGTTGAAGTCCATTCATAGGTTTCAGTGTCGCCGTTATAAGAAAAAAATACAGAATCAATAAAATTCGTTGCAGGTCTAATTATTAATTCACCTGGTAATCCTGAATTTTTTAATTCTTCATTGATCTGAGGAATCACAAACTTAACAATATTGTTGTATGACCAACCATATCTATTTTTTGTAGAAGCTAACGATACTTCTAAATCCCCTGCTGCCTCTAATTTTTCTTCTGCCTCTAAAAACCCTTTTTCTAATCTATCCAAACCTTTTTCATCTCCTTTTTCACTTCCATATAATTGGATTTCTGATAAAAAGTTTGGTTTTTGAATTGATTCATATAATAAAAACTTACCGCCGTACTTTTTATGATCATTTAAAATTGATTCTTTGTAATCATCTTTCCAGAATTTATTCTTTTTAGGATAAAACTTTTCAAAATATTCATCATCAATAGGAAGATCTTTAACAGATGGAATAGCAACAAGTTCAAATCCATATTGATCTCTATAAATATTTAATTGGTCTAAATTCAAATTTGGTTTAGGAAAATGGAAATCTGTTTTTAAACCAAGTTCTTCTTTTATATAAGCGGTTTGTTTGGCTGCGGAATCTGAAATATTCATGATCTATTTATTAATTATCAAAATAATTATACATGAATGAACTTATTTTGTTATAATATTTTTTGGTGCATAATTTCTAACTATATTTGAAATGAAAAAAATCACATTACTTATCGCCTCTCTATTTACTTTTACAATTCTATTATCAGGTTGTGAAACTATTAGTGAAAAATCAGAAAATTATAGTGAGCATTCGTTAAAATATTTAGTTAATACAACAGAATTTAAAGAAGGTGATTATTTCCCAACTAATGAATTAATAAAAGAAATTGAGAATAGACTTAAGAAATTTAGAGTTAGAGATGTCGAAATTATACATTCTGAAGATGATTATTTTATAACTATTAATTTTGGTACAGTCGATGATGTTAATGAAATTAAAAAATGGCTTGAACTCGATTCAACTTTCAGTATTAAAAAGAAAGTAATTGATGAAAGTGATTTTGAAACTATAATGAAAAATAAAGCTGAAGATGCACTAACTGAAGTTAAAAATCCAGAGAATACTTTTGAAATTATTGCGCAAAACGCTTCGATGGAGGATCCGGAAAGAGTTTTTTATTCAAGATCTGGATGGATGTATGAAAATGAGATCAAGAATGCATTTATAGAACCATCTTTTGCTTTAGAAGAAGGAGAAGTTTCTGAGGAAGTTGTTTATTATAACGAAGCTCCATTTGCTTTAGCAAAGCCAATTACAATTGGATCAATTATCAAATTATTTGGTAAAAGAGATAATGAAAGGATTAAGAAGCAAGATAAAGAGGTCTTGGTGAGCCACATACTTATTGGGTATCAGGGTGCTTTAAGAGCAGATGAAGAAATCACAAGAACCAAAGATGAAGCTGCAACATTGGCAAATGAAGTAAAAGAAAAATTGAATTCTGGTCAGAGTTTTGAATCTTTAGCTTTAGAATATTCAGATGATGCTTCTAATAGTACTAATGGCGGAGAATTAGAGGTTCCAGCGGGTCAGGGCACGTATGTAAAAGAATTTGAAGATGCAGTACTGAATGATTTAGCTGAAGTTGATCAAATAACTGAACCTTTTGAGACACCATTTGGTTATCATATTGTTAGAGCCAGAGAAATCACTGAAGCTTCTGAAGAAACACTTATTGAAGAACAAGTTCAATTTGGTGTAATCTTCTTTGCTCAAAAACCTAAAGAATGGGATCCAACAGAAATGAAAGGTAACTATGTAGTTGCTTCAAATATTCTATATGGAGAAAATTATAAACCATTTATTGAAGTTGTATTGAATCAAGAAGGACGTGAAATGCTTCATAAACTAACTGAAGAAAATGACAAAGAGATTTTAGGAGTATTTATTGGAAATGAACTAATAACAAGCTTTACTGTAAAAGAAGTAAATGGTAGCGGAATTATCACAGTTAAAACACCTGCAAACACTCAAGAAGCAGATACACTTAAAGAGAAGTTTGATTTAAAACCTTTGCCTGCACCAATAATATTTATTGAAGATCTTGTAGAGCCTGTTGAAAATAATGAGCAGGAATAACATCTGATGTCCCCTGCTCAGGATCAATATCTTCTTTAGTCATTCCGACAAATTCACCATTTAAATTGATTGTTGGACCACATTCAAAAGTATTATTGATTTCATAATCAACTTTAAAAGGTACATTTTGAACATCAATCATTTGTGCAATTATTCCTGATTTTACATTATCCCTTCCGAGACTTAGTATTTTTTGTCCAAGTTTGATATTTTCATCACCATATTCAAGAGTTTCAAAAAACTCATAATCATTTTCAGTTTGAATTTTCATTAAAGCTATGTCTTTTTTCGGATCTCTGAATATAACATCTGCTAAATACTCTGTTTCATCATCTAAATAAACTGCAAACTGGTTTGCTCTAGTGAAAGGTTTGTTGCAAGTCGCAATTATTCCATCTGTTGTAATTATTGTTCCGGTTTCAAAAATATCCCAAAAATGAACTATTGAGTTCTTTGCTTTTTCAATTGCTGAAATTGTTGACGATTCTTCAACATATATTTTCTCTTCAATAACTTTTTTTACAATCGGGAATTCCTCTTCTTGTTTTTCAGTTAATTGTCCAAAAAGGTATGATATCAAATATTCGTTTGTTAAAGCGCCTCCTACGAGTCCAGCAACAATGCTGACAGTGAAAGTAATAGCAATAATTTGTGTCCAAACAATTTTTTTCATAGTGATTGGATTCTAACTGTGAACAATTAAGTTTGCAAGATTCAATTATAACTATTTATACTAGGACCCGGTCCTAATATAAACTTATGAAAACTAAAGACCAAATCAGAAAGGAAATGAAAATGAAACGTGAAGGCATGAATCCACTTGAAAAAGAAATATTTGATGCTGCTATTTACCAACATATCGAGCAAAATTCAGATTTTCAAAATGCCAACATAGTACTTGCATATATGCCTATTAAGAACGAAGTGAATATTGTTAAACACATTCAAGGCAAAACCCTTGCTTTGCCTCGTGTTAATGATGATGAGCTCGAAATATACATTGTTGATGAGTTGGATGATCTTGAAGAAGGATCCTTCGGGATTTTAGAACCAAAAACTACCTGTGAACAAATTGCTCCTGAAAGCATTGAATTAGCTTTTATTCCTGGTGTTGCTTTTGATAAGAATAATCATCGAATAGGCTTTGGCAAAGGATATTATGACCGTTTATGCAAAGCTTTAAAATGCAGAAAAATCGGGATAGCTTATGATTTTCAAATTGTTGATGAAATACCTTTTGAATCTCATGATGTTCCTGTAGATTTATTAATAACTAACTTAAAATAATATGACTGATTTAGAAAATACAGATCCTAAAGTATATGAAATTCTTCAAAAAGAAACAGTAAGGCAAGCTGAAGGTATTGAATTAATTCCATCTGAAAATTATGCTTCAGAAGCAGTGATGGAAGCTACAGGTTCAATTTTCACAAATAAATACTCTGAAGGATATCCTGGAAAAAGATATTATGGAGGGCAGGAAAATGTTGATTTAGTAGAACAATTGGCAATTGATAGAGCTAAGGAACTATTTGGAGTAGATCATGTTAATGTGCAGCCTTATTCAGGTTCTCCTGCTAATGCAGCTGTATATTTTGGACTTTTAGAATATGGAGACACAATTATGGGCATGAAACTTGATCATGGAGGGCACATTACTCATGGATTACCAATTAGTTTTTCTGGAAAATCTTATAATTTTGTAGCATATGGAGTTGATAAGGAAACAGGGCGGCTGGATATGGATAAAATCAGAGAAGCAGCCTTAGAACACAAACCTAAAATGATTGTTTGTGGATACACTGCATATCCCAGAGTAATTGATTTTAAAGCATTTAAAGATATTTGTGATGAAGTCGGAGCTTTAGCTATGGCGGATATTGCACATATTGCAGGTTTAATTGCAGGAGGGGCCCATGAATCCCCTGCTGAAGATTTTGATGTAATTTCTACAACTACTCATAAAACTCTACGCGGGCCTCGTGGTGCAATGATTATGTGTAAAAAAGAACACGCAAAAAATATAGATCGCGCTGTATTTCCTGGATTTCAGGGAGGACCTCACGATAACACTACAGCAGCAAAAGCAGTTGCATTTGGAGAAGCTTTAAAAGCTGATTTTAAAGATTATGCTGCTCAAATTGTAAAGAATGCAAAAGCACTAGCTGATAAATTAAATGAACATGGATTTGATTTAGTTTCTGGTGGCACTGATAATCATTTAATTCTGATTGATCTAACAAATAAAGGTTTGCCAGGAAAGGTTGCGCAAGAAGCGTTAGATGAAGCTGGAATAACTTGTAATAAGAATACTGTACCATTTGATCCTCGTTCACCCTTTGATCCTTCTGGAATCAGACTTGGGACTCCAGCTCTTACAACTCGTGGGATGAAAGAAGCTGAAATGGAAAAAGTAGCAGACTTCATGGCTAAAGCACTCGAAAAGCACGAAGATATGGATCATCTTAAAAAGATCAAAAAAGAAGTTAAAGATCTTTGCGAAAACTTTCCGGTTCCGGGAATAAAAATCTAGGTAGTTCGTTTTATTACCATAATGGTAATATCGTCCATCTGTTTATAATCTCCCATAAATTCTTTTACATTCTTTAGAATTGCATTTCTTATTTCTGTTGCAGTCGCAAGCTTTCCAAATTGCTGTACTGTAGATTTAAATCTTTCCATTCCATAATTTTCTGTTTGGGACTTCCATGCTTCCGGGATACCATCACTATACAAAATAATTGCATCATTAGGATTAAGATCAACAATCTGTTCTTCAACCATTTTCGATATATCAGGGAACATACCAAGAGCAATTCCTCCACCTTTCAACAGTTGAACATCCTGAGTTTGGGCATTAAAATGAATCATTTGTTCATGTCCTGCATTAACATAACTCAACTTTTTACTAATAATATCCCAGTTCAGTAAACATAAAGTTAAAAACATATTAGGTGGCGATTTAGCCTTAATTACTGAATTTACATCAACCATAATTTGTTTTAAATTTGGATCTTTTGTTTTACTAAAAAACATTGCATTCGCAATTGATCCTAAAATACCTGAAGGCACACCATGACCAGTTACATCACCAATATAAAACATTGTATTGTTCTCATCCCGTTTAATAAAATCATAAACATCACCACCAATTTCCTCTGCTGGTACAATCCCTGCAGATATATCAAGACCAGCCATGACTGGTAATTGCTTAGGTATCAATCCTTCCTGAATCTGCTGAGCTACTTCTAATTCTTTTGCCACACGTTCTTTATAAACAAGCGCTTTGGTACTTTTATCTAAATCAACCGCCATCTGGTTAAAGGCGTTTCCTAAAATTTCAATTTCATCATGAGTTTTAATTTTAACCCTATGCTGAAAGTCTCCCTTTGCAATAATTCCAACACCTTCGGTTAGTTTTTTAATAGGTTTGGTTATACGATTTGCAACAAAGAAACTTAAAAATAATCCAATTACCATTCCAAGAACAGCCAAAAAGATAGTTCTGATCATATCTGACCGTAACAGTTCATCAAGATTTGAATAATTTACATGATAAGCAACAGCAAACTCATCTAACACCGGAAAGATAAAGTAACTTACCTTCTCAGTTTCTCCTATTGGCTCAACTTCTCTTTCATTTATATCTACATATCCGAATCCAACTGATTCTTCTTCCATTGATATATTTTTCAGAAAGATCAATCTGCCATTTTCAGTCACTACAGAAGGATTATGAGCTTGAATTTGACTTATTAGCGTAGGATCCTGAATAAGCCTTTCCCCTCCTTCATATTGTTGCTCTTTTTCCTCCTGGGAATCATACAGCATTGATCCGTTATAATTAAAAATCTGTATAAGATCAACATCCTGAGTTCGGCTAAAATTAGCTGTCATTTCTCTGTTAAAATAAATGAATCCTTTTTGAGCAAGGTATAAATTGTAATCATTTACAATATTCTCTGAAGTTAGTTCTCCAAATGATTTTGTCTGAAAGAAAATATCCTGTGTAAGCTCTTTTTGCTTTTCTCTAATCAATAAAAACGCTGCAGCAGTGAATAACCCTACAATTAGCAGAGTAATTAATGCGACTAGTTTTGTTTTTATTGAGTACATATTTTAAGTTTGTGTGATTTCATTAGCTAATACATAACCATCCAGGCGTGGATGAAAGTGAATTCCAACTCTGATTCCATAAATAACATCAGTTTCAAATAATGGTACGCCGAAATATTCTTCTTCTGTAATAATTTTCATAATTTCCTGAAATTGAGCTAATCTCTTTTCCTGATCCAGATTAGTTAATGAAAGCTCAATTAACTGGTCTACTTTTTTGTTTGAAAAATTACCACCATTAAAATTTCCTTTTGAATGAACAAGGTTTTCATAAAACGAGCTTGCATCACCTATCTCACTTCTAAATCCAAGCAAATACATCTCTGATTCTTTATTCTGGATCTTTTTCTGAAGTTCCTCAAATGGCATATATTTAATACTTGTGCCGATGCCAATTTCATCAAATTGAAGCTTAATAAACTCACCTATTGTTTCAGCTCCCGTAGACATATCAATTGCAACCGATGGTCTTTTAAACGGATCATATTCCTTAACAATCTTTTTTGCTGCATCTGTATCCTGTGGAAATGATTCTATATCAGGATTGAATCCAAATATCCCATTACTTACAAATTGATAAGATGGGCTGGCAAAACCATCAGAGAATTCTACAAAAGCATTTTTATCAAATGCCAAGCTAATTGCTTCACGAATTCTTTTGTCTTTTAAAAGATCAGATTCAAAATTAAAAATTAAAAAGTTAACTTCTAAACTTGGCAAAGATTGAATACTTACTGCAGCCATTTCTTCAAAGTCTTCAGTAAAGGATGGCGGAACATTTGCCAAAATATCAATTTCACCATTTTTTAAAGCATCAAATCTTATAAATCTGTTTTCTATTGTCTGTATAAATACATTTTTATAAAAAGGAAGTTTTCCCCAATAATCATCAAATCGTGTTATTGCTACTTCAGTTTCAGAATCTGCATTAAATTTATAAGGGCCGGTTCCAGTAGGTTTATCGAAATTTCTTTTTTCTGAAGGGAAAATCAATACATTCGCAATTCTGTTAACAAGTATTGGATCAGGTTCTTTTGTATAAATTGTAACTGTAAGATCATCCTTTTTTTCTATACTCTCAACTGTTGCAAGAATGTCTTTTAACTCTGATACTTTATTATCAGTCGCACGTTCAAAACTTGCAATTACATCATCTGCATCAAATTCTGTACCATCATGAAAGACAACATCAGGACGAAGTTTAAACTCCCAAATAGTGTCATGCACTCTACCCCATGATAGAGCAAGTTTTGGCTCAATTTGGAGGTTTCTGTTTGTTCCTACAAGTCCTTCATACATATTAAGCAGTCTTGTTCTTGTATTAGGATCAAATAAGGTAGGTTCATAACCTGCAAAATTAAATGCATAAGCGATTTTAAGCTCTTTATCTGAAATAGTTCTATCTTCTTCAATTATTTCACTAGGGAAATATTCATCTTTTAATTCAAAAAATTCTTTTTGAAAAAACAAATACACAAGCAGGAAGCCCATAACTCCCAGCAGCACAATGTAAAACGCAATTTTTAATAGTACTTTCATGTGTTTTTATTTTTTATTTTTTGATACAACTATATCAGCATATTTTACCATAAAATAGCCATCAATGGAAGCCTCAATTAGTCGTCTCTCTTTAAAATCGACATAAATGCCTCTTGAGGAATATCAACATTCCCAACTTTTTTCATACGCTTTTTCCCTGCTTTTTGTTTTTTAAGAAGTTTATCTTTTCTGGTTCGATCACCTCCATAAAGCTTTGCAGTAACGTCTTTTCTTAACGCTCTAATTGTTTCTCGGGCAATGATTTTTGCTCCAATTGCAGCTTGTAAAGGTATCTCAAATTGAGTTTTTGGAATTAATTCTTTTAATTTTTTAACAATTGCGCAACCTGTATAATATGAGTCTTTTCTATGAACAATTACTGATAAAGCTTCAACAATACTTCCAGCAACTAGAATATCAAGTTTTACAAGATCATCCTCACGATAATCTAAAAAATCATAATTCATTGAAGCATAGCCGGAAGTTGCGCTTTTTAAAGCATCATAAAAATCCACAACTATTGAAGCCAAAGGTATTTCAAACGTTAGAATAACCCTATCCTGATCAATATATTGCATATCTTTATTCATTCCGCGTCTTTCCTGAATTAATTTCATCACAACTCCAACAAAATCTTTAGGCACAAGGATCTCAAGTTTCATCCAGGGTTCTCTTATTGCCTGTAATTTTGCAGGGTCCGGCAGTTGCGCAGGGCTTGAAATAAATGATTCTTCACCAGTGCTTTCAACAGCAATATATGAAACAGAAGGAGAAGTAATTATTAAATTCAAATTGTACTCTCTTTCCAGTCTTTCCTGTACAATTTCTAAATGAAGCATTCCTAAAAATCCGCATCTAAATCCAAATCCTAATGCACCTGATTGCTCTGGTTCAAAGGATAAAGCTGAGTCATTTATCTGAAGTTTTTCAAGAGCATCTCTTAAAAGAGGATAATCATCTCCATCAACACAAAAAATACCTGCAAACACATATGGTTTTACTTCAGAATATCCTGATAAAGGTTTTGCAGCAGTTAAATCCACTTTTGAGGAACCAGTTTTCCAGATTGTATCACCAACTCTTGCTTCAGCAACTGTTTTAAGTCCAGTTACGATATATCCAACTTCTCCAGATTTTAGCTCAGGGGATGGTTGATATTTTGGCTTAAAATAACCACATTCCATTACTTCAATTTCTTTTTTTGTATGAAGTAAATGAACTTTATCTCCTTTTTTAATTCCACCTGACATCACTCGTACAAATGCAACAACTCCTTTATAAGAATCGTAAACTGAATCAAAAATTAAAGCTTTAAATTCATCATCTTCTGATGATTCCTTTGGAGGAGGAATACGATTAATTATGGCTTCAATAACTTGCTCAATGTTTGTCCCCTCTTTAGCTGAAACAGTTAAAATTTCTTCTTTTGGAATCCCGAGTGAACTTTCAATTTCAGCTGAAACTTTTTCAACATCTGCAGAAGGCAAATCAATTTTATTTAAAACAGGTATAATTTCCAAATCGTTTTCAATTGCCATATAACAATTTGCCAGAGTTTGAGCCTGAATCCCCTGAGTGGCATCTATTACCAATAAAGCGCCTTCACAAGCTGCTAAACTACGAGACACCTCATAACTAAAATCAACATGGCCCGGAGTATCAATCAAATTCAAAATATAGTTTTCATCATTATGCTGCCATTCCATTCTAACTGGTTGCAGTTTTATTGTTATTCCTCTTTCCTGTTCCAGATCCATTGTGTCTAATAATTGACCATGTTTCATATCTCTTTTCTCAACAGTTTTTGTAACTTCAATAAATCGATCAGCCAAAGTAGATTTTCCATGATCTATATGCGCTATAATGCAAAAGTTTCTTATGTGTTGTACAATTTTTTTATTCATGGTTGTGTTAGAAATTTTCGTTCCCCAAAAGTATATAGAAATAAGCTTATTTTGCAAATGAATATTATGTGGCTCTCTATTGATAAAAAAGCGATTTTTTGCTATAATGATATGAAATATTTGTAAATAAAAATAAATATGCAAGCCAAAGTACCTCAAAATGTACAAATGGCAGATAAGATAGTTGGACCCCTAACTCTAAGGCACATGATAATTCTTGGAGCTGGTGGAGGGCTGGCATATCTAATCTATACAATTCTGGCTACACGATATTTCTGGGAAGTATGGGTACCACCAGTAGCAATTATTACAATTCTTACACTACTCATTGCATTCGTTAAAATTTATAATGTTTCATTCGGGAAATTTTTAATTCTATTTCTCGAGCATCAACTAGTACCTCGTAAAAGAACATGGATTAAAGCAAGTGGTGAAGTACTGGGAATAGGCCCTATGCAACCAAAAAAATCTCTAAAAAAAGCAGAAGATAAAGAAAAATCACAAAGAGCCACAGAAACAATGAAAAAGCTTGATGATATAACAAAAGTATTAGATTCATACGGTAAAAAATAATAATATGCCTACAGAAACACAAGAAAAACCAGAAACAAAAAAGACAGATGATAAATCTGTTAAACAAAGCAAAAAGAATTCTGCAGCAAGTACTCAGGTACATTTAAAAATTGCAGAAATTCGTGATGATACCATTGTTTTGAAAAACGGTGGTTTAAGAGCTGCTTTAAAAGTAAACAGCATTAATTTTAATTTAAAATCCGATGATGAGCAAAATGCAATTATTTATTCTTATCAAAACTTTTTAAATTCTTTAGAATTCCCTATTCAAATAGTTGTCAGATCAAAAAGACTGGATATTGATAATTATCTTGATTCTTTAAATGACTTAGGAGAGAAACAAACGAATGACCTACTTCAAAAGCAAACTTACGAATATATGGATTATATTCAAAGGCTTGTAGAATATGCAGATATTATGGAAAAATCATTTTATGTTATTGTGCCTTTTGATCCATACAGATCTAAAAAACCAAGTTTAATACAAAGATTCTTTCAAAGTCTATCTCCAAAAGACACGCCTTCAGAAGTAAGAAATAGAAGAAAAGAATTTATACAACTTAAAAAAAGCTTAAATCAAAGAGTGACAATTGTTAAAGCAGGTCTTCAGGGAGTTGGACTGCAGGTTGATCAATTAGAAACAAAAGATTTGATTGAATTATTTTACGAAACTTATAATCCCCTTAGTTCACGTATTCAAAAATTTGAAGATTTAGAAGAAATTCAAATTAAAGCAGACAATGATGTCTTAGATGAGGAAAGCAGAGAAGAATTAAGTACAGATGATGAAGAAGAATCAACTACAACTTAAAACATTGTTATTATGCCTCATTTTGAATATGGTAGTAAAAATATTGAATGTCCAGGCAAATTAGAATCAATTAAAGTAAAAATTACTTGTGATCGTCAATTAACTTCATCTGATGCTGTAGGCCAATTATCAGTATTATTAGGATTGGGAGATAAATCTGTAAGAAAAGCATTTCCCGAATTATTGAAAATGCAACCAAATGATAAAGTTACTTTTATTGAACCAGTAGATAAAAAAGGTACACGTCATTTTGATGCAATTGGTACTAGAAATGGGAAAAAGATTTTTCATATTAGAATAGTGCTTCTTTTAAATGGTTTCAATGTTTTAAGAGCATAAAAAAACCCTATCTTGGCAACGACCTACTCTTCCACAACTAATGTTGCAGTACCATCGGCGAAGAGTGGCTTAACTGCTGTGTTCGGGATGGGAACAGGTGTACCCCACTCTCAAGAGTTACCAAGATAGGATCTTTTTATCAACGATCAGTGTTATTCACACAAATTGCTAGTCAAGTGGCCTAAAGTATCGGTACCAAATCCCGCAAGCGGAACTTGAGCACCAGTACTTTTGGGCCACTTATAAATATAAGTTCAAGTTATAAGTTCAATGACCTATTAGTATTGCTCGACTAAGCACATCACTATACTTACATCTGCAACCTATCAACCAGGTGGTCTTCCTGGAGGTTCATGGAGAAATCTAATCTTAGGTGTTGCTTCCCACTTAGATGCTTTCAGCGGTTATCAACGCCGAACATAGCTACTCTGCAGTGCCGATAGACTCGACAACAGATACACCAGAGGTTCGTCCACCCCGGTCCTCTCGTACTAGGGGCAGCTTCCTTCAAATTTCTAACGATTGTGGAAGATAGGGACCGAACTGTCTCACGACGTTCTGAACCCAGCTCGCGTACCGCTTTAAATGGC
>Ga0180436_10004730_pt1 | contig 12163 bp, 11 predicted proteins | sample SS_ome_2_FD_132434 | JGI IMG/M metagenome (GOLD analysis project Ga0180436, IMG submission 132434) | Hypersaline lake sediment archaeal communities from the Salton Sea, California, USA - SS_3_S_2 metaG | ecosystem: Environmental > Aquatic > Non-marine Saline and Alkaline > Hypersaline >...
TCCACTCACGACTACCTGCTCTTCTTTACCGAATCCGGAAGGGTTCATTGGCTCAAGGTCTATCAGATCCCACCCGCCTCCCGGATCGCGAAAGGCCGGGCGATTACCAACCTTCTCCAGATATCCGGCGATGAGAATATTGCCGATCTGATCCGGGTGAGGGATTTCAGTCCGGATCAATTTATTATGCTGGCTACCTCGAATGGTATCATCAAGAAGAGCTCTCTCCTCGACTATAGCCGGCCCCGGTCCGGGGGGATAATCGCCGCTACCGTCGATCCCGATGATCGGATAATTGAGGCTATCCTCACCAGTGGTTCGGATGAACTCCTCCTGGTCACCTCCGGCGGCAAGTCAATCCGATTTAAAGAAACCGATGTACGTCCGATGGGAAGAACCGCCCGGGGAGTTAAGGGAATCCGGCTGGGCAAAGACGATAAAGTGGTGGTGATGGAGAAGGTGGAGGAGGATTACTCCTTACTGGTGGTATCCGAAAATGGCTATGGAAAGAGGACCGATTTCGATCAGTATAACGCCCAAAAGCGAGGTGGTGGCGGAGTCATTACCCTGAGGACCGGTGAGAGGAACGGCGCGCTGGTTGGTGCGGCTTCGGTCCGGGCTGGCGATGAACTGATGCTAATCTCAACCGAGGGGCAGATGATCCGGATGCCGGTGGATCAGATCCGTGTGATCGGCCGGGCTACCAAAGGCGTCCGCCTGATCAATCTAGACCAGGGCGACAAGCTGGTTTCTCTGGCGAAAGTCGCCGAAGAGGAACCGGAGGTAGAGAATGGTGAGGAGCAGGCCGATAAGAAAGCTTGATTTGAGGTTACGAGGTTACAGAATGGGCCATCCTCCTGTGCCCATTAATACCCCCGAATGTCCTGCCTGTCCTGCCTGAAAGATCCTTATTTTACAAATATTACATGGTATTATTTGTAAATTAACAGAGGAATCCCTGCGAAATAATGAATAAAACCCCCCTTATTTTACAAAATATACCATGTATTATTTGTATAATAAGGGGGGTTAATTATGCCTGGAGATAGGGGAGAAAAATTTTCAGGGATTATTTACCAGGCGGATTTTTCTAGGGGGACGTTGAATTGGCCGGAGATCGCACTGCTGACGGCGTCTTTTTTCATCAATTTGAGATCGAATGTTCCGCAGACCATGCTCCCGGTTATTTTAGTAATGACAGCGGTACCTTCCCGCACTCCCAGGGAGACGATAGCTCCCTTCTCTTCCCGGGCCACTTTTATCTCCGCAGTTACCCAGAATGGCTTTCCGTAGCCCGCTGCGGCAGAGTAGGTTCCGGGGACAATCGGCCCCTTCGCGTTGGAAAAGTTGATCGCCGCGATAAATACTCCTTTCTCCTTAACCGGAACGACGAAATTGTTTGCCATCTGAGTGATGGTGAAATCCCCGTTAGAGAGATAGACACCGAGCAGGATTCCATCCTTCTTTAGCATGGCGCCGCTCGATTTGATGAGGGAAAGGTCGAAAGGTCCCATAGCTTTAACGGTGTTGCTGTTTGAGATCATTTCGGTTAATGAGCTGCTCTCAGGACAACTCTCTTCCGAATAGACTCCGGGTACGCATGCTGCTCCCCAGACACAGACAGTAAGAAAAATCGACCAGATCATTTTCATAATCCCCTTTCTCCTTTTGGGTAATATGTTTAACGGTACTGAATATGCCGCTCTAATGGGTTAACTTTTGATATTTTCTTTTTTATTGTCGAGATATATCTAGTATAGCTATATTGAATTATATTTCAATTGAGAAATGCTTCGAAATAAAAGTTATAACTTTTTCCGGACGTTTTGACTTGTCTTAAGTGTGCTATAATTGTTTAATTCCTGATGATTATAGAAATATAGAAAATTATTTATTCCGGTGTAAATTCGGAGACAATTTAATGCTTGATATTAAAACAATTAGAGATGATCCGGAGCGGATCAAAAGGGTCCTTCTTCAGCGCTTGATGGAACTGGACGTCGATCGCGTCATTGCCCTGGATCGAGAGAGGCGGAACCTCCTGCAGGAGGTTGAAGAGCTGAAATACAAGCGCAATCAGGCTTCAGGGGAGATTGGCCGTTTGAAGAAAGCCGGAGAAGATATTTCCGTCGCGGTTCAGGATATGAAGATGGTGGCGGAGAAGATCCATCTTTTTGACGGGATGATACGCGAGCTATCCGCTGAACTGGACGAACTCTTATCCCGGGTGCCGAATCTTCCTGACTCGGAAGTACCGGTAGGACCGGATATGCGTGCCGCGATCACCGTGCGGGAAGAAGGCGATAAACGGGAGTTCGATTTCTCTCCCCGGAGTCACCTGGAATTAGGTGAGACACTGGGCCTGATTGATTTTAAGAGAGCGGCGAAGATTACCGGTTCAAATTTCGCCCTCTATAAAGGTCCGGGAGCTCTTTTGGAGCGGGCTCTTATCAACTTTATGCTCGACCAGCATACGCTGAATAATGGATTTACCGAGATCTCACCGCCCTTTGTCGGCAACCGGGAATCGATGCTGGGGACCGGGCAGCTGCCCCTGCTGGAGGATGATATGTATCATCTCCGCCGGGATGATTATTTCCTGATCCCGACCGGTGAGGTGCCGATCACCAATCTCCACCGGGGCGAGATTTTAAAAGAGTCCGATCTTCCGATCAAGTATGTCGGCTATACCCCCTGTTTCCGGAGAGAGGCCGGTTCTTATGGAAAGGAGACCCGGGGATTGCTCCGGATCCACCAGTTCGATAAGGTCGAGCTGGTTAAGCTGGTTCAGCCGGATACCTCGTATCGGGAGCATGAAGATCTTCTCCAGGACGCGGAAGGGATTCTCAAAAAGTTAGATCTTCCTTACCGGGTCCTGATGCTCCCGACCGGAGAATTGAGCTTTGCTTCAGCCAAGTGCTATGATATTGAAGCCTGGGCTCCGGGCCAGGAGGAATGGCTGGAGGTATCATCGGTATCCAACTTCGAAGACTTCCAGGCGCGCCGGGCAAATATCCGGTATCGTGACGGTAAGGGAAAGATCCACTTTGTTCATACCCTGAACGGTTCCGGTCTGGCCCTCCCCCGGATTGTGGTGGCGATCCTGGAGAATTACCAGCAGGCCGATGGATCAGTCATAGTCCCGGAAGTCCTGAGGCCGTATATGAGGGGGATGGAGGTTTTTTCGGGAGATAATGCATAATCCGATTTCTTGATTGATTGATGCAAGATATGAGATACAGGGCGGCACCTCGATACGGTGTGCAAATATTTATTATTGCATCCAGTTTTAATAATATCTAATAATCCCACGTGGTTTTTCGATTTTTTTTAAGAACTCAGCGCTTTGCGCTAACTTTTGGTAGCCGCACCCTTTAGGGTGCGTAATGTGGCGCAGGCTAAAGCCTGCGGCTACCTTTTCAGTGAAATCTTGAGAACCGTTGACCCCGCAAGGGTTCCGTGGGTTCTGCGTCACCGCCTATAGCGGTGCCGCATCCGGCACCCCGATCATTAGATCGGGGATGACGGAGAATCCTAGCGACTGAAAAAAAAGAATATTATAGGAAGGGTGCGAGAGCGGTTGAATCGGGCGGTCTTGAAAACCGTTGAACCCGCAAGGGTTCCGTGGGTTCGAATCCCACCCCTTCCGTGAAAAAAGTAATCTGAGAGCCCGATTCCGTGGGTTCTGCGCCAGAGGCAGTTTGGCATCTCCGCCAAAGGCGCATCAGCCTCCGGCTGAGAATCCCACCCCTTCCGTAATATTTTTTTGCTTTGCAAAAAAATAGTTTTGAAAGTTGATCAAGGGTTAATGATTTTGGTTAAGATAAAGGGGTGATCAAGATTTGCTTGTCGTCATATTTTCAAGACTATTATTTTTCCGGCGGAAAATTAATAAATCCCACCATCTCCGTACTAACCAAAAATCAGACTAGAGAAATTCGCCTGGCGAAAGCCTTCCGTCTTGATTAATCTATTCATGGTTCCACTCCAACCGGAGAAGGGAGCTTGACCGAAATCCCCCTTGACAATGCCGGAAGGATATTCTAATTTGGTACTGTTCTATAAACAGAACATATGTTCTATTTATAGAACGCATTTAAGAGTGGGAATGCAATGAAAATACACAACATACTCGACGGAATTTTAAGCCGGGGTTCAAAAGTAAAGGTATTGAGATACCTCTTTCGGGAGGACGATGAACATACCGGTCGAGGGATAGCCAGGGCCATTGGAATGAGCCCATCGATAGCCCATTCAGTTCTTTCGGAACTTTCCAGCGAGGGCTTGGTCGATGTGAGAGAAAAAGGAAAGGCAAAACTCTATCGACTTCGGAGTAACATCTATATTGTGGAGAAACTTCTCAGGCCACTTTTTAATGGAGAAGATAATTTATTCAGAGATCTGATAAAAGATCTCAAGTCCGGAATCCTCAGATCAAAGCAAGAGATCGTGAGTATATCCATTTTCGGCAGCGTTGCCACGGGAAGAGAGACAGTACGAAGCGATCTCGATCTTCTTGTTGTTCTCTGTGCAGCTTCAGGGAAAAAGGCAATTCGTAAAAACATTGATGAATTGAGTATCGGTCTGGCTGAGAAATACGGGATTACCTTTTCACCTTATGTTGTTACCAGGAGGGAGATTAAGGAGAAACGAGACCGGAAGCTGCCGCTGATCAAGTCCATTCTGGCAAACAATCAGCTAATTTATGGGGAACCGGTAGAGAGGATATTGGCATGAGTAAAGGTAAAACACGGAAAATTATGAGAGTAGCAGCTCTGACTGATATGAAAAATATTATGATTCATGAAAAATTTATGCTCCTGGCATTTGAACAGGCCCGCCAGGCGGTTGAAGCCGGAAATGAACCTTTCGGCGCGATTCTGGTCAAAGATGGAGAGGTAGTCGCGCTCGGCCAGAATAAGATTAATACTGAAAATGATCCAACTTATCATGCTGAGACCGGCTTGATACGGGATTACTGCCATCAAACCGGGATCACCGATCTTTCGGAATATACCATGTATACTTCATGTGAACCCTGCGTGATGTGCGCCGGTTGTATGATATGGTCTAACCTGGGTCGGATGATCTATGGCATATCGGTTAAACAGCTATTCGATATGCTGGAGGAAGGGGCCAGCGAAGTGTTCTCGCAGGAGGATGATCGGGGCATCAGCATGCCATGCTCTGAGATTTTTTCCCGCAGTTCCAATAAGATTATTGTAATCGGAGGCGTCCTGGAAGAAGAGGGAATTGAATTATATCGGAGTTATATCTCGAACTCTAAGTAATATCATTATACTATTTCTCGCTCTTGATTTTTTTCAATGATGTGGTAACTTTACCCGACTATTATTTTTCCTCCGGAAAAATAATATTGGAGAGGTGGCAGAGCATGGTTGAATGCGGCGGATTGCTAATCCGTTGTACCGGTATAAGCCGGTACCGAGGGTTCGAATCCCTCCCTCTCCGTAATATTTTTTTGCGTTGCAAAAAAATAGTTTTGAACATTCTGTCGATATTTAAACGTTGGAAAATAGTGATATAGTGGCCAATATTAGATGGTGTGATATTTTCAAAGCTACTATTTCCCCTGTGGGAAAATAGTAAATCGCTCCCTCTCCGTTATATTTTTTGCTTTGCAAAAAATAGTTTTGAATGTTGAGCTAAATTGGAATATTTAGAAAAAGATTCAGGGTTGATCAATATTTAATATTCCGATCTCCTTTCAAGACTATTATTTTTCTTATGGAAAATAATACCGGACACCTGGAAATCGGAAAGGCTGAGAAGGCATGGTTTGGGATGGCGGTTGTGGGGGTGATAGCAGCCGCAGGTTCGATTTATCTTTGCTATTATTGTCAAATAGAAGAATTTGGCAAAGTATCTTGGCCGGTGATTACTGCCGGATTGGGGTTGATCATAGCGTTTTGTGTATTGACGGTAACTCTAATCGCCGGTATAAAGGCGTTCATCATCAGTCGGCATCTCCAGTTCTGGCCGGTTTTGATCTTGGTTATATCCGGGTTATCACTGATAGGTCTGGTTGGAATATCAATTCTCGGAATTATTCTGTGATTTAAGTGGCAGGATATGTGCCTGTAGCTCAATTGGATAGAGCGTCTGGCTACGGACCAGAAGGTTGGGGGTTCGAGTCCCTCCAGGCATGTAAATCCAAATAGCGGCTTTGCCGCTATTTGGATGTTTTGAATAATGACTACCATCGTAAGGTTGAGAGAAGATAGTTTGAAATGCTAACAATCCAGATTGAGATTACGAACAGCAATCTTAAGAGTTGGTTGGGGTCCTCGATTGGTTTATGGCCGTCGGGGACCTTTTTTTATACTTAGTGCCTGAATAAAAATCCGGATATTCCAGTTATTGTGAGGAGATTGCTTCGTCACTTCGTTCCTCGCAGTGACATGATCTATAAGATCTGGGATTTTCGTTGAGACACTAATCAGAACATATTTTAAATGAGTGCTCTTGCATCTCAAGATAATGTTGCTTATGATGCCTTGATGGCATTGGCTATCAAGGAAGCGGAGAGAGCAGCCGAGAGTGAAGATATTCCTATCGGGTGCGTGATTGTCTATGAGAATAGGATAATCGGCCGGGCGCATAATCAGATAGAGCTGCTTAAAGACGCGACAGCTCACGCTGAGATGATTGCCATAACTCAGGCGGAGAGCGCGATTGGTGATTGGCGGTTAAATGATTGCACTCTCGTTGTAACCAAAGAGCCCTGTCCTATGTGCGCCGGTGCGATACTTCTGAGCCGGATAGGGGCGGTAGTCTATGGTGTCCCAGCTCCCCGTGACGGTGCGGCAGGAAGCGCGGTAAATATTCTTAACAATCCGGCACTGGGGAGTTCGGTCGATTGTATTGGAGGTATCCTGGAGGAAGAATGCCGGTGGCTTCTCCAGGATTTTTTCCAGAGAGTAAGGAAGAAAACCAAGAGAGGGAAAGAAATACGCGCGGAGGAATAGCGAAAAATGCTACGCGTGTTTTCAATATTTTTTAAGAAGTTAGCACTTTGTGCAACTTTTGGTAGCCGCACCTTTTAAGGTGCGCAATAAAACGCAGGCTAAAGCCTGCGGCTACCTCTTTACCAATATTTATTGTCGAAGATCCGGCTTCAGACGGGAAATTCCGAAACAGGTAATTACTATAGTCTGTGGAACAAAACTATTATTTTTCCGAAGGAAAAATAATATTGGAGAGGTGCGAGAGCGGTTGAATCGGGCGGTCTCGAAAACCGTTGAACCCTTGCGGGTTCCGTGGGTTCGAATCCCACCCTCTCCGTAGTAAGAAAGTAGATCAAAAGAGTAGGATATATTCGGGAGCCCAATTCCGTGGGTTCTGCGCCAGAGGCGCATCAGCCTCTGGCTGAGAATCCCCCCCTCTCCGTAATATTTTTTTGCTTTGCAAAAAAATATTTATGAAAATTCTATATATATCTATATATTTTGGCAAAGAGATATAGTAGCCAGTATTGGATGGTGTTATATTTTCAAGACTACTATTTTTCCGGAGGAAAAATAGTATCGGGGATATAATCAATCATGACGGCGACTAGGCCGTCTTTCTCGGTTAATCGGAGATAGATCCGCGTCGCTCCCTTATTCCAGATGATCTCCGGCTTGAGGTATTTCTGGAGAACCAGAGTATATAAATCATCAGGATCATCGGGATTGAGGTCATCCGTAGATAGATCTTTCTCCAAACCCATCTTTTCTTCCGCTGGTTCCCCGTAATGCTTCAGCATGAAAGTCCGGATCGTCCCATAGTCTTTGATGATCTTGTCCTGCTCCCCGGTCTCAATTGAATAAAGGCCCCGAACCAATTTGTCTTCATCAAAGAGATAAAAGATAGATGTCTTGATTCCGGCGATCTCTCCTTCATAAATTAGGAGCCCAGGCATCTCTCCGAAGAGCGCGCTGGAGAGTTCCGTCTTTTTTACCTGATCCTGAGACATTCCCCAGTCAACCTCACGAAAATCCGCGTCCCCTTTAGCCAATCCAGGGCCTGTAAGGAGAAGAGTTATCACGACTATTCCTGCTATGAATGTTGGTTTCATTATCCGGCTCCCTTTAGAACTTAGCGCCTTCGGCGCAACGTTCGGGTTAAAAGGGTTGCGGTTGCGCGGCTCGAAACGTTGAACGGGATGCGGTTGCGTGCGGCTCAGCTCCGCAACCGTCCCACGTAACCGATTCGAGTTGCGCAATCGATCAACGATACCCCGAGATTTTCCCGAAACAGTAAATTATTTAACAGTTGCTAGTATCGAGTATATTATATCATAAATTGCTGCGGATTCAACCACAGATGCGATATCATTACATTTCGTAGAACCATTGATAACGCCACATGTAAGCCGTGTAACAAGCATTTACTCTCCAGGAGAAAGATATGGCTGAAGTACAAGTAGATAGGATTTCGTATTATTATGAAATGTATGGGGAAGGTAAACCGCTGGTCTTTATTGCCGGCTATGGAGCCAATCATACAGCCTGGAGGTATATCTACCCGGATTTTACGGGTAGGTACCAAGTGGTAATCTTCGATAATCCAGCTTCGGGTCGGACCAGAGACCAGGAAGGTCCTTTGACGGCTGAGTCAATGGCCGACGGGGTGGCAGGCTTAATCGACGCCCTTGGACTGAAGACTCCCCATATTATCGGACATTCAATGGGAGGATCCATAGCACAGATGCTTGCTATCAGATACCCGGATCAGATCGATCGCCTGATCATCTTAAACTCCTGCTCACGCTGGAATAGCCGGGTCCTGATGGCGATGCAGGGGTTGATTGACGCCATAAAATGCGGCGCTTCTGTTGACTGCCAACTTGAGGTGAGTATGCCCTGGCTCTGCGGAGCCAAGGCCCTGGCCGATCCGGATAGAACAGCTGCCCTGCGGGAGATGATACTCGATAACCCTACTCCCCCCTCGCTCAAAGAACTGGAGCGGCAGTACCAGGTTCTATCGGAATTTGACTCATCGGACTCTCTTGATAGGATCAAAGCGCCTACTCTGGTAGTTATATCGGATGATGATATACTTGCCCTGCCGGCGGAATCCGAAGAAATGGCGGGAAAAATCTCCGGATCCAAGATCGCGAGACTTCCCGGCGGTCACATGAGCGAGTATGAAGAGCCGGAGAAGCTGGTGGCGGCGATTCGGCTGTTTTTGAAATAAAAGTAACTCAAAATATGCCACAAAGGCACTAAGACTGTAAGAATAAACCAGAAGATAAGAAGAGACGCGGGTATTGAAAATTTAAATCTTTTCTTAGTGTCTTTTGGCAAAATAATTGCGAAGCTAAGTTCACGTTCCGGAATTTCAATAAGTTCGTAGTGCAGGGCTTCAGCCCTGCCCAACGAAGGCAGGACTAAAGTCCTGCACTACGAAGTTGCGCCGAAAGCGCTAATTTAATAAGGATAGGAATATTATGAAAAAAATAATGATATTGGCATGTCTGTCCTTAGTTCTTCCTCTGCCCCTTTCCGCATTCGCGCAGGATGGTTTCTTCCGGATATTCGAACCGATGACGGGTAATAGGGAGATTTCCCTTTCCGGCAGTTCTTCATTGAACTCTCGGGAGAGGGTTAAAGATCAGGATGCCGGCCTGGAAGATTCACGCTGGGAGGCATCGATCTTTATTCCAGTTGACCAGACAAAGGATCGGGAGTGGTCCGCGGTATCCCGGATCGGACTCCGGGATATCAATACCAGGGCCATACTTCCCGATACGGGTGAGGCGGTTCCATCCGAACTCTGGGATCTCCAATTCGGGGTCAGCCATCGTGAGCGCCTGTCGGACAACTGGATAATCGGGGGAGATCTCTTTTTCTCCTCCCCCTCCGACCGGCCATTTTATGGCTGGGACGAGATGGCTATTATGCTGAACGGCTATCTCTCGATCCCGTCGGCGGGGAGGAATTCCTGGTTTTTCTTCCTCAATTATTCCACCAACCGGGAGTTCCTTCCCCATATTCCTATCCCGGGGGCCGCGTATTTTTACGCGCCATCCAGGGATTTTAACGCCCTTATCGGCGCTCCGCTTTTATTCGTTAACTGGATCCCGCTGACCGATCTGTCACTGCGGGCGTTCTATTTCCCCATCCACACTGTCTATGCCGGGTGTGATTACCGGTTAAGTGGTGCAGTCAATATATTCGCATCCTTTCGTTGGGAGAACGACCGGTACTATCGGATCGGGAGAGAAGACAAAGATGACCGCCTCTTCTGGTATGAGCAGCGGATTGAAGCCGGTATCAAGCTCCAGGCTGTCTCCGGACTCGAAGTGGTTCTGTCCGGAGGCTACTCCTTCGACCGCTTCTTCTTCGAAGGGGAGAGTTACGATGATGACCGGACGGATAACCGGGTTGACGTCGGCAATGGCCCTTTTATCGCCGTTCGGGCCGGCATTAAGCTATAAAGAGAGATTCCCCCGAGGAGAAATAGATAACCCCTCTTCCTTGTTAGACAAATAAAGCAATGTTATTTTTGTCTAATAAGGACCGATCTCTGCGCCTAATTCCCGGAGGAAGAGAGATAACCGGTGATCTGATTTACCTGCCGGAAATGTTTGTAATCCCATCCCGACCCTTTCAGGGGAGAACGATGAATATGGAGGAGACGGATCTTTTCAAGTTAAAATCCGTAGAGTGTTTTAATCCAGATATACGAACCCTGCGGCCTGTTCTCCGCCTCCATCTCAAACTGAGCCTTGACGGTGATGAGTGTGGTCGGATTGATATTGTACAGGGCTGAAGGGCCGATCGCGAAGACCATCTCCCTGGAGCCCTCCACCTCCTCTCCGTCAATCTTGTCGTTCTGGAGCCCCTTGAGGAAATAACCGCAGACCCCCAGCCGCAATCCTGTCACGACCTCAATACCGGCATTGTAGTCGAAGTGGAACTGCTGGCCGGTAAGATAGTCGACTTTTTCCTCGGTCTCTCCATAATGCCAGATAGCATCAGTATTTTCAGTATGAATATCATACCCGAGCTTGATACTGGCACTGATGCCGGAGGGATGAATCAGGCTTATTGCACCCCATGGTTCAAAGGTCCAGTGGTTGGCTCCAATCGGGGCGTAGTCCTCTTTATCATACTGCCCGGTGGGGGCAATGAAGTCCAGACCAACTACCCAATGAAACAGTTTAGAGTGCCAGCCGATAACGAAAGGAGAGAAGACCATGTCCCCGAGGCCGAAGTGGTCTTCCGTGAAGCCGCCTACAGGCGGCTTCAGTTTCATTTCCTGATAGACGATGGGGACGACGATATGCCCAGCCAAGTTCCCCCCCAGAATTTTGATATCTGAGATATAGAACAAACGCGGAACTTCGGCGACGACATTGACATTGAAGTCTATGTCCAGGGCGGTATGGCCGTTTTCGTCCTTCAGTTTATCGGATTGGTAATAGGCCAGGTAGTTGACAAAGTACGTACCAGGAGGGGGGAGAACAGCAACAAACCAGGCCTCCGCTCCCAGAGGAGCGGATGAATCACCGGCGATTATCTGAGCGGGTAAGGTTGCATAAACAAGAAGCGTGGCCAACAGTGACGCTCGTTTCAACTCATTACCTCCTTCTCTCCCGGGTTTAGTGAGGAATCTATTGAATTATATTAGAGTCATTGAACAGAGCTGATGCTTGTCAATAAATTACTTGACGTGTGTAATTGATGATCTGTGTATATATATAAATTTGTAGTTGACATTAAGCGCCTGTTAAATATATTATAACATTTATATCCATAGTTCACTGTCAGGGAAAAGCGTATGATCAACACCTTGAGTTTAACGGCTAAATCCCCTGATCAGAGGCTGATTTCCTCTGGATGAGACGAGCCTTTGGCACAGAATCTTCTTGTGATTTAAATTATAATATTAACATATAATGATTATATATTAAAATATAAATAGTGCATAAATAGATACACTATAGGAATTATTTTATTCGCCGAGACGAGCATTTATCAGAGGACATCATGCGGGATTTCAATACTTCTAGAAAGATAGAGGAAGAGCTGCGGGAAGAAAGGAAGAGGTTTCAGGATGTGGCGGAGAATGCAGGTGAGTGGGTATGGGAGGTGGACGCGGGTGGGAGATATACCTATTCCAGCCCGGCAGTGATGAAAATTCTGGGTTATAA
>Ga0180436_10004731_pt1 | contig 12161 bp, 24 predicted proteins | sample SS_ome_2_FD_132434 | JGI IMG/M metagenome (GOLD analysis project Ga0180436, IMG submission 132434) | Hypersaline lake sediment archaeal communities from the Salton Sea, California, USA - SS_3_S_2 metaG | ecosystem: Environmental > Aquatic > Non-marine Saline and Alkaline > Hypersaline >...
ATCCTCATTATGGGATTAGAGAGATTTGAACTCCCATCCTTTGGTCTGGAGCCAAAGATGTTACCTGGTTACACCATAACCCCGAATGGACCTACAGAGATTTGAACTCTGATATAAAGGTCTTCAGCCCTTCGCTCTCCCAGCTTAAGCTATAGGTCCATATGGGCTCGCTCCGATTTGAACGGAGATATCGTGAATCCAAATCACGGGTGCTACCAGATTACACTACGAACCCTTTATTTCATTCATTATTTCTTTTATTTTATCTTGACTTAAACGTCCTACTTTACTTATTCCGAATTTACCATTTTTTGTTCCATATTTTTGATGATATTTTACGTGACAGCTCCTACATAAATTTAATAAATTATCTAATGAATTATTAAATTTGTTTCCATCTAAATGATGGGTATCAATATTTTTGGTCTTATTACAAAACTCACAATGTGTTCTTGTTCCTCTTTTCCCTAAAATATTACTCCTAAATTTTCTTTCTTCAGGTGATAATTTTTTTAATATTCCTTCTGATATTCTTTTACTTATTTTGTCTGTGCTTTTCCATTCTTCAGTACAAAACCCTCTTGGATTATTTTTTGCCCATCTTGAATTTTCATTTCTTCTTTTTTCTGTAAATGGTCTAGAATTTGAACATTTTTTTGAACAAAATCTACCACTTCCAAATTTACCATCAATTGTTATTCCACATTTTTCACAATTCATACTACCACCAAAATCTACACTACCAGAGTTGCACTGGTCTCCTCAGGGTTACAGCCTGTTGTCACACTCCGTGACTTAGTGTAGGTATAGACCTACCCGGATTCGAACCGGGGTCCTAGGCTTACTTCACAATAATTGTTCCAAAGGCCTAGATGATTGGCCGCTACACCATAGGTCTGTCTAATATAAGTTTATCATTCTCATAAATTTTCTTAATACGATGAGAAGGAATATGAACCAGTTGTCCTTCTACTCTACAATGGAGCACTCCTTCATCTATCTTTAGTATATCATTAAACGCAAGAGAACGAAGTTTATCTTTGTCTCGATACATAAACAAATATTTTTTTGGGTCTGTACCTTTATCCCAAATAATTCTATTCAATAATTCTAGTATCATTTTCAAACATATATTTATTTTTCTCTTGTGAATTTCTGAACATCAGACTTCTATCAGATATAAGGTATTTATATTTTTTAGATACTTTCCCAAGTTCATCCATAAACTCATTAAAGTCAGCTAGTGGTGTATCATCTGCTATGTTTATTCTTATTTGCATCTTTCATCGCCTTTCTCCTTAATAAAAGTTTCTTGTTCTTTTTGTTGAATTTTAAGACATTGAGTGATTGACTAAACCAACACCATCGACTTCTGATTTGTGTTTTGTCATCTGCAAAACGCATACCATCCCTCCAGTCGTTCCAATCATTCCAATGAGTTTCCTCGAATGGTTCTTCTCCAGGGTGATACAATTTAGTCGTTTCTCTACCACTATGACGTCTTACTTTTTTATTTGGTTTTGTTTGCCTAAATATGAATTTCATAGCTACATAGTTTCCAACACTTTCACTAATCTACCTTTAGCAATAGTTCTACCAAGTTTTTTGTTAAATTGGTCCTTGACAGAACAAACAGCTTCAGCTTCAGCAATTACATTCTTTTCAGTATCTAAAATAAATGCTTTGGTTACTGCTTGTGTTTTCTTGTCATCTTCCACTCGTTTATGGTTGTAACAGACTCTATATTCTTGTCCGTTATGTTTTACTAATTCATACATTTTTGTATTCCTCCTATCTACAAGCCCTCACCCAGACTCGAACCGGGAACCTGTTGCTTACAAGGCAACTGCTCTACCAATTGAGCTATGAGAGCACACGGAGACGACCGGACTTGAACCGATAACCGCCCGATTAACAATCGGGCACTCTAACCGATTGAGCTACATCTCCAAATGGACCCAACGGAACTCGAATCCGTAGCTTCTTCCTTGCAAGGGAAGTGTTCTACCAAGTTGAACTATAGGCCCGTATGCGCTTAGGGAGAATTGAACTCCCTCTTACTGGGCTCTTCATCAACTTGATATGGAAGCCAGTCGTGCTACCGTAACACTTTAAACGCTTTAATATATTATACTATATAATACTTACGATTAATAGGAAAATAATGCCAAGGGCAGGATTTGAACCTGCGTAGCCCCAGGGGCAATGGGTTATGAGCCCATCGGAATTGACCTAACTATCCGACCTTGACATTTATGAAAAATTCTAGAAATTCGTAATAACAATATCAGGGTATAGATAAACCTAATAAAAGGTTTGTGCGCCTCTCCCTTGATTTGTTTTTGGTAACATTTTCCTTTAATCACCTTTACGATTATAATGTAGAAGTATAACTACTATATAAAGTTTTTGATTATTTAACCTCATTATGCTTAAAAAACACTTTTGCTCCACCTATTGGCTTTTTACAATTATCACAAATTTTACTATATTTTTTCCAGCTAAACATAATGTCTACCACATCTTTTGCAAGTCTTAAAATGTTTATTCTTTTTTCTCATATAAATCACCTTATATATTTGACGCCGTTGGCCAGATTCGAACTGACAGCCCTAAAGGGTGGCGGTTTTCAAGACCGCTTGCTAACCACTCGCCTCAACGGCATAAGGATGGTCTGAGAATTGAACTCAGGACTCAAGGGTTGCAACCTCACGTCTTACCACTTGACCAACCACCCATAAACGCCAACTGCAGGAATCGAACCTGCTCAGGATAATCCCGACCTCAGCCTAGCAAGCCGGTACATTACCATTCTGTCTAGTTGGCATAAAATATAGGGAAGGTGGGATTCGAACCCACGTTGTTAAGCACTAAGCACAGGATTTCTCAACCATAAAAGGCACCATAACCGAATTTTTATTCTTAAGTCCTGCCCGGTCGACCACTGCGGCACTTCCCTGTTAAATTTAATAGAATGTGAATGCGTGAGTTATAAACAACTCAATCCGAGTAACAGGGAATTTATCATTATATAGTGTAAGTATAACTACTATATAAACTTTACGATAAAAAAGAAAAAAAGGAATCATTTAAGTGATTCCATAGCTACTTTCAACTTGTTTAATTTTTTGATTGCAGCTTGTAAAATATCAATCAATATTTCATCAGATAATGGTAAAGTAAATCCTATGTAACCATCACCATCTAATGATTGTAACCCTCCAGAATAATGTATTTCATTTTCTTCATTATCATAATAAAATTCATCAGTGTCAATATGAAACGTATCACTAGATATAACTAAGTGTTTTTTGTCTTCTTCATTCTGACCATCTTGTTCTGCCTTATCTTTCATCATTTGTAGAATTTTTTTATTGTCTGGCACAACAATATTAATATAGCCTGGTTTTGATTCTCTATCTATTCCCATTTTTATTATCTCCTGCTCAGATTTTTCCGAGTCACAACGTGCGATTTCTCACACAAAACAAACGAAACAGAACTACTATTTAAACATTACGATTTGAATTTAAAAACCAAATAATCTTTTACGGGGATTATTAGCATATTCTTTTTTACTATACACATACCACCCTAAACCAATTTCATAATCTACTATATCATCATTAGACCTAGTAACCTTTTGAGCTTCCTCTTCAGTATCCCAATACCTATATCCACCTACTTCTATTGATGCCATTAAAAATAATCAACTCTAATTTCGTAATATCTTATATTTTTTGTTTGAACAACCAGTACATAAATATTCATCTTGAGTACCATAAGGCCAATAATGTAACTCATTTATGGAATGTTCTTTTCCACATTTATTACATTTTTTTCTTGGTATCCCTAAAATACCATCTATTATTTTATCTCCTTTACTCATTTTATTTTCTCCATTGTTTTGCTTTCTTTAAAGATTCTGTATGTGATTTACCTTCTAATATAGCATCACCATAATCTAAAAATTCTCCTTGTGATAAAGCATCAACTTGATATTGTTGTTTTTTGCCAAGACCTTTATAATATTTATCAAACTTTTTGTTACCCGTTTCTTTACCTAAACAATTTTCTAAGACTCCCATTATAATAATCCCTCCAATCTTTCTTGAATTCTCATAACAGCAGCTCTATCACCAACTTTATAAGCGTGAGTCAAATCAATTTTTAAAGTTTTAATTTCTTCTTTTAGTGCTTTTTCTGTATCCATTTTATATACCTATTTCTCTTGAGCCAAAAGTAGCTTGTGGTTTATATGTATTAACTCCTCCTCGAGCTTCATAAATATTATCAATTTTTCTATTGCCAATTCTAACTAATGAATTAACTTCAGCTTCATTTAATGCTCCTTCTGAACCTGCACTAACTGCTTGACGTATTATATTTCGAACTCCTGATTTACTTCCTGAATTTCTAATTCTAGATAAAAATTCTTCATAAAGTCCTGGCACTCTTCTACGAACTACTTTATTCACTGATGTAATATTTTTTGATTTTTTTAACGAGGTAATACTCCATCACCTGTATGAGTAATTTTTGAATTCCTAGGCTTACCAACTTTACTTGTTTTATAGCCTTTTGATTTAGTTTTTCTATCTCGAGCAACACTATATTTACTATAATAACCACCACTACGTAGATAGTAAAGGCCCTCTCCACGTCCTTTACCATTTGGGTCTCTCTTATAAGGTTTTAATGGACTTGGCATACTTACACCTTCACATAATGTTTCTTTTTATTTTTTATGTAATAATATTTTCCATTTGATGTTTTATGAATTTTTCTATTAACTTTATTTTCAAGTTTAATAATAGACTTTTTCTTAGCTTCAACGACTTTTTTTCCACAAAAAGTTAAACGAACATCATTTTTATAAGCGTATTTTGGTTTTTTACAAGGAACAGGCATTATCTAGGCCTCCAACCATATTGGTCATATGCTGTTTCTACAATTTCTTGTCCAGCACCCTGATTAACTGCATTAACTATATCATATTTTGAGCCATATTTTTTTCTCACTAAATGATTAATTGCACTATCAAGATTTTTATCTGTCATACAATTATCCATTACTCTTTGTGGTAAATCATTGAATTTTTTTCCACTAAATGCTGAATATGGTTTTACCATTTATCTCACCTATTTTTTCTTAGTACAAGATTTATTGGTACATCCTTTCTTTTTTGCAGTTTTAACAACTTTTTTCACATCTGTTTTTGTTGCTTTTTTAACAGCACCAAGAACTTTCCAAGCTTCATATTCCTTACCTTTAAGTTTGTATGTTCCTACTGCAAATCTTCTTCCTTTTCTTACTACTTCTTTCACTTGACTTGCTGGGATATCTACCCAACCACGTTTTACTACTGAATAAAATTTTGGCATTTTATTTTCCTCCTTATAATAAATTGTCTAAGACATCTTTCGGTGTTTTTGCTACTGAATTCACGTGTAGTGTTTTATGTTTAGTTTTTTTAACTACATCATCTGTTTTTGTTTTTAGTTTGCCGCATCCCATTATATTACCTCCTATCCTAATATTTTATCTACAGGTCCTTTCTTTTTTGTTACTCCTTGACCTTTAGTAAATGATACTGAAACGGTACTTCCTACTGGCATTAAATCATAAGCAGTTTTTGCCATTTGTCCTACAGCTACTAGGTTTAATCCTTTCCCTACGACACCCGCTACGGCTTTACCTTGTGCAGGCATTCCTTGTACATTAGCAACTCCACCAACAACAGCGTGACCCGCCATTAGCCCCACACCTGTCGTTGTTAAACTTGTTGCCGATTTTTTTAGTTTTTTCTCATAATCCTTCATTGACATATAAATCACCTGGTTACCACATAACTTGTTTTGTTGGGTAAAGGGTGGCCTTTTCCCTTTTCACCAACAATTTTCTCCACAGCATCTGACATCAAAGTAGGTCGCACTTCATCAGAAACATCAATATTATTTTTTACTTGTTTTTCCAAATTAGGAATCATTATAATCAAACCTCTATATATAAAAATTGTTGCCCTAATCATTTATATATATATTTTGTTATAACTGCATTTCCTTATGATAATCGATATTTTGCAAACCACTTTGGTCTAAATACCTCATAGTTGTTTTAGGGTCTGCGTGTCTAAGAATGTTCTGAAGTATATGTATATCCTTCCATTTGGTCCAAACCCTTCTAGCAAAACATCTACGAAAATCATGAGTAGAAAAAGAATCTTTATCAAAATGACAAAGTTGTAATGATTCTTTAATATCACGCCAATACCACATATAATTCATACGAACTAATTCAGCTTCACTTTCTGTATTTCCTTTACGTGAACCATATTGACCTAATTCCAAAAATGCATATTCATCAAACCCTTTAAAAGATTTAAGATGACTCATCAACATATCTTGTATTACTTCATTATGAATATATACAACATTTCTTTTTTTACCTTTACCTAATACTACTAATTTAAGAACTGCTTCTTCCTTATAAACTTCTGGTATAATATCCTTTCTTTTAAGTCTTAATATGTCGCCAGCTCTTAAACCTGTATATGCTTGTATGATAGCTATAGTTTGATGTTTTTCTTCATCTAAATTATTTATTACTTTGATTAATTCAGGTTCAGATAAATAAGCTCGTTCTTGGACTAAGTCACTACGAAATTTTGGTCTGATTAATCCATCAATTAGTTTATGTTTTAATGCGGCATCGTCAATTTTAAATTCAATATATGCTTTTAATACACTAAAATGATGTGTTGTTCTTTTCTTAATAGTCATTTTAATTAAGAAATCATTATATGGTTCAAGTTTATCAATATCAGGATTATTTTTTAAAAAATGTTCTAATGATTTTATATAAGTGAATACACTACTTTCAGCTAAAAACTTTCTCTCTAATAACCATTCTTTAAATAGTGGTATATCAGTTATGTGACATTTCATCTATTTCTTCACCTTCTTCCATAGGACCATCAACTTCATCATCATAATTTTCTTCTTCTATTAAATCAATTCTTGAACTACCTAAACTTTCAAAGTCAATTTTATGTCTTTTACCAACAATTTCTCTTAATTCTTCTACGGTTCTTTTGTCAGCAATTTCTTTATAAGTTTCTGTAGCTACTTCTATATCAGGTTTTTGTCTGAAGTCTGGTCTAATAAAGTAGTGGAAGTATTGTAATGTATCTTTAATCATTAACTCAAGATTATTTAACTCTTGAATTATAATGAATAATTTTTTATTGGTATAACCATATGATTCACAATACTCAACCATTTTATCTATAGTTCCTAATGCAACATCTAAAGTATAAATACCTGGGTCCTTAGTTTCTAAATTTAATGTGGCACGAACCGTCGGGTTATTACGAATGAGAGTTCTAATATTTTTATAAATTTGTTTTATTATTCCTCTAAATCTTTGCATATCTTGAACTCTATAATAAGTATTCATATCTATACCACGCATATCTAAAAGATAAAAAAGTATAGCAAGTCTTTCATTAAACAATATAGAAGAATGACTTTTGATTTCTTGAAACGAATTAAATTTATAACTCGCCGACGATACTCCTGATGTTGCCATTTTATTTTTTCTTACCTAGTTCTGCATACTCCATAGCTGCTAATATATCACTTAATATTTTTTTAAGGTCGTTGATTAAAATAGTTGTCTTAGCACTACTTTCATCAATTGAACTTATGTGAGGTTTTAGTTTTTTAATGCAAGAATTTAGGTCACTATCTAATTTAGTTATACCCATTAATTTCTTTTTCTCTTCTTTTTTTCCATCACGTAATAAACGATAAATATCTGTTTCTGTCAAACCTTTTTTCAAAAGTTTATTGTATTCTTTTTCTGTAAGTTTATTCCATAACATCCAATCTTGTATAGTTGAATGAGGCATATCTAATTGTTTTGCTAATTCTCTTTGTGATAATTTTTTTTCAATTAGATATTCATCAATTACTTTTGCTCTTTCAAAACAACTTACTTCTTTCTTTTTAAAATCCATTAACCAATTATGGATAATTTTATCTTGTCCTACAATCATTTTGCTGCCACCCTTATAATTAAATATCCTATCAATATAGCTCCTAATACTGCCGCAAATAATAAAGCTACTTGAGGAACATTTACATTACCATAACCTTTCATTCTAGCCGCTATTGCTTTTTCAATTTTAGCATTAATATTATGAGGAATTAATGCTGTCATCATATTTTTAATAGCTCCAAAATGAATACTTGTTTTTAATACGTCTAAAGATTCGTTATCATCTATTTCATTTCTACCTATAGCTGACCTAAGCATCTTCATTTGTTCTTCATCCTTTACTACATATTGTAAGTCATCAGCTAACTTAGCAGCATGAACATTTATACTTGCCGCAAAAGAAGCATCAAAAGGAATTAAAATATTCTTTGTTCTTTTATCAACATATGTTGCTCTTTCATTAATAATATATGAACCATATTTTTTATCAGTTATTATTCCTGCCTCTGGCTCTACAGGCATCCACTCACAATAACGATTCTCTTGAAAAAATAAAGCTATCGGCCTTCCTTTAAGCCACGCTTTAAACTCTACTATTGTATGTGTTTTTTTAGATAGTATTATCAAAAATATCATTAATAAACCAAACAATAACATAAAAAACAATGATAAACCTATCCATAAATATATATTTGTTAAAATTCCTGCCATTTACTTACTACCCCACAAATAATTATCTTCTACCTAAAAGTCTTTTGAAAAAAGTTTCTTTTCCAGCCATGCTACTATCAACTTCACTGATAGACCTTTGCTCTTGGAATTGTGATTGTAAAACTATTCTTTCGTTCTTTTGATTTGTTCCTTTAAATCCTAAAGCTCGGTCAAGTTTAGTTTCCATTACATTTCTTAAAATATTAAATTCTAATTCTTTTTCAAAAGTGTAATCATAATAAGGCGTACTATTCAACATATCAATTTTCATAATATCAAAATTAAGCATTTTACTTGCTTTACGTCCTTCATCTAAAAATGTTAAAACATTATCTCTATTAAATACAAACCAATATTTCTTTTTAATTTTTTCCGGAACATCTCCATCCGTAAGAAGTTGTTCAGCCATTCCACCACCATAAGTTATTGGTTGGTCTGGAACTCCATAATTTTGATATTGTTCCATAGCAAAAGGATTATCACCTTCTTGTTGTAATGCTAACTCCCGCTCTCCTTCCAACTTAGGTTCAGGATACATTTCAACAATCTCTTCCCTAGGAGTAAGCTCTAAATTTTCATATCTACTCATAATAATTCACCCTACGTTATAATTCCGTGTGTATATCTTCCAACATAATTCCAAACCGTACTTGTAAAATTTCCTAATATATTGTTATTTATTAAACCTTCCCAGGACCATACAGCTTCTGCAACTGCTGTTACATTAACCTCAGCAGGAGGATAATATGTTAAATTTCTATTTGGATAGTTCCAAACATTTAAAGTTAAATTAGATTGATTATAATCTGTTAAAGTTCTAGAATTATAATTCCAAACAGCATCTGATATTAAACCAGTATAATTATTAAACCAATCATTTATGTGAATTTCACCACTACCTCGTATAAATTGATATTGTGTTTCATTATATTCAGTTATTAAAGAAAATTCTATATCATCTATATAACAATAATCTGAACTACCTGTATCTGCTTCAAATATTATTGCAGCATTATTTCCTGTTCCATAAGCGTCACATACTTCATAAGAATAATATCTATACACATTATCATCTTGTCCATTTGTTAAAGTTAGTAAAAGATTGTCTGTTGTTCCATCATTATAATAATAATTACAATCATCTCCACTTTCTAAAAGTCTTGATTTTGCCCAAAAAGATAAATACCCTTCAGTACAAGAAGTTGTATTTATTTCACGTTCTGCATCACAACTATTACTTGACCTTAAATGATAACTTCCTCTAGGTGAATCAGATGTTGATACCGAACAAGACCCACTAATTGACCAAGAATTTTCCCACCCTGTTCCACAATTATTTCCACCACATTCAAAATCATCATTAGCTTCTATTATGTCAATATGAGGAGTAACACAATAGGCACTCAACATATAAATTCCAGGACCCTCAGGAGCCATAAAGTCTAAATGATATAAACCATCATCAGCATAATCCATAAGTGTATAATTAAACCATATATCTAAATCAGGTTCAAATGCCTTAGCAAAACAAGTGGAATCATTTACGAATGTTCTATCTCCATCATCAAGTAATTGTAAAAATATTTTTCCATTTTCACCTGCTCTATATTCAGTTCCGTGTAAATTCATATTATCATCTAATACTTCTTCAACAGTCTTAACATTCAATACTTCTGAAACTTGATTAACTAATTGAACAAAATCAATATTATAAGCTACAACTTCATATTGATTATTATACACATCAAAATAATTACCACTCTTAGCATAAATTTCAAAAGAAACATTTCCAACTAAATATGTATCAGTAATAAAAGCTCTATATTCATTAAGATTAGTTGTAGGTTGTATTGATAAAATTCTCTTACCACCATTAGGATATGTAAGTTCTAATTGAACATAATCTAAAGGATTATTATTTTCTATAACAGCAAATATTTCTGTACTGCCTCCTTGTAAAACTTGTGAAGAAAAATAAATTTGACTAATATCAATTTCATTAGCATCTTGTAATAAATTAATAACATTAAAATATCTTGTAAAATTGATTGATTCATCATTAGTAACATAAACTTCTGCTTTAGCATCAACCAAAGGAGAAGAAGGCATATCACAAGTAATACTAAATAAAGTATGAGCAATACTTGGTGAAACAATATTTTCTTGACAAAAAATATTACCTATAGAATCAGATAATTGTATTGTATGAATAGTATCTGTTTCTGTAGAATCAATATAAATTACACTATTCTTATCAACAACATAATTATTATCCATTATCAAAGAAACTTCTGGAGTGCTAGCAACTTCACCAGTAATTAAAACATCATCAACATACGAAACTGAAGAATATCCTTCATTGTTAAATTTAATACTCACAACATCTGATGGTAAATCATATTCATAATAAGTATATGGAGTAACACTATTTATAGTCACAAGATTAGTTTCAACACCATCAACTATATATTTTACACTTACAGGTGGAGAAACTACCCGAAGCCAAAAACCAAGTTTATTATCACTATAAGCTGAAGTATCAGTTTGTCTTGTGATAGAACTCATACCATTAACAAAAGCACCATACGTTCCAGTATGAGGAAAATACCAAGCATATGCCTGTTGCCCACCAACAACCCAATTACCAGACCAACCAAGACCACCACTAAAAGAACCACTTTCAAAACTATCACTTGCAATATCTACAGCTGAAACCATACTAACTATTGTAAGAAAAAATATTATAGGAATTATTACTTTTTTCATTTTCACACCTGTATAACATTGTCTATATATTTAACTTTTACGGAATATTGACCATCAACCGTAGCACTTGTAATAGTTGAAGTCAAAGTATCATTTAATGAATGAGTTTTATAAACATTCCAAGTATTTATGTGTGGTAATCTATCTCTATCAATTACTAACCCACTTGTAGTCTCATTCATTTCAAAACGATAAACAGCTGGAGTGCTTGGAGGAGTCACTATTATTTGTGTAATTAAATAATTTATTGATTGTATAGTGGTATAAGTTCCTGTTCCTCCACTTACCGTTATATTAAAATCTAATTCATAAGCATTTATGTCTGATAAGTAAGTTATTGTTTCATTAAGCTTAGTTTCGTTTAAGTATATAGTAGTTGAATCATTGTATAAATAAGGACTACCTCCTTCTTTTTCCGTGTTGTTGCTCCTAGCATCTATGGTAGCATTTAACTTGGACTCATTAAAGAATATTACATTACTTCCATTATCATATAAATAATCATCACCAACATTAAAAGAAGTTCCATTTATACCATCAGTTCCATTTAGTCCTGGTAATCCTTGAGGACCGGTTAGATTATCAGTAGTAAAATTATAACCATCTGAGAAGTACCACGTATATGTTCCATCTCCATTATTAGTCACATTGGTCATATTGACAGATGTTCCGTTGATACCATC
>Ga0180436_10004734_pt1 | contig 12159 bp, 5 predicted proteins | sample SS_ome_2_FD_132434 | JGI IMG/M metagenome (GOLD analysis project Ga0180436, IMG submission 132434) | Hypersaline lake sediment archaeal communities from the Salton Sea, California, USA - SS_3_S_2 metaG | ecosystem: Environmental > Aquatic > Non-marine Saline and Alkaline > Hypersaline > Sediment...
CATTTTCAGATCTCCTCCTGGCGGCGCTTTTCTCCATCCCCCCTTGATCATCGTCCGCGTCCGTGCCCACGGCCGCAGGCCGCGTACAGATCTCTCTCGCTGCCGGCGTTCAGTGCCGGCGGCAGGCCTTGCACGTCTGCGGTTGTCACCCGTCTCCGGACGGGATTCGGTGCGATGCTGTTGTCAGGTTGTCGGCGCCGGGCGCCGTTTGGAGCCAGGTCGAGGTCATGATCCCGGACTAGGGCCGGGTCGGGGAGAGCGGTTCCCCGGGTATCGTTGTCCTATAAGGTAGAACGTGATCGGGGCGGCAGGGTTCGCTTCAATTGCGTTTGAGGCAGGCATCGTTCAACGGAACAGGTCAATCCGCCTTGCGCAAGATGCGGTAGAGGGACGTACGGGAGATGCCGAGCCGGCGGGCGGCCCTGGCCTTGTTGCCGCCGGTCTCCTCGAGGGCCCGGGCCACCGCCCCGGGGTCGATGGTCACCGGCCGGCCGGGGCCCACGCGAAAGGCCGAGGTGCTCTTCTCACTCAGCTCGGGCGGCAGGTGGCGCAGGTCCAGCATCCCCCCCTGGCACTTGATCATTCCGTACTGGATGGCGTTGATCAGTTCCCGCACGTTGCCCGGCCAGTGATAGCGCATGAGCAGCTCCATCGCCTCGCGGCTGACGCCCGAAACCTGCTTGCCGGTATCGCTGGAGAACTTCTCGATGAAGTGGTCCACGAGCAGGGGGATGTCGCCGGCCCGCTCCCGCAACGGGGGAAGGGTGAACGGCACCACGGCCAGACGGTAGTAGAGATCCTCGCGGAAGAGCCCCTGGGCGGTCAGTTCCTTGAGATCGCGGTTGGTGGCGCAGATGATCCCGGCGGCGGTGCGGATGGTCCGCTCCCCCCCCACCGGGATGAAGGAGCGCTCCTGCAGCACGCGCAGCAGGCGCACCTGGATGTGGGTCGAGATCTCGCCGATCTCGTCGAGAAAGATCGTGCCGCCCTCGGCCAGTTCGAAGCGGCCCTTCTTGTCCCGAATGGCGCCGGTGAAGGCGCCCTTGACGTGGCCGAACAACTCGCTCTCCAGCACGCCCTCGGGCAGGGCGCCGCAGTTCACCGGCACGAAGGGGCCGGAAGCGCGGGGGCTCAACTGATGCAGGGCGTTGGCCACCAGCTCCTTGCCCGTGCCGCTCTCCCCCTGGACGAGGATCGGCACGTCGGCATCACAGACCTCCTGGATCGTGTCGTAGAGTTTGAGCATCAGCGGGTGCCGGCCGATGATGCCCTGGAACCCGCGGCTTTCCTCCAGCTTGCGCCGCACGTGACGGATTTCGGTGATGTCGCGGAAGATGACCAGCGCACCGGTCTCCTCGCCGCTCGGGGCGTGCACCGTGACCACCGACATCTCCAGCTCGCGCACGTCCCCGCTCCGGCGCGTGAAACTCTCGGGGTAGCGCACCCGGGGGCGGGTGGTGCGGTTGCCTTCGCAGAACGAACAGTCCCCGCCGCAAAACCGGCCGGTGAACACCTCGTGACAGTCCCGGCCGATCACCTCGGCGGCATCGTGGCCCGTGATCCGCTGGGCCGCCTCGTTGAAATAGTAGATCCGCCGGTCGAGGTCGTGGGCCATCACACCGTCGGTGAGATTGTCGAGCAGCGAGGTGAAGGTGATGCGCACCTGGAGGATCGACTCGAGAAACCCGTCCCGGAACAGGGCGTTGACCCGGCGACGGATATCATCCAGCACCTGCCGGTACAGCGTTTCGCGCAGCACCGCCGGGTCTGTCCGCCGGCCGGCCGGATTGACCAGCGGCCAGTGGATCCTCGCCGGGGAACCGGGGAGCGTGGGACAGATCTCGCGGGCCGAGTTGCAGAGGGTGACCACCACGTCGAAGGGCTCAGCGGCGATCTCGTCGATGGTGTGCTCCACCTTCGGCGGGGCCTCGAGCCCTGCCTCGAGCATCACCCGCGCCGCCGTCTCGTTGACCTGCCAGTGTCGATCGCCGGCACAGACGATCTCCACGTTGCGAGGCGCCAGGGACCGGCCGATGCCGGCAGCCATCTGGCTCCGCCCCGAATTTCCGGTACAGATGAAGAGGATGCGGAACACGGGAACCTCCCGGGGATGGTCCGGTTGATTGTACAGGATGTCCGGCAGACGGGGAAGGGACGCCGGCCCGAAAAAAATGCCGCCCGCTGGCCGGCGGGCGACAGAGGCAAGTACCAGTTACCACGGAAACAGGTCAGCGAACGCCGCGGGCGACGGCCACCCGGGCGCCAAAAGTCTGTTCGGGGCCATAGGCCGGGAAGTCGATCCCGCCGATGGGATTCACCGTGCCGCCGGAACAGTTCCAGCCACGGACCAGCGCGGTGTACCCATCGCCCTCACCGGGCCCCGGTGCGGTGACGATCTCGTCGACCCCGTCACCGTCGACGTCGCCGCAGGCGACGTTGACGCCGTAGGAGAGCGCCTGGCCGTAGGCGAAGAAGCTCACGCCGGGCATCGCCGCCACGCGGAACGCATCGTAGTCGAAGGCCCGCACGTGGGAGGCGAACATCTCTCCCGGCCCGGCGCCGGTGACGATCTCGTCGAATCCGTCGCCGTCGATGTCGCCGCAGGAGACATTGACGCCGAAGCGGTTCGTGTCATAGGCGAAAAAGCTCACGGCGGGGATGGCCGTGGCCGCGGCCCCGTCGACGTTGAAAGCCCGCACGTGGGGACCGAACACCGGCCCCGGCCCGGCGCCGGTGATGATCTCGTCGATGCCGTCACCGTCGATGTCGCCGCACGCGGCATTGGCCCCGTAGTTCACCGTGCCGTAGGCCATGAAACTGACGCCGCCCATGGCCTGGAAATGATCGGTTCCGTCGTTGTCCCAGCCCCGGATGTGCGGCCCGAAGGCCTCGCCAGGGCCGGGTGTGGTGACGATCTCGTCCACCTGGTCACCGTCGATGTCACCCACCGTGCACTTGACCCCCCAGCGCATGGTGCCATAGGCGAAGAAGTCGGCGTGCATCGTCGCCCCCGTTACATCGAACACCCTGACCTGGGGGCCGAACATGGCGCCGGGCCCGGCGCCGGTGACGAGCTCCGGCCGGCCGTCGCCGGTGAGGTCCCCCACGGCCACGTTGACACCATAGCGGCTCACGCCGTAGGCCGTGAAGTCGAGCAGCGGTTCGCTGAAACCGGCAAGGGGGTCGAAGAGCCTGACCTGCGGCGGATTGTCCGGCCCGGGCCCCGGCCCGGTGAGTACCAGGTCGGGCAGGGCCGGCGCCCCGGCGATCACTTCGAGGCCGGCGCTGTCGCTGAAACAGCAGATGATCGTGCCCGCGGCATCGAGGGCCGCCACGCGCAGCTGGTAGAGGCCGGGCCCCTGGAACAGGCCCGCGTCGAGAGTAATGGTGCCCGAAGGTGAATTCAGCACCCGGGAGTAGCAGCAGTGCTCCGGATCCCAATGGGTGCCGTTCGGATTATCGAACGGTTCATCGACCCGGCTCACTTCCAGCCCTGCCGCTGCCACCCCGCCGAAATCGGCCACGTTCCAGCCGATCTCGAACCCGGGCTGCTGGAGGCTGACGATCACGGGCACCACCGGGGGCTCCGCCTCCCGGTCCCAGGGCAGGGCCTCGCACGCCGCCACGTTGGACGCGCTGCTGATATTGCCCGAGATGTCGTAGGCCTGCACGACGAAGTAGTAGGTGGTGCCCACGGTGAGGCCGCCGATACTGCGTGAGACAGCACCCGGCTCGGGTACGATCACCTGGTTGGGAAACTGGACGCCATCGGTGCCGTAGCGCACCCGGTAGCCCGCCAGGTCGGGGCACGACGAGGGGGACCACGCCACGCGGATGATCGCGGCGTGCGCGAAAACCGGCACCAGGAACGTCAGGATGAAGGCACAAACGAGCAACCGGCCGATGAACCGCCGCACAGGGAACTGCATCTGGGTTAGACCCTCCAGGAGAACAGCAACTACTCTTGATTCATCGTGGCCCTATAATAGCAATGCCTGTGCCAACTGTCAAAAAATAGACGACACTATTCTTGCGAAAATATAAACTGTTTGCATTATTACACTTAGACTCATTGATCATCCCTGTGACATGACCTAAAAGTAGTCATTCCACGCTTTTGAATCGTCATTTGCTTGACATGGCTTACGATAACGAAAAAAAGGAATCAACATTGTAATCAGCACTCAAAAAAACCTGTTGCAAGGACGATAACAGTGGTAGGGAAAGACGCTCATGGGCGCTGAAATTCGTCAACCATTTGACGACTCGAATGGCCCGGGGATCGATTGTCACGGATATGTCATGTTTTTCAATTGTTTAGAAGTCGTGAGCAGTGGAATTCCCGGTTTCGATGCCGTATACTGGAAGGAGACAGTTGTGAGGTTTCCGGAGGAGGCCGCGAAGGGAAAAATCGTCTTGAATATCGCGTTTCACGCCGATCGAGGAGTTCGCCGATGACCGTATCCCGCTTTTTCCTGCTCGCCGCCCTCCTGTCCATCCTCTGCCCCGGCGCCAGCCAGGCCGGAGTCAGTGCCCAGGGCATGCTCACTCCCGAAGAGGGCCGGCTCGTGGTCGTTTCGCCCGGCGAGCGTTTCGCCCTGGTCATGGCCCCGCGGGTCACGGGCCACGGCCGCATGGAATCCCGCCTCGAAATCCGTGAAGAGGACAAGGAAAGCCGTTTCATCTCCGGTGTGCGCGGCAACGGCTTCTTCATTTCCGACTTCGAGCGGATCGTGGCCATCGAAGCCCCGGACACCAACGCCGTGCCGGGCCGGCTGGAGATCCTCGACTTCCACGGACGTCGCCTGCTGGTGCGGGAGATCGGGCCGCTGACCGACCCGGCGCTCTCGTCGGACGGGTCGAGCCTGGCCTGGCGCAGCGCCGGCGAGATCCACGTGCTCGACCTGATGACCTTCGAAGAACGGACCTACCCCAACCTGGCCGTCTTCGGCGCCGGCCCTGAAGGACGGCTGGCCGGGGCGCCGGACGGGGACAGGCCCGAAGTGCGGATCCACACGGGACACACGATGCAGCGCACGGTCAAAATCGGCGCGGCACCCCGGAAGGTCGCCTGGCGGTCCGACGGTCGGGCGATCTACATTCTCACCGCCGAAACCCTCTACCTCTTTCCGCGTGAAGCGGACGCCCCCACGCGGCTCTTCGACGCACCGCCCGGGGCCGAGCTGCGCGACCTGCGCATGAAGCGCAAGACGCTGGAACTGGGCCTGCGCCGCGTGGAAGACGACCGGGTGAGCGGTGAACTGCTGCTCCTCGACCCGCGGGGACGGGTGATCAGCCGCACCCCGGGCCCGGAACTGGAACTGGAAACGAAAGCGGGAGCGGACCGGCTTACCCGGGGCATCCCCTGGCCGCTGCTGCCCAATGGCCAGCACGAGATCGGCAACACCTACGGCGAATACCAGGACTATGGCGGCGCCCCGTACATGCACCCCGGCATCGACGCCATGGGCGCGCCCGGCCAGGCGGTCCACGCCGTGCACTCCGGGGAAGTCAAGGCCGTACTCACCACCAGCGGCGAGTGGCACTGGCGGGTGGCCGTGGCCAACAACGGCGGCAGCGGGACCAGCGAGGGCTATCTCTACGCCCACCTCGACCCGGCCACAATCGCGGTCAACGTTGGCGACACGGTGCTCGCCGGCCAGTATCTCGGCGACCTCGTGGAGTGGCCGATCTACAACTTCACCCACATCCATTTCGCCCGCGTCGAAGACTCGGGGGCCCAGTGGTACGGCGACTGGCTCTGCACCGGCAACCCGCACCTCGAGCTGGACAACCTCGGGGAAAACCAGGCCCCGGAGTTCGAAAACGCCCAGGGGACGCAGCTCTTCGCCTTCTGCGACAACGAGACCGACTCCTACCAGGACCCCGGCGCCCTCAACGGGCCGGTGGACATCATCGTCCACGTGGGCGACCGAATCGACGGCAACTGGGTCTGCACGGTGCAGACGATCACCTACAGCATCTACCCCGAAGGCAACCCGCAGGCCGCGGTGGTCAGCGACAAGCTGGCCGTCGATTATGACATGCCCCTGGACACCTACCAGGGCGGCCCGGTGGACCCCTTCCTCGTCGACCTGCTCTACAAGCAGGACGCCGTCTGCCAGACTTACGGCGACTACGATTACCGCGAGTTCTACCACATCATCACCAACAGCGACGGCGACCAGGTCTACGAGGAATCGGACCTGCTGGAGGCCTGGGACACCGCCACGGTGTGGGACGGGAACTACGTGGTCGAGGTGACCGCCAGCGACGCCGCCGGCAACAGCACCACCCAGTCGATGGTGGTCACCACGGTCAACGGCAACATTCCCAGCGACACCGTGGGGGCCGCGCTGTCCTGCGTGCCCGCCACGGGAACCCTGCCCTTCGTCACCTCGATGACCGCCACCCTGCAGAACCTCTACGAGGAGCAGAGCCGCCTGATGGCCGGCCGCCTCGAGGTGGACCTGGCCGGCGGCCAGCACTTCGGCAACTGGCGGGCCGGCTTCACCACCGTGGCCCCGGAGGCGGTGTTCAGCACCAGCTGGAACCAGAACATCCCCGCCCTGGCATCGCTCATCGGGGTGAACACCTTCACCCTGAAAGCCCAGGACGTCACACCGCCGCCCTGGAACCAGCCGCCCTATGCCCCGGCCGGGGACACCGCTGAAGCGGCTTGCACGGTGACTGCGGCTGCCCCATAATCACGGCTTCGGCAACCCGTCCACAACGTCCGCCCGACGACCGGGAGAAGAACGCATGCCGGCCGAGGAACAGCCCCGACCCCGCCCCCTGAGGAAACGGATTCTTCGTTGGTCCCTGATGCTCATCGTCTGGCTGCTGCTTCCGCTGCTCGCCGCGGAAGCGGTGCTGCGCGTGCGTTACATGGTGCGGGCAAAACCCGAAGGGCACGGGCTGACCATGACCTCCGAAAGCCGGCAGCGCCGTTACCAGTACCGCCCCGGCTTCTCCGGGCTGAGTCACGGCAACCACCACGTGCGGATCAACGCCCTGGGGTTCCGCGGCCGGGAATACCCGGAGGTCAAGGGGGCGGCCACCCGGCGCATCCTCGTGCTCGGGGACTCGGTGGCCTTCGGTCTCTACCGCGAGGAGGACGAGATCTTCCCCACCCGGCTCGAGCACTACCTCAACCAGGATGAAGGCCCCTGGACCTACGAGGTGCTCAACGGCGCCGTGAGCGGTTACAACGCGGAAAACGAACTGGGCACCCTGGTGCAGATGGGGCCGCAGGTGGACGCCGACCTGGTGATTCTGCAGACCTGCATCAACGACATCGCCCTCTCCAACTACACGTCGGCCATCGGCGGCGGCTCCTATTTCAACTACCGTGGCGACTACATGCCCGAGGCGGGGCTGGTCCGCAGCGCCGGAGAATTCCTCGAGGAGCACTCGGTGCTGGCCGCGGAGATCCTGGTCAACCTCGACCGGGTGCTCAAGGAGAAGGGCCTGCGCGAGGACTATTACTACTACTTCCAGTGGTTCTACAAGGAGGTCTTCCTCGGCCGGTTCGAAACGCCCAAGGTGGAGCGGGCCTGGGAAGAGGTGCTGGCCACCACCGCCGAGATGAATCGCGAGGCCCGGCGCCAGGGCGCCCGCTTCCTCTGCCTCGTCTTTCTGCCCAGCCCCCTGATGAAGTACGACGAGCCGCCGGGCGGTTACACGTCGCGGCTGCTCGAGCTCGGTGAGCGAGAGGGATTTCCCTGCCTGGTGATGAAGCCCCACCTGCTCGAGCGCTGGGGCGGTCGATCGGTGTACATGGACCGGGTGCATCTCAACGGCTGGGGACATGATCTCACGGCGAAAATCATCCGCGACCACCTGGCGGCACACCCCGAGCTGTTCGAATCCCCCTAGCAGGCTGTTGAAGAACTGGTCTCGGTCGCGCTGGCTGGCACTTTCGAGCAGGTCGAGGAACCGAGGAGGAAGTCGATGTTTGAACATCGACGACGAGTGACGAAGAGATGCGACGTACGTGCCGCCAGCCCTATGGGTTCGGGCGCTGATCGGCCCAGTTCTTCAACAGCCTGCCAGGCGGGCTTCGTCGCGAGAAGGTGGAAATGCCCGTGGTTACAAGGCGCACGAGAAGGGCCCGGCGAAGACGTAATGAAATACGTCGAGGTGGGACGCTCTCGTGCAACGCCGTAAACATGGGTCGTTCCGCCTTCGCAGCAGATGGCCCGTGAGAAAAGGGGGCCAGCCCCGTTTGTCATCACCCCGGCACCGCCGGTACAATACGTCCCCGGCAACACCCGACAACACCCGCGACGGTACCGACGATGAACGCCGATCCATCCAGCCGGTTTCCATCCCTCCCGGTGGAAGCGCTGCGCGCCGACTTCAGCCGGGGGCTGAAGCGGGGCCACCTGGTGATCTCCGCGCCCACCGGCAGCGGCAAGTCGACCATGGTTCCCGCCTGGTGCCTCGAGGAGCTGGGCCCCGGTTCCCGTGTGCTGGTGGTGCAGCCGCGGCGTGTGGCCTGCCGCGCCCTGGCCCGTTACGTCAGCACCCGTTGCGGGGACGAGCCGGGCGGCGTGGTGGGCTACCGCGTGCAGCACGAAGACGTCTCGGGCCCGCGCACCCGGATCCTCTTCGCCACCCCCGGCACGGCCCTGCGCCTGATCCAGGACGGCGGGTGCCGCCACTGGCCGACGGTGATTCTCGATGAATTCCACGAGCGGGGGCTGGAGACCGACCTGCTGCTGGCCATCTGCCGCCACGAAGCGGTGCACCGTATCCTCGTCATGTCGGCCACCCTGGAGATACGCCGCCTCTCCGCCTTCCTCGACGCCACGCTGCTCGAAGCCGGCGGCCGGCTCTTCCCTGTGGACATTTCATACGAATCGGAAAGCGAGCTGCCCTCCCCGGCCGGCCTGGAGGACCGGGCGGCCCGGGCCGTGACGTCGATCGCCGCCGGCACAGGGGGCGACCTGCTGGTCTTCCTCCCCGGCAAGGCCGAGATCGCCGCCTGTGCGGCCCGCCTTTCCGGGCTGGACGATACCGACGTGCTGCCGCTCCACGGGGCCCTGCCCCCGGCCGAGCAGGACCGGGTGTTCCGCCCCGGGGACCGGCCCCGCGTGATCCTCACCACCAACGTGGCCGAAACGTCGGTGACCATCCCCGGAATCGCGGCGGTGATCGACTCCGGGCTGGCACGGCAGACCTGGTATCGCGACGGCCGGACGGTGCTCGGGCTGCGGGCCATATCCCGGGCCTCGGCGGAGCAGCGCCGCGGACGGGCCGGCCGGCTCGGCCCGGGCCGCTGCCTGCGGCTCTGGGGCCGCCAGGCGGTGCTGCAACCCGACACGCCGCCGGAAATCCTGCGCCAGGACCTTTCGCAGGCGGTACTCACCGCCTCAGCCGCCGGATACCGCCTGGACCGGCTGCCCCTGCTCGACACTCCCAGGGATTTCGCCATGGAACAGGCCTCCGCATCGCTGACCGCGGTAGGGGCCATCGAGGACGGCAGGATCACCGGCCTGGGCCGGGCCATGTTCCGTCTGCCGCTGGATGCCTCCTTCTCCCGGGTGCTGCTGGAGGCGAAGCAGGAGGGCTACCCGGGCCATGTGCTGCAGGCCCTGGTGGATCTCACGGCCGTGCTCAACCTCGACCGCCGGCTCTTTCTGCCCCCGCCGGGCGGCAGCCGAGGGGAAGACGTGGCCGGGGAACGCCGGTCACTGGCCGAAAGCGGCTGTGACGCCGCCGTCCTGGTCCGCGCCCTGCGCTGCGACCGTGTGAAACAGCTCGAGCTGAACCCGGCCGTGCTCGGCGAAGCACGCAAGGTGGCCGGCCAGGTACGCCGCCTGCTGGGCCTCGACCCGCCGGGCAAGGCCCACACGGACCGCGTGGACAGCCGGGGCATGGCCCTGGCCTGGCTGCGGGCCATCCCCGGGTCGGCCTTCGTGCCCCGCGCCCGGCGGGATGCCTGGGCCAACGATTCCGGGATGGAGCTGGTGCTCTCACGCGACTCGGCACTGAAAGCCGGCACACCGGCGCTGGTGGCCGCGGCTCGCCGCACGGTGGTGGGACGCGGCGGTCGAAAAACCACCTTCGCCACCTGCGCCCTCCCCGCCGATTTCAAGCTGCTCGTCGAAGCGGGGCTCGGTGAGATCTGCACGGGCAGGGTAAGGCTCGAGCGGGGACAGGTGCTGGCGATGACCGAACGACGTTATGCCGGCGCGGTTCTGGAGCGCTGCGAGGAGGAGCCGCGGGGCGCGGCGGCCCGGCAGTCAGCGGCCCGCCTGATCCTGGAAAACCGGCTGTTCAAGGGCGCCGGCGCAGCGGTGGTGGAAGGCATCGAACGGCACAACCTCCGCTGCCGGCTCGACCCCCGGGCCGGGCGCGAAATCGAGGACACCGAGAGCTGGCTGGCGGCCCGGCTGCACGAGCTGGGGCTGGAGCGGGTTTCGGAACTGGAGATGATCTCCACGGCGGACCTGCTGCCGCCCGGCCCGGGGCCCGAGGAGGAAGCGGAATTCGACCGGCGGTTCCCCCGGCGGCTCAACCTGGGGAACCTGCAGTGCCGGGTGGAGTATGATCCAGCGGGAAAGACGATCACCCTGGTCCGGGAGGCCGGGCTCACCCGCCAGCCCCCGGACCCGCGCTACCTGCCGCCCTGGCCGGGCTGGCGAATCCGCTTTCGCGACCGGCAGCGGGTGGTCCCGGTACGAGGATAGGACGATGGCACAGGGGCAGGAACAGAGCGGCAGGACCGGCATCACGATCCTCGTGCTGGCCCACGTCCTGCTCTCCCTCGCCTTTGCCCTCGCCATACCGCTCTGGGAAGCCCCGGACGAACCGGCCCACTTCCTCAGGCTGCGGGCCGAAGCGCGACGGATGGGACTGCTCTCGGGCCGCGAAACGAGCCGCTGGCTCTTCCCGCCGGGTGGAGAGAAGCCGCCCGGACACCCGGGGCTCGAGCTGCAGCGCGGCGGGGGATTCTGGAAGAAGGGCACCGTGGTCAGCGGCTACGAGCGCCACCAGCCGCCGGGGTACTACCTGCTGGCCGCACCGCTGCTGGCCTTCACCGGCGGCGGCGGCCAGGCGCCGTTCTTCTTCAACCACCAGTATGAATCCCGCATCGGCCCGGTCTTTTTCCACGGGGCCGACCGGGACCCGCCGTACAGCGGTGTCCGCCGGTCGGTGCTCGCCCTGCGCCTCCTCTCCACCCTGTTCGGCGCGGTGACAGTGGTGCTGGTCTGGCGCATCGCCCTGGCCCTCTTCCCCGCCGGCTCCGGCCGCGGCAGGTTGGCCCTGCTCGCCGCCGCACTCACCGCCTTCCTCCCACAGTTCGTTTTCATCACCTCGGTGATCAACAACGACGCCCTGGCCATGGCCCTCTCGGCGGCCTTCCTCCTCGCCCTGGTGCGCCCGGGAAGCGGAAGGCTCGTCTCCTTCCGGCGGGGCCTGCTGCTGGCCCTGATTCTCGCCGCCGGGCTGCTCACCGAATTCGCCCTGCTCTTTCTCCTGCCCGCGGCACTGGCCTGGTTCAGCGCCGCGGGGGCGAAGCGCTCGCGGCTGACCATGGCCGCCGCCCTGTCCACGGCCTTCCTGCTGCCCCTGTCGCTGCTGGCCCTGCCCGCCCGCTTCATACCCGCATCGGCACACTGGGACCCGCTGCGCCAGCTCGATCGTTTCGCCATGATGGGCCACGGCCTGCTGGAGTGGGGTTCGCTGCGTGAGATGGCCCGTCTCTTCTTCACCTCGGCCTGGGCCACCTTCGGCTGGATGTCGGTCCAGCCCCCGCTGCCGCTCATCGCGGCTTTCGCAACGGTCTCCCTGCTCATCACCTGGGGGCTGGTCCGTCTCTTCTCCCCGGCGCCACGGAAGGCCCCCCGAAGCACACCGGCCATGGCCGCCGGCACGCCGCTGCTCTTCGCCGCCGCGCTGGCCTGCCTTGCCTTCATGGTGCTGAAGAACGCCCTGTTCACCTTCCAGCCCCAGGGCCGCATGCTCTTTCCGCTGCTGCCCCTTGCCGCCCCGCTGGCCGCCGCCGGCCTGCAGCGCCTCACCCCTGGTCGACGCCTGATCGGCCCGGCCGTGGCGCTGTTCATGATCGGCGCCACGTTCTACGGGCTCCTGGGCATGATCAGACCCTTCTACGCCGCCCGGCGCGCGCCGATCCGATTCACCCTGCCC
>Ga0180436_10004737_pt1 | contig 12154 bp, 9 predicted proteins | sample SS_ome_2_FD_132434 | JGI IMG/M metagenome (GOLD analysis project Ga0180436, IMG submission 132434) | Hypersaline lake sediment archaeal communities from the Salton Sea, California, USA - SS_3_S_2 metaG | ecosystem: Environmental > Aquatic > Non-marine Saline and Alkaline > Hypersaline > Sediment...
CATATGCCCTCCGCTACGCTGCGGGCACACTACAAACGGGGCCCAAGATGCTCAGAAAGCGTGTTTGTAGTGGCGCAGACAGGCGCTATCTGCATAGCGAAGAGGCCATACCGAGAATTGCCGGCCAATCACCCGCTTGACAAGCATGCACACTTGTCGATAGTATAAATCCAAGCTGGGTGGGCTGGATATTTGCACAGTCAAGAGGAATCGGTAGATGAAGGAAGGAGCCGCGGTATGAAAAGTCTGATCGGGCGTTTGAGAGCACGGGGATTCACCTTGATCGAGCTGCTGGTGGTCATCGCGATTATCGGCATCCTGGCCGGCATGCTGCTGCCGGCGGTCGCGGCCGCCCGCGAGCGAGCGCGCCGCACGCGCTGCATGTCCAACCTGTCCCAGATCGGGAAGGCCATGAAGCTGTACTCGATGGACCACGACGAGGCGTTCCCCACGAACTTCAATCCGGGGTTGCTGGGGTACGACGTGGACAACCCGAAGCTCTATCATTGCCCGAGCGACCGGCACCATCAAATCGCCGACGAGTTCGAGGACATGACGGAACAGTACTGCAGTTACAACCTGGTGTACGAATCGCCGTCCGGCACCGCCCTCACGGAGGGCAGTAAGTCCACCACGATGCACGCCTGCGACAAGGATGGCGAGAACGAGGATGTGACCGCGGGCAGCTTCGGCGGCAACCATGCCGGCGACGGCGGCAATGTGCTGTACATCGACGGTTCCGTGAGCTGGATCCCGGTGGCAGACTGGGTGAATTACGATGGTACGGGGCTGGCGCCGTGGGGCACGACGAACTTCAGTTTCTCCATCTCGGGCGAATGATCGATCGCTTGCGATGCCGGGAAGCGCCGCGGGCGCTTCCCGGCTTTTTTTGTGTCGTTTGAGCCGTGAGCAACGTCCTCGCCAGAGTGGTGGTTGATCTTTCGCTCGATCGCGAATTCGACTATCTCATCCCCGCGGCGCTGGCGGGACGCGTCGAGCTGGGGTCGCGCGTGACGGTGCCGTTCGGGAACCGCACGACCCGCGGGTATGTCGTGGGGCTTCCCGCCTCCTCGCCGCATCGGGGCTTGAAGCCGATCGCGGACGTCGAGGGCGATGCGCCGTACGTGAGCGAAACCGTGCTGCGCCTGGCGCGGTGGATGGGCGAGTACTACTGTGCGCCGCTGGAGGCCGCCGTGCGGACCGTCTTGCCCGGCGCCGTACGGCGGAAGGGCGGCCGGTTCAAGACGCGGCGGTTTGTGGAGCCGGCCGAGGGCGGACCGCGCGGCGACGCGTGCGCCGCGTCCCCCCAACAGGAAGCGGTCCTGAACCTGCTGGCCGGGCAGGGCGGGATGTTCGCGGAGGCGGTGAAGCAGGCGCTCGGCATCACCGACGCGCCCCTGCGTGCCCTCGAGAAGAAGGGCCTGGTCCGGATTTCGCGCATGGCGGTGGACCGCAGTCCCACCGCGCACCGCAACATCCTGCCGACCAAGCCGCTCGACCTGATGCCCGAACAGGGCGAGGCGCTGGCGGCGATTCGGGAGGCGATGGATACGCCCGCGGGCGACGCGGGCGCCGGACGCCGGACCATCCTGCTGCACGGGGTGACCGGCAGCGGGAAGACCGAGGTGTACCTGCAGGCGATCGACCACGGACTTGAGCAGGGCCGGGGGGCGATCGTGCTCGTGCCGGAGATTTCGCTGACGCCGCAGACGGTGGAGCGGTTCGTGGCGCGGTTCGGCGACCGTGTCGCGGTGCTGCACAGCCACCTTTCCGACGGCGAGCGGCACGACGAGTGGCACCGCATCCGCGACGGCCGGGCCGACGTGGTGGTGGGCGCGCGGTCCGCGGTGTTCGCCCCCGTCCGGCGGCTCGGGCTGATCGTGGTGGACGAGGAGCACGAACCCAGCTACAAGCAGGAAGACGTGCCGCGCTACAACGCGCGGGACGTGGCGGTGATGCGCGGCGTCATGGAAGACTGCGCGGTGGTGCTCGGATCCGCGACGCCGGCGCTGGAGTCGTGGTACAACACAACCAACGGCAAGTATCGCCTGGCCACGCTGCCGCACCGCGCGGATCACCGCACGATGCCGCGGATGCACGTTGTGGACATGCGCGCCGAGGCCGAGCGCAACGGCAAGCCGGGGGTCTTCTCCCGGGAGTTGATCGAGGCGGTGCACGACCGGCTCAACCGCGCCGAGCAGACACTGCTTTTTCTGAACCGGCGCGGCTACGCCACCTCGCTGCTCTGTCCGCGCTGCGGGTTCGTGGCCGCATGCAACGACTGCAGCGTGTCGCTGACGTATCACCGCACCGACGAACGGCTGCGCTGCCACATCTGCGGGGCCGATACCGCCGTCCCCCCCAAGTGTCCGCAGTGCGGCGATCCCGCGTACAAGTTCGCCGGTATCGGAACCCAGCGCGTGGAGCGGATTCTGCAGAAACTGTTTCCCGCCGCCGCCGTGCAGCGCATGGATACGGACGTGACGCGGGGAAAGGATGCCTACGACCGGATTCTCGGCGACTTCCGCGTGGGAAAAATCGATATCCTGGTGGGCACGCAGATGATTGCGAAGGGACTGCATTTTCCGAACGTCACGCTGGTGGGCGTCATCTATGCCGATCTGAGCCTGCACATGCCCGACTTCCGTGCGGGCGAGCGGACGTTTCAGCTCCTGGCCCAGGTGGCGGGCCGCGCGGGCCGGGGGGACGTTTCGGGCGAAGTGATCGTGCAGACCTATACGCCTTTCCACTGGGCGGTGCAGGCCGCGCGGCGGCTGGACTACGGCGGGCTCTGCGACCAGGAGTTTGCGTTCCGGAAGGAGCTGCAGTACCCGCCGTTCGGCCACCTCGTGTGCATGGGCCTGCGCGGCCCCGCGGAGGAGCGTGTCCGGTTCGCGGCCGAGACGCTCGCGCGGCGGTTGCGGGACGCCGTGGCCTCGCGCGTAGCGGTATCGGATGCCTCGCCCGCGCCGCTGGCCAAGGCCAAGGGGCAGTATCGCTATCACGTGATGCTCCGCGCGCGCAGCACCGCTTCGATCACCAGACCGCTCAAAGCGGTGCTGAAGGAGCTGCGGATGCCCAAGGACGTCAAGTGCTCGGTGGACGTGGATGCGCTGAGTTTGCTGTAGGCCGGCTGTTCTCATTTTGGCCTCCTATGCCCTCCGCTACGCTGCGGGCACACGACAAGCGGGCTCCAAAATTCTCGGACAGTGTGTTTGTAGTGGCGCCGACAGGCGCTATCCGCACAGCGAAGAGGCCATCGTGAGAATTCCTGGGTATAGGCGGATTGCGATTGCGGGGGTTGCGATGTTTGCGTTACATAGGGGGCGGTTTGCCGGAGAAAAATGCCATGGCCGACAAGCGATTCTACATCACGACGCCGATCTACTACGTCAATGACCGGCCGCATATCGGGCATGCGTATACCACGATCCTGGCCGACGTGCTGGCCCGGTATCACCGGCTGATCGGTGTTCCGACGCATTTTCTCACCGGCGCCGACGAGCACGGCCAGAAGGTCCAGCGGGCCGCCGAGAAGACCGGGATCACGCCGCAGGAGCAGGCCGATACAACCGTCGTCCGATTCCAGGAGCTGTGGCAGCGGCTCGAGATCACGCATGACGATTTCATTCGCACCACCGAGCCGCGGCACAAGGAGGTTGTGCAGGAGATCCTGCAGGATCTCTACGATCGCGACGAGATCTACCGGGCCGAGTACGACGGCTGGTACTGCGTGGGGGACGAACGGTTCTTCACCGAGAAGGACCTGGTCGACGGCAACTGTCCCGAATGCGGGCGCCCCGTGGACAAGATCAAGGAGGCCAATTACTTCTTTCGCATGGGCAGGCGCCAGCAGTGGCTGATCCGGTACATCGAGGAGCATCCGTCCTTTATTCAGCCCGACTTCCGGCGCAATGAAACGCTTGGCTTTCTGCGGAAGCCGCTGAACGACCTGTGCATTTCGCGGCCCAAGAGCCGGTTGTCCTGGGGGATCGAGCTTCCGTTCGATTCCGGGTTTGTGACCTATGTCTGGTTCGACGCCCTGGTCAACTACATCAGCGCCATCGGGTACCGGCGCAAAGACGGCCGGTTCAAGACCTGGTGGCCGGCGGACTACCACCTGATCGGCAAGGACATCCTGACCACGCACACCGTGTATTGGCCGACCATGCTCGAGGCCATGGGGCTGCCTTTGCCGCGGACCATTTTCGCGCACGGCTGGTGGCTGGTCGGCGAGACGAAGATGGGCAAGTCGCTGGGCAACGTGGTCGACCCGATGGCCATGATCGACCGGTACGGCGTCGATCCTTTTCGGTACTACCTGATGGCCGAGATGACGCTGGGGCAGGACGCCTCGTTTACCGAAGAAGCCTTTGTGACGCGGTACAATACGGTATTGGCCAACGATCTGGGCAATGTGCTGAACCGGCTGATGAAGCTGATGGGGCGCTATTTCGACGGCCGCGTTCCGGACATGGGGCCGGAAGGGCCGGACGAACAGGCGCTGCGCAACGCCGCCGAAACCGCGGCCGACAAGCTGGTGGCCGCGGTGGAGGCGATGCGGCTCGATCTCGGGTTGGCGGAGCTGGAGGGCGTTCTCCGCGAGATCAATCGCTACCTGGAGAAGCGGCAGCCGTGGACGCTCGCGAAGCAGGGACAGACGGGGGAGGCGGGGACGGTGCTCTACACCGCGGCCGAAGCGCTGCGCGTGGTTTCGGGGATGCTGTATCCCGTCATGCCCGGCAAGATCGCCGAGCTTCGGGAGCGGCTGGGCGTGGGGACGGAGGCGCCCGATTTCTCGCGGCTCAAGGAGTGGGGCGTGTTGCGGACCGGCAGCCCGATCGGCGAGATGATTGCGCTCTTCCCGCGTATCGAGCGGGACAAGCCGCCCGCGGAGACCGCTGTTCCGAAAGCGGCGACGGAGAAAGGCAGGAAGCCCCCGCCGGCTGCGCCGCAGGGCGTAGTCCGGGTGGAATACGCCGACTTTGCCCGGATTCAACTGCGGACGGCGCGCATCGTCGAGGCGGCGCCTGTCGAGGGCGCCGACAAGCTGCTGCGGCTGCAGGTGCAGTGCGGCGGTGAGCAGCGGCAGATCGTCGCCGGCATTGCGCAGCACTACGCACCGGACGAGCTTCCGGGTAAAACGGTCGTCATCGTCGCCAACCTCAAGCCTGCCCGGATCCGCGGCGTCGCGTCCAACGGCATGCTGCTCGCCGCGATCGCGGATGACGTCCTGCGGCTGGTGACCGTTGACGGCGAGATCGAAAGCGGCGCGCCGGTGAGCTGAGCGGCTGTCCTTCTTGCCGTCCAGCGCGCTCGTGTGCCCCCGGTGACGGCCGGGGGGCCGCCTGTCATCCTCTTTCCCGCGGAATGTTAACGCGTGCGCGGTCTTTCCGCTCGTTTTCCCGTCCACCGCCGGTCCCCAGGCGGCACCCACCCAAAAAAGGTAAATCGCGGTTGACAAAGGTGGGGGAATGTGGTGGATTGTGGGGCAGAAGGGCAAGAGATGGATCCAGCGAACAGCATTCTGGAGCGGGAGGTCCATGGGCAGGGGATCTTTGTCAGCACTTTTGTGCACGCCCTGGATCCCAAGCGCCGGTTGACGATTCCGTCGAGTTGGAGGGCGCAGATCGGCGAGCCGAAGAGTCTGTATGTGTTACCCCACGTACACGACCCGTGCCTGTCGATGGTGCCGGCGGCGGTGATGATCGAGCGGATCGCGCGGATCAAGCAGCACAGTATGGCGGACCGGAAGGCGCGGCAGTTCGCGCGCGTGCTTGGATCGCAGTCGGACCTGGTGTCCTGGGATGCGCAGGGGCGGATTCGGATCAAGGATGCTCTGCTGGATGCCGTCGGCCTGACGGAACGCGTCATGATGGTCGGCGCCTTCGACAGCATCGAGCTCTGGAACCCGGATACGTTCGAGGAGAGGGGCGGGCTGGACCGCGGCGGACTTCAGGAAGCGGCGGAGTATGTCGGACTTTGAGGATGAGACGGTCCACGAACCGGTGTTGGCGGCGGAGGTCGTGGAGCTTCTGGCGCCGGCGCCGGGCGAGACGTTTGTGGACGCGACCGTGGGAGGCGGCGGACATGCTGCTCTTTTGCTGGAGCGCCTTGGTGACAATGGGTTTCTCCTGGGCTTGGATCGGGACGGGGACGCGATTGCCCGTTGCCGTGCGCGTCTGGGCGCCGCCCGTGGCGAACGCTGCCGGTTTGTGCAGGGGCCGTTTTCCCGTGTTGCGGAGATGGTGCGCCGGCAGGGGCTGGCGGCCGTGGATGGGGTGCTGATGGACATCGGGATGTCATCGGATCAACTGCGGGACTCGGGGCGGGGAATGAGTTTTCTTGTCGACGGCCCGCTGGACATGCGCATGGATCGCGCGGGCGGGCCGACGGCGGCCGACCTCGTGAACGGCCTGCCGGAGGAGCGATTGCGCGACATCCTCATGCGCTTCGGTGAAGAACGGCGTGCGCGGCGGATCGCGGCGGCAATTGCGGCGCGGCGGGAGGAACACCCGTTCGCGACCACCGCCGACCTGGCCGCGGTCGTCGAGCGGGCGACGGGCGGCCGCCGCGGGCGGATTCATCCGGCAACGCGCGTCTTTCAGGCGCTGCGCATTGCGGTGAATGACGAGCTGGACGAGTTGGCCGCCGGATTGTCCGGCGCTCTGTCCGTCCTGCGGGTCGACGGGCGGATGGGCGTGATCAGCTTTCACAGTCTTGAAGACCGGATTGTCAAGCGCTTCTTCGCGGCCCACACCCCGCGCGAGGTTGCGCTTGCCGGGGGCGGGACGCAGCGGGTGGGAGAGGCGCCGCCGGTCGAGCGGGTCAACCGCAAGCCGGTCACGGCGTCGGCGGCGGAGCGCGAGCGGAATCCGCGCTCGCGCTCGGCGCGGCTGCGCGTGGTGCGACGAACGGGTTGACGATACAGGCGGAGGTAGCAACGATGCGCAAACGGAATAAGAAAAAGTCGGTGGATGGGTTTGTCTTTCCCGTGCCGTTCATTGCCCCGGTCGTTCTTGCGGTGCTGGCGGCCCTGGTGTACGTGTGGTTGTCGCATTGCCAGGCCGCGCTGGCCCGGGAGATTGCGGCGCTTCAGAAGGCGAACGACGATTTGCGCACGAAATTCCTGACCGAGGAGTACAAGTGGACCCAGGAAAAACAGACCCGCAACATCATCGCGGCGCTGGATCGCCACTCCCTCGTGATGACCTGGCCGAACCCCCGTCAGGTTGTGCATTTGACCGAACCGCTGCCGCGCGAGGAGCTGGTGGCCCGTATGGATCCGCGGCCGTACAGCGGATCCGCCTTCGGTGCCGGTGTGCTGCATGAGTGAACGCACCACAAAGCTGCGGTTGGTGTTCGCCGGCGCCTTTCTGTTGCTGGCGATGACAGGGCTGGGCGCGCGCCTGGCCCTGTTGCATCTCGGCGTGCGCGAAGAAGTCCGGGTGCAGGTCGACCGCAAGCGGCGCACGGAGCGCACGCTGCTGGCGCGGCGGGGCACGATCTTCGACCGCGGCGGCCGTGACAACAAGCTGGCCATGAGCCTGGCCGTGAAGGACGTCTGCGCCGATCCGAAGGTGATCCAGGAGAAGGAGCGCGTGATCGAAACGGCTTCCTTTCTGGCCGAAGCGCTTGACGTGCCCGTGGACGAGCTGGCGGTGCGATTGAACCGCCCGGACCGGCGTTACGAGTATGTGCGCCGGTTCGTCCCCGAAGAGGATCTCGCCGCCATCCGCGAGGCGGAGCTGCCCGGCGTGTTCTTCGAGAACGCCGTGGCCCGGTATTATCCGCAGGGCGCCTTCCTGTGTCACGTGCTCGGGTTCGTGAATGACGAGGGCATCGGCAGCGCGGGCGTGGAGCAGTGTATGCATCGGTATCTGCAGGGTTGTGACGGCGTGGTCGAGAATCGGGTCGATGCGCTTCGGCGGGAGTTGTACTGGGAAGACGGCCGGCACATTCCGCCGATCGGCGGGGCGGACGTCGAGCTGACGATTGACCAGACCGTCCAGTACATCGTGGAGCAGGCGTTGGACCGGGTGATGGAGAAGCACCGGGCGCGGGGCGCATGGGCGGTCGTCGAGGCCGTCCGCACCGGCGCCATCCTCGCCATGGCCAGCCGGCCCGCGTATGACCCGAACCGTTTTCGCTACTCGACGCCGGAGCAGCGCCGGAACTGCACGGTCGGGTACGTGTATGAACCGGGTTCCACGCTGAAAGCGCTGACGTTTGCCGCCGCCTTCAACGAAGGCGTGGTTACGGAAGACACGCTGTTTGACTGCGAGCACGGAAGCTGGTTTCACAACGGGCGGCTTTTGCGCGACTACCACGGCTACGGCCGTCTCACGGTGGCCGACGGGCTGAAGAAGTCGAGCAACATTCTGAGCGCCAAGGTTGCGTTGTTGCTGGGGGAGAAGCGCATGTACGCGTACATGCGCCGGTTCGGTCTCGGCGCGCCGCTGGGAATCGATCTGCCCGGCGAAGAGGCGGGCATTCTGCATCCGGTCCAACGCTGGTCGAACATCAGTCTGAGTCGGCATGCGATCGGGCAGGGGGTTGCCGTGACGGCGCTGCAGATGGCCGGCATCTTCTGCGCGATCGCCAACGACGGGTTCCTGATGCGGCCCCACGTGGTTCGTCGCGTGACCGGCCGCGACGGAGCCGTACTCTTACGCCGGGAAGCGGAGGTCCTAGGCCGGCCCGTCCGGGCCGAGACCGCCCGGCGGATGCGTCGCTTGCTGGGACGGGTGTGTGAAGAGGGCGGCACGGGCCGGCGGGCGCGGGTCGAGGGCTACCAGGTGGCCGGCAAGACGGGGACCGCCGAGAAAGCGATTCCGGGCGGCTACTCGGCCACGGACTACATGGCCAGTTTCGCGGGTTTTCTTCCCGCGGAGGCGCCCGAGATTGTCATTGTGGTGGTGGTCGATACCCCGCGCGGCGTGCATACCGGCGGCCGCGTGGCGGGACCCGCGTTCCGCGAGATCGCCGAGCAGGCGGTCCGCTATCTGGATATTCCGCCGGTGGAAACGCCCGCCATGGCGAAGAGGTGATGGTGTGTTCATTGGCAGTACGCTTGCCCCTCCAGGGAGACGCGTCCGAGGTGCGCGGCGCATGAAGACGCGGGAATTGCTGGCGTGTATCGAGACCGTGGACGTGAAGGGTCCGGCCGACACCGACGTGCTCGGTATCGCCTGTGATTCGCGGCAAGTCCGCCCCGGGATGGTGTTCGCGGCCCTGCCCGGGCGGAACGAAGACGGCTGGCGGTTTGCCGCCGAAGCCGTCCGGCGCGGCGCCGTCGCCGTGGTGGGCGAGCACGATCCCGGCGCCGGGCGCACGCCGTTCGGGCCGGATGTCTGCCTGGCGCGGGTGGCGGATGCGCGCCGCGCTTTGGCGGATCTCAGCGCCGCGTTCTACCAGTATCCGGCGGCGGAGCTTTTGACGGTCGGCATTACGGGAACGAACGGCAAGACCACGACGGCGTACATGGTGCGCGACGTTCTGCAGGCCGACGGGCGTTCGCCCGGGCTGGTCAGCACGGTGCAATACGAGATCGGCGAACGCGTGATTCCCGCGGTGCGGACCACGCCGGAAGCGCCGGCTCTGCAGGCGCTGCTGGCGCAGATGGTGGATGCCGGCTGCCGGAGCGCGGTCATGGAGGTCTCCTCGCATGCTCTCGACCAGCAGCGCGTGAACGGGACCGACATCGATATCGGAGTGTTCACCAACCTGACCCGCGACCACCTCGACTATCACGGATCAATGGAAGCCTATTTCGATGCCAAGATGCGGCTCTTTCGCGCGCTCGGTCGCGGCGGCAAGTCCGGGCTGGCCGTCGTGAACACGGACGACCCATGGGGGCAGCGCATTGACCATGCCGCCGACGTGACGGCCGACCGGCTGACGTACGGCACCGATCCGACGGCGGCGATACAGGCTTGCGACATCCGGCTGGGGCCCGAGGGCAGCGCGTTTCGCGTATTGACGCCGTGGGGCGAGACGGAGATCCGCACGACCCTGATGGGTCGTTTCAACGTCAGCAACCTGCTCGCTGCGCTCGGCGCCGTCTGCGCCGCGGGTGTGCAGCTCGAACTGGCGGCGCGCGTGCTGTCTTCGCAGATCAGCGTGACGGGCCGCCTCGAACGCATTGCCAACCCGCTGGGGATCCAGGTCTTCGTGGACTATGCGCACACGGACGATGCCTTGCGGCATGTGCTGGCGACGCTGCGCGAAGTCACGGCCCGGCGCCTGATCGTCGTGGTCGGTTGCGGGGGAAACCGCGACCGCTCCAAGCGGCCGGCCATGGGGGCCGTGGCGGCGAAGCTGGCCGATGCGGCCTTATTGACGGCGGACAACCCGCGCGGAGAGGATCCGCGCGCGATCATTCGTGAGATGGAGGCGGGGATCGACCGCTGCGCCTGTTGCGAGGTGATCGTCGATCGGCGGGACGCGATCTTTCGTGCCATTGCCATGGCCGAGCCGGGCGACGTGGTGCTGATCGCGGGCAAAGGGCACGAGACCTTTCAGGAATTTGCCAACCGGACGGCGCCGTTTGACGATCGGCAGGTGGCGCGGGAGGCGTTGGAGCGACGATGAGCGGGGCCGCACAACATCGCCCACCGGGCTCGGATGCCGCCTCCCTCCTGACCGCGGGCAACCTCGCGGTCTGGACCGGCGGCCGCTGGCGCGGGGGGCGGCCGGCGTCGGTCGCGGGCGCCTCGATCGATACGCGCCGTCTGCGCCCCGGCGAGCTCTTCTTCGCGGTCGCCGGGGACCGGCGGGACGGGCACGACTTCGTGGATGCCGCCTTTGCCGCGGGCGCCGCGGGGGCGGTGGTCGCGGCCGGCTACGGCGGCGCCGCGCCGGGGGGTCCGTTGCTGGAAGTGGACGACCCGCGCCGGGCGCTGCGGGCGGCGGCGGAAGGATACCGCGCCGCGTTGGATCCGATCGTCGTGGGCGTCACCGGCAGTGCGGGCAAGTCGACCGTGAAAGAACTGACGGCCGCCGTTCTGAGCCGGCGGTTTCGTACGGCGCGGACGCCGGGGAACTGGAACAACGAGCTGGGCGTGCCGTTGAGCCTTCTGGCGATGGCGCCCGGCACCGAGGCCGTTGTGCTGGAGCTGGCAACGAACCACCCCGGCGAGATCGCCCTTCTCTCCGCGCTGGCCCGGCCGTCGATCGGCATGGTGACCACGGTGGGGGCCGTGCACATTGCCTTCTTTGAATCCGTCGCGGCGATCGCGCGGGAGAAGGCCGCCTTGCTGCGTGCGCTGCCCGGCAACGGCCTGGCGATCCTGAACCTGGACAGCGACTGCCTCGACGTCCTGCGGGCGCATGTTCCGTGCGCGTTGCGGACGGTGCGGGGGCCCGCGCTCCGGCCCAGCCCGGGTCTCGACGCCGGGCGCCCGGAGGAACAGATCGATCCGCACCGCGGCGGGGATTACGTGTGTACGGCGTGGGAACCCCGATCCCGCCGCGTCGCGGTGTGGGACGGTCCGGCCGGGCGGCGCGAGGAACTCGCCATTCCGCTGCCCGGCCGCCATCACGCGGTCAACGTGCTGTTGGCGGCGGCCGTGGCGCGGCATCTCGGGTTGGACTGGGATGACATCCGGGCCGGCCTGGCCTGCTTCGAAGGGATGCCCATGCGCTGGGCGGAGCGGCGCGTGGGGAATGTGCGGATGATCAATGACGCCTACAACGCCAACCCGCTGAACATGCGCGCTTCGATCGGTTGCTTCGCCGAGGAAGACGACGCCCCCGGGAAGTGGCTGGTTCTGGGCGGCATGCTGGAACTCGGGGCGCGGGAAGCCGTGGAGCATGACGCCCTCGGGCGGTTTATCGCCGGGTGGGAGTGGGCCGGTCTGATCACGGTCGGCGACCTGGGGGGGCGAATCGCCGACGGGGCGGTGGCAGCCGGCATGGCGGCCGAGCGGATCGTGCGGTGTTCCGACGCCGCGTCGGCGGCGGCGGAGCTGCGGGAGCGCGCGTCCGGCGGCGACGCGGTGCTGATCAAGGGTTCGCGGCGGTTTCGGTTGGAAGATGTCATGACGGGGTTTGAGCAACGAGGAGGAGAGCGGGAGTAGCCATGCATGTTTCCACGGAGAGGAAGACGAACGCAGAGACGAAGGAATCCCTGGCCTCGCGCGGGGCCCGGCCG
>Ga0180436_10004738_pt1 | contig 12153 bp, 10 predicted proteins | sample SS_ome_2_FD_132434 | JGI IMG/M metagenome (GOLD analysis project Ga0180436, IMG submission 132434) | Hypersaline lake sediment archaeal communities from the Salton Sea, California, USA - SS_3_S_2 metaG | ecosystem: Environmental > Aquatic > Non-marine Saline and Alkaline > Hypersaline >...
AATCCCCTTGTTGGTATTTGTGGTGCTTCAGAAATATTATGTAAAAGGGCTAATCGGCTGGACATCAAAATAATCCAGTTATTATTCAACTAAAGAGTCAATCGGGTGAAAGACAAATGATGTCCAATGCAACAATGCAAGATGTGGCTCAGAGAGCTGGTGTAAGTGTAGCCACCGTCTCTCGGGTGCTTAATGGGTCAGATAAGGTAATCGAAGAAACACGGGAGCGGGTCTTACTGGCATGCCAGGAACTGGATTATTCTTTACATCTGGCTGCTCAAAGATTACGGCTCGGAAAAACCAATACCATTTGTGTGATTCTGCCTTTCCTGACTCTTCCCTCAATTGTTGAGCGATTACGAGGAGTTCAGGAAGCTTTACTTGATAGTGGATATGACCTGATTCCGTTTAGCGTTGGCACGCCAGAATTGAGGGATTCGCGATTATTTGACCTGGCCAATAGGTCCCGGACAGATGGCTTGTTGATCATTTCTATGCCAATTAATGATAAACAGACTGCAAGGATCATCAAAAATGATATGCCTGTAGTTTTGATCGATTCAGACAAGCCGGAATTTAACAGGGTAAATGTAAGTGACCAGGTAGGTGGCCGGATGGCAGCGGAGCATCTGATCAATTTGGGACATAGGAAAATTGGTTTTATAAGCTCTCACCTTGAAAACCCTCTCCAGTTCTCATCTACTCTGAATCGTTTTCATGGCTATTGCAAAGCCCTAGAGGCTGCGGGTATACCGATAAATCCTTCCTACCAGAAAGAAGGTGAACATGGGCGGGAAGAGGCTGAAGAGATGGCTCTCTCCCTGTTGAAACAACCGGATCCCCCAACAGCGATCTTTGCTTCGAGTGATACAAAAGCAGTTGGAGTCCTTGATGCTGCTAAAAAATTGAACATCAAAGTCCCAGAGCAATTATCTGTGATCGGATATGACAATATTCGTGACGCCGAGTACTTAAATCTCACCACAATACAACAACCGCTGTTCCAGGCGGGACTTGTGGGTGGCGAAACCCTTTTACGTTTGATCGATCAACCACGTATGGGACCAGAAGAGATCATTCTCCCGGTTGAACTTGTCATTAGGGAAACAACAGCACCACCCAAAGCATAAATCAGGAAATGTAATATCGATATATCCAACTGTAATTTTCTTTGGTGAGTATGACAAAAAGACAGGTATTATGAAACCAAGCTCACTTCATGCCGAGTTTCTTAAATCCAAACGAGAGCATATTTTGATGTTAACTATTCATGGTGTGCATGAATGGAAAGTGGTTCCTGGCCTTCAAGATACCGGGGGACAAAATGTATTTGTTAATCAATTCTCCTCTGCCCTGGAGAAATTTGGTTATAAGATCACTATCGTCAATCGGGGAGGGTATTACCATCCGCGAACTGGTGATGAGCAAAAAGGTATTCATTATAAGGATAAATATCAACGAATCCTATATCTGGACGATGGATTGGATCAGTTTATTCGAAAAGAAGATATGTGTGACCGGGTACCAGAATTAGTTGAGGCGCTAGCAGAATTCCTTAGAGTAGAAGGAACAAAACCGGATTTGATCATTTCTCACTACTGGGATGCAGGTACCGTGGGCTGTATGCTCAAAGAACGTTTAGCTTCCGATATTAAACATGTTTGGGTCCCGCATTCCTTGGGCGCTGTTAAAAAACGCAATACACCTCCAGAAGCTTGGCAGGATCTGAGAATTCTGGACCGTATGGCTTTTGAGGAAAAAATTCTCGATAAAATTGATTATATTGCAGCTACTTCCAGCATAATTAGGACCTCAGCAAAATCAGATTATGGATTCAAGAAAAACATACTCTGGCTTCCTCCCTGTGTAGATCAGGAGAGATATTTCCCCCACAAAGTCGAAGGATCGAATCCTGTCTGGTCCCTTTTGAGTGAGCTTATAAACCTTCCAATAGAGGAGATCCAGAAAAAAAAGATCATCACGGAAATCAGCCGGACTGATGAAACCAAACAAAAAGATGTACTGATCAAATCATTTGCGAAGGTTCTCAATGATCATCCGGATAGTTTGCTTGTTATCACGATCGATGATACGAATGAGGATCTTTCCAAGATGTTGATAAACCTGATAGCCGAGAGTGGAATATCACATGCTACCGCTGCCGTTGGGTCGATTTGGGATATCCTGCCATCTCTATATGCAATCTCGGATATATACTGTACACCTTCGATAATGGAAGGATTTGGAATGGCTGTTCAGGAAGCAGCAGCGACCAAGGTGCCTGTCGTCTCCAGCGATCTGGTGCCCTTCGTAACAGAATATCTTGCTACACAAAAACAACAAGAAATAAGATTGGATTCTGGAACGAGTTTATTATTTGGAGATGGCGCAATAATTATTCCTCCTGGAGATATAGACGGGTTTGCCTTTGCTTTGGATAAATTATTATCTGATGAAAATCTTCGCCAGGAAATGGGAGAATGCGCTTACCGAGCCACAATTCCGTATTTTACTTGGGATCATATCGTTCGTGATTTTGATAGAGAGCTAAAGAACTGAATATGTCTGAAAAAAAGGAATTAGTCCCCGAAATTCTTCAGAAGTTAGTAGAGGCAAGCTCGATAGAAGACTTGTCCACTGACCAGATTTTGTCATCGTTTAGGACGGATCACCTTCTGCAAAATCTTCCAGATCATGGAAAGCTATCCATTGATCCGCGATCTGAAGAGCCGATCATATACAATCCATCCCGCGCAACCCGACCACATGATTATCCGGTAGAAGGTGACAAAAAGATAGAATGTCCTATTTGCGCTGGAAATTCAACAGGGATTCTTGATCTGGCAGACCTGCAAGAAGGATTCACTTTTATCAATAAGAATCTCTATCCTGTCCTAAATCCTCCTGACCCCGTAAAAGGGATGAGTGGAGAGTCTCCTAGGGGTTTACATTTTATTCAATGGACATCGTCCTTTCACGATCGGGATTGGCACAATTTACCGGATGAAGATTGTTTAATCGTTCTATCAAGATTGGCTGCGCTAGAGAGAAAACTGCTATCAGTAAGTCGAGATGTTAGTGGAATCGGATCTAAGAGCCAAACATCTTCTCCCGATGAGTGGTATATATCCATAATAAAAAATGTGGGTTCAGCGGTGGGGGGATCTTTGGAGCACGGCCATCAACAAATCATTCTTGGGAATATCGCTCCGCGCAGGATTGTAAACAATCAAAGATTCTTAGATCAGCATGGACATACTTTTTCTGCGTATTTACAAGCATCAAATCCAACCAGTCTATTGGTCCACGATTATGGACCAGCCTTATTACTTGTTTGTGAATTTATGCGGCGTCCATATGAAATGGTCTTGCTCCTGAAAGATACAAATAAAAGATATCTTCACGAGATGGATCAATCTGAGATGGGGGCAATTGCTCTTGGTTGGATGAATGCCTCTCGAGCTATCCGAAAATTGATGCCGACTATGAATAAGCAAGTTGCTTATAACGTTATCACCCACAATGGGCCCGGCGCTGGATTGTATTTTGAGTTTTTACCGTATACCCAGGAGCAGGGGGGGCTTGAACAATTGGGATTGTCTATCTGTCAGATGGAACCAGAACAAGCGGCAAAAGATATTCGTGAACAATTTAAAAAATAAAAACGCATCTTTTATATGAGCTTATTTCAAATTATTATTGATTGTTGATAGGTATTGCATAGATATTTATCACTGGTATGCCCCACATTTTATATTCGTAGAATTCCTGAATTTTGAATCCACTTTCTTCAGCTAATTGCCTGACTGGAATCGGCCGGCAGTCAGCAAATTTTGGAAAACGGTCGTGGAAGGATTCATACATCCTGCCTATCAATCCCAGTGGCCTGTCTTTGGATAGGGAGACGATCACTAACCTGCTGTCTGGTTTCAGTACCCGACGACATTCTCTTAGAACTTCCGGAATATGGGGGGAGTCAAAAAGCTCCAGTGTGAAGCTGGTGAAGATCCCATCAAAACTACCGTCTTGAAATGGTATGGGTAAAGTGTCGCTCCGCACCAGGTCCACCTGATCCAAGAGGCCAGCCCGAGACAATCTTCTTTGGGCAACCCTACCCATACCGATAGAGAGATCCATTCCTGCGCTCAGGCCATTTTTAACGCTCTGGGCGATATACTGTTGAGCATACCCAGTGCCAGAACCGATTTCCAGGATCCTCTCTCCAGGCTGCGGATGTAAAAGACTCAGGCCCAGTCTGATAAACCGTTTTTCACTGGAAGCCAGCCAGTCATAAAATCCACTGAGGTTGGAATAATATCTCTCGGCAGCTTGAATCGGCCGATTCACTCTTGAGAAGTCTTGGTAAGGTTTCAATATTTATCCTTTTGCTCTTGTTTTAGTATATCCCAATCAATCCCTGGTGATCTTGTTAAATAAAAAACGCTGCCATTCCTGGCAGCGTTGAGGATATTGTTGGGATTTTTTATCCCAGAGTGACATCCTGTTTCTTTTTACCACCCTCAGTCCACTCGAGCTCGATCTCCAGCTGTTTCTTCACACCATGTTTCTTGGGCTGTTCATAATACTCAACCTCAAAGCTAACTGTTGCCGGCAGGCTCACTACCACGTCTTGCCCGCCCTGAACAAGAGTAACCTTCCCGCTTTCAACTTTATCTGCCAGGTCTCGTAAAAACGCAGCTGAGTCAGCCAGGTTCTTTCTCTGATCACTTTTTACTAGCACATTTTTCTTGGCCATATTTCCTCCTGAATGGATAATAATTGCTTTGACTCTCTCCCATTCTAGCAAAATATTCGAAACTCGGGATAAGAGGAATGTTAATAACAATTCGATATTCAGAGATATCGAACATAAAATGGGAGCAATTAGGGATGGATGAAAATTTTTCGATCAACTCTTACTATTTACCACTTACAAATGTTGTTACCCGCCGCGATAGGGCGGTACGGTGATGGCGTAGATCCGACATAGACGGCGATCAAGGATCCGGCTCCGGATGCGGGGATCGACCTCGCTGAGTTTGTCCGTTGTGTTGATCACGGTGGGAAGTCCTGCATTATAGCGGTAATTAAAGAGTTGGTAGAGTTTTTCCTTGACCCAGGGCGTCATGGATTCTGTGCCCAGGTCATCCAGAACCAGCAGAGGAGATTTCTTGATCTCATCGAAGCGCCGGTCGTAACTGACGGTGCTGTTGGGATTAAAGGTAGCCCTCAAATGGTCCATCAGGTCAGGAACCATAATAAATAGCGGAGGGATGCCTTCTGAGGAACGGTAGTTGGCGATGGCCGCTGCCAGGTGAGTCTTGCCGCTGGCATACCCCCCCTGAAACACAAGCCAGCCTTTGGGTTTCTCGGCATATTTCTGGGCGGCTTTGAAGGCGCTTTCCAGCTTCTTCTTTTCATCCTTTTCAAGATTCTCATCATTACGCAAAGAGAAATTGCCAAATGTATGGTTTCCCAATAATGACAACGAGGAGAGTTCGGAGTGGCCGGTATCGTCCATGGGCCGCCGGTAGTCCGGAGCCAGGATATTGACCCGATTTACAAGTTCAGGGTCCTGCAGGCGGGAGCGGATCCGGCCTTCTAATTGATTGAGAGATAGGTTTGTGGTGATCAATAACGGCAGGTTATTGATATAGCGGAAATTGAGTATTTGGAACAACTTTTCCTGGGCCCAGGGAGTGGCGTTTTCTGTCCCAAAATCATCCATGATTAACAAGGGAGAGCGGCGGATGTCTTCAAAACGCTCCTCAAAACTCGATTCCGGGTTGTTGTAGGAAAATCGCAAACTGTCCAAGAGATCCGGGACTGTCAGGAATAAGGTTGGAAAACCAAGGTCAACAACAAAATTCGCCACAGCTGCTGCGAGATGGGTTTTTCCACATCCGTATGGGCCCTGAAGGACCAGCCAACCTTGAAGTTTGGCGGCATATTGTTGAGCATGATTGAAGGCCTGTTCCAGCGAGTCAGCCTGGGCTTGTCCCAATCCGATCTGTCCCCGGATTTCAAAGTTCTCGAAGGTTAAATGAGTCAGCTCATCCAAATTGCTCAATTTAAATAAACTGGCCCGGGCTTGTTTTCTTAACTGTCCAGCCCGGCAAGAGCAAATTTGGAGTTTGCCAAAATCGGGATGTCCTACAGGGAGATCCTGCCGCAAATAGCCAACCCCGCCGCAAATCTCACAATTGGGATCACCCGGGTAAGACCCGGCGCCTGGATCAGTCTTCGATGAACTCGGCGAATTCATCTTCGAGATATCCCCGGCGGTCTTTTTTAGTATGTCCTCTATCCGGTCGTTCATCTCTTCCACCGTCCTGCCAACTTCGTAATATTGCTTCAATGTAATTCCATTTCCTGACATTATTCTGAACCGCGATTGCTACTGCATGCCTGATCCAATCCTCCGGGAATTCTTTCTCAGCGTCTCTTAATGTGTCTGCGATCAAGGGTGTTAGCGGTCCGATATTCTCTTCATAAAGCCGGAAGATGTTGGGCTGCTCCAAACTTAAGGTTGGGATTGGGCTGTCTCCGTCTGAGGGGCGCCACGATCCGTCTGCGACGGATTGAACCGCGGCTTGCCCGCGCGGAGAGTTGAAGAAATATATAACCAGTTCCCCTTCCCCTTCAGGGACTGTCGTTTTTAACAAGGTGCCGCGGTTCACCGCCCGCTCCAGCCCGGTTTGTACTGCAACCTGCTGGGCGGCGTCCGTGGCGCCCATGCCCGCCATAAAATCTGGATCTCTCGTGAGATTCTCTTCCTTAAAGTAGCGGACCCCACCTTCCAATCGGGTGAACAGCCACAATGCATATAAGGTGACCTTCATTTCATCCAGATCGTCTATTTGCGGAAGAAGATCCGTAAAAAACAGGCTGGGAATCCTGTTCGTATTTATCTTTCCGGGAGGAAGACCGTTAAAAGTCATCAGGTTACCTGAGAGAGATCAATATCACGTGTAGCGGCGTTCTCGAATTTGGCCAGATTCTTACGGAAGACCAACTGCACATCCCCTGTGGGACCGTTTCTGTGTTTGGCTATGATGATCTCGGCCAGATTCTTGAACTGGGAATCTTCCTCATACACTTCCGGACGATAGATGAACATCACGATATCCGCATCCTGCTCCAGACTTCCGGATTCCCTGAGGTCTGATAATACAGGTCGTTTGTCAGAGCGCTGCTCGACAGCGCGAGAAAGCTGTGCGGCGGCCAGGACAGGTACATTCAGCTCCCTGGCCAGGATCTTCATGTTTCGGGATATGTCAGAGACTTCCTGAACACGATTGTTGGTGCGCATATCTCCACCCATCAGCTGTAAATAATCTACCACTATCAGATCCAGGTTGTACTCCAGGTGCAGGCGCCGGCATTTGGTGCGGAGCTGCAAGGGTGTCAACGCAGGAGTATCATCAAGAAAGATATGGGTGTCAGTCAACACTTCGATCGCTTGGGTGAAAAGCAGCCACTCATCAGGACTGAGTTTTCCAGAGCGCAGACGGGTGGAATCTATCCCGGTTTCTTGGGCAATGATGCGCTGGACAAGCTGCTCGTTGGACATCTCCAGGGAGAAGATCGCAACATGTTTTTTATGGGTTAAGGCAGCGTTCTTGAGAGCGGATAATATAAAACCTGTCTTGCCCATGCCGGGCCTGCCGGCTATGATCAGAAGATCAGAGGGCTGTAAGCCTCCCAGCATTCTGTCTATATCAATAAAGCCAGTAGGAACGCCAACTAGATCATCATCCCGCTTGGAGAGTTCTTCCATGCGGTCAAAATAATCACTCAGAACGGTACGGATGGGCTGTAGATCTTGGGTTGTTCTACGCTGGCTGACGTTAAAAACGGCCTTCTCTGAATCGTCCATTACCGTATCGAGGGTGAGATTCTCTTCGTAGGCCAGTTTGGCGATCTTGTTGGCAGCTTCTAACATCCGGCGCCTGATGGCAGTTTCTTCCACTCTGTGTCCATAAGCTTCAGCGTGCAGGGAGGAGGGGACGTTATTGATCAGTTTGGTGATATAGGCTGCTCCACCGATATCTGCCAGGTGGCCTTTTTGGTCAAGTTCCTCAGTGACCGTCACCAGGTCGATAGCCTCGTTGCGATCATGCAGGGAAACAAAAGTATCCCAGATCCACCTGTTTCGGTGGATATAAAAATCATCCGCGGACAGGAACTGGGCCACATCATAGTATGCTTCAGGGTTGATCAGCACCGCACCGATGACCGCTTCTTCTGCTTCCCGGCTGTGGGGAACCATCTGGGGTCCGGATATTTCGGGATTGGGTTCGAATTCGAGGGATTCGGTCATGGTTGATTTTTGAATTATTGTTGGTTGTTTGAATAATGAGGTTGAACTTGAAGGGAGCTGGAGGTTAAGGGAAAGTTATTCCTCCTCTGAGTCCTCTTCGTCAGGTTTGTCTTCAGATTCATCAGGAACGATCTGCTCCAGGTAATTCTCAAAGACTGACAACCTCTCACTGTCCATTTCTTCGTCCGGGAGGACTTCTGCCAGGTCATCTTCCGGGATCAAACCTGCCTCATCCAGTACACTGTCTGCTACGAATATCGGAATATTCAAGCGAATGGCCAAATTCATGGCATCGGAGGGGCGGGAGTCAATATTATGCAATGTGCCATCAATATTAATGGCAATGTTGCCGAAATAGGTTTCATCTTTCAGAGAAACCACTTCAACATGAATTACTTCGGCGTTAAGGGAATCCAGAATGTTTACAAATAGATCATAGGTCAGAGGGCGGGATACTTCCACTTCCTGTAAAGCCAGGGTGAGGTGTTCGGCTTCATAGATCCCAACCATTATAGGTAGATAACGATCTGATTCGATTTCGCGCAGAATCACAACCCGCTGCTGAGACATGAGGCTGACCCGGATGCTGTCTATCACTACTTCGATCATTTTGGCCATAAATGGAGTTTCCTTCAGGACTAAACCTGATGTCTTGTTATTCTATCACGGGGGATTAGCGACTGCAACGAATGAACCTTAAAGGCTTATATTTATTAAGAAAATACCTGCTTCTGGAACAGATGAGAAAATGATTCCCGGGGATGCTATCTGCTTTTGAGGTTATATTTATAATGAAGGAAACACTTTCTGGTTATATTCGGGCATCTTTGGATAGATATGACTGTCGATTCTCATAATCAAAAAGAATACAGATTGCTTCCGTTTGATCTGCTGCGGGGATTGTTGATGATTCTGATGGCTTTGGACCATGCCAATTTCCATATTGCTCAGCAGCACTCATCAGGCGAATATTGGGGAGGGCATTATCCTTCCTTTTCCACCCCCATGCATTTCCTGGTCCGGTTTGTGACTCACTTGAGTGCGCCTGGTTTCTTTTTTACCATGGGTTTTGGAATGGTACTGTTTGCTTCATCCCGCAGGAAAAAGGGTTGGAGGGAACCACAGATTATTGGACATTTTTTGTCGAGAGGTCTGATACTGATAGCTCTGCAGATATTTCTAAACTACAGCCAGGCCTGGTCGGTAGCTGGCTTTTCCGCTCCGCTGTGGTACGTTGGTGTGTTGGCAGCTCTTGGTTTTGGTATGATCCTCTGTATTCCTCTGCTGCGCTTGAAACCGTTGTTTCTGGCTGGGATCAGCCTGGGATTCTTTATCGCCATGGAGGTTTTGACTCCCGATCCGGGGTTGTGGGGTAGGAATTTTAATAACCTTGTCGGAACCTTGCTGGTATACAGCGGAGGTACTGGGGAGTTCTGGACGAACTATCCGCTCCTGGCCTGGGTTGAGTTACTAGTTTTGGGTATGCTATTCGGTAAATGGGTCCAGATCGATGTTAAGAAGGCCTATCAGAAAGGTGCCTGGTTGGGAGTGATATTCCTGGTTATTTTTGTTATGGTGCGTTTGAATAATGGTTTTGGGAATATCCGCCCCTTACCCGTGGATAATTGGATGGGTTTCTTGAGTCTGGTGAAGTATCCGCCCAGTATGACCTTTGTGCTGCTGACTATCGGTGTAAATCTGATCTTGTTATGGGGCTTTTCTTGGATAAAGAAGCCGGTTATTGGTGATTGGAATCCAGTGTTGGTTTTTGGCCGAGTACCCTTGTTTTTTTATATTAGCCACATTGGATTGTACTTTCTGATGGGAAGGCAGCTGACACCTGGAGGATCCAGCCTTGAGGTAATGCTTGCCCTTTGGTTTGCAGGCCTGATAGTTCTCTATTTTCCTGCCCGCTGGTATGGCTTATATAAATCCCGCCAGCCTGCCAAATCTTGGGTCCGGTATTTCTAATATGAAATAGTATTACCCGATGACTTTCTCTGCGTCCCGCTTGAGTTCTCGTTTCCGAGCGCTGTGATCCAGGATGCGTTTTCTGATCCGGAGATTTTTTGGAGTCACTTCCAAAAGCTCATCATCTGCCAGGTACTCAATATATTGGTCCAGGCTCATTTCCCTGGGAGTGACCAGGCGCTGATTGATCTCGCGGATATTATTCCGCATATTGGTCAGGTGTTTGGTTTTGCAGACGTTGACCTCAATATCATCTGGTCGTTTATTTTCTCCGACAACCATTCCGCCGTAGACTTCCATACCAGGTTCAATGAATAGAATCCCGCGCTCTTCGGCGTTCTTCAAACCAAATGTGGTAGCTGTCCCGGTTTCCCAGGCTACCAGGGAACCGTGTGAGCGAACGTCTACGGAACCGGCTTGGGGAGCATAGCTGTCAAAGGTTGTGTTTAAAACACCTGTTCCTCTGGTCATGGTCAAGAAATGGTGTCGGAAGCCGAGGATGCCTCTGGTAGGAGCCAGAAATGTGAGTAAGACAGTTCCTGTGCTTGATTCCACCATATCCTGCAGCATACCTTGCCGGTTGTTGAGTGATTCCATCACCGCACCGATATCATCAGATTGGATTTCGATCCGGACTTCTTCGAATGGTTCTAGAATCTGGCCTGAGGGATCAGTTTTAAGAATTACTTCAGGGCGGGAAACGTGGAATTCATATCCCTCCCGACGCATAGTTTCAATCAAAATAGCCAGATGCAGTTCTCCACGGCCTGATACCATCAATGTGTCTGTGGATCCGGTCTCTTCAACCCTTAGAGCCAGGTTGCTTCTGATTTCGCGAAACAGCCGTTCCCGGAGTTTGCGCGAGGTTTTCCAAACGCCTTCTCTACCAAAAAACGGTGAGGTGTTAACACCAAATGACATCCGAACTGTAGGTGCTTCAACTTTTATCCTTGGGAGAGCAACCGGATTATCAATAGTACAGATCGTATCTCCGATAGTTATGCCTTCCAGCCCTGCAATGGCTATGATATCGCCGGCCTTGGCCAGATCGATCTCCTGGCGTTCCAAGCCCTGGTAATCGTATAGATAAGTGATCTCTCCCGGGATGGTTTTTCCATCTGCCGTTAGATAAATGACTTGTTCTCCAATTGCTACCTCTCCAGAAGAAATTCTGCCGATAGCTGTAGCTCCCCGAAAATTATCGTATTCCAGTGACGTTACAAGCATCTGCAATGGTTGATCAACACTTACAACAGGGGCAGGGATGGCGTTCAGAATAGTTTCGAAAAGAGGCTGAAGATTGGGACCGACATCTGGTGTATGGCCGGCCCGATGCTGGGTTGCGATGGCATAGACCACTGGGAAACTAGCTTGTTCTTCGCTTGCTCCGAGTTCTATGAACAAATCAAACGTGTCATTTAAAACCTGCTCTGAATTAGCCAGTTTGCGATCAACTTTATTTATGACCACAATCACTTTATGATTAAGTTCCAGCGCTTTCTGGAGCACAAACCGGGTTTGGGGGCGGGGACCTTCAGCAGCATCAACCAGCAGTAATACGCCATCAACCATATTTAATACTCGTTCCACTTCGCCGCCGAAGTCAGCATGGCCTGGAGTATCAACAATATTTATTTTTGTACGCTGGCCGCTTTTTGGGTCGTCGATCAAGATAGCCGTGTTTTTGGAGAGAATGGTTATGCCCCTTTCTCGCTCTAGTTCGTTCGAGTCCATCACCCGCTCTCTCACTTTTTTATTTTCATGAAAAACGCTGGCCTGTTGCAGGAGCCCATCAACGAGGGTTGTTTTCCCGTGATCAACGTGGGCGATAATGGCTACGTTTCGTATGTCAGTTCTGG
>Ga0180436_10004739_pt1 | contig 12152 bp, 9 predicted proteins | sample SS_ome_2_FD_132434 | JGI IMG/M metagenome (GOLD analysis project Ga0180436, IMG submission 132434) | Hypersaline lake sediment archaeal communities from the Salton Sea, California, USA - SS_3_S_2 metaG | ecosystem: Environmental > Aquatic > Non-marine Saline and Alkaline > Hypersaline > Sediment...
ATTCTTGCACTGAATCTGGGAATCGGGATGGTCCGTGCGCGGCTGTCAACACCGTCTGACGTGGTCCGGGTTGCTCCTGAAGGGCATTCTGGCCTCCCGTGCAGGTTAAATGCGATAGCCCTAAGTGCTAGATACACATTATGCCAAAACGTGGTACTCTATAGGATGTAGTATGCTGCACTCTCTGGGCCACCGTGTCCGGGGAGATCCACAAGGAGGCAATCTGCAGACAATGTCTTTGGACGATAGCTTGATGCACTGGCCGCAAGAGGAACAACCGACCCCTGATTGGTGGGAGCAGCTCGTCGCCGGCGACTATGGGGACTCGCTTCCCCACCGCGGCGAGATCCTCTCGGCCAAAATACTCTCGATTGGCGAACACGACATCATCGTGGATGTGGGTGGCAAGCGCGACGGTGTGATCCAGGAACGGGACCTGGTCAACGTGCCCCCGGAACACCTGGAGGGGCTGGCAGTAGGCCAGCAGGTGCCCGTCCGTGTCATCGCTGTTAGCAGCGATCGGGGTTCCGTAATCGTATCCCTGAGACAGGGTCTGGAACAGCAGGACTGGCTGGACGCTCAGGCCCTGATGGAGAGCGGCGAGATCACCAAGGCCGAGGTCATCGGGACCAACCGTGGCGGTGTCGTGGCCGCATTTGGCCGTGTCCAAGGGTTCGTCCCCAACTCGCACCTGTCGCGCATCCCGCGCGGCGCCAGCGGCGAGCAGCAGATTCGAATGAAGGAAGCCATCGTCGGTGAGACGTTGAGCGTGATGGTGATCGAGGTGGACGCCCGGCGACGCCGGTTGATCCTCTCCGAGCGCCTTGCGGTCAGGCACCAGCGGAGCGAGCTGTTGGCTGAAATCCACGAAGGTGCTGTCCAGACGGGTATCGTCAGCAATGTCGTGGACTTTGGGGCTTTCATCGACCTGGGTGGTGTGGACGGCTTGCTGCACATCTCGGAGATCTCGTGGGACCACGTGGATCATCCACGCGATGTGCTGCAGGTGGGCGACAAGATCGAGGTCTACGTCCTTGATGTGGACCGCGCCCGCGAGCGCATCGCGCTGAGCCGCAAGCGGCTGCTGCCGGACCCGTGGGAATCACTGACCGGCAGGCTGAGCGCCGGTGACACGGTCGAGGGGACCATTTCCCACACGACGGACTTCGGTGCGTTTGTGGATGTGGGCCAGGGGATCGAGGGTCTTGTGCACGTCTCGGAGATGCCTGATGGAGAGCAGACGCTGGCGTCGCTCGAGTCAGGGACCAAGGTTGATGTGGTGGTCCTGCATATCGATGCCCGGCAACGACGCATCTCTTTGCGGATCGAGGCAGGGGCCCTGGAAGCCGACGACGCGGATCTCGCCGATGAAGAGGCCGCCCTGGCGGACGACGGGTTGATCCTCGAGGACGACACCCCCGGTGACGAGGGGGCCGCTCTCGAAGACGAGGCCCTCGCGGACGAGGGGGCCATCGCCGAGGACGAGGAAGTACCCGATCCCGAGGAGTAGATCCAAACTCGGTCGACTGCTGGGTGGAGGAGGTCGGTGCGAGAGGCCCGGCTCTGGGAGGGACTGAGCGACACCCGCGTGCAGTGTAAGCTGTGCGCCCACGAGTGCGTGATCCTGGAGGGCGGGGCCGGAATCTGCCGGGTTCGCGAGAACCGTGAAGGCGTGCTGGTATCGCTGGTCTATGAGCGACTGATCGCGCAGCACGTCGATCCGATAGAAAAGAAGCCCTTGTTCCATGTGTATCCTGGAACGAGGGCTTATTCTGTTGCCACGGCCGGCTGCAACTTCCGCTGTGCGTGGTGTCAGAACTACGACATTTCGCAGATGCCGCGACATCTGTCGGCGTCGCGGGACCAGGGTCGCAGTCTTGGCACGCGGGTCAATGCCGAACAGGTGGTGCGGGCGGCACAGCGGACGGGATGCTGCAGCATCGCCTACACTTACACCGAGCCCACGGTCTTCTTTGAGACAACGTACGACATCGCCGTACCGGCCCGCGCGGCCGGTCTCGCGAACGTGTACGTGACGAACGGGTACATGAGCGCGGCCGCCCTGACCGAGATCGCACCGGTCCTCGACGCGGCGAACGTGGACCTGAAGGCGTTCCGCGACAGCACATACCGCACTTACACCGGCGCCCGCCTCCAGCCTGTACTGGATACGCTGAAGTTGATGAAGCATCTTGGTGTCTGGGTGGAGGTGACGACGCTGCTGATCCCGGACCTCAATGACGACGCGCAGGAGCTGACCGAGGCCGCGCGGTTCATCGTAGAGGAGCTAGGTGCGGAGACACCGTGGCATCTGAGTCGCTTCCATCCCACCTACCAGATGACCGACCGCCCTCCGACCCCGGAATCGACCGTGACACGTGTGCTGGAGATCGGCAAGGCTGCCGGGCTGCGCTACGTCTACGGGGGCAACTCCCGCCAGGCCCAGAGCACGCGGTGTCACGCGTGCGGCGAGATGCTGGTGCAACGCATGGGCTACACGATCCTGGGTAACCGCGTGACGCCGGATGCTACGTGTCCGGCGTGCAACACCCCGGTGGCCGGCATCGGCATGGCGGCACGCTAGCCACCTCGCCCCTGCATTCACCTTTCCCGCAACCAAAAGCCCCTTGGTCGCGTAATAGGCGTGTGAGATTCCATGTAATGACTGACTGGAGAGTGTAGTATGGACTACGGACAACTGCTGCGTCGCGCTTGGGAGACCATCTGGGCGCACAAGTACCTCATCGTGCTGGGCATTCTGGTCGCCTTGCTGGGTTCCAGTGGCAATGCCTCGAGCAACTTCCGCCCTGGTGGTACGGACTTCGACTTTGACTTCGATGGGAGGATGCCGCGCGACTTCCGCGAGTTTCGCGACTTCGATGAATGGCCCGAGATGCCGAGGTTCCGTGGTCCGGCCGAGGGGGCACTCCCCGTTCTGGGTGGTGTTCTGGCGATCGTCGGCATCGCCGTCGTCGCTGTCGTTGGTTTGGTGCTCTGGGGCATCGCCATGACCGCGCGAGGCGGTCTGATTGCCGGAGTGCGGGACATCACGGCTGGTCAGGCGTCCAGCTTCGGGCAGGCCTTTGGCGCAGGCTGGGCCAAGCTGGGTCATCTGCTGGCCATCGGTGTGGTGCCCGCGATCCCGACGCTCCTCGCGGTGGTGGCTGGTCTGGGTGCCACGGGCGTGGTGGCCATCGCCAGCCAGGCGCTTGGCGGCGGCTTCTTCGGCCCAGGCCTTGCCGCCATCCTTGTGCCGGCGCTCTGCATCCTGATCCCGATCGCCGTCGTCCTGGGCACGCTGCGCAACTTCGCCAACCGAGCGTGCATGCTGGAGGGTGAGAGTTTCCTGGCAGCCTACCGTCGTGGATTGGATGTCCTGCTGGCCAACATCGGACCGGCCGTGGTTCTGGCCGTGATCCAGATCGGCATCAACCTGGCGATGGGCCTGGTGATGATCGTGCCCGGCATCTTCATGGCGTTGTGCTGCGTGCTGTGGCCGGTCCTGCTGGTCATCGAGGGCATCAAGGCCGCGTACTTCTCCACCGTCTGGACGTTGGCCTGGCAGGAGTGGACCACCGCTGAGTGACGCTCGTCTGAACCAAGAAAGGACGCGGCCCGTGCTTGAGCACGGGCCGCGTTTCCATTTTGGCTACCGCACCAACAGGATGGGCACGTCCACCTGGGACAGCAGCGAGACCAACCCATCTTCCTCGAGACAGGCCAGACATCCCGGCGCCAGCAGCGTGCCCGCACCGAAGACCCTGGCGGCCTGGACCAAGTCTGCAGAAGACGGCAGGACCATACGGTGGCGCCGGTTGGCGAGACCCAGCTCCGCCAGCGCCTTGTCCAGGGCCAGCTCGGCGGTCTCGAGTTGTACGTCATCCTGGGCCACGGCGAGGAGCTCGATGGGCGTCGTCCCAGTCGCGAGGCCGGCGGCAAGCGCCAGCGTGCGTTCACTGGGGTCCCCACCATGCCAGACGACCATCAGCGGGGGATCAATCCGCGTGCCTGCGTGGAGCACGGCGATCACATCCGTCTCCGCAGCGCCACAGAGCGCGCGCGCCGTCGAGCCCACCTGGCGCCGGCGCAGCTGTGACCATCCCACCCGGCCGACCACCAGCATGTCGGCCTGTGCGGCCGCTGCCCTAATCTCGATGTCGACTGTGCCTCGGGCCACGTGGAACGTGCCGAGCACGGCCGCGCGCGCCGTCAGGCGCTGGAACTCCTCCTGCACCTCGCGGCTACGGACCCGAAGCTGCCGCTCGACATCGCCCGCTGTGACACGCCTCCGCCGCGCGGAGTGGATGCCGAACTCGTGGGCGTTGGGAAGCCCCGCGATACGGAGCACGTTGACGTCCTCCACGTAAAGCCCCTGCAGCTGCGCGCCAAATCGAGTAGCCATGGTAATCGCGGCCTCGAGCGCAGCCTGGCTGTGCGCTGAGGCGTCCATGGCGACGACGATCCGCCGGATTGTCGGTGCCGCCTCAGGCCTCATCATCGCCGGACTCCTTTCTAGACTGCCCGAATGTCCGGAGTTTCTCTGCCATTTCCTTCAGACGCCGCTGTGCCCGCCCGTTGATCGTCTCCTCGGGATAGATGCCTTGGTCGTCAGCCTTGCCCGCCGGCACACCGGTCAGCGTCTCGATGCCCTGGTCGATATGCTCGGCTGCCATCACGTGGAATCGGCCGGCTGCCACCGCCTCGACGATATCGTGACGCAACAACAGGTGCTTGACGTTGGATGCGGGGATGAGCACGCCCTGGTCACCTGTGAGGCCGCGAGCCGCGCAGAGATCGTAGAAGCCCTCGATCTTCTCGTTGACTCCGCCAATGGCCTGTACCTCGCCACGCTGGTTGACCGAGCCCGTGACCGCGATGGACTGCTTGATCGGTATATCAGCCACTGCGGAGAGGAGCGCGTAGAGCTCGGCCGACGAAGCGCTGTCGCCGTCCACGCCGCCGTATGATTGTTCGAAGACCAGGCTGGCGGAGAGAGAGAGAGGCTGTTCCTGTGCATCCCTGCCGGTCAGGAAACCGGTCAGGATCAGCATCCCCTTGGAGTGGAGCGGGCCACCCAGGTCCACCTCGCGCTCGATGTCCACCACCTGGCCCTGACCCAGGCTCACGCTGGCGGTGATCCGCGTGGGCTGGCCAAAGGCGAAGTTGCCCAGCGAGAGCACCGAGAGGCCGTTGATCTGGCCGACGACGGCGCCGTCCGTGTCGATCAGCTTGGTCTCTCGCACGATGGCCTCCTGAGACCGCTCCCGAATACGGCTGACCCGCTTGATCTGTGCGTCGATGGCGCGCTGCACCTGGTCGCCGCCGACGATCTCCCGGCCCTCCTGACGCGCCCAGTAGTCGGCCTCGAGCATCACGTCGCTGATCTCGCGGACGCGGGTCGACAGCTTTTCCGAGTCGGCCGCGAGGCGCGCGCTCTGCACCATCAGGCGCTCGACTGCGCCGCGGTCGAAGGGCATCAGACCCTCGCGACGGGCCAGTGTGGCGATACGGCGGGCGTAGACGATCTCGGCCTGGTCATCCCACGGCATCTGGTCGTCGAAATCCGCCGCCACCTTGAAGAGCTCCCGGAACTCGGGATCGAGCGCGGAGAGCTGGTAGTAGAGCTCGCGATCACCGATCAGCGCGATCTTGACCTGGAGGGGGATCGGTTCCGGCTCCAGCGAGACGGTACTCATCGCGCTGGATTGCTGCCTCAGCGATTCGATGCGCACCTCGCCGCCCTTGAGCGCGCGCTTGAGCCCGTCCCAGGAGAACGCTTGCTGCAACAGACCCCGCGCGTCGAGGATCAGGTAGCCGCCATTAGCGTGGAGCAGCGCGCCCGGCTTGATCAGCGTGTAGTCGGTCATCAGCGCGCCCATCTGTGCTCGGTGCTCCACTCTGCCCACCAGATTCTGGAAGGTTGGGTTGTCCTCGTAGATGACGGGGGCGCCTGATAGGTCGGCGTGGTCGATCAGCAGGTTTACGCCGTAGCGGCGATGGACGTGGTCTGATGCCTCGGGACTGAGCGCCGCGGGCGGTCCTTCTGAGTCACCAGGCGCCAGGAACTGCTCGGCGTGGGCGATGATGTCTTCCTGCACTGCCTCGAGGTGGCGGATCACCTTCGGCAGAGCTGTGTAGGTCTCGCGGGGCTCACCGATGTGGGCGCTAATCGCAGATCCCGCCATCTCACGGTCTAGCTCGGCCAACCGGCTACGGACCTCGCGCTGCCAGCCGGGCACCTGTCTGAGGATGCGCTGCAGCTCGTCCTGCAGTGCGCTCATCTTCGTCTCGATGGCTGCCTGCTGCTCCTCGGAGAGCTCCAGGACCTGCTCGCGGGAGAGGACCTCGCCCTCATGTGTCGGAGCCACCGCGATGCCGCTGGGCGTTCGGACCAGCGCCATGCCGTCCTGCATCGCCCTGCGCTGAAGGGCTTCAAATGCCTCGGCCTGCCTATCATCAGCTTCCTCGGCGATGCCCTGGCGGCGGGCCTGGTACTCGTCGCTCTCGAAGGCGGCCGCCAGAGCGGTCATGAGCTCGGTCACCAACGTCTCCATATCGGATCGGAAGCGCCGCCCCATACCTGCGGGCAGCCCTATGGCCACGGGCCGGTGATCCTGGACGAAGTTGGTGACATAGCACCAGTCCTGCGGGACCTCCCTGGAGGCGGCAGTGAACGCGAACAGACCCTGGACAAGCTCTCGGAGCTCGAGACCCTGCGGGCCCAGTGCGAAGATGTTGAACCCGCCGTTTTGCATGCCGGTGCCAAACCGAATCGCCTCGATGCCCCGCTCTTGGCCGACGACCTCGGTCAGATCCGGGAGGTCATCCGTTGTGTCGAAGCCGGCTGATGATAGGTCCGCGCGGCGGCACAGTTGTAGGGAGGTGAGGTGCAGGGTCGGTTTCAGCATGGCGTGGCCTCCAAGGGTGGCTCCACTGGCAAATGAGCTGGTGCAACATACCACAAAGCCGGAGTCAGGGGAAGCTCCAAGGCCGGTTGAGGCAACCCATGGGTGGTCTCAGCCAGCTCGTTTTCTGGTACCATATGCCTGATTGCACTAGGAAAAGCGGAGGAAGGAACAGGCTATGGATCGGCACGAGCCACGAGGTAGCGGCGTCGTGAGGTGGGTCTCGCCGGCATGGCTAGCGGGTCGCCTGGATGGCGATCTCACGATCCTGGACACGCAGCCGAACGTCCACGACTATATCATCCAACATATCCCGGGTGCCGTGCGCTTCGGCGAGGGCCTGATCCACGCACCCGTGAACGGACGTCCGGGGCAGTATGTCTCTGCTGCGGCCTTTGAGCGCACGGTCAGGCAGGTGGGCGTCTCCCGGGATCGTCCGGTGGTCGTCTACACAGGCAAGGGTGCCTTCAAGGGCTGGGGCGATGGCCTGGAACAGACCGCGGTTGCCTATGCGCTCGCCAAGTTCGGCCACCCTGACATCTACATCCTCGATGGAGGGCTGGAGCGATGGATGGCGGCGGGCCATCCCGTCATCAAGGCCTATCCGGCTGTCGATGCGGGAGACTTTGTGGCAGTGCCGCAGCCGGGCCTCAGCTTGAGCTATCAGGCATTCGATGTGATTCGAGACGAGCCCGGCACGCTCGTCCTTGACGCACGTCCTGCCAAGCCCTACCGGGGCCAGTCGATGTGGCCGCTGCCGGGGCACATACCCGGCGCGATCAACGTGCCTTGGGATCTCTTCTTCGCACCCGGCGATCCGCGTACCCTCAGATCGCGGGATGAGATACGCGCCATCGCCGGCACCCACGGGCTCACGCCTGAGAAGACAGTCGTCTGCTCGTGTGGTACGGGTCGCAAGGCGACGCTGGTCTTCCTGATCCTCAAGTACGACTTGGGCCTCCCTGATGTTCGCCTATACGAGGGCAGCTTCACCGAGTGGTCGTCGTACCCCGACAACGCCACGGTCACGGGCCCCGACGCCCGTTGACCTCCAGGAGCACGGAGGCACGGTATGCTGTTTGAACGTATTGAGTCTGAGGGACTGGCCCACTATTCGTACCTGGTCGGCGACCAGCGCGAGGCCGTTGTCATCGATCCACGTCGTGATTGCGACGTCTACACGGACCTGGCGGCCAAGGCCGGCTACCGCATCGTGGCGATCCTCGAGACACACCGCAATGAGGACTACGCCATTGGTTCGGTGGAGTTGGCGGCGAGGGTGGGCGGCGCCGAAATCTGGCACGCCGACGCCGGACTGGACTACGCGTACGGCGCTCCGGTGAAGGACGGGCAGGCCTGGCAGATCGGGCGTCTGCGCCTGACGGCCATCCTGACCCCCGGTCATACGCCGGGACACATGAGCTATCTGCTCAGCGATCCGGATAGGAACCCCTGGGTGGTCTTCACCGGCGACGCACTCTTCGCCGGTGATGTGGGGCGTGTTGACCTGGTGGATGTGGACCGCACCCTAGAGATGGCAGAGCTGCTCCATGAGTCGCTCTTCGAGCGTCTGTTGCCCTTGGGAGACGACATCATCGTCTGCCCCGGCCATGGCTCAGGATCCGTCTGCGGCAGCGAAATCTCGGAGCGCGTCTGGACCACGATCGGTCTGGAGCGACGCCACAACGCCAAGCTCCAGTTCACCAGCAAGGAAGCGTTCCTTGCCCACGTGCCGCGCATCCTGGAGCGTCCGCCGTACTTCCGGCGGATCGAGCGGCTCAACATCGAGGGAGCTCCTTTCCTGGGTAGCTTGCCTGTGCCGCCGCCTATCAGACCGGGGGCCTTCGCCAAGCGGGCCCTGCTGGGCGACGCCGTAGTGGTGGACACCCGGATGGAGCTGGCGGCGACAGCGGCTCACGTGCCGGGTGCGCTGGCAATCAGGCAGAGCGTCCTGGCGAGCTTCGCGGGGTGGTTCCTGCCCTATGATACGCCCCTTCTGCTGGTGACGCCCGAAGCCGGTCTCGAGGCGGCTGTGCGAACGCTGGTCCGGTTGGGGTATGATGACATCGTGGGCACGCTGGCCGGCGGTATGTCAGCGTGGCACATCGCGGGGCTCGAGAGCCGGCGCACCGGGACTCTGACGACGCACGAACTCTGCGCTCGGCTGGATGACGGTGAGGTACCGTGGATTCTGGATGTGCGCAGCGCGGGAGAGATCGCGGCCGAAGGGGCTATCCCAGACGCTCATCACATCCACGTCACTCAACTCCCCGAGAATGTGGGTGAGGTCCCCAGGGGCCGCGAGGTCCTGATATTCTGCGGCAGTGGGCTGCGGTCCAGTCTGGCGGCTTCCTACCTGCAGGCGAAGGGCTGGGATGATGTGACAGTGGTCCTGGGCGGCACCATGGGGTGGCACTCGACTTCGTGTCCTCTAGACCTATGAACCTGCAAGTGAGCAGCATCGAAATCAAGCACAGGTTGCGGGAGACCTATCGTCACCTCGACCGCCGGAGCAGCGGGCGACTGGGTGTGCTGCGGCGCGCCGGTCAGGGCTATGCCGACGCGCAAGCTGCGCAGGCCGCCGCCGCGCTCTCCTACTACATCTTCTTCTCTCTCTTTCCGCTGCTCTTCCTGCTGGTCTCGGCGGCGACCTATATCTGGAATCTGGGTAGCGAGGAGGCCTTCGAGAGCGCCGTGCTCTTCATCTCCCAGGCGATCCCCGTCTCGCAGGATCTGATCCACAACAATCTGGCGAAGATCATCAGCAGTCGGGGCGCCGTCGGGCTGATCGGCCTCGTGGCCGCGGTCTGGTCGTCGTCCAGCGCGTTCACGATCCTGACACACGACATCAACGAGGCCTTTGCGGATGCCCCGACGCGCGGTCTCGTCAAAACCCGGCTGATGGGCATCCTGATGGTCCTCGCGGTCGTCCTGCTCCTGGTGCTATCGCTGGGCACGACGACCGCGCTCGGCGTCATCCGTCAGCTGCCTGTGGTGCCCGCGCGGTTGCCTTTCCTGGAGACCATGGCCTGGTCGATGCTGCTACGTGGCACCCCCCTGGTCTTCAGCTTTCTGCTCTTCTTGGTGCTCTTCCAATGGGTGCCGGCCAAGCGTGTGCATTGGCCCGCGGCGCTCTCGGGTGCCGCCATCACAGCCATCGCGTGGGAGTTGGCCAAGGAGCTCTTCAGGTGGTATCTCACCAGCGGATTGGCCCGCTACACCGTGGTCTACGGCCCGCTGAGCAGCGTGATCGTGCTGATGTTCTGGATCTACATTAGCGCGGCGATCACGCTCTTTGGTGCCCATCTAGCGGCCGCGCTCGACCACCGGCACGTGAGGACGAAGGCGACCCGCGCCCGGCCTGCATAAGGGCCTTGATGTTCTCCAATGGTGTCTCCGGCGGTAGGTCGCATCCGGTGCTGAGAACGAAGTTCGGGTAGGGTGCCATCGCCATCATCAACGCTTCCGTCGCCGCTGCAACCCCGTCCGTCGACGACTGGACCATAGTGGTCACCGGATCCACATTGCCCACCAGCACGACTTCCTCGGGCATTGCCTCGATCGTGGCGACGGGATCCATCGGTGCATCCAGACTGAGCCCCTGTACCCCTGTCCGGCACATCGCCTTGATCAGGTGTCTGCTGTCGCCGCAGACGTGCAGCAGCGTCATCGGATCCGCAGCGGTCGCGTGGAGAGCAGCCACCACCTGTTCGATATAGGGACCGGAGAATCGCTTGAAGGCCCGCGGCGAGATCAGCACTGCGGTGGGCTCCAGGATACAGACGATGTCGGCGCCGGCTGCCGAAAGCATCTCAGCGTAGGCGGTACTCACCTGGGTGGCATAGGCCGCCGCAGCGTGGACGAGATCCCAGTCCTCGACGGTCGCCATCGCCAACTCCGTCGCTCCGATCATCAGTCCAGCAAGCGAGAACGGTCCTATGACGTAGGCCCCCTTGAGCACGTCAAGGCCCGAAAGCCGGCACAGGGTCTCCGCAAAGACGGGCATCCGCCCGTTGACGGCGGGATCGACGGGACCGAACGCGTCGAGGTCGGTCGGCGACGTGACCGGGTGCTTGGTAACAGTGGGGGACTCATCGATGGGGAAGGTGACGGGCAGCCCAATGGCCTCAGCCTCGACAGAGAGATCCATCATGGTGAAGACTGCGTCCGGCTCGAAGCGCTCGACTAGAGCCCCACAGGTCCTGGCCTGAAGCGCACCATCAAACAGGTTCTGCCGAATCGTGGACTGCGTGAGCTGAGTGCCGGGAAACCCCATCAAGGGCACCCTCAGCCGCTCGGGATGGCTGCCAACGAGGTCGATCAACTGCATCTAGCTTCGCCTCCAGGTGAGTGTGTGAACGGTCGGGAATGATAATCGCATCGGAGCGCCGCACCACCCCCGTCTCACGGCGCCACGGGCGAGCTCGCGAGCTCGCCCGTGGTTTGGCCGAGGTCAGAATCGGCCGAGGATCGATACGTCAGTCGACCACCAGATCCACAAAGGTCGGCGGTTGCCCGGGCTTCAGTGCCACAAGGCCGCGGTTGGACGGGTGCAGTTCCTCGACCACGATCAGAGCCAGGAAGCTGATGGCCATCTCCGCGGATTCGTGGGGACAGCCGGCCGTCCTCAACGCCGCCTCGATAGCCCCGAGCTGATCCGCCACCTCTGCGGCGCTGTCCAGGGCCATCAGACCGCCCAACGGCAGCGGAAGCTCGGCTGCAACCTCGTTGTCGACGACGACCGCCATGCCGCCGTTCATCTTTATCACGGTGTTGGCGGCCATAGCCATCGCGGCGTCATCGGTGCCCAGCACCAGCAGATTGTGGCTGTCATGGGAGACCGTCGACGCGACCGCTGCCCCTGCGCCCAGTGCCAGACCCGTCACGAAGCCGATCGACTTGCTCCCGATCGCGCTCGATCCGTCGGTGGCCGTGGCCTCTGCATGGCGATAGACGACCGCCGCCTTTGCCAGGTCCCGCGTTGTATCTGCCTGCAGCATACCATCGACGGGCATCATCTCAGCGATGACTTCCTCTGTCTGCAGGGCGCCTGGGATGAGGCGCACGACGCGCACCTTGACCGGTTCACTCCCCGACCGTATCACCAGATTATCCGCTGTCAGCGGGTCTAGATAGACGGACTTTATCGCCCAGGAAGGGTAGTCGTAGGGCGCGATATCAATCACGAGTTTCCCGTGCTCGGCGACCAGCACGCCGTCGGCGTAGACCTGGTCGATACCCATATTG
>Ga0180436_10004740_pt1 | contig 12151 bp, 9 predicted proteins | sample SS_ome_2_FD_132434 | JGI IMG/M metagenome (GOLD analysis project Ga0180436, IMG submission 132434) | Hypersaline lake sediment archaeal communities from the Salton Sea, California, USA - SS_3_S_2 metaG | ecosystem: Environmental > Aquatic > Non-marine Saline and Alkaline > Hypersaline > Sediment...
ACCGAGTCCCTTGCCATGTAGTCGAGTTCCCGAAGGTCGCGGGACTGGGTGTCGCCGAAGAAGATCGCCCTGAAGCGCGGGGGCTCGGGGCGGGGACGCAAGGGGAAGTCGATCGAGGGGGGAAGGGGTCCGGCCGGCCGGACGCCGGGGAACCGGGAGGGCGGGGAGCCGAGGGGTTTGTGGATGTAGAAGAATTGGGGGAGTTGGCGGGGGTTCACGGGGGGCATCCAACCGCGGGGCTTGATGACGAAGAAGATCGTGTCGTCGCGGGCGGGAAGCGACCATGATCCGTCGCTGGCGGTCTTGGTGACCTCGATCTGATTGGAGACGAGGACGCCGGGGAGGCCGGGTTCGCCGGGTTCGCGGCGTTTGTTGTCGTTCAGGTCGTGGAAGACGAAGCCGGAGGCGGCGGCGGCGGCGGTGGCGGTGGCGGTGGCGGCGGCGAGGAGGAGGAGGAGGCAGGCGAAGAATCGGAGGAAGGGAGGAGACATGCCGGTGAGGCAAGTGGCACACGGAGGACGGGAGGGCAAGGCCGGGGAGGCGGAGAGCAGGTCAAGAAACCGCCACAATTTGCGTTTTGCGCGCTTTGTGGTTCCGGGGTTTTGTGGTAGCGATGATGCAAGCAATGAGCGACGAGAAGAAGCGGGGCCAGTTACCGGGCGAAGCTCCTGTGGATCTCTCCGCCCTTGATTTCGGACCGTCGTGGGCCCGGGAGGCCTCCCCGGGAAAGCCGGCCGAGGAGAAAGAGGCCACTGATGCGCGGCATCGGGAGAGGAGGAGGGAAGGGCGCCGTGACGAGCGTCGTCAAGACCGGGAGGACTCGCATCGCGAGCATCGGGGCCGCCGGGACCGCGAGCGCGGTCCGGAGAAGGGGCGCGGACACCGCGACGACCGGCGCGGGCGCCACGACGACCGGCGCGGGCGCGGTGACGACCGGCGTGACGACCGGCGGGAGGAAGTGCCGCCCCCGGAGGGTGTGACGGCGGAGATCATGCCGGTTGAGGAGGGATTGGACCGGTTGGCGAAGGAGATTCTGGCAGGGGGCCGGACCTATTCGGTGTTTGACTTGGCGCGGTTGGTGATGGGGGGGCGGGACCGGTTCAACGTGGTATACCGGACGGACGGGGCGAGTGAGCTTTACCGGTGCCGGAAGGACGGCTCGGTATGGCTGACGCAGGCGGAGGCGCTGCGGCATTTCTGGCGGTCGAGCTGGAGGAAGGAGTATTACGAGGAGGTCGTGACGGACACGAAGCCGCCGAGCGGGAATTTTCAGGCGGTGGCGCGGTGCGGCATCAGCGGGGAGTATCTTGGGCCGCCGAACTATCACGCCTACCAGACGGCCCTGGCGCAACTGCACCGGGAGCGGTTTTCCAACATGCCGCTGGATCTGTATAAGAAGAAGGTCCGCATGGAGCATGGCGAGGAGGCCGTCAATGCGTGGCTTGAGAAGATGTCGAAGCGGGTCAGCTATCGTGCGGTGGCGGCTGCGGCGGAGGAAGATGCGCGGGAGGCCCCGGATGGATCGCGGTCCGAGGCGGGAGAAGAAGAAAGGGGTGCGCCGGAAGGGGTTGCTGAGGAGGAGGGGGAGGAAGGGGCGGCCGACCCGGTGGAGATGGAAACGACAACGAGCGAGCCGGAGGCCGCGCCGGAAATGGTGGATGCCGCCGTGGAAGAGGGGGAGGAGAAGGCGGAGGCAGGGGACGCGAAGGCGCCGTCCGAGCCGCTGATGGTGGACAGGCAGGAGGTGGAACGGCATTTTCTCGATAACGGGTTTTCGAACGCTTTTCAGAAATGCGACTGGGCGGCGGTGGCGGGCAACATCTCCGGGGGACTTCTTTCGCCGGGGCTTCTGACGTTGTTGAGGCACACGGTGTCGGAGGAGCGGCGTTATCCGGGGAGCCTCACTCCGATGCTGTGCCGGCAGTTGTCGGGGCGGCACGTGGCGGTCTTCAAATGGCGGCGCAAGCTCAAGGCGGGGCCTTCGAGGCCGCACGCCGTTCCGAGCGGAATGGCGATGGCGGACCGCCCGGGGGCCCTGCTGAAGTGGATCATCGCGAAGTCGGGATCGAGTCTGGAGGCGCTTTGGAAGGAGGTTTTGCCCGGTGAGGCGGGGGAAGCGGAGAAGCGGGACTGGTATCGCGATCTGCACTGGCTGATCAACCAGGGCTACGTGCTCCTGTTGTCTGACAGCACGCTGCATCTGGCGAAAGCCTCGTCGGGCGGCGTGCAGCCCGCCCGGGCGCCGGAGGGCGAGGGAAGCGCGAGCGAAGCCGGCGGAGGGAAGGCAAGGCAGGAAGGCGGCGGGGCGGATGGCTCCCCGGAAGCCCGGGAGAGCGGACCAGAGTCGTCCGGGACGGCGGACGGGGCGCAAGGGCCGGTCACGGAGACGGGGGAGGAGCCTCGGGTGGAGTCCGGCGCCCGCAAATGCTCCGGACTCTATGCGGAAAGCGGAGTGACCCTGCGGGGAGTTCCGAAAGTGTCGGAAGGGCTCGATCTTCGCGGTCTGCGGCCGCACCCGCGTTTCGAGGAACCGCCGGCCGAGGAGGCCGGGGAAGACGCGGAGAGCGAACGCTACAGCTACTGGTAGCGGGGGGGCTCCGGATTTGACTAAGGACCCGGGGGAGGGTCTCGTAGGGAGAATTGAGAGTGCGTTCTTCTCCCAACAGAGCGGGCAGACCCCTTCGCTTGGCGCCGTTCTTCCGGCCGGAAGCCGCGGCGCCCGATGTGTTTTCGTTTCGGCGGGCGGTGGGGGTGGCGACGGGGGTCCTCTTGATCGGGATCGTGGCGGCTCGCTGCTGGTTGGTTCCGGCACCGGAACCGGCGGCCATGGAGGAGAGCGCGCGGAGTGTGGTGCAACTCGAGGAGGCTGAATGGAGGGAGGAGGAGGCGCCTCTCGAGGAGCGGGCGAATGTGGCGCGGCCTTCCCGTTCGAACCCGGCGGTTCCGGCGGTGGTTCCGGGGTTCCTGCACCGGGATGAGCCGGCCGAATTGGAGATGCCGGAATGGGAATTGCCTCCGGCAGAGCCCTTCGAGCACATTGCCAGCGAGAAGGCGCATGAGCCCTTCCCCAGCGCGGAGGCCGAGCCTCCGGCGGCGAGGCCGGAACGGCGGCGCAGCGACCGGGAGGCCGCTCCCCCCCGTCGGACGAGCAGGGCGGGGCCGAGGCCGGTGACGCAGCCGGCGCGGGTCCTCCGGCGTTTCGAGCCCGGTTACCCCCGCAGCGCCCGGCGGGCCGGAATCGAGGGGCGGGTGGTCCTCAACGTGCGGGTGCGACCCGACGGACGGGTCGGCTCGGTGCGGGTGGTGACCTCCTCGGGCAGCGCCGTTCTTGATTCTGCCGCCATCTCGGCCGTCAAGCGCTGGGCGTTCGCCCCCGAGCGTCGCGGCGACCGCCCCGTGGCCAGCACCGTGCAGGTGCCCTTCCGGTTCGAACTCGAGTGAAGCCGCCGCCGCGGCAATGATCTCACCGGCTCAGAGGATCTTCCGGCGGATGGAGGCGGTGACTTGCCCGGGGTTGGCCTTGCCTTTGGAGGCCTTCATGACTTGGCCGGTGAGCCAGTTGACGAGTTTTTCGTTGCCGTTCCGGATGGCGGCGACCTTGTCGGGGTTGGCGGCGATGGTTTCGTCGATGAGGGCGTCGACGGCGCCGGTGTCGGCGGGTTCGAAGCCGAGTTCCTTTGCGATGGCGGCGGGGTCCTTTTCGGGGGATTGCCAGAGCAGATCGAAGACCTCGCGGGCCTGGTTGTTCGAGAGGTGTCCGGATTCGACGAGGTCGACGGTGGCGGCGAGCTTGGCGGGTGGGACGGGCGAGCCGGCGGCGTCGAGGCCGGCGTCGTTGAGGTGCTGGAAGAGGGCGTTGATGACCCAGTTGGCGGTCTTCTTCGGAGGCGCATGGCAGGCTGCCACGGCGGTCTCGAAGTAGGCGGCGTTGGAGCGGTTGGCGGTGAGGACGGCGGCGTCGTAGTCGCCGAGTTGGTATTGATCGCGGTAGCGGGCGGCCTTTTCGTGAGGCAGTTCGGGGATCTCGGCGCGCATGCGATCGACGATGGCGCCGGAGCGGACCGGCAGGAGGTCGGGGTCGGGGAAGTAGCGGTAGTCGTGGGACTCCTCCTTGGTGCGCATGACTTCGGTGACGCCGGCGTCGTCGTTCCAGCGCCAGGTGGACTGGACGAGGGTGCGGCCGGCGTCGAGTTCGGCGCACTGGCGGCCGATTTCGTAGTGCAGGGCGCGCCGCACGGCGGAGATCGAGTTCATGTTCTTGAGCTCGATCTTGACGCCGAGTTCCTGCTGGTGAAGGGGGCGGACCGAGACGTTGACGTCGCAGCGCAGTTGGCCCTTTTCCATGTCGGCGTCCGAGATTTCGCCGTAGACGAGGATCTGCTGGAGCGTCTTGAGGTATGAGAAGGCTTCCTCGGGCGAATCGAGGTCCGGTTCGGAGACGATCTCCATGAGGGGGGTGCCGGCGCGGTTGAAGTCGATGACGGTGGCGGCGGGGAGGTGGGTGGATTTGGCGACGTCTTCTTCGAGGTGGATGCGGTTCAGGCGGACCTTCTTGCCGGGGCGGTCGATCTTGTCCTGGGCGTCCTTGGGGTAGTTGTGATGGTAGAGCGGGACGGCCCCGCCGCGGCAAAGCGGGAGGTCGAACTGCGAGATCTGATAGTTCTTGGGCATGTCCGGATAGAAGTAGTTCTTCCGGTCCCATTTCGAGATGGCGGGCGTTTCGCAATCGAGGAGGAGCCCGGCGAGGATGGTTTTCTCGATGGCTTTCCTGTTGAGGACGGGGAGAGCGCCGGGGAGGCCGAGGCAGACCGGGCAGATGTTGGTGTTGGGCTCCTCGCCGAAGCTGGTCCGGCAGGAACAGAACATCTTGCTCGATGTCTTGACCTGGCAATGGACTTCGAGGCCGATGGTGGCGATGTAGTCTTCGCGGGCCATGCGCAGGGGTTAGGGGTTAGGGGTTAGGGGGCCGTCACAAATGAGTCAAGTTTTCCGGCAGCAAGGTTGCCCTGCCTGATGCAGGGTGCAAGATTCAGGATGCAGCCCCGTGTTCCCTGCATCCTGCATCCTGGTCCGAGGCTTGCCTCGCTGGCGCTATTTCTTTTCTTCTTCGAGGAGGCCGAGGGATTGTTCGACGTCGATGGCTTTCAGGGCGACTTCGGCGTTGGGTTTTCGGGCCACTTCCCTGATGGGTTTGGCCTTGAGGAGGTGGGCGTATTGGCGTTCCTCGATGTAAGACCGGAGGTCGGCGCTTTGTTCCTTGAGCATGGCGTTGATGTCTTCCTGGAGGACGGCGTCGCGGACCGGTTTGTGGGTGGCGGCGGTGGTGACGGCGATCTTGTTGTCGACGAGGACGGTGAGTTTGGCGAGGTTGGCGCGGGCCCGGTTGTTGAGGACGTCGTATTGCTCGTGCAGTTGGCCGACGGCGGTCGAGTCGACGAGCCGCTTGACTCTTGCGAGGGGGGGTTGGCCGGACTTGGTGATCTTCCCCTTGTCGCGCACGCTGGTCTTGATCCAGTCCAGTTCGTCGAGGGTTCCAAGGTATCGGACGCCGGAGAAGAGGAAGGCGGTCGCCGCCGCTCCCATGAGGAAGCCGAGCACTCCTCCGAAGAACCCGGAGCTTCCGTTGCCGGATTTGGCGGCAAAGGGGCTCGAGACGACGCTGAAGAGGGCGCGGGCCACGAAGAACACCGCCAGACCGAGGACGACCCCCACCGCCCCGGACATCCAGGGCTCGGGGCTGGAAACCACCGTCCCCGCAATCGACCCCCCTCTCTGGAATCCCCAACAGGCGGCGATCAGGCCTGCGGACAGGGCGACCAGCCCGAAAAACATTCGCACGAGGCCCTTGACGAAACCGAGGATCGTGAAGCCGAGAACGATAAAGGCGACGGCCGCGATGACGGCGAGATCGGGGAGAGTTAGATCAAGCATGGTTCAGACGGGTTGGCGCCGGGTCGCGGGGAGGCCGCACTGGGCGCGTTGGCGGAGGAGGTGATCACAGAGGACAAGAGCGGCCATGGCTTCCACCACGGGGACGGCCCTCGGGAGGACGCAGGGGTCGTGGCGCCCCCGGCCGCGGAGTTCGGCGTCGGTGCCGCTGGTGCTGACAGTGGCCTGGGAGGCCATGATGGTGGCGGTCGGCTTGAAGGCGATCCGGAAGACGATCGGTTCGCCGTTCGAGATGCCGCCCTGCACGCCGCCGGAGCGGTTGCTGCGGGTCCGGACGCGGGTGCCGTCCATGAAGAACGGGTCGTTGTGTTCGTGGCCCGTGAGAAGGGTGCCGTCGAAGCCGGAGCCGATCTCGAAGCCTTTGGTGGCGGGGAGGTTCAGCATCGCCTTGGCGAGGTCGGCTTCCAGCTTGTCGAACACGGGTTCCCCGAGGCCCGGCGGGCAACCGCGGATCACGGCCTCCACCACGCCGCCAAGGGAGTTGCCCTCGGCGCGGGCCTGCTTGATGAGTTCGACCATCCGGCCGGCCATTTCGGGGTCGCCAGTGCGGACCGGATTGCTTTCGATGGTCTCGGCGGTCACGGAATCCGCGGCAACCCGGGCGCGGAGGTCCTTGACGGAGCTGACCCACGCAAGGATCTCGATTCCGGGCGCGAGGGTGTCCATGACCTGGCGGGCCACGGCAGCGGCGGCGACCCGGCCGATGGTTTCGCGGGCGGACGCGCGGCCTCCACCTTGCCAGTTGCGGATTCCGTATTTGGCGTCGTAAGTATAATCGGCATGGGAGGGGCGGTATTTGACGGCCATTTCCTGGTACGCTTCCGGACGGGCGTCCCGGTTGCGGACGAGGATGGCGATGGGGGTCCCGAGGGTCAGTCCCTCGAAGGTCCCCGAGAGAATCTCGCACTTGTCGGCCTCGTCTCGCGGACTCACAATCTCGCTCTGGCCGGGGCGCCGGCGGTCGAGTTCGCGCTGGACGGCCTCCTCGGAGAGCGGGATGCGCGGTGGACAGCCGTCGATGACCACTCCCACGCCGCCACCATGGGACTCGCCGAAGGTGGCGATCCGGAAACAATTCCCCATGAAGCTGGACATCGCAGGAAGTCTATGAGTTCTGATTATCGAGGCAACGAGAGTTTCGAGCCGGCGAACGGGGGGAGGAGAGAAATCTGACGGAAAAGTAACAAGGTTGAAGTTTAAGAAAGGGCTGGTATCGGTCCATCTTTTCGTCTAGCGTCTAACCAAGGTTAATTATAAAGGGTCAAGGGATGCGAATTGAGCTGGTAACGGACACCTTTCCTCCGGATGTGAACGGGGTGGCGATGACCTTGGGCCGGTTGGTGGCCGGGCTGCGGGAGAGAGGGCATCTGGTCCATGTCTTGCACACGGCGGAGGAGGGAGCGAAGGACGGCGAGACGAGTTTGCCATCGGTGGCGTTGCCCGGCTACAAAGAAGTTCGGTTGGGGTTGCCGGGGCGGGGGAGGCTTTTTCGGCGTTGGCGGAGGAAGCCGCCGGATGTGATCTACGTGGCGACGGAGAGTCCGCTGGGTCATTCGGCGATCAAGGCGGCGGCGGCGCTGGGGATTCCGGTGGCGGCGGGATTTCACACGAATTTCGACCAGTATCTGGCCAAGTATCATTTGAGCGGGCTGAGATTGGCGGCGCAGGCCTACCTGAAGAAGGTGCACAACGCGGCGGACGCGACCTTTGCGCCCTCGGTTGAAGTGGTGGAGCGTTTGCGGCGGGAAGGATTCCGGAACGTGCAGCTTCTGGGGCGGGGGGTGGACACGGAGCTGTTTCGGCCGGCGCGCCGGGATGCGGGGTTGCGAGCGGGTTGGGGGGCGCGGAACGGGACGCCGGTGGCGATGGTGGTGGGGCGGGTGGCGCCGGAGAAGAACCTGCCGTTGGCGATGGAAGCGTTTGCGCGGATGCGGGCGACGGTTCCGGATTTGCGTTGTGTGGTGGTGGGGGACGGGCCGATTCGGGCGCGGCTTGAACGGGAGAACCCCGGGGTGGAATTTGCGGGGATGCGGACCGGGGATGATCTGGCGCGCTATTATGCCTCGGCCGACATTCTGTTGTTTCCGAGCGAGACGGAGACCTTTGGGAATGTTCTTCTGGAGGGGATGGCGAGCGGCCTGCTGGCGGTGTGCTACGACTACGCGGCGGCGGCCCGTCACGTGCGGCACGAAGTCAACGGGCTGAAGGTGAAGGTGGGGGCGCGGGACTGCTTCATGGAGGAGGCCCTTCGGGCGGTTGACCTGCCGAGCTGGGCGGGCGTGCGGACCGAGGCCCGCCGGAGCGTGGAGCCATACGGGTGGAATCAGGTCATCGACTCCTTCGAGGAGCGGATGCAGCGGCTGGCGGGAGAGCGGATCACGATGAGAAGCCGGCGAAGGAAGAAGACCGGCAAGCTCTCGTTCCGGACGATCTTCATCTCCGACGTGCATCTGGGCACGAAGGACAGCAAGGTGAAGGAGGTGGTGGATTTTCTTAAACACACGCAATGCCGGCGTCTCGTGCTGAACGGGGACATCATTGACGCGTGGGCCCTGAAGCGGGGAGGGACATGGAAGAAGAGCCACACGCGGTTCATTCGCACCGTCTTGAAGCTGATGGAGAAGCGCGAGGTGGAGGTGATCTACCTGCGGGGCAACCACGACGATGTTCTGGAGCGTTTCCTCCCGATCGAGATCGGGGGGATGAAGGTGATGAAGGAATACGTGCACCAGACGGCGGACGGCAAGCGCTACCTGGTGGTGCACGGGGACGGGTTTGACCGCGTTTCGACCGACTACCGGTGGCTGGCGATTCTGGGGTCGATCGGTTACGATTTTCTGCTGCGATTCAACCGGCTCTACAACCATTACCGGGCCTGGCGGGGGAAGGAGTACTTTTCCATGAGCAAGGTGATCAAGGCCCGGGTGAAGTCGGCGGTGTCGTTCGTGGACCGTTACCAGGAGCAGCTGCAGGAACTGGCCCGGCTGCGCAAGTGCGACGGAATCATCTGCGGGCACATCCACACCCCGGCCGACGAACAGGTGGGGGAGATTCACTACCTCAACTCGGGGGACTGGGTGGAGTCTCTGAGTTGCGTGGTGGAACACGAGGAGGGCGGGTTGGAAGTCCTTCATTACGAGGAGTTTCTCAAACGCGCGCAGAGCCGGAAGGAGGACGCGGGGAGCGAGACGCAGGCCGGCGCGGGCCGGACTGCGGTGGTTCCAGCGATTCCGGAGCCTTCGGCTCGTGTGACGGCGCCGACCTGAAGGCACGCTCCGTCGGCATGACGGGATGACTTCTCCGCAACCAGGACCACCATTGTCGAAGCCATGTTCAGTTCGGAAACCGACCCGGAGGACTTCGGAGTCCTTGCCCGCGAGTTGAGAGGCCACGTGCTTTCGATGGGCGGCCTTGCGTTGCGCAATCTGGAACTGGCGATGGGGTCGATCAGCGCCCGGGACGCCAGCGCGACGGCCGAGCTGTACGATATCCATGAGAGCATCGAGGACCTCGGGATGCGCTCGGCGGGAGTGGCGGAACAACTGTTGGGCCGGTTCCCCTGTGACGAGGGGCGGCTGGGTCTGGTTCTTTCGTCGCTGATGATCGGGCAATTGCTGTCGCGGATTTCGAACCGGGCGCTGGAGGTTTCATCCCGGTCGCGGGCGATCGTGGAAGGGGCGGAGTCGGAGGGGACGCGGCTGCTTGATCCGCTGTATTCGTCGGTCTACGGGCTGGTTCGGCAGGCCATGACGTCCTATGCGGATTCCGACGCGGCGAACGCCGCGCAGCTCGTGCGGAACGGGCCGGTTCTGACGGCGGCCGCCCGGGAGGTGGCGACGCAGCTGCGGGAGCGCGTGGGCGCCGATCAGCGGCTGGCGTTCGTGAACCTGAATCTGTTGTTGATCTCGCGGGTGCTTCTTGAGATCGGGACTCTTGCCGGGGGGATCTGCGAGGAGATTCTGACCCGGGGAGGCATATCGGACCTCGAGGGGGCAGCGGGGGTTGATCCGGTGCGCGGGGTGCAAGTTTCAGCCTGAAAACGTCATGCTTTCGCTTGCGGATGACGGCCGGACTGCTAGGCTGACGCGCGGTTACCGATAGGCATGGAAGCGGTTCTCGATTGTCGGGTTCTCGTTCTGAATCGGCTCTGGCAGCCGATTCAGACGTGCTCGGTCCGTCGTGCGATTCGGCTCCTGTGTCTTGGTCACGCGCAGGTTGTGCAGACCGACGGGGAGGCGCGGTATCGCACGCATGATTTCATGTCATGGGTCGAGCATTCGGCCGATCACCTGGCGGAGGAAGTGATTCGGACCGTGAAGCTGGCCTTCCGGGTTCCGAAGATCATTGTCCTGTCGATTTACGACCGACTGCCGCGCAAGGATGTGAAATTCACGCGGCACAATGTGTTCCTGCGGGACAAGTTCACTTGCCAGTATTGCGGCACGACTTTTCCGGAGCGGGAGCTGAATCTTGATCACGTGATACCGCGCGACAAGGGGGGCAAGACGAACTGGGAGAACATCGTGACCTCTTGCGTGCGGTGCAACACGCGCAAGGGGAACAAGGATCCGCACGAGGCGAACATGCGACTTCTGCGGGCCCCGCGTCCGCCGCGGTGGAGGCCTCTTTTCGGGCTTCATTCCGAATCTCACGCCGACGACAGCTGGAGGCAGTTCATTCATCCGGACCGCGACAAGGTGCAGATGAGCGCCTGACGGCCTGTTGATTGATCAGGCCGGTCCGGCGGGAGGCGGGGTTGTCACCGGTTCGGCACGCGATGTAGGACTTGGGTATCGCCCAGAGGAGCCGTTCGGTGATGATGCGGCAATCGGGGAAGAGGGTTTTCATTTGCTTTTTTGAGAGCAAGCGGGTGTGAGCAATGGTGTCGTCGATTTCCTCGCGGCTTGGCCGTGTCATCCATCCCCATGGGGTGAACCACCTGAGCAGGCGCCTGCGCATCGCCACCGGCAACCAGTGGACAAAGGGAGCGAGGTAGTGGGGCTCCAGAGGACACTCGAGGGCCGGGGTCTGGATCCAGAGCCGCTTTCCCACACGTCGTGCCTCGGCCGCGAACGCACCTTGGCGCTCCCAGTCCCCGACGTGTTCGATGACCGAGTTTGAGAACACGATGTCGTAGGAATCGTCTTTCAAATCGAGTGCGCAGCCGTCGCCGAGGAGCGTTTCGATGCAATGTCCCGGGAAGGCCGGGGAGTCCCACTCGATGGGGTGCACGTTGAGGCAGTCGACACGGCGGGCGCGTTGCGGTTGGGCGGTCCAAGTGGCGGGATAGCCTCCGACGTCGAGGATCACCTCCCCGGGACGGGGGTCAACGAGGGCCGTGAACAGCGCCATTCGCTTCCTCCGCCAGATCCTGAACAAGAGGGTGTAGATGTCGTGGATGGTCATGCCGGCAATGGCGGTGGAGAGGGCTCACACGAAGGCACGAAGGCACGATGGGTATCTCCTTTAAGCAAGAATTTTAAAATTTTTGCTTTCTTGTTAATATTTATGTGTTAACCTTTAATTGTTTCTGCGCGGGTTCTATTGCGTGGAGGCGCCCTTGGTTTTGTCGTTGCTGAGCATCCGCCCGCTGGAGGGAGGGGTTTCCTTCGGCGGAGGGTGCGGTGAGAGAACCGATTAATCGACAGAGCATTCGTGCGACGAGTATTGCTGGCAGTTGCGATTTGGGTGACGATGCCGGGTCCGGCCTGCGGCGGGTCGGGAGCGGTTCATCTCCTGCAGGCCGAAGAGGCGGGAATGTATGAGCTATTGGGCGGGCATTCTGATCAATTGCGTGCCGAATTCCAGCTCGAGGCGCGGCTGTGCACGATTGCGCGGGAACATTGCGAAGACATGGTGGCGCGAGGGTTCTTCGCACACACGAATCCGGATGGATTGGGGCCGAACATGAGGCTGTACGAGACGGGCTATCCGTTGCCGGAGTGGTATTTGCCGAGTGACGACACAAACTACATCGAGAGTCTCTACAAGGGATGGGGGAGCGACGATTGCCCGGAGGAGGCCGTGGCGAACTGGATCGGGTCGGCGGGGCACCGGACGCACGTTCTTGGCGAGCATTCGTTCTACCGGGCCCAGATTCTCGTCGGGGTCGGGTACGCGAGGGATCCGGCGACCGGATATGGGCACTATGCGTTTGTTTCGGCGCACGAACCGGTTGGCGAGCAGTGGAAGGCGCCGGCCA
>Ga0180436_10004742_pt1 | contig 12150 bp, 15 predicted proteins | sample SS_ome_2_FD_132434 | JGI IMG/M metagenome (GOLD analysis project Ga0180436, IMG submission 132434) | Hypersaline lake sediment archaeal communities from the Salton Sea, California, USA - SS_3_S_2 metaG | ecosystem: Environmental > Aquatic > Non-marine Saline and Alkaline > Hypersaline >...
GGGCATTGCCGCGACGGCGATCGAGCCTACCGGAAGATCCGTAGTGACACAAAGCATGTGACGGAACTGGGCAACCGGAAGATGGGCGTGGTTCGGTCGGGGTATCGCGACGACTTCGAGCCGTGGTGTCAGCCGCCGGATACAGTCGACGCTCAGCCGCCGGACACAACCACCCGCCGGCTGGAACTGACCGTCAAGCTCGGCTGTCCGGTGGGGTGCAGTTATTGTCCGCAGCAACTCCTTGCTCAAGCGACCGTTTCGCATTCAATCCGGTTGCTCACCGCCGGAAACCTTGACCGGATCATCGACAACTGCACCGATGGCCAACATAAGTTGGAGGTCCACTTCTCCGGGTTCTGCGAGCCGTTCGCCCATCCGGACATCCTGGGGCTGATGGGGGCATGCGAGGCCCGGGCGAATGTTGAGCGGATCGTCATGTACTCCACCGGGATTGGAGCGACTCCGGCGGACATCAAGGCAATGGGGTCGCTCGAGAAGTTGCGGGGCAAGGTATTCTGGCACGTTCGGCCGGGGGCAGCCATCGTGGACTTGATTCCCGCCATTGCGGAGCATTTGCCGAACTCGGAATTCTCCATGGTCGGGTCGAATTGCTCCCGAACGGATCGACGGCGGGTGGAGGAAGCGTTGGCGGTGGCCAAGGCGGCAGGGGTATCCGAGGCGACTGGATTGAATCTGAAGAAGTCCAGGCAGGGCACGCGGGCGGGAAATGTGACGCTGCAGGAGACGGGACAGCCGCCGGAGACGATTGCTCGCCATCCGGTCTGCTGTGACCGGGTCGGCGAAAGCAGCATGCCCGTCGTCTTGCCCAGTGGGGCCACCATCGCGTGCTGCATGGACTACGGCGGGGAACTTGCCATCGGCAATCTGCTGATTGACCGCTGGGAAAAACTCGATTTCGCCCGCATCCTTGATCTCCAGCAGCACCCAAACACCGATTGCATCTGCTTCCGGGGCTGCCGGTTCGCCAAGCCGGCTAAACCAGCGGCTTAAACTCATCTTGATATTTCCTCCCCTAATTTCCTAGACTTTAGGCAGACTTAGGCACCACCACAACGGGGGCCGGACGCCGCACCACGCGGATTCCGGCCCCCGTTTTTCGTTCTTGCGGGCCATATCGGGGCCGGTTCGCAAGTAAACCAAGCAGGACCGACTACAAACCCAGCGCTCTCTCTGGCGGCGCTTTAATACGCACGCAGCAACGCATAGAGAGAGAGGTGCGATATGGCTAATGGTGTCTCGGGGCAGTATGGAACCCTCAAGATCGGATCGTCGGAGATCCTTGAAGTCTATAAGTGGAGCTTCAGCCGGAAAGCTGCGGTTCATACGCGGTCGACGAACGCCGATTCGGGGTACAAATGCGCCGTCGCCGGAACCAAGTCGGGCTCCGGCTCGATTGCTGGTAACTACGACCCTGCCGATCCGGTCGACGACCACTTCGAGGAAGGTGACTCCATCACCGCGTTGCTCTACACCACGGCGGCCAAGTATTTCTCGGTCCCGATGATGATCGAAAGCCTCGACTACGAGGTTGACATCGACGAGGGTGCCATCGTCGGCTGGGAAGCGGCCTTCCAAACGAACGGAGCGTGGGACACCACGAATATCAAGTCGTAGTAGCGTATGAATCACCGTAGTGTGTGAAGTCGTAATGACTGCACGCACTACCCAACTCTGGCAGCCGGGGGAGGCGTGATAACTGATGAGTGGGAACGGAATTGCACGGCCAAGTGGAGCAGGTGCGACCATCACGCTGAACGGCGAGATGTTTCGGCTTGCTCCGTTCACGTTGCGGGACTGGGGGGAACTTGAGAACCACTTGATCCGCGAGAAGCGAAAACTACTGTTGCGGGATATTGCGGACCAGCGGGATGCCTTGCCGCCGGACGTGTGGCAGGTGGAGTGGGACAAGGCCCTAGAGAAGGCCGACAAGATCACGACGATCCCGGAGGAAGAGATCGCCGGGACTTGGTATCGGGACAAGAGCGGCAAGGTTGTTCATGGTGTTCCTGGTTGGGTAGATACGCGGCCGGGAATCGCCTACACGCTCTGGATCATGATCGAGAAGACGACCCCCGGCCGCTTCAAGTCCCCCAAGGAGATCGAAGACATCCTGCTTACCTTGGAGCCCATCGACTTTGCTGACATCAAGACCGGTCGCGACCAAGCCGCCACACTGGATGAAGCGGCAAAAAACTCGACTGGCCCGACGAGCCCGCCGCCCTTGCCGACCGCACCGGCGGCCGGGGCAGAAATCGACAGCGGAATCGTCGGGCAGGAACAAAAGGCGGCGTAGGCGGCTGGCGGCAGTTCTTTTATCGGCTGGCACAGAGCGAATGGGCAGGCGGGCACGGGTTCAGCCCGGAGGAGATCAAGAAGTTCACGCTGTACGAAGCTCGCTTGTACGCCGGCGGGGAGCGCGGTCTCGGCGGCGTGCAGAAGATGAGCAAGGACGAGGCCATGCAGTACGTGAAGAACCCGCCGCAGAACAAGGGCAAGGGAAAGGGTAAGAAGTTCCTCGACCCCGAGAAGAAGAGGCGGGAGATGTATGAGGAACATTTCGGCCAGCCGTATCCGTTCGACAAGTAGCCTTTCTTCGTCGTGATTCACTATGGGTCCATCGAAACTCGCCACCGCCTACATGGAGATTCGGGCCGACGATAAACGGCTTGGTCGCGATCTTCAGAAAGTGCGGGGTAAAACGACATCCGCTCTTGGCAGTATCGCCAAAACGGCAAGCGGTATGCTCGTTGCTATGCTCGTGTCCAAAGTAGCTGGGGCACTCAAGGATCTTGCGGTTAGTTCAATTGCCGCCGCGTCAAGGGCCCAGGAGATCGAGAGTAAGTTCGGTGCGGTCTTCAAGCACCTGACCAAAGACGCAGAGGACATGGTCGCCGACTTCCGGAAGCGGTGGGGGTTTGCTACCAGCGACCTTCGGGACTATATGTCAACCTTCCAGGATACCTTTGTGCCGCTGGGGTTCGCTCGCGATAAGGCACTGGAGTTATCGCAATCCTTGGTGGAACTAGGAGTTGACCTTGGGTCGTTCTACAACATGGACCCCGGGGCGGCCATGCACCGGCTGACATCCGCCTTGGTTGGTAACCATGAATCCGTCCGGAGCTTCGGAATCGTCATCACTGAAGCCAGCCTGAAGGCCAAGTTGCTTGAGATGGGGATTAAGGGTGGAACAAAAGCTGCCACCGAGCAGCAGAAAGTGATGGCCCGGCTCAAAATCATCATGGGCAGCACGAAGGACGCCCAAGGCGACATGGACCGGACGTCAAGTAGTGCCGCCAACCAAATGCGGGTTCTCTCGTCGCAGATCCAAGAAATCAAAGAGGAACTTGGTGAAGCATTCCTGCCAATAGTCACGCAGTTGATCGGAGTATTTATTGAAGAATTCGTTCCTGCATTACTGGAAGTTGCGAATGTGCTGAAGGATGTTCTGCCAGATGCGATCAAGACGGCACAGATTGGCTTTCGTGGCTTGCAGTTGTACGTGACCGAGGCGGTGCTGGCGGTGGTCCATGGACTCAATGAGATCAGAGGCTTGAAGGAGAAACTCCTAGGTGGGGGATCTAGCTCGGCAGGCGAACCAGACTTCATGAAGATATACGAGGAGGAGTTGGCCCACAAGGTTCGTGAGATCGGGAAAGGCATCAAGCACCTAAAGAAGGAAGGTGGCCCAGGCGGCATTCAGCCCCCGTCGGAAGCAGTTGCCGACGGATTGAGCGACATCGCAGAGTCGGCCAGAGAGGCGGCGGAAGCAGTCAAGAAACTCAAGGAGGCAATGAAGGAAGAATCCGACCGGGTGCGGAAGAGCCTCGACGGCCCCATGGAGGAATTCCTGCAACGCCGCAAGCACCTTGAACGACTGCGGTTCTTCGGGCCGGGCAGTGGTGGAATCACCGAGGCGACCTTCGAGAAGGGCATGGAGCATGCCCGCGAACGACTACGGCAGGCGATGGGAGTTGATGCAGACAGCCTGCTAACCCCGATGGGGCGACTCCGGAAGCGGAGAGAAGACCTTGAGAAACTGCGAGACGTCGGCGCACTATCACCCAAGCAATTCGAGAAGGCATACGCTGGGGCCGTTGGGGAGTGGACCCGGGAGACCGGGTTTGACAAGGTTGGTCCGCACGCGGACCGAAAGACCGCAAGCGGCGGCTTCTTCAGCACGACGGGCCTTGGCGAGAGCATCCAACGGGCATTGTTGGGGTCGCACGACGACTACCAGCAGCAGACGGCGCGGAATACAGGGGAGATCGCCCAGCGATCGAAGGAAATGGCGGACGCGATGAAGAGCATTGATGGCAAGATCGAGAATGTCGGCACATTGACGGATTAGGTTGTCAGCTATCATGGCAGTCACATTCTACGAATACACCGGCTCCCCAGTCTACTCCGGCGACGGTAGGAAGCTCTCCGCAATCCGCCAGGGGGAGATTGACTGGTCCGACATTGACGCCCTCTATCTGGAACTCTTTCCGGCAGCGGTTGGCGGCATCCCGCAACTGCCAGCGTTGTGCCCCGGCTCAAGCGTTCTTCGCGTTTCGGGGGTCAAGTTCGAGCCGCTGTTTTCCGACGCCCAGATTGCCAGCACGACGGGCACCGGGATCGCCAATCCGATCAACCAGTACGATTGCTGCAAGGTCACGGTCAACTACAAAACGCTTTCCTACGACCAAGCCAACCCATCCACTGACCAGATCCTTACTCGCCGCGTCAGCATCGGCGGCCAGTTTATGACCATCCCGAACACTGGCCTGAAGTGGGACGATGGAGATTGCGCGGACATCACCAACCCGGACATCTTGGCGGCCAAGTTCATCGGGACGATCGACCACGAAATCACCTTCCATCGGGTGCCGTCGATTCCGTGGGCCACGCTGCGCTCGCTGATCGGGAAGACGAATAGCGCAGCGTTCGAGGGGGCGGCCGTCGAAACGCTCCTATTCGAGGGCGTCAGCCTCCAGCAGACCGTCACTGCTGGCGGAGCCGAGCCGTGGCAAATGACGTGCAAGTTCAAGGAACGGAATGTCGACGGCAACAACTCGATCACATGGAATCACTTCTTTGATCCGGACCCGAACCAGGGCAAGTGGCGAAAGGTCGTGACGCAGAACGGCGGAGCGAAGGTGTACCCGACCGGCGACTTCAACAACCTCTTGTAAGGCAACCTTTCCCAGGGTTCCGGGGTGTCCGCCGGCCATGGATCAATCACGCTTCTCCGACAACCGCGACCGCCTGCCTGACTGGGTGGCCGGCGAACGCCCCTCCGCCGGCCACCTGAGCGACATGCAGGATCGCATTCACGCGAATGCGAATACGCCCGAGGGAACGCCGAAGGGCGGCCTGAAGGTCAAGTTCGTCATTCTCGATGAGGTTATCGGTGTCCAGTCGTCGTCAGCGTACCGAGATCGCGACGGCCAGGTCATCAATTATGCGGAGCACGGCAACAACTGGGCTGATGCGGAATCGCTAAACAACATCGTCACGGACGTTGTCGACCTGCCGTATGACGAAGACGACGTAATCGCAGTCGTCAGCCACAACGGCAAGTACGTGCCGGTCTCCGCTCGCCATATCCGGCACGCGATCACCTGGCCGCGGGATGTGAGCTACCCATCGGAATCGTCTGAACCGAACGTGTACCCGATCAAATTCCTGCGGATCGAGTACACGGAATCGGCGGGCCGGCAGGCGCAAACGCTGAAGTACCTAGCTCCGGATCTGGAGCTAGACGGCTACGTGATGAACCTGTTTGATGATTACGACAGCGAATGTGACTGTCAGCAAGCCTACTTGCCCCCGTACTCGATCATTCCGGTCTACGCGACGATCGGGAAGGACGGGCTGAACCAGTGGTTCACGTATGTGTGCTGTGCGGACGAGCCGAGTTCGCCGCTGTCGTCCGGGTCGTCGAGCACGTCGTCATCGTCGTCCACGTCATCCACGTCTTCGTCATCAACGCAGTCGACATGGGTGTCATCCACATCGTCGACGTCATCGGCATCTTCGACATCAACGTCTTCGGCATCTTCGACATCGTCCTACTCGTCAACGTCGACGACGTCGTCGACATCAACGTCGTCGACATCGTCGACATCAACGTCGTCGACATCGTCATCAATGTCGTCGTCATCAATATCGTCGACATCATCTACAACAGTAGGGGGGTCCGGTGCGTGATGGCTAGTGAGCAATGGCGTAGTGGCTGGTAAGCAATGGGCGGCAAGCTCAAGCGATGGCGAACGGCGGTTCGACGATGGAAGCGGGCGGGGCGGCCGATTCGATCCGATCGGGAAATGGCGATCATCTACTGGTTTCGGTGCCGGCCGTGCGAGCATTTCCAGCAGACCCGACGGGGCGGAAAGTGCGACCTATGTAGTTGCCGGCTGAACCTCGGCAAGCGGGCCCGGCTGAACAAGCTCCGGATGGCGACCGAGGGCTGTCCAGCGGATCCACCGCGATGGCTGGCGAGTAACTGATCTTCGGCGGACCGAAAATTGGGGTTGAGAACGCATTTCCAGAATCGCTAAATTGCGAAACGTCGGGCCCCTCCGAAGGGAAATCGCGGCGTAGGACACGCCGAAAACACTGGCACTGAGCCATCGGGGGCCACGGATACGGGGTGATTAGGTACGCAAGTACCATGGAGCATCCGCCACCACAACGGGGCGGTGCCGGCCCAAGGATTGGGTCTGTGCCGCTCCTTTTGCGTTCTTGCGGGCTGAATTCGGGTGGAATCTGGCAGGTAGCCGGGGGAATCTAGGATGGGCGTTGATTACGTCAAGCAATTGCTGAGTCGAATCCGCCCGGCGGCATGGAACCGTCCCCACGCCCCGAAGGCCGTCATCCTCATCCCTGCCCATTCCGGATCGACCCGCCTGCCGAACAAGCTCCTGCTGGGCAAAACCGGCAAGCCGCTGATCCTGCACACCTACGAAGCCGCGATGCAGTCGAAGCTGGCGTCGGACGTGCGGATCGCGCCGAGCCGGGAGTTCAAAGGTCAATTGGTGGCCGCGTGTATGAAGCGACCGGGGTTGTGTGTACCGAAGATGGCCGCTGCGTCGCGGAAATCGCATCCAAACGGAACCAGCCGGATGATTGAGGCGGCCCTGCAAAGATACTACGACTGTCCGGATGGCCCGCCGGAGATCGTGGTCAATCTTCAGGCCGATGAGCCGGAGATCACCGGAAAGATGATCGACGATGTGATTGCCGCGGCGGCGCTGATGCCGAAGCCGGGGGTGGCAACACTGTCTCGCGACGTGCGGCCGAGCGAAGCCCTCTCCGCCGATTGCGTCAAGGTGGTCGCCGGCCGCGATCATCGTGCGTTGTACTTCTCGCGGACTCTCCTGCCTTCATCACAAGCCCACATCGGCGTTTACGCCTTTCGGTGGGATGCCTTATGCGGAATCCACTGCATGCAATCGTCGGTCTTGGCCGAGCGGGAAGACCTTGAGCAACTCCAGTGGCTTGACCATGGCCTGCCGATCGCAGTTGAGGCGGTCGATGGAGCACCAGTCGCAGTGAATACCCTGGCGGACTACGATCGGTTCGTCGAGTGGTGGCGGGATCGCCAGCGTCAACACCAGCATCAACCAGGACTCCCAGGCGGAGAAAAAAATAAAAATGCCGCCTGAACCTCCGCAAGAAAAAAAACTTTCCCGCCACGAACGCATCGCGGCACGCAAGGAAGCACGCGCCGCCAGGAAGAAGGCGAGATCCGAACGGAAGGAAGCGAGAGCGGCCCGCCGTGCGGCGGAAAGGGCTTCGCTTGAGTATCAGCCCGCTGAAGCCAAGCGCTCGCCAGCGGCCGTCCTGGAGCCCCTGCCAGAACTGAAGGTAAAAGACACTCCATTCCGCACCGCCGATGGCCAGCCGCTGGAAATCCACGGGCTGTTCCGCGGCTCCACCGCATTCATGCTGCTGGCTGGGCCCTCCTTGAATGATCTCGACCTATCCCCCCTAAACCGCCGCGGGATCGTCTCCATCGGCGTCAACCAGTCCCCCGTCATGCACCGGGCGAATTTCTGGTGCTACGTCGATCGAGCCCGGAAGTTCCACGATGCGATCTGGAAGGATCCGGGGGTGCTGAAGATCGTTCCGTCGCGGCACTTCAGCAAGCCGTTGCAGACGAAACTGCCGCCGGCAGATGGTCAGCCGGAGGGCGAGTTCTCCATCATCCACCGGAGGCAGGAAGACCGGCAGCAGGGAGATCGCTCCGCCACCGTGCCGGCTCAGGTCCGCGAGTTTCCGGGCGTGATCGGCTACAAGCGAAACGCCACCTTCAATCCGGACGAATGGCTCAGCCAGGGGTCGGTCAACTGGGGAAACGCGAGGCGGCCCGCCAAGAAGAACGGCCACCCGCGATGCCTGAACGTGATGTTCGCCAGCATCAAGATCGCTTATGCCCTCGGGTTCCGGAATTTGTTTCTACTCGGCTGCGACTTCTACATGGAGGAGAGCCAGCCGTATGCGTTCGGTCAGGCCAAGCACGCCGACGGATGCGCGTCGAACAACAACTGCTACCGAATGCTGAACGAGATGTTCGGCCTGCTGAAGCCGAAGTTCGACGACGCCGGATTCCGGGTCTTCAACTGCAATCCGCGATCCGGGTTCCGGGTGTTCCCGCATGTCGCCTACGAGGATGCCGTGGAGTTCGCGACATCAAGTATGCCGCCGGAGCCGTTGGATGCGGCCGGGTGGTACGAATCACTCTAATCACGAAAACGAAAGGAAGATCCATGTCCGAGAATGTCGAGCAACAAGCCGAACAGCAGGCTGGACAACAGGCCGCCCAGCAAGGCCCACCCACGATGCCCGACGGCCTGGTCGTGAAGCCGTACTCGCAGCACCCGGAGGCTCCCGCCGGAGGGCCGCCGCAGACCGTCCAGGTCCAGCCGCAGCAAGTGGCCCAGCAGCAGGTGGTTCAGCCGGGCGTTGTCCCGAACGTTGTTCCGGTCGCTCCGGGGGCCCCCACTGCTCCGCCGGAACGGATCGCCCCACAGGCCATCCAGACCCCCGCCCACATCCTGCTTACCCAGGCCGGGTTCAAGCCGGAGGTTGCCGCCTTCCTACAGAACGCCCTGGACAGCCAGCACGGCTACATGATGGCTGTGTGGATTCCCGGTGACAAGGAAGCGACCACCACCACCATGCACACGCACCGGGAGAACGTGCCATCAAAAGCGTGGTGTCTCGGGCTGGTGAAGCAACTGTACGATCACCTATTCAGCATGATTGTTTCCTGAAGGAACGGAACGGTGGTCGAGAAGCCCTGGGGAACCGCGAAGACCCTGCTGCGAACCGACTCGATCGAGATCGTCGAGGTTCGCATTGTCCCCGGCGGATTCTCGTCCATTCACGACCACGAACGGAAGTACAACCTGTTCATCGTCCACGAGGGAGAAATGCAGGTATTCCGCTTCCGTGGCGATCGAAGCGATCAACGAGAAACGGCAGTGTTGACGCCGGAATCGCACGGGCTGATCGTTCCGCCGCTAGTCAGGCACCAATTCGAGGCGTTCACGGAGATCCAGGGAATCGAGGTGTACTGGCCGGTGGCAGGTGAGGTGATCGACCCGCGTGATATTCGGCGGTACAGCGAGAACGGTGTGAAACAGCAAAACGGCGCAGCGTGAGTAACGGATGAGCACTTCCGGAATTCCAGAATTCACGACCGTCGTCGGACTCGATCGCGAGCATATCGAGGAACTGCGCGCGGTCTGGCCGACGTGGGTGATGTTCCGGCCGGAGATCATGCGGAATCCGCTGTTGTGGGTGGTCGATGCGTTTTCCGGGATTACGCTTCAGGAATTACAAGCATTTCATCACCAGAATGCACGGGCGTGGTGGTGGGACTGGCCAACCCATCGCGGCATGGAAGTCCCGGCGATTACGCAGCGAGAACGAATGCTAACCGGGTTGGTGTGGGCGGCTGATTCTGTCGAGACCCCGTACTACCTGAAGATCGACACGGACGTTGCTGCGATGGGTCCCGGTCGCTGGATTGAGACGCACTGGTTTGAACACGACCCTGTATTCGTCACGTCACCGTGGGGCTACACAAAGCCAGCGGATGCGATTCACCGGCTGGACAAGTGGGGGGATTCCATTTCGGAAATGGCGGTGTTTCCGAGACTGAACATTCCGTTCGACCCGTCGGCACCGAGGGTGCGACACCGCCGGATCATCAGCTATGTGTTCTTCGGCCGGACGGATTGGACCTGTGCAATGCAGAAGTTGACGCACTACGAACGCATGCCCGTCCCGTCCCAGGACACGTTCCTTTGGTACTGCGCGGCCCGGCGGGGCGATTTCTTCCGAACGGTCAAGATGAAGAACTACGGCTGGCGGCACATCAATGGATTGAAGAAGTTGCAGGCGGAGGCGATGCGGGCGCTGCAGCACACCGGGCGGGAGGCGATGCCGTGTACTTCGTGATCCGCAACGATCCAGACAAGGCGGTGGAGAACGACGGCAAGATCAGCCGGGGGCCGGACCGTTTCCGCGTTGACCAGTGCACCAAAGAAGAACTCCTCGACCGACTGGTGGGCGAGTCCGGCAAGGAAGCTGACCCGTCGGAACTGTACTACGGCACGAACGAAACACTGGACGCGATGCCAGTTCCGCCGGCACGGTTTCCTGTCGGGAAGCTGCTGATCGTCAAGGGGGAAGTGGTGAAGCCCCGGCCGAAGCGAGTGGTGACGGAATTCGAGATTGAGTGAAAGGACCACCTACCATGGAAAGAATTGGTGATGTTTTTATCGGCATCTGTCTGGTTCTTTCTGGTTTAATTGTCGGCGCGGCAATAGGAGCCACGCATTTCAGGCAGCAGGATTCCGTGGGGCAACAGGAACCGCAACAGCCTGAGCCGTGGGTGATCTACGACGAGATGTGGGGCCAAGAGCGCGACATGCAGGGGCTTCGTAGCTACCTGCTGGAGGCCACTGATTGCGGCGTCTCGTGGGAAGAGAGCACCATTACGGTCTACTTGGACTACGAAGAGGGCTCAAAGCCTCGCAGTGAATTGCTCAAGATTGCCGAAGACGCCGCCGCCAACCTGCCGGATGGTTGCCCATTCGTGGTTGAGATCGAGACGCTAGAGGAAGCGATTGCATCTGAGCATCGGCAGATTAAGGAACACGAGCAGAACATTAAGAACCTTGCGCAGATCCACGGCGAGCAGCCACCGCCGCGGGCTTGTAACGAGGGCTGCCCCGTGCTGCCCAAGTGGAACCAATAGGGAATGACCGCATGAACCGCAAACCTCGCAAGCACCTCAACATGGGCAGCACTGGCCCGCTGATCGGCATCCTCCGCCGGGAGCTGGTGGAGGTCCGGTGCGGTGTCGAAGTCGGCGTCTACCGCGGCGATACCTCCGCAATGCTTCTCCGGGCGTTCCCGCTCCTTCGGCTGGTCATGGTCGATTCGTGGGCGGTCTACCCGGAAGACCATCCGTATCGACAGAGTGGTGACGGTTGCGCCCGGCAGACGAGGGCCCGGCAGGAAAACAACTTCCAAGCCACGATGAAGGCTACGAAATTCGCCATGGACCGGCGACTTATCATGAAGTTCGATTCCGTTCTTGCCGCCGAGTCATGGAACATTCCCGCTATCAACCCGTTCTGCGAATACCCGCTGAGCTTCGGGCTCATCGACGACGACCACACCTACAACGGCGTTCGGGCCAGCATTCTTGCGTGGTGGCCGCTGATTGCGGAAGACGGAATCCTGGCTGGTCACGACTGGAATCATCCGCGGTGCCGCCGTGGAATCTGGGGCGTCAACCAGGCCGTCGAAGAATTCGCCAAGCGGATTGGGCAGAAGGTGCAGGTTGATGGGGAAGTGTGGTGGCTGCGGAAGACAGTTGAATCGGGGGACGGGGAGTAAAGGCAGTAGGGCGGAGAGAAGGGAAGGACAATGAAAGAGCATTCCGTACTGGCAATCGTGACGCTGTTCCGGCGGCCAGAGAACACGCTGCGGATCGTGGAGGCGCTGCGGAAGCAAACGCATCCGTGCAAGATCGTGGTGGTGGACAACTCGCCGGCGGACTACGGCGACCGTCGCGACTATGTCAGGTACGGAAAAGCACGTCAAGGTCTGGATAACCTGCATGAC
>Ga0180436_10004743_pt1 | contig 12149 bp, 14 predicted proteins | sample SS_ome_2_FD_132434 | JGI IMG/M metagenome (GOLD analysis project Ga0180436, IMG submission 132434) | Hypersaline lake sediment archaeal communities from the Salton Sea, California, USA - SS_3_S_2 metaG | ecosystem: Environmental > Aquatic > Non-marine Saline and Alkaline > Hypersaline >...
GCATCGCCGTCGTCTTGAACACCGTTCGCAGCGCGAAGGACGAATGCATCTGCGCCACGCTGGGCAGGCGCGTCAGGTATTGCCGGTGGATGCGGGCGAAATCTTCGGTATCCTCGGCCATGACCTTGAGCAGGTAATCCGCCGTCCCCGCCATCAGGTGGCATTCCAGCACGTCGGGAACCCGACGCACCTCGCGTTCGAACGCTTCCAGCACCTCGTCGGCCTGGGCCGACAGCGTGATTTCCACGAACACCGTCGTGGGCCGCCCCAACTTGCGCGCGTTGAGCAAGGCGACATAGGCATCGATATAGCCCTCGGCCTCCAGCCGCTGAACCCGGCGGTGGCAGGCCGAAGCCGACAGGTGAATCCGCTCGGCCAGATCGGCGTTCGAGATACGCCCTTGCTTCTGCATGACCTCCAGAATGCGCCGATCCGTCGCGTCGAGTGCCATTTATGCGCAAAGTCCTTCGATGTTTTGGCCAAAACTTCGCAGACCATACCGTGAAACCGGCTGTCTGCCAGCCCAGATATCAAGGCAATTGCAGGCCGTATGCGGCATTCTTTCCGCGACACGGCAAGGGAGGATGCCATGAAGATCGGGTGCCCGAAGGAAATCAAGCCCCAGGAATTTCGCGTGGGGCTGACGCCGAATGCCGCGCGCGAGGCGGCGGGCCACGGCCATGAGGTGATCATCGAGGCCGGGGCGGGCGCGGGTGCGGGTTTTTCCGATGCCGATTATGTCGCCGCCGGCGCACGGATCGTCGATACCGCGGCCGAAGTCTTTGCCACCGCCGACATGATCGTGAAGGTGAAGGAACCGCAGGCGGTTGAACGCAAGATGCTGCGCGAGGGGCAGGTTCTGTTCACCTATCTCCACCTGGCACCCGACCCCGACCAGACGCATGACCTCTTGGCCTCGGGCGCGACCTGCATCGCCTATGAGACCGTGACCGATGCCGCGGGCGGATTGCCACTGCTGGCGCCGATGTCAGAGGTCGCGGGGCGGCTGGCGCCGCAGGTGGGTGCCTGGACCCTGCAGAAGGCCAATGGCGGGCGCGGCGTGCTGATGGGCGGCGTGCCCGGCGTCGGTCCGGCCCGCGTGGTGGTGATCGGCGGCGGCGTGGTGGGCACCCATGCCGCGCGGATCGCGGCCGGAATGGGCGCCGACGTGACGGTGCTGGACCGCTCGCTGCCACGTCTGCGCTATCTCGACGATGTCTTCGGCGGCGTGTTCAAGACCCGTTACGCCAGCGCCGGCAACAATGCCGAACTGGTGGCCGAGGCCGACATGGTGGTCGGCGCCGTGCTGATCCCCGGCGCGGCGGCGCCGAAACTGGTGACCCGCGCCCAGCTTTCCACGATGAAGCCCGGCGCGGCGATCGTCGATGTGGCGATCGACCAGGGCGGCTGCTTCGAAACCTCGCGCGCCACGACGCATGAAGACCCGATCTACGAGGTCGACGGCATCATGCATTACTGCGTGGCCAACATGCCCGGCGCGGTCGCCCGCACCTCGACGCTTGCCCTGGGCAACGCGACGATGCCGTTCATGCTGGCCCTGGCCGACAAGGGCTGGCGCCAGGCCTGCGAGGACGACCCGCACCTGCTGAACGGCCTCAACGTCCATGCGGGCCGGCTGACCTATTACGCGGTCGGCAAGGCGCTGGGGATCGACGTGCTGTCGCCCGGTCTGGCGCTGAAGGCCTGAACCCGATGCCTAGGGCGTCGCCGTCTTGGGCGGCGGCGGCTTGGGCGGACCGTCGACACCGCAACCGGCCAGCGCGAGCAGGGCGGCGCAAAGGAGGACGCGGATCATGGCGTCACCCCAACGCGCAGCCCGCCCAGCCCGGCCGAGGCCGAGGGCCGGACGCTCAGCCCGTCGGTGCCGTAGCTGAGCCCGGCATTCAGCCGCGGATCGGTGCAGCCCGCCATCACGGCGAATGCGAGAAATGCCATGCCTCTCATCCCAGGATCTCCTTCCAGCGGGCGACCTGCGCGCGCACCTGATCGGGCGCGGTGCCGCCATAGCTGCTGCGGCTGGCGACCGAATTCCGCACGCCCAGAACCGAATAGACCTCGTCGGTGATGTCCTGATGGACCGTCTGCATCATCTTCAGCGGCAATTCGGGCAGGTCGCAACCCGCGGCCTCGGCCTTGGCCACCAGCGTGCCGGTGACGTGATGCGCCTCGCGGAACGGAAGGCCCAGCCGCCGAACCAGCCAGTCGGCGAGGTCGGTCGCGGTGGAAAACCCGCTTGCCGCCGCCGTTTCGAGCGCATCGCGGTTCGCCTCCATGTCGCGCACCATGCCCTCCATCGCGGCGAGCGCCAGCATCAGCGTGTCGGCCGCGTCGAAGACCTGTTCCTTGTCTTCCTGCATGTCCTTGGAATAGGCCAAGGGCAGCCCCTTCATCACCGTGAACAGCGCCACCGTGGCGCCCAGGATGCGGCCGATCTTGGCGCGGATCAGTTCGGCGGCATCGGGATTCTTCTTTTGCGGCATGATCGACGAGCCGGTGGAAAACCGGTCCGACATCCGCACGAACCGGAACTGGGCCGAAGACCAGATCACCAGTTCCTCGGCCAGCCGCGACAGGTGCATCGCACAGATCGAGGCGGCGGACAGGAATTCCAGCGCGAAGTCGCGGTCGCTGACGGCATCGAGCGAATTGGCGCAGGGCGCGTCGAAACCCAGTGCCTGGGCCGTGCGATCCCGGTCGATCGGGAACGACGTGCCGGCCAGCGCCGCCGCCCCCAGGGGACATTCGTTCATCCGCGCGCGGGCATCGCCGAACCGGCCGATATCGCGGCCGAACATCTCGACATAGGCCATCATGTGATGGCCCCAGGTCACCGGCTGGGCCGTCTGCAGATGGGTGAAGCCGGGCATCACCCAATCGGCCCCGGCCTCGGCCTGCGCCAGAAGCGCGCGGATCAGCGCCTCGAGCGACAGGGTCGCCGCATCGCATTGATCACGCACCCAAAGCCGGAAATCGGTGGCCACCTGGTCGTTGCGCGACCGGGCGGTGTGCAGCCGGCCCGCCGGTTCGCCCACGATCTCTTTCAGCCGCGCCTCGACATTCATGTGGATGTCTTCCAGCTCGGTCCGGAACGGGAAGGTTCCGGCCTCGATCTCTGACAACACCGTGAGAAGGCCTTCCCCGATCGCCTCGGCGTCCTTATTCGAGATGATGCCCGTGGCCGCCAGCATCGCGGCATGGGCCCGGCTGCCCCGGATGTCCTGGGCGTAAAGCCGCCGGTCGAACCCGATCGAGGCGTTGATCGCCTCCATGATCGCGTCGGGCCCGGCGGCGAAGCGCCCGCCCCACATGGCGTTCGCGGCGTCGGGGGAACGGGATGCGGGGGCGTCGGTCATCGGGTCAGGCCTTTACTGGAGGTGCCATGTCTTTTCGTCGTCTTGCCGTCCTCTACACGGCGCTCGCGCTTGGTGCAAATGCGGCCGCGGCCCAGCCGGCCGAGCTTGCCGGACTGATCGAAGGCGACATGCGCAAGCTGGTCTTCGCGGCCGAACCCGCCCCTGTGGGCGAGGCCACGATCGTCGACATGGAGGATGCGGAATACCGCCTGTCGGACTGGCAGGGGAAGGTCGTGCTGGTGAACTTCTGGGCCACCTGGTGCGCCCCCTGCCGCAAGGAGATGCCCGCGCTGGACGCGCTGAACGCCGAATTCGGCGGCGAGGATTTCGAGGTCGTGACGGTTGCCACCGGCCGCAACCCGCCGCAGGCGATGCGGGCCTTCTTCGAGGAAACCGGGATCGAGACGCTGCCCCTGCTGCGTGATCCGCGGCAGATGCTGGCGCGCGAAATGGCGGTGATGGGCCTGCCGGTCAGCGTGATCCTCGACCGCGAGGGCCGCGAGATCGCGCGGATGACGGGCGATGCCGACTGGCATTCGGACAGCGCGCGCGCCATCGTCGGCGCGCTTCTGGAAGCCCGTTGATCAGGCCGCCGCGACCGCGCGCCGCGGCAGCAGGTTCTGCGCGCCCTGGGCGATCTTGTCGGCAAGATCGGTGATGTCGGCCAGCCGCTTGTCGGTTTCGCCATGGAACTGGTCGAGCTGGTCGATGATCGCCGACAGCCCGTCGACCCGCCCGCGCAGGCGACCGCTTTCGACCCGGCACATCACGCGTACCGAATCGAGCCCCACGACAAGACGGCGCAGATCGGTGCAGGTGCGCGCAAGCTTCGCGGCATCTTCCGCGATCCGACGCATGCCCGACATCGCCTGTTCGCGGTAGGTTTCCTCCTGCCGGGACAGAAGCGCAATCTCCTCCTCGGCATTGGGCAGCGCGTCATCGGCCATCTCGGCGTGGCATTGCGCGATCGTCTCGGCCTGGACCCGCGCGATGGCCAACAGAACGAGGCCCTCACGCACCAGCCGCGACATTTCCGTGTAGTGCGAATTCTTGCCGCCCGAAAACGCCCGCAGATGCGTGGCGATGTCATGCGACATCACGCGGTAATTCTCGGAAATGGCGCTGATCGGTCCGCCCGCGGGTTCCAGCCGCGAGGCGACAATGCGCATGTTCGACGGAATACCCTGGATTCGTTCGAAATTGGCGAACAGCGCCGACAGCTCGCCCTGCATCTGGTCGAGCCGCTGCGCGATTTCCATCACATGGGCAAAGCGGGCATCGGGCCGGCGCTTCAGCCCGGCATCGCGGGCCGTCATCTCGGCGCCGATGGCATGCGCGAGAAATGCGTCGTAATCGGCGAAACCCAGTTCCTTCAGGCGGGCAAGCAGCAGCTTGGCGCTTTCTGCGGCATCCAGCTTCTGGTCCAGTTCGACCTTGCGCAGCGCGGCATATTCGGCCTCGACCAGCCGGAACACGTCGGTCGTGGGCTTGATCCGAACCGACAGATATCCCCCTTGCACCGGCGTCACGATCGCGAACACCCAGTAATGCAGGCCGTCGGCCGCCAGATTCTTGACATAGGCGCCGATCGGCTTGCCCTGCTTGATCGTTTCCCACAACAGCCAGAACACGGCCTTGGGCATGTCGGGATGACGAATAAGCTTGTGCGGCGCGCCGATCAGCTTTTCCCAGCTGTAATCGGCCACGCGCTGAAAAACGCTGTTGCCCGAGTCGATGACACCACGTCCATCGGTGCGCGAAAAGAAAATCTCATCCAGTTCGAACGGGGCTTCGCCCTTCGCCGGCCTGGCATGCCGCGCGCTTTTTGCTGAAACCATCCTTAGTACTCCCGGCAGGGCCTTTTGCCCTGGAAGCGATAGAAAACAGCAAAGACTTGCCGTGGCGTTAACCCTGGCGGGGTGCGTGGCCGAGTTTTGCCACCCGCGCGTGTGCCGGGCAGGTCACGAGGTGGTCGTTCACAAGGCCCGATGCCTCCATGAACGCATAGACGATCGTGGGCCCCACGAATCGGAACCCCTCGGCCCTGAGCGCGCGCGAAACCCGCGCCGACAGAACCGTTTGCGCGGGAACGTCGGATTGTTTCGCATACCGGTTCTGGATCGGGACGCCATCGACGAAATCCCACAGGAAATCGGAAAAATCCTGCCGCTCGGCGATGGCGAGATAGGCGCGGGCATTGCCGATCGTGGCCTCGATCTTGCCGCGATGGCGGATGATGCCGGGATCGGCCAGCGCGGCGGCCACCTCGGCTTCACCCCAGCGGGCGATGATCTCGGGCTCAAAGCCCTGAAAACGCGCGCGAAACGCGTCGCGCTTGCGCAGGATCGTGATCCAGGAAAGCCCGGCCTGAAAGCCGTCGAGGATCAGCTTTTCCCACAGCGCGCGACCGTCCCGCTCGGGCACGCCCCATTCAATGTCGTGATAAGCGACGTAAAGCGGATCGGTCCCGCACCACAGGCAGCGGCCTTCGGCCGCTTCCGCCCCGTTTTCCGTCATCGCCGCACCTCTCCTGCATTTGCATGCAACTTTCCACGTTTACCGCATCTTAGCGGTTGCAGACCAACTTGTGCTCAACCGAAGCGGGAGAACGACGATGGCCGAACGTGAGACGGAGGCGCTGGAACTCGTTGAACCCGGCGCCGAGAGCCCCCTCGACGCCGCCGTCTCGGAGCGCGACCGCAACACATTGGCGATGGTGCGCAAGGCGATCGCCGAACGCAACGTGGTGCTGGCCTTCCAGCCCATCGTTCAGGCCACGCGCACCGACCGGGCGGCCTTCTACGAAGGCCTGGTCCGCATCCTCGACGAAAAGGGGCGGGTGATTCCGGCCCGCAACTTCATCCAGGCGGTCGAGACGATCGAACTGGGCCGCATCATAGATTGCCTGGCGCTGGAAATGGGGCTTCTGTCGCTGGCCGAGGATCCCGGCCTGCGGCTGGCGATCAACATGTCGGCGCGGTCCATCGGCTATCCGCGCTGGCGCCAGACGCTGGAACGCGGCTTTGCCGACGACCCCACGGCGGCGGAACGCCTGATCCTCGAGATCACCGAAACCTCTGCCATGGTCATGCCCGAGATCGTATCGGTCTTCATGCACGAGATGCAGGCCCATGGCGTGACCTTCGCGCTGGACGATTTCGGGGCGGGCTTCACCTCGTTCAGCTACCTGCGGCAATTCTATTTCGACGTGCTCAAGATCGACCGGCAGTTCTGCAAGGGCATCGCCGACGACCCCGACAACCAGGTCCTGACCCAGGCGCTTTTGTCCATCGCGCGGCATTTCGACATGTTCACGGTCGCCGAAGGTGTGGAAACGGGCCGCGATGCCGCCTTCCTCAGCGAGATGGGCGTCGATTGCATGCAGGGTTATTATTTCGGCGCACCCTCGATCATGCCGCCCTGGAAGGTCGACAGCGCGGCCGAGCCCGAACAGAAGCGCGCCTGATCTGCAACAGATCATGCTGCGGCGCAGCATCGCACCCTGAAAAGGGTCGTTCCGCTTGCGCCAAAGCGCCGCAACCCTTACCCAACTGGCAACGCGGACGGCCAGCGGCGCCCCGCCCGGCCGACGCCCGCGTCACGCCAAGGGAGAGGACCCAGCATGACCAATGTCGTTATCGTCTCTGCCGCCCGCACCCCGGTGGGCAGCTTCAACGGCTCTTTCGCCAACACCCCCGCGCATGACCTCGGCACCATCGCGATCGAGGCCGTGATCGCGCGCGCCGGCATCGACAAGGCCGAAGTGTCGGAGACCATCCTGGGCCAGGTCCTGACCGCCGGCCAAGGCCAGAACCCGGCCCGCCAGGCGCATATCAATGCCGGGCTGCCGCAGGAAAGCGCCGCCTGGTCGATCAACCAGGTCTGCGGCTCGGGCCTGCGCTCGGTCGCGCTGGCCGCGCAGCACATCCAGCTGGGCGATGCCGGCATCGTCATCGCAGGCGGGCAGGAAAACATGTCGCTTGCCCCGCATGTCGCGCATCTGCGCGCCGGCCAGAAGATGGGCGACCTGAAATTCATCGATTCGATGATCCGGGACGGTCTGTGGGACGCGTTCAACGGCTACCACATGGGCCAGACGGCCGAGAACGTGGCCAACCAGTGGCAGATCAGCCGCGACATGCAGGACGAATTCGCGCTGGCCAGCCAGAACAAGGCCGAGGCCGCGCAGAAGGCCGGCAAGTTCGCCGACGAGATCACGCCTGTGAAGCTCAAGACCCGCAAGGGCGAAACCGTCGTCGACCAGGACGAATACATCCGCCACGGCGCCACGATCGAGAACATGCAGAAACTGCGCCCCGCCTTCGCCAAGGACGGCTCGGTCACCGCCGGCAACGCCTCGGGCATCAATGACGGCGCCGCCATGGTTCTGCTGATGAGCGCCGAAGAGGCGGAAAAGCGTGGCCTGGAACCGCTGGCGCGCATCGCCTCCTACGCGACCGCCGGCCTCGACCCCGCGATCATGGGCGTCGGACCGATCCATGCCAGCCGCAAGGCGCTGGACAAGGCCGGCTGGAAGGTGGCCGACCTCGACCTGGTCGAGGCGAACGAGGCCTTCGCCGCCCAGGCCTGCGCGGTGAACAAGGACATGGGCTGGGATCCGTCGATCGTGAACGTGAACGGCGGCGCCATCGCCATCGGCCACCCGATCGGCGCCTCGGGCGCGCGTGTCCTCAACACGCTTCTGTTCGAGATGAAGCGCCGCGACGCCAAGAAGGGTCTGGCGACGCTGTGCATCGGGGGCGGCATGGGCGTTGCGATGTGCCTTGAGCGCCCCTGACCCGGCAGAAACCACCGAAAGGGGCGCCAACGGCGCCCCTTCTTCTTTGGGCGAACCGCGGGAATGTTACGGTGGGCGGGAATCTCCCGCCGTTAGCGCTGAAACATTGTTGCGCGATGGAATTCCGATAGGTAACGAAGTTACCAAGATCATATGCCAAGACTGGAGGAACCCATGGCAAGAGTTGCACTTGTGACCGGCGGCAGCCGGGGCATCGGCGAAGCGATTTCGAAGGCACTGAAGGCCGAGGGCTACGAAGTCGCCGCGACCTATGCCGGCAACGACGAGAAGGCCGCCGCCTTCACCGAGGCGACCGGCATCAAGACCTACAAGTGGAACGTCGCCGATTACGAGGCCTCGAAGGCCGGTATCGCCCAGGTGGAGGCCGACCTGGGCCCGATCGACGTGGTCGTGGCGAATGCCGGCATCACCCGTGACGCGCCGTTCCACAAGATGACGCCGGAGCAGTGGAAGGACGTGATCGACACCAACCTGACCGGCGTGTTCAACACCGTTCACCCGATCTGGCCGGGCATGCGGGAACGCAAATTCGGCCGCGTGATCGTCATTTCGTCGATCAACGGCCAGAAGGGCCAGTTCGCCCAGGTCAACTACGCCGCCACCAAGGCCGGCGACCTTGGCATCGTCAAGAGCCTGGCGCAGGAAGGCGCGCGCTTCAACATCACCGCGAATGCCGTCTGCCCCGGCTACATCGCGACCGAGATGGTGATGGCGGTTCCGGAAAAGGTACGCGAATCGATCATCGCCCAGATCCCCGCCGGCCGCCTGGGCGAACCCGAAGAGATCGCCCGCTGCGTGGCGTTCCTCGCGTCCGAGGATGCTGGCTTCATCAACGGTTCGACGATCTCGGCCAACGGCGCGCAATTCTTCGTCTGACCGGCGGACCGCATCGGCAAGAAGGGCCGCCCCGCCGGGCGGCCCTTTTTCATTGCACTTGCCCTTTTCCCGGCAATCGGGCATCGCGCCGCCGTTGCCACGAGGTTCGCCCATGTCCCGCAATCAGGCCACCGCCATCGGTTTCACCGCGATCCTGATGTGGGCGCTTCTGGCGCTGTTCACCGTCGGCTCGGCCCCGGTGCCGCCGTTTCAGCTGAACGCGCTGTGTTTCACCATCGGCGGGATCATCGGCCTGGCCTGGACCGCGCGGGCCGGGCGGTTGCACCTTTTGCGCGCGGTGTCGTGGAAGGTCTACGCCTTCGGCACGCTGGGCCTTTTCGGTTATCACGCGCTCTACTTCTCGGCGCTCAGGCTGGCGCCGGCGGCCGAGGCCGGGCTGATCGCCTATCTCTGGCCGCTGCTGATCGTGCTGTTCTCGGGCCTGTTGCCCGGCGAACGGCTGCGGCCGGGCCATATTGCCGGGGCGCTGGCCGCCTTCGCCGGCGCGGCCCTGATCATCGCCCGCGGCACGGCCGGTGCCGCCGATCCCGCCGCCCTGCCGGGTTACGCCCTTGCGCTGGCCTGCGCGCTGACCTGGTCCAGCTATTCGGTCCTGTCACGCCGCCTGGGCGCGGTACCGACGGCCTCGGTCACAATCTTCTGCCTGGCCAGCGCGGCGCTGTCGGTGCCCGCGCATCTGGCCACCGAAACCACGCTGTGGCCCGACAGCCTGCGCGGCTGGGCCGCGGTCGCCTGCCTTGGCCTCGGCCCCGTGGGGCTGGCCTTCTACAGCTGGGACATCGGTGTGAAACGCGGCGATATCCAACTGCTGGGCACGGCATCCTATGCCGCGCCGCTTCTGTCGACGATCATCCTGGTCGTCGCAGGTGCGGCAGACCCCGGCCTGCACCTTGCCCTGGCCACGGTGCTGATCACCGTGGGCGCCGCGCTCGCGGCACGGGCCGGAGCGCGGCAACGGCCTGTGGCCTGAGATCAGCCCTGGCTCAGCCGGGCGATTTCTTCCTTGATACGCAGCTTCTGCTTCTTCATTTCGGAGATCTGGAGATCGTCGGCACCCGGGCTTCGCTGGGCCCTTTCAACCGCTTCGGACAGGTTCTGATGCTTCTTGCGCAGTTCCTGCAGATGCGACGTGAGCGACATGGGCGCCTCCTCTCCTCTGTATGTGTCACAATCCCATCACAAACACCGAGTCGTGTCACCAGAAACCGGACGGGTGGGTGAAGAAGCGCCTACGTGTCGCAGCGCCTAGATCGGCAAGGCGCCCCCATCGCGCAGGATCGCCCGCGCGGCATCGGTGAAATCCTCGCCGTCTCCGGCATGGACAGGTGAGGCATGCAGCACCAGCGGCGCCAGCAGCCGGAACGCGCCGCGCCCGCGCTTCCTCGCCGTCACGATCACCCGCCGCGCCGGCCTTCCCGTCCGCGGCGCGATCGGCAGAACGGTCACAGACCCCGCGCCGCGACCCAGTGCCCCCAGAAGATCGGGCAGCCGGTCGGCCGCCTGGATCAGCGTGATCCGTCCTCCGGGACGCAGCCGCTTCAACCCCGCCGCGACCCATTCGGCCAGGGGCGTTGCCTCGCGCATGGCAAGGTCGCGCCCGGGATCGGACGCGGCGGTCCCGGCCGGATCGAAATAGGGTGGGTTGGCGATGACATGGTCGAAGCTGCGCGCGCGCAGGTCGGCAGGCATCGCCGCAAGGTCGCCCTCGACAACCTCCAGCGCGACGCCGTTCCGCCCGGCATTGCGGCGTGCCAGATCGGCGTAGTCCGGCTGGATTTCCAGCCCCGCAAGGGTCAGCCCGTCGACCCGCGCAGCAAGGCAGATCGCCGCCGTCCCGGCGCCGCACCCCAGCTCCAGCACCGCCTCGCCCGACCGCGCCGGGATCGCGGCGGCCAGAAGCACCGGGTCCATCGCCGCGCGGTACCCCGTCTTGGGCTGCCAAAGCCGCACCGCACCGCCCAGAAAGGCGTCGTCGCTCAGGGCATCGGGCGCAAAGCTCACCCTTCGACCTCGATCCCGTTGTCGCGCAGGATCGCGCTGGCCAGGAAATGATCGTCCGCACGCACCATCAGCCGCCGCGGCAGGATTCCGATCGACCCTTCCAGAACGCTCATATGGACGTCCATCGGGAAGGCCGCTATACCCTCGCCCTCGAGCAGCGCCTGCGCGAACGCGATCTTCGTCGGGTCGGTCGTGCGCAAAAGCTCTTTCATGTTGTGACCTAAGGGCAAACCCGCGGGTTTGTCGAGCAACCAGGGAACACCGATGGCCCAGGCCGACGTCACCGAAAAACCGCATGACCGGCTGGCCCGCGCGCTGGCACCCGAACTCGACGCGGTGAACGCCCTGATCCGCGAGCGGATGGCCTCGCGCCACGCGCCGCGCATCCCCGAGGTGACGGCGCATCTGGTCGAGGCCGGCGGCAAGCGCCTGCGGCCGATGCTGACGCTGGCCGCGGCCCGGCTGTGCGGTTATGCGGGCGACAATCACCTGCGCCTTGCCGCGACGGTGGAGTTTATCCATACCGCGACGCTGCTGCATGACGACGTGGTGGACGAAAGCAACCAGCGCCGCGGCCGGCCCACCGCGAACCTTCTGTGGGACAACAAGTCTTCGGTCCTCGTCGGCGATTATCTGTTCGCGCGGTCGTTCCAGCTGATGACCGAAACAGGCTCGCTCGACGTGATGCGCATCCTCTCCGACGCCTCGGCCACGATCGCCGAGGGCGAGGTGTTGCAACTCACCGCTGCCGCGAATCTCTCGACCACGGAAGAGACCTATCTGCAGGTCGTCCGCGGCAAGACCGCGGCGCTTTTCGCCGCGGCCTGCGAGGTAGGCGGCGTTATCGCCGGCGTCCCCGACACCCAGGTCGCGGCCCTGCGCGACTATGGCGACGCCTTGGGCATCGCCTTCCAGATCGCCGACGACCTGCTGGATTACGGCGGCGATACCGGGGCGACGGGCAAGAACGTGGGCGACGATTTCCGCGAACGCAAGCTGACGCTGCCGGTGATCAAGGCCGTGGCCCGTGCCACGCCCGAAGAACGCGCCTTCTGGGA
>Ga0180436_10004744_pt1 | contig 12149 bp, 11 predicted proteins | sample SS_ome_2_FD_132434 | JGI IMG/M metagenome (GOLD analysis project Ga0180436, IMG submission 132434) | Hypersaline lake sediment archaeal communities from the Salton Sea, California, USA - SS_3_S_2 metaG | ecosystem: Environmental > Aquatic > Non-marine Saline and Alkaline > Hypersaline >...
CTGGTATAGTTAGACATATCTAACAAATTTAGATAATAATATGGTTAAAATACTTACACAGAGTCTAGAAGACTATCTGGAAGCAATTTATATGATAGGGCTTGAAAGCAAAGTAGTCCGGGTAAAGGAAGTAGCGCAATTCCTGGAAGTAAAGACCCCTTCGGTTGTCGATGCCATAAACAAGCTCAAAGAAGCAGGTTTTGTCCTGCACGAGAAATACGGCTACCTGGAACTGACCGGAAAAGGGATTGAGCGCGCCAAGAAGATTTACACCAAACATGAGAAGATATATAAGTTTTTCCGGGATATCCTTAATGTAAGCGATGAGATATCCAAGAAGGATGCCTGCAAGATCGAACATTATATTAGTGTAGAGACCATGGATAATATGATCAAATTCATCAAATTCATCGATACCTGCCCGGGCGGATACCCAGACTGGATGAAACACTTCAAATATTACCTGCAGCACGGGGAAAGACCTTCTGAATGCACCAAGACCTCCAGCTGACAGTGATGCTTTGACCCGGCATGATTTTTCATGGAAAAAATTAAAAATACTTGACAATATTACATAAGTCTATTAAAGTTAGCTTAGACTAATTTTAAATCATTAGAATATGTTCAGATTAAAGAAAAGACTAAAAAATATAATAGAGAACAGGCCGGGAGATATGACACTTTATGATGCCATACCCGGCAAGAGGTACAGGATACTGAGAGTAGAAGGGGGATGCAGGCTTAACAGCAGGCTGTGTTCCATGGGTCTTATGCCCGGAGAATTATTTACAGTTTATGCATATTCCAGGGGGGGACCGGTATGCATTTCGGTAAAAGGTTCCAGGTTTGCCGTTGGTAGGGGTATGATGGGAAGAGTAATTATCAGGGAGGCCTGATGAAGAAAGCATCCATAAGAATAGCCCTGGCAGGAAACCCCAATTCGGGAAAGACCACCATTTTCAATAATCTAACCGGTATGCGCCAGCATGTGGGAAATTATCCCGGAGTGACAGTCGAGAAAAGAAGCGGCGATATCTCATATAAGGGGTATGATATAGAGATAATCGACCTACCCGGCATATACAGCCTTACTGCTTTCTCGGAAGAAGAGATAGTGGCGCGGAATTATATCCTGCAGGAAAACCCGGATGTGATAATAAATATCATAGACAGCTCCAGCCTGGAGAGAAACCTGTATCTTACCGTCCAGCTTTTGGAATTGGGATTTCCCATGGTCCTGGACTTCAATATGGCAGATATAGCCAGTAAAAAAGGGATGAAGGTGGATAAAGAGCTGCTCTCGGAACTGCTGGGAGCCCCCATTATAGAGACCGTAGGCCCCCGGGGCAAGGGGACTGACAGGCTCCTTGATGCTGCCGTAGAGGTCTCCGGGAGAAGCGAGCATAAAAGGATAGAAATACCTTACGGAGATGAGATCGAGAATGAGCTTATAAAGATCATGCCTGCACTGGAGGGCACATCAGTCCCCGCCGTCGGCATGATAAGAAGATGGACGGCGGTAAAACTTCTGGAGCAGGACAGCGAAGTGACTGCCAGACTGACAAAAAACGGGCAGGAGGGCCAGGATAAGATATCTGAGATAGTGTCAGACTCCATAAACCATATAAAGAACATAATGAGGGTCTCACCGGAGGTCCTTATTGCCGATGCCAGGTATGGATTTATAAAGGGAGCCCTGCAGGAAGCGCATGAGGAGGCTGATGATGCCAGTACAGACATTACCGAGAAAGTAGATACCATACTCACAAACCGTTTCCTGGGAATACCCATATTCGCCCTTATAATCTACCTCATGTTCCAGTTCGTCTTTACCCTGGGAAGGTATCCCATGCAGTGGATAGAGCTTGGTTTTGGGAAGCTGTCCGTGTTCCTTAACGGAGTCATCGCCCATGACCTGCTGAGATCCCTTATAGTTGACGGTATAATAGGCGGAGTGGGCGGAGTCATAGTCTTTACCCCCAATATTGCCCTGCTTTTCTTTGCCATAGCCCTGCTGGAGGATTCAGGCTATATGGCCAGGGCGGCATTTGTGATGGACAGGGTAATGCACAGGATCGGTCTTCACGGCAAGTCCTTTATCCCCCTTATAATCGGATTCGGCTGTACCGTACCCGCCTATATGGGTTCCCGCATACTGGAGAATAAAAAGGACCGCCTGATAACCATGCATATAAATACTTTCTGCAGCTGCGGAGCCAGGCTTCCTGTATATATACTGATAGCGGGGACATTCTTTCCCGCATATGCTGGAAATGTCATATTTTCCATCTATCTGATAGGTATCATATTTGCCATCATAATGGCAAAGGTATTAAGGGCTACCCGGTTCAGGGGAGAGCTGGAACCTTTTGTGATGGAGCTCCCCCCTTACAGGGTGCCCACCATGAAGGGAATACTTATCCATACCTGGGAGAGAGCCTGGATGTATGTCAAAAAAGCCGGCACCATAATACTGGCGATTTCCATAATAATGTGGTTTCTGTTTACTTTTCCCATTATAGGGGACCAGGAGTACTCACAGGATTACCAGTCACAGCTTGAAGCACTGCAGCAGTCTTTTGAATCGAAGGAAATAACAGAAGGGCAATACCAGGACCAGGCAGCAGCCATAGAGGCTGAGATGGCAGCAGAGAAGCTGGAATTCTCTGCTGCCGGCAGGATGGGAAAATTCATGGAACCTGTATTTAAACCCCTGGGTTTTGACTGGAAGCTGGTGGTAGCCTCCATATCGGGCGTTGCCGCCAAGGAAGTCATAGTATCCAGCCTGGGCACACTTTTCAGCATAGGGGGAGCTGATGAGTCATCAGAAGGCCTGCAGGACAGGTTAAAAGGTAATTATCATCCCCTGGTAGGTTATAATTTCATGCTTTTTACCCTTCTATATTTTCCCTGCATGGCAAGCATGGCAGTATTCAGGAGGGAAGCGGGCACAAAGGAGATGCTCTTCCAGATGGGCTATACCCTGGCCCTGGCCTGGACTGTCGCCCTTATAGTTTACCAGATAGGGAGGCTGTTTATCTGATATGTGGCAGACGATACTAATATATGTGATGGTCATTGCCGCCTTTATTTATGTGGTCTGGTTTCTGTTTATCCCCGGGAAGAACAGAGACAAATGCTCATCCTGCTCCCGGAAAAAGTCCTGTATCGGAAATAATAAGGGCAGGCAGTAGAACCATATGGCGCAGCTGTCACAACTCTTCATCCGGGATTTCGTCTATATAAGCTAACTGTGATATCATATTCATATGTAAATTTAAAAGAGAGGATCATCCAATGAATGAAGAAAGCCGATGTCCGGTAACCGGAGCTGCCGGGCCTAAAGCAAGCGGCGCCAGCACCAATAAGGACTGGTGGCCAAATCGTCTGAACCTGAAGATGCTTCACCAGAATCAGCCTGCGGCAAACCCCATGGACAAAGATTTCAGCTATGCTGAAGAATTCAAGAAACTTGATCTTGAAGCAGTAAAGAAAGACCTGTATGCCCTGATGGCCGATTCCCAGGAATGGTGGCCTGCTGACTGGGGGCATTATGGACCGCTGTTTATACGTATGGCCTGGCACAGCGCCGGTACATACCGTATGGGAGACGGCCGCGGCGGTGCCGGATCGGGATCGCAGCGCCTGGCTCCGCTTAACAGCTGGCCTGACAATGTAAACCTTGATAAGGCGCGCCGCCTTCTGTGGCCGGTAAAGAAAAAATACGGTAAAAGGATCTCCTGGGCTGACCTTTTGGTGCTTGCCGGCAACTGTGCCCTGGAATCAATGGGATTTAAGACCTTTGGTTTTGGCGGGGGACGTGAAGATGTATGGGAGCCTGAAGAGGATATATACTGGGGTTCAGAAAGCGAGTGGCTGGGCGATAAGCGCTATTCCGGAGACCGGGAGCTGGAAAATCCCCTGGCAGCGGTGCAGATGGGGCTTATCTATGTCAATCCGGAAGGCCCCAATGGCAAACCCGACCCGGTGGCTTCCGGAATAGATGTCAGGGAGACTTTTGCCCGCATGGCCATGGATGACTATGAGACAGTTGCCCTGGTGGCCGGAGGCCATACATTTGGCAAATGCCATGGTGCGGGGACTCCCGGCCATCTTGGTCCGGAACCAGAGGCTGCCCCTATAGAAGAGCAGGGACTTGGCTGGAAAAACAGTATGGGAAGCGGCAAGGGGGGAGACACTATCTCCAGCGGTATCGAAGGCGCCTGGAATCCAACACCCATCAAATGGGATAACAGCTACCTGGAGACCCTGTTTAAGTATGACTGGAAGCTGGTAAAGAGTCCTGCCGGAGCACAGCAGTGGATCCCTGAAGATCCTGAAGCCCAGGACCTTGTACCTGATGCCCACGACCCTTCTAAGAAGAATCCGCCCATGATGACTACTGCAGATCTTTCCCTGAAGATGGATCCCGGTTTCAGGCCCATAGCCGAGCATTTCCTGAAGAACCCTGATGAGCTGGCCGATGCTTTTGCCCGTGCATGGTTCAAGCTCACCCACCGCGATATGGGACCCATATCTCGATACCTGGGTACCGAGGTTCCGGATGAGGAGCTTATCTGGCAGGACCCGGTACCCCGGGTAGACCATGAACTTATAGAAGAAGATGATATTAAAGATCTTAAGAAAATAATACTTGATTCAGGTCTTTCCATTTCCCGTTTGGTAGATACAGCCTGGTCGGCAGCCTCCGCGTTCCGGGGATCTGATAAGCGGGGAGGGGCAAACGGTGCCCGTATACGCCTGGCGCCCCAGAAAGACTGGGAGGTAAATGAGCCAGTCCAGCTGCAAAAAGTCCTTGGGATAATGGAAAAGATACAGGATGACTTTAACAAAGCTCAATCAGGAAGAAAGAAAGTATCCCTGGCGGACCTTATCGTACTGGCAGGATGCGCAGGGGTGGAGCAGGCTGCCAGAAATGCCGGTCTTGACCTGACTGTACCCTTTACGCCGGGCCGTACGGATGCCTCACAGGAACAGACCGATATAGAGGCATTCTCTGTCCTGGAGCCGAAAGCGGACGGATTCCGAAACTATTGCAAGGCCAAATATGCTGTTCCTGCCGAAGAGATTCTGGTAGACAAAGCCCAGCTTCTGGGACTTACGGCGCCGGAGATGACCGTCCTGATAGGCGGCATGAGAGTTCTGGATGCAAACTATAATAATTCCCGGCATGGCGTGTTTACCAGCGATCCAGAGAGCCTGAATAATGACTTCTTTGTAAACCTGCTGGATATGGACACCATTTGGAAGCCAGTTTCCAAAGACAGCGATATCTTTGAGGGAAGGGACCGCAGTACCGGAAAAGTCAAGTGGACCGGTACCCGGGTGGACCTGGTATTCGGTTCCAATTCAGAATTAAGGGCAATCGCAGAGGTATATGCAGCTGATGATGCCAGGGAAAAGTTTGCCCGGGACTTTATCTCTGCCTGGGACAAGGTCATGAATGCAGACCGTTTTGACATTGCCTGATACTCAAGATCAACCAGATCATAAAAAAATATAAGGCCTCTTTAAGCGGAGGCCTTATATTTTTTAACAGATCAATCTGCCAGTACTTAAGATTATATCTTTAAGATCTTTCCCGTCTCTTGGTTTTGGAAAACTTTATGCAGATCAAATTATTGAATGTTGATGAGGATTTTTTATACTTGCTGGTCTTTTTCTCTATTCATAAATGTTATAGTCGATTGCAGGGCTGTAGCGAATATCCCCCACAGAGCATAAGGGATATTCACATAACTGATCCAGCTTGCATAAGGATGAATTGCATAAAGAGCCCAAAGCAGGGTGCCGACAGTCAGGAATATATCAATTGCTGCAAGTCCATTGTTTCGCCAGCGAAACTGTATGGGAGTAAAAGCAAAATTAAAAACCAGGTTAAGTATAAAAGGCAGAAGAACAATAAAAGGAACAATATTTTTAAAATATAAGTAAACTACATAACCGTATGAAATAAAGATTATTATATATAGTATCATCCATACAGGACCAAAAATCCGTCCAGGCGGAGCCCAGGTAGGTTTCCTTAATTCTTTATAATATCCAGATGTTTCCATAACTCGATACCATGAAATCAATTTTTATGATCTTTTTCTATTTTATCGCTTAAGGAGTATAAAGGGAATATTTACAGAAATTTATAGTAATCTAAATAACCCAGGCCCGTTAATCCCTCCTCTAGATATGATGAACCTTCTTATCTTCTGTAAATATTGTTATAATTTTCTATTATTTTTATTATGGCAGAGAATTTAAGAAAAAAGGCGTTCATCTTATCGGTATTTACCGTAAGTTATAACATCATTGAAGGAATTCTATCCATTATTGCTGGAGCTATGTCTAACAGCATTGCTCTTACAGGTTTCGGTATAGATAGTTTTGTTGAATCCATCTCTGGTGCTGTTATGATATGGAGATTTAAAAAAAGGGGTGTGACAACAGAAGAGGAAGAGGAAAAAGTTGAGAAAGTTGCCCAGAAGCTTGTAGCGATCTCTTTTTTTATATTATCTGCCTATATCCTATACGAATCCATTGCAAAATTATATTTTAAGGATATAACAGAACCCAGCCTTTTTGGTCTTATAATAATGATCATGTCTATAATTGTGATGCCGGTTTTATTCTACTTAAAACACAAAACCGGTAAGTCACTCGGCAGTAAAAGTCTTATTGCTGATGCCAAAGAAACCCTTGCCTGCCTTTTTCTATCGGCAGCAGTCCTGCTGGGAATATTGATGAACTTTTTTTATGGTTTCTGGCAGGCAGACCCTATTGCAGCTATTGTAATTGCAGCATATCTTGTTTTCGAGGGAATAAGAACATTGAGGGAGTAGATTATCTTATAAGATGATCACAACATAAATTTCTTAAGCGGCTGCCCCGGGTTGCTAAATTTCGAATCAATTTTTAAAGAAATTAATTGATTTAAGATTTTATTTTTATAGTTAGTTCCCAATATATTTATTCTTTTCAACCTTCAGACTCCAATGTTTAATTATAATTTTAACTAAAAAAGTATTAAAATAATAAATTATGAGCATATGTTAAAAATAATTTTGATTATTTTATAAAGCAGATGAAAAATCTGAAAAAAAACATATGGACTATATTAACCATAATTTGGTCAATACTTGTAGTAACCCAGATAGTATTATCTTTTTTCTTTTATAAAGATTATTTTCCAATAGCTGAATATTTTGGATGGGGGCTAATTCTCATCTCAGCAGTTTTTGGAATACTTCCTATTATCACGTTCCGGATAAAAGGAAAAGTCGAAAAAGGAAAGAGTTATATGAGCACTACTAAAATAGTCACCCATGGTATATATTCAATATTAAGGCACCCCCAGTACATGGCAGGTATACATATAAATATCGGCCTAATCCTAATCTCCCAGCACTGGTTAATAATAATTATTGGTGTTTTAGCAATTATATTCAGTTATTTTGACGCCCTAAGAGCAGATAGAGAACTAATACTAAAATTTGGAAGCGAATATTCTAATTATATAAAAAAAGTACCAAGGCTTAATTTTATCGCTGGTATTATAAGGTTAACTAAAAGAAAAAAAGTGACAAATACCGGCTGGGGACAGTAGACAAAGTAGAACCTCTTTATTGAGTCTAAATAGGGATATTTTTATACCTGAATTGAAGCAATACTGAATATTATTAATCCTTTTCCTCTATAGTGAGCAGCTCTATCACAGCAGTTCCACAGGTTGCTTTTGAGATTTGCTGCACAAGTTCAATATTAAACAGAAATTTGGATGTATTATCTATGTAAGGTCATTTTTTTCTAATGGCATCTGATAGTGTTTTCATAAAGAAACCAAATCCAATTGATATTATTATATGACCTGTACCAGCTATATATGATAAGTATGATAGGTCAGAAGTAAGTACATCCAGCATTCCCCTGTATATAAGTGAAATAAGAGTAATAATCAGTCCGATATTATATATCCAGAAGAAGGTCCTATAGTATTTTCTAGATTCAAGATCAAAGACTTTATCCAAAAGAATGATTATTAGGAAAAAGCCAAAACCAAGCCCCAGTATATGTGAGTGGGTAAGACTTAGAGCTGTATCTCCCTTAAAATCCATACTACGGGTAAATTCTCTATAAAAGACACCAAAAGCTAAACCAAAAATTAAATAGAAAAGCGAAGCACCAAAAGCTTTTTTCATTATTTCCTCCCGTTCAAATATTATTCATTTTAAGAAAACTATTTTAAATCGTCAATCAGAAAGAATTAGCACTTACTATATTTGAAAAATTTAAAAAGTTTGTCACTCTGCAAGGTGCATAGGTTGGCTGGGCAGAACTTATAATAGCAAGGACTTTTAAAATCAGGATAGAAATTGAATATTGGTTGTGTTGCGTGGTCTGATCGTAATAAATAAGATTTTAATCGGAAGCGATAGGATTTAGTTTTTCATCAATTGAAATGAATTATTTAAAAAAGCATAAGTCCAGTAATTTACCAGACCTATGCTTTTTTACATTTTTCTAAGGTTTACCTATAATAAACTCCTGCAAGGTATTACCTGCTTCATGAAAAGTCTTTACATTATACATCCCGTCAGGAAGAGCTACTTCAAAATGAGCATTTCCTTTTTCCATATCAATCTCAAACACAAGACTGTCTTCCATGTCATAAATCTGTACCCAGTTATTATTTGCATATTCCCACCAGAAAACAAATTCAAAATTATTATCCTCATTTATCCATACCTGGTAGCAAGTCATATCATGGTCTCTTAGCCAGACAATTTCTGGCTCTTCTGATACTTCTTCTTCGCCTGAACCTGCGCTCTGAGGGTCTCCCATAAAGGACCTTACTGCAATAATATAGAATTCATTACCTTTACTATAAGGACCTGAACCTCCTGTACTGAAGTTTAATGGATAAGCAAAAAAATCATTTTGAGCAGTTGAGCTCCAATACAATATATCACTAAAATTACCAAGACCTTGATCGTGTAGATTTGTATATACCTGGATGAGTTCGGTAATATTTGGTAGATACCAGTCATCGTACAAATTTATAGTAGCTCCTTCGCATGTGCTTAAAGCAGTATCCCAGTTACAAAAAAAAGAGTCATTGTATGCTATGGCTTCTTTACATTGCCCATTTGGTAGAGATGAAAAAACTGTTCCACCACCGGGGCCAGTATCACCCACAGAATAAGGTATTGCATACAGTGCCGAGGGAAGTGCCGTTATCGGTAGAACAATAGCAATAAATAGAATTACAAGTACTGGTAAAATCCTGGCTCTTTTCATTTTTCAAACTCCCTTAATAATCTTATATAAATTTATTTAATTATAATATTAATATAATAAAAAGCTATAATAAATTTAATAAATATTATATATGAGTGCGTGAATAGTTATAAAAAATATAATGTGCATATTTTGGATTGATTAAATTTAATACTACTTTTTACAGTTCGAACCTTGGATTATTGGGGAGATAGGATTCGAACCATTTAGCCTATCTCATAAGATGCATCATTTTTAAAAAACTCAATAACTATATATAATATCCCCATGAAAACTGGTTTTTATTTAAAAGAAGAAAGAGCTGATGGAATACAGGAAATTTGGTAATACCGGAGTAAAAATCTCAAAACTTGGATTTGGCGCTATGAGGCTTCCCGGGGATAAAAAAGAAGGTAAATGGCTCATAGATGAGGATAAGTCATTAGAGCTCTTAACAGAAGGCTTAAAGGCCGGTATAAACTATGTGGACACAGCATTTCCATACTGTAATGAGCAGAGCGAGACAGTAGTAGGCAAGGCTGTAAAGGGGTGGACCGGAGATGTCCATGTTTCATCAAAAAGTCCTATATGGCGGATAGAAAAGCGGGGAGACTACAGGAAGTACCTAGAGATATCCCTTGAAAGGCTTGACAGGGATTATATAGATTTCTATCATTTCCATAACCTTACCGGGTATTTTTACGAAGAAAAGATAAAAAAGTACGATGTCATTGAGGAGGCCCAAAAGTTAAAAGAAGAAGGGCTTATAAAACATATATCTTTTTCTTTCCATGACTATCCCGGTCTGATGATAAAACTTGTAGATACCGGGATGCTGGAAACAGTATTATGCCAGTACAACTTCCTGGATACCACCAATGATGATGCCATAGCCTATGCTGCCAGCAAGGGGGTGGGAGTTGCAGTTATGGGACCCCTGGCAGGAGGAAGGATACTGGACCTTAAGGCAGATACCGTAAAAGGAGCATGTGGGATAGACCTGGCCAGCCTGGCCTTAAGGTTCGTATTTTTAAATAAAGATGTTTCCACAGCCCTTTCCGGAATGGAAAACCTTGATGTTCTGAGGGCTAACCTGAAGACTGCTGGAGGCCCTGAAGAAATGTCGGCTGAGGAAAAAGAATTTATAGATATGATGCGGGGCAATAAAAAAGTACAGGAGATGATACCCTGCAATGAATGCGGTTACTGCGGCGACTGTCCCAATGACATACCCATATCCAGGATATTCAAATATTATAATTACTACAAGCTGACAGGGCTTGAGAATCCGGCAAAATGGCAGTACAGCATGATAGGAAGGTATGATGAGAACTCAAAAGCTGACCAGTGTTCGGAATGCGGCCAGTGCGAGGATGCCTGTCCCCAGAATATTGATATTATAGTGAAGCTAAAAGAGATACATAAGGCATTATCATAATACCAGCCCCTCATATTCTGCCTGGTAAGGAGATTATCCCCGTCAAAGATAAATATTTTTTGTTTTTATAATGTTTTTCGGAACCTGGATTTATTCAGGTCCGAATATATTGTTTATTTTATAAAAACAGCTATAATCTCTTACTTTGTAATAAACCAATGATAGTGATTCTATGAAACTGGGAATAATAGGCCTTACGGCATCGGGAAAGACAACGCTTTTCAATTCACTTTCGAAAGCAAAGGAAACCGGCAATAAAAATATTTATTCAGGCAAAAGCCTCAATGTCAAAACAGTCCCCGTACCCGATGAAAGACTTGATAAGCTTGAAGGCATATTTAATCCCAAAAAGAAAACACCGGCCTATATTGAATTTGTGGACATAGCCGGGCTGGAAAAAAACGGCAAAGGGGCAGGCAATAAGTTTCTTGTGAATATCCGTGAAGTGGATGCGCTCGTCCATGTAGTAAAATGTTACGATATACTATCCGGAAGTCCCTTAAAAGATATAGAGACTATAGACCTTGAGCTTATAGTATCAGACCTGGAAAGCATAGAAAGAAGAATAAATTCGATAAACAGGCATAAAAGGGTCACCAGCCCCCGGGAAAAGAAAGAGAGAGAGATCCTTAAAAAGATCAGCGAAGGCATGGAAAATGGCCGTGCTGCAAGGAATATGGGGCTCATGCCTGATGAGATAAAGATCATTAGATCGATGGGCCTTTTGACATTAAAACCGGTAATATATTGCGCCAATATTGCAGAAGATGATATGGGAAAAGATGAAAGTGAGCTGCCTTTTTTAAATGGGATCAGGGAGTATGCCCAAAAAGAGGATTCAGAGTTCCTTGCCGTTTGCGCAGGGATGGAAGAGGAGGTCTCCGGCCTGGAACCGGAAGACAGAGAGGCCTTTATGAAAGACCTGGGGATCGATGAATCGGCCCTGGATAAATTAGTAAAGTCTTCCTACAGGATCCTGGGGCTTATAAGCTTTCTCACCGTGGGTCCTGACGAAGTAAGGGCGTGGACCATAAAAAGGGGCGATAAGGCCCCGGCTGCAGCCTCGATCATCCATTCAGACATCGAAAGAGGATTCATCAGGGCGGAAACAATATCATTTGATACATTTATCGGGCTGGGTTCTTTTCTAAAAGCAAAAGAGAAAGGCCTGCTGAGATCTGAAGGCAAGCAATATACGGTAAATGACGGAGATATAATGGATTTCAGGTTTAATGTCTAGATCTATTGCCGGGTTGTAAAAAAAATTCAGGTATCAGCCCTGGTTTAGTTCAGAGGTTATGCCTTCATCTTCCATCTGGTAAGGATATTCTCCCTGTCAAAGATCCTTATTGCGATTTTTAACAATATAGGGCAGAAGATAAAAAATACCAGGCATGCCAGCAGGAGATATAGGATATTTATC
>Ga0180436_10004747_pt1 | contig 12142 bp, 13 predicted proteins | sample SS_ome_2_FD_132434 | JGI IMG/M metagenome (GOLD analysis project Ga0180436, IMG submission 132434) | Hypersaline lake sediment archaeal communities from the Salton Sea, California, USA - SS_3_S_2 metaG | ecosystem: Environmental > Aquatic > Non-marine Saline and Alkaline > Hypersaline >...
GAATTGCATGTGTCGGTTGCAGAAGGTATGCAGCACACCATTATGGAAAAACTGGCTGGAGCAACCGAAAAAGCCTTTCCGAATGCCAAAATTACCGATATTGATGGTATACGAGCCGAATACACGGGAGCCTGGGGCTTGATCAGAGCCTCTAATACTACACCACACCTGGTATTACGTTTTGAAGCTGACAATCAGGAAGCCATGCAGAAGGTTCAGGAAGTTTTCAGAACAGTCATAAAGGCTGTATTACCAACTGCGGAAATCCCATTTTAGTAATTCTAATCAGTAGTTAATTTACGATGAGTTTGTCAACAGAACAGGCACAGAATGTTGCCCATGTATTAACCGAGGCGTTGCCTTACATTCAACGCTTCAGCGGTAAAACCATAGTCATCAAGTATGGTGGAAACGCCATGGTGGACGAAGAATTAAAGTATGGATTCGCACGAGATATTGTACTCATGAAGCTCGTGGGACTTAATCCTGTTGTTGTACACGGTGGTGGTCCCCAAATCGGGCAATTGCTCGACAGACTAGGGAAGGACTCTGAATTTATTCAGGGCATGCGTGTGACTGATCGTGAAACCATGGATGTGGTTGAAATGGTGCTTGGAGGGCTTGTTAATAAGGACATCGTAAACCTGTTGAATCGTCATGGTGCTTCCGCAGTAGGTCTGACCGGAAAAGATGGTGATTTGATCCGGGCCAAAAAACTGATGCTGAAAAGTGATGCACCTGAACTGGAAGCCCCGGAAATTATCGATCTTGGTCATGTTGGAGAAGTAGAAAGTATTGATGCCAGTGTTGTGGATATGCTGGTACATGGAAATTTTATCCCGGTGATTGCACCAATTGGTATCGGTGAAGATGGTTTTTCATACAACATCAATGCAGATCTTGTCGCAGGTAAAATGGCTGAAGTATTGGGTGCCGAAAAACTCATACTGTTGACCAATACATCGGGTTTGCTGGATAAGCAAGGTAACCTGTTGACAGGGCTTGATGTAGAGAGAGTCAATAGTCTGATAGCAGACGGAACGATTCATGGAGGTATGTTACCCAAAATTGCCTGTGCCCTGGATGCAGTCAATGCCGGTGTGAAAACGGCACATATCATTGATGGTCGTGTGACTCATGCTGTGTTGCTTGAGCTATTCACTGATGAGGGAATCGGAACCCTGATTCGATCCGGGCGAGCATAATGACTGAAAAAATTTCTCGTAAACAGCAGATATTGCAGGCTCTGGCACATGAGCTTGAAAAAAACCCGGGATCACGAATTACTACCGCAAGTCTGGCAAAGGCGGTAGGGGTTTCCGAGGCGGCACTTTACAGGCACTTTGCCAGTAAGGCAAAAATGTTTGAGGCGCTTATTACGTTTGCAGAAGATAGCGTATTCAGTCGAATTAATCGTATTCTTGAAGAAGAAAAGTCAACGCCTATGCGTTGTGCCCAGGTACTGTATCTGGCTTTAACCTTTGCCGATAAAAACCCGGGTATCAGCCGGGTACTGCTTGGAGATGCGCTGGTCGGAGAAACGGAGCGGCTGCAAACCAGGGTAGATCAGTTTTTCAGTCGACTAGAATCACAATTCAAGCAGATTCTGAGGGAGTCACAAATGCGAGACAATCTCACTGTCTCAATACCGGTTGATTCTGCCAGTATTTTCCTCGTATCAGTTATTGAAGGACGTATGCACCAGTATTTACGCACGCATTACAAACGCTCGCCAACAACACAGTGGGAAGAGCAGTGGCAGTTGATTGAGAAAAGTTTATTTCTGCCCCAGTAAGTAAGGGATGAAGTTTCTCTTCAGGTCCTTGGAGGCTTCACTTTCACAGAATTCCTGTCCCATGACCGAAACGCGACACTGTTGATCAAGAAAGATTTTTTCTTTACCGGTTTTCTTATTCTTGATACGCGCTACTGTGAGGCTGATATCCTGGTCTTGAGAAGGGGCTCGGGTCATGTAAATACCATCCCCGAGTAGCTGTAACTTGGTGGTGGCGTTTTCCTTGACGTAATTGATGGCCTTGTTCCAGGCGAGGTTGCACTGGTTGATTTCCTCACACAGGAATACCGTATTCAATTCGGCACGTTCCTGGGCTTCCTCTTCAAGCTGATTATTGGCCTTGAGTTTCTTGAGAACCCGGAAGCGACGAATGTCACTATCGTATGCCTCACGAATGTCTTCTTTTTTCTGTTCCCTGGCAACAATGGAAGCATAGCTTTGATTAATCTGACGTTTGATGGCTTCCATATCGTCTTTGAACTTAGGACTGACAATCTTGCCGGCTTTTTCTCTTTCTGCAGCCTGTGACTGCATGATGGCAAGTTTTTCTTTTGAGCGCTTGATATTGCCGCGGGTAATGTTGATATAGTTATCTACTGAACGGATTTTTCCATCTCTGGCCAGAAGCATGTCGTCTTCCGAACGAAAGGTTTTTAGCAACACACGGTCCTTGGCTTTTTGTTTGGCGATGACAGCCTCTTTTTCTTTACGCAGTCTTTCCAGCTCGCGTTCCTGTTCAATTTCCTCGGCCGTTTTGGCGGCACCCGTTTGCTTGATGGTCATGCCTTCTTTATCAAGCTGGGAATGAGCACCCTTGTTGGCTTTAGGTGGAATTTTATCGGAATAGAAAACTTTGCCGTTTTCATCTACCCATTTATAAAGTTTTGCTGCAAAAATGTTGCTTGAGATTGAAAACAATAATATCAGAGCCAGCAGGCCGGCGATTTTGCGGTTCAGGGTGCAGCAAATTTTATCTTGACGTAAGTGCATAATGTAGCGGGGGTTTCTGTCACTGATTAGGAGTAATATTAGCCTAATTCTAGGTCTTCCAGTCAATTAGGACAAATAATTCATGGATCTGTTCCTGCTTTTTCTCATTTCGTTTGTCGCTAACCTGTTTTCAGCATTTTCCGGAGGAGGTGCCGGGCTGGTGCAATTGCCGGCGCTCATCTTTCTGGGTTTGCCCTTTGGCATGGCATTGGCTACGCACAAAGTGGCATCAGTGGCTCTGGGCATCGGTGCCACCTTCAGGCATATGAGGGAAAAGGGCCTGGAAAGACAGTTTATGCTGTTTATTTTGTTAACGGGAGTACCCGGTGTCATTCTCGGAGCGAGCCTCATCCTGCAGATTGAGGACCGGCTGGCGACGATCGCATTGGGTATGCTGACATTGGGCCTGGGAATATATTCGGTTTTCAAAAAGAGTCTGGGACAGGTTGCTGATCCAAGGCATCGCGATACCAAGGGCTATGTTATTGGTGGCATGGTTTTGTTTTTTATCGGTGTGCTTAATGGTTCACTGACCTCAGGTACCGGGCTGTTTGTTACCTTGTGGCTGATTCGCTGGTTCGGGCTGGATTACAAAGGCGCAGTAACCTATACGCTGATACTGGTGGGCGTATTCTGGAATGGCTCCGGTGCATTGACACTGGGGCTTCTCGGAGAAATCAAGTGGGAGTGGTTGCCAGTGCTAATCATTGGTTCCTTACTGGGGGGCTATGGTGGAGCTCACCTGGCAATCACAAAAGGTAACAAGTGGATCAAGCGGGGTTTTGAAATCGTGACGATCGCGGTTGGCAGTAAGTTGATTATCGGATGAACAGCGCAGATAGACTCCCGCTTACGCGGGAGTGATGCATAGCTTAGCTGCTGCCGTACTGGTCTCTGTAATTCTGAATCATGCTCAGTGATTCAGTATTTGAAGCATCGTCCTCTAAGTATTCAATCAGATTTTCCAGTCTGACGATGGCTGCAACCGGTATATCATAATCACGTTCCACTTCCTGAATGGCCGACAGTTCGCCTTTGCCTTTTTCCTGGCGATCCAGGGCAATGACAACGCCGGCAGCTTTTGCTCCCTGTGCATCGATAATGTCCATGGATTCCCTGACTGAGGTTCCGGCAGAAATCACATCATCGATAATCAGTACCTTGCCTGTAAGCTCATGACCGACAATGATGCCACCTTCGCCATGATCCTTGGCTTCCTTGCGATTGAATGCATAAGGGACATCCATGTTGTGATGGTCAGCGAGGGCGGCGGCCGTGACTGCTGCCAGCGGAATGCCCTTGTAGGCTGGGCCATACAGCACATCAAATTCGATGCCAGAATCAGCAATAGCCTGGGCGTAGTAGCGTCCAAGTTTAGCCAGGCTGTTACCGGTATTGAAAAGACCGGCGTTAAAAAAATAGGGGCTGATACGTCCTGACTTGAGGGTAAATTCACCGAAGCGTAGTACACCGGTATTCAAGGCAAAATCAAGAAACTCTTTTTGATAGGACTGCATGTTATCTCCTGTTCTCCAGTCAGTTAATGGCGGATATGTTACCCTTAGCCATCGTTTATTTCTAAAGCATTTTACCATGCGTGTTATCACGGCAAATCTGAACGGCATCAGGGCGGCGGCCAGGAAAGGTTTTTTCAACTGGTTGCCAGGGCAGCAGGCTGACTTCGTCTGTTTGCAGGAGCTAAAGGCCCAGCTTGACCAGATTGAAGACCCGCTGTACTACCCGCAAGAGTATTACTGTTATTACCATCAGGCCGAGCGTAAGGGTTATTCAGGCGTGGGCTTATACAGTCGCTACGAGCCTGATGATGTCATTGAAGGTATTGGCTGGGAAGATGTTGATGTGGAAGGGCGATATATTGAGGGTCGATTTGGACGTTTGAGCGTTATATCCCTGTACTTGCAGTCAGGTTCTTCCAGTGATGAACGACAGCAGATCAAGTTCGATTTTCTGGATCGTTTTATGCCTTATCTTAAGTCACTCAAGCGAAAACGTCGTGACTATATCATTGCCGGTGACTGGAATATTGCACACAAACAAATTGATCTGAAAAACTGGCGTGGTAACCAGAAAAACTCGGGTTTTTTGCCAGAAGAACGTGCCTGGATGGATGAGTTGTTTGGTAAAGCCGGTTACATTGATGCCTTCCGTGAACTTGAACAGGAACCCGACCAATACACCTGGTGGTCAAACCGGGGGCAGGCCTGGGCTAAGAATGTTGGCTGGCGTATTGACTATCAGGTTGTTTCCAGGACTTTTAAAGGCAAGGTTCAGAACACGGCGATTTACAAGGATGAACGCTTTTCCGATCATGCGCCGTTAACCATTGATTACGACTATGAGCTGAAATGAAAACCTGGCTGTCTGCATTATCCGCTTATAAAAATCCTCGTATTGTGGCGATGCTGTTTCTGGGCTTTTCAGCTGGCCTACCCATTCTGCTGATTTTTTCTACCCTGTCCCTGTGGCTCAGGGAAGCCGGTGTAGAACGTAGTGCGGTCACCTATTTTAGCTGGGCTGCATTGGGATACTCGTTTAAATTTGTCTGGGCTCCTCTGGTGGACAAGCTACCTCTGCCCTTGCTGCACTCTCTACTGGGTAAGCGTCGCAGTTGGTTGTTGATTGCACAGTTCATGGTCATTGCGGCCATGGTGTGGATGGCAATGAATGACCCGGCATCATCAAATGGACTGACGTTCATGGCGCTGGCTGCCGTGCTGCTGGGCTTTTCTTCGGCAACCCAGGATATCGTCATCGATGCCTGGCGTATTGAAGCCGTGGAAAGTGATCTGCAATCATTAATGTCGGCTAATTACGTGGCAGGTTATCGCATCGGTATGATCGTAGCCGGTGCCGGCGCTCTTTATCTGGCCGAGTGGCTGGGCTCAACCCGCGAAGTCTATGTCTACGGTGCCTGGCAATTAACCTACATGGCAATGGCGGCGACGATGTTCATCGGCGTTATAACAACCCTGTTAATCCCGGAACCTGAGCGTACACAGGAGTCCAGCTATCTTCATACAGCCAGGGATTATTCGAAGTTTCTGCTGTTGTTTGTTGTGCTGGTGACAGCGATCGTAGTGTCCTACCTGGTACTATCCGACATGTCACTTTTGATGAAACAATGGATCACCGAAACCAGTGCAAACGGAAAACTGGCTGGCTTTGTTGCAGAGGCCTTCCGTTTACTAACCGCACTGTCTGCAGCGATTGCTGTTGGCTGGTTGCTGGTAAAGGCGCAACTTGCAGACAAGCGCATGTTGCAGGATACCTATATCGAACCAGTCATGGACTTTTTCCATCGTTACGGCAAAGTCGCTTTTCTTATCCTGTTGTTGATCGGTTTTTATCGGGTTTCCGATATTATTCTGGGTGTAATCTCCAATGTTTTTTACCAGGATATGGGTTTCAGCAAGGATGAGATAGCCACAGTCACCAAAGTGTTTGGTATTTGGATGACAATTCTGGGCGGTTTTCTGGGCGGTTTTCTTACCGTTCGTTTTGGCATGATACCCATACTTATGCTGGGTGCGGTAATGACTGTGATAACCAATTTACTGTTCATACCGGTCGCCAACAATCCGGGAGATCTGAGTTTGCTGTATGTTGTCATCGGCGCTGACAATATCACTGCCGGCCTGGCCAGTGCCGCCTTTATTGCTTATCTTTCCAGTTTGACCAGCCTTTCATTCACTGCCGTGCAGTACGCGGTTTTCAGTTCATTGATGACCTTGTTTCCAAAACTGCTCGGTGGATATTCAGGATCGATCGTTGATGCCATTGGCTATCAAAACTTCTTTCTTGCTGCTTCAATGATCGGTGTCCCAGTCTTCTTACTGGTGTGGCTTGCCGGTAGATATACCCGTACGGAATCCTAATGAACGAGTTCAGTTACCTTTCTGCCTTTGTGGTCGGTTTACTTGGAGGCGTGCACTGTGTGGGCATGTGTGGTGGTATTGTCAGTGCCATGACCATGAGTCTGGATAGAAAGGCTCCCGCCCAGTTGCGTTTTCATCTGGCCTATAACGCTGGCCGAATTGGCAGTTACGTTATTGCTGGCGGCCTGATGGGCGGCCTCGGTGTTATGTTGGCCGGTTATCTCCCCGTGAAAATGGCTCAGCAGATCCTGTTGGGGCTTGCCGGTGTATTCATGGTTTTTCTGGGACTTTACCTGGCTGGGTGGTGGACTATCCTCAGGCGGCTTGAAGAACTGGGTGGTGTCGTCTGGAAAAAAATACAGCCGTTGGGTAATGGACTTTTACCGGTTACCTCAAGTCGCAAGGCGCTCTTTCTGGGGATGCTATGGGGCTGGATTCCCTGCGGACTGGTGTACAGTGTGCTGATCTGGTCAATCAGTGCGGGCAGTATTCTGGAGGGCGGCCTGCTGATGCTGGCTTTCGGCCTGGGCACTTTGCCAAACCTGCTGGCGATGGGGATCATCGCCGAAAAGTTAATGGCATTTGTGCGACAGCCTGCTACACGTCAGGTAGCAGGCTCTCTGGTTATCCTGTTTGGGGTATACACCTTATACCAGGCGTTTTGAATGTATTACTGGAAGCTATGCTCCAGTTTCGCTATATAAGGTTTCTTTGCCCCAACCGGCATCACATCCAGCATGAATACCAGGGGATCCTGAGAGGAAATGATAAAGTCGCCAATGTAGTAAATGGCGTCACCTTCACGGATTTCTTTCAGGTTGATACCACGTTGCTGGCCAAGCAGGTTAATCACACGCACACGGATATTAGCCATCACCGGGGTACCGGTGGTTCCGGGCACATCCTTGATGACACTGATGTTAATCATGCCGCGGTTCTTGGAGCGGATGATGCGGTAGGCGCTGGCTATGCTGGGTGAAAGAAAATCTGTAGTAATGACATTGTGGTGAATAGTATGGCCAGGGATTTTTGTACTGTTTTCAGCCTGCGCAAAAACAGGGAAGAGCAGGGATAGTACAGCCAGAAATGTCATCAGTTTTTTCATCGGGTTCTCCTTGGTAGTCAGGCAATACTGCATTTTTATAATTTTTTGCCTTGTAGGGCTAATCTGTTGTTTCGTTACATCAGTATTTCAGCCAAGTATAGTTCAAAAAAACAGCAGTGACAGAATCGAGTGATAAATCACAGGCTCATTCGAAAATGATTGATCTGCTCAATGATATCGTCGATGTAGGCAAGTTGTTTATGATTCTGTTCCACCCGGGAGCCTGTTTCTTGCAGTTTATCATTGAGGACTTCACGTGATTGGGTAGCCATTTTCAGATCCTGAACCTGACGATTCAGCATGTCACGATGGTCTTCAATTTGAAAAGCCAGTGGCTGCAGGCTCGAGTGTACCCAGTGGTTGATTTCATGCTGGATGTCGATAAACAGTTCTTTGGCCTTTTGGCCAATAGTTGCAAAGAAGTTTCTGGCCAGCTGTGACTGACCGGTAAGACTGATGCGATAGCCTTTGCTAAAAGCACTGGCTTCATCAAGAATGGTTTCCAGTTGTTTCTGGTGATGTTGCAGAGAAAATCCCTTGGGCTGTATAACGCCTATGCCATGTTCTTTTTCAAAGCGCTGGTAAATATTTTTTATCAGCAGCCTGTTTTCAGTGACCTTGTGTTCAATGGCATCCATGAACTGATCCAGTTGCTCGGAAAAAACAGCAATGGCTTTTTGAATGCCCTTGCTGGTCCAGCTTTCTTGCATATTGGTTTTTGCTTCGCTAAGAACCTGGTCAAACACTTTCTGATCAAGTACCTCTTGAATTTCACGCGCTTTTTGATCAACTGATTGTTCAAACTGCTTTAGAGCCTGAGCATTAAGCCGGTACTTCTCCTGTTCCTGTTGTGTCTGTTGCAGTAAATTGTTGATCGCAGTATCACTTTGCTCATGAATATTGGCCATTTCATGCTGTTGTGATTGTTCCTGCGTCAGACGGTGTTGAACCAGGCTGCGAGTCTCTTGCAGCAGGTTGACCAGTTCTGAATTGATGTCCTGTATGATGATTTCCTGTTTGGATTGAGTGACCTCGTGATTAAGGTGATCTTCAAGTTCAATAATGCCACTGCGTTGAATCAGTTCCTGGTCTTTGCGCACCAGGCCGATCAGACTTTTTTGTGCAGATAACGGGAAAATCTTGCTTAAAGAAACACCCAGTGTTCGTGCAGTAAACAGGATCTGGGACTTGATGCTGTCTTCAATTTCCTGTGGCGAGCGCAAGTCATCCCACAGGGTATCGACCTTGTTAAGTACCACCGTCAAGCGGTTACGTCGATTTTTTTCATGACCATTGAGATTGTGTTGCCAGATGTCAAGATCAGTCTGGGTGACACCGGTATCGGCTCCCAGCACAAAAATGGCAGCCTGGGCTGAAGGCAACATGGTTAACGTCAGTTCCGGTTCGGTACCAATGGCATTGAGTCCCGGCGTATCCAGTATGGTGAGGCCGTGCTTTAGCAATGCATGTGGATAACTGATAATGGCATGGCGCCATTTGGGAATATCGATAGTTTTCGGCTGCCTGCCTTCAGGGTGTAAAACCTCTTCATTCAGCAAACCATAGCGACGCGCCTCATCAGGTTTAACCCCTAGCGTTTGGGCCAGTTCGCGGAAGCTGTTCTCAAGTGAAGCCGAATCATTCGGATCAAGCGGGATTTCATGCCATTCATCGGGCATTTTAAGCAATTCAGTGAGGGTATGATCCGTCAAGCGGGTTTCAATCGGCAGCAAGCGGATGTAGGCCTGTGCGCGATCTTCGTCGTAGAGGATCTCGGTAGGGCACATCGTGGTGCGCCCGGCGTCGGAAGGTAACAGGCGGCGACCGGTATCAGCAAAAAACAGCGCGTTGATCAGCTCGGTTTTACCGCGGGAAAATTCACCGACAAATGCGACTGTAATACGATCACTTTCCAGTTTGTTAAAACAGCGTGCCAGCGTATTCCAGGCTTCTTCACTGAATAATTCATTGTCTTCAAGCCAGTCTTCGAGATTTTCGATGATGGCATAGATATGATTTTTCCAGGCTTCGTACTGATTAACACCATCGGAGAGTTTTTTATTGGCAATCACCAGTTTTCTCTTAAGTAAGTTCAGGCTTGTTAATGATGTCTCTATAACGGCCGGACTGATAATTTATTTAGAAACTCAGTGTTTTTGCCAAATGTACCAGAGGTGGAATCAGTAGCATTTCCAGTAATACCAGTACGATCATGGCCACCATGGGGGAAAGATCAAGTCCTCCCATGTTAGGTACGATTTTACGTGCTGGTTTCAGGACGGGGTCTGTGAGGCTGTATAACAGGCCAATAGCCGGGTTGTAACCACCTGGGGATATCCAACTGATGATCACCATGATGAGTATGGAAAACAGAAAAATATTGATCACCAGGGCCAGAATTTCAGGTATGGCGAGTAACGCTGGATAAAGCAGCAGGGTTTTTCCCGTAATGGCTGAAACTATAACCAGTTCCACAAACTTCACTACCCAGGCAAGTGCCAGTGAGGATAAGTCCAGTCCGCCGTAGCCGGGAATAAACGAACGGAAAGGTTTGAGAGCTGGTGCCGTGGCCTTGACGATGAATTGTGAAATTGGGTTATAAAAATCCGCGCGCACTAACTGCAGTAAAAAACGCAGCAGAACAATGAGCAGGTAGAGGCCGAAAACAACCTGTACCAGAAAGACCAGTGGGTTGGTGAGATATGTACTATCCATTATTCATCCCGATTTCCGGAAAGCTCCTCTGAGCGATTTTTGGCGGCTTGCATTGCCTGGCTGATTGTCTCTTCAAAATTCTGGCTCTGCAGGTAATTAATGGCTGCTTCGGTTGTACCGCCGGGTGAAGTGACTTTTTTTCTTAATTCATCAGGCTGGTCATTACTTTCCATGGCCATTCTGGCAGCGCCCAGGGCTGTCTGCAAGGTCAGCAAATGGGCCGTTTCTTCGCTCAGCCCCATATCAATACCAGCCCGCGTCATAGCTTCCATGAATAGAAAATAGTAAGCGGGACCACTGCCAGACACAGCAGTGGCCGCATCAATTTGCCTTTCGGTATCCAGCCAGCGCGTGATACCAACAGCCCTCAAAATGGATTCAGCGATATCTTTCTGCTCCTGGCTGGTATTGGCATTGGCATGCAGAACGGTGGCGCCCGATTGCAGCATGGCCGGTGTATTGGGCATGGTGCGCACAATTGCGGTGTCCTTGCCCAGCCAGTTGGCTAGACTGGCTTCTGTGATGCCGGCAGCTATGGAAATTACCAGTGCCCTGCTTTGTGATATTGCAGGTTCGATTTCTTGGCAGACAGCCTGCAGAATCTGCGGCTTAACGGCGAGTACCACGACGTCGGCAGCATTTACCGCACCACAGTTATCGTCTGTCGTATGGATACCGGAGCCGGCAAGGTTTTCTCTTTTTTCAGCTAACTGGTCACTGGCGGTAATGCTGTCGGCGGGGTAGCCATCAGCCAGCAGTCCGTTAATCAATGCAGTTGCCATATTGCCGGAGCCGATGAAAGCGAGTTTATTGGTCATAAGTCTTTTTCCTGTCGATTTCAGGGGGTTGTATCACGTTTGCCGAAGATGGCCGTTCCGATGCGTACAATGGTTGAGCCTTCTTCAATGGCAATTTGCATGTCACCGGACATTCCCATGGAGAGGGTGTCGAGTGAAAAACCGTAGCTGTTGATCTTAGCTTGTAAATCAGCCAGTTGTCGAAAAAACTGGTGTTGTTTGTGCTGATCAGACGTGGCTTCAGGAATGGTCATTAATCCCCGCAGTTTCAGTCTGGAAAGCTGGCTGATCTGTTGTACCAGTTCCAGAGTGTCTTCTGCCTTTACACCACTCTTGTCGGGATCGTTACTGATATTGACCTGAATGCAAACATTGAGTTCCTCCAGTTCCGCAGGCCGCTGCTCATTCAGGCGATGTGCATGTTTGTAGCTGGCAACGGTGTGAACCCAGTCGAAGTTTTCGGCGATAGGTCGGGTTTTGTTGCTTTGAATACGGCCAATAAAATGCCAATGCAGAGGCAGGTGTGCCAATTTTTCGATTTTGCTGATGGCTTCCTGCAGGTAATTTTCCCCAAAGTCGGTTTGTCCTGCAGTCCATGCCACCTCAATATCCTCAACTGGCTTGGTCTTGCTGACGGCCAACAACATGATATCTGCTGCAGATCGGCCACAAGCTGCAGAGGTTTCAGCGATTTGTTCCCGGATTTTGTGGAGATTGCGTTGGATATCGTTTGTCATGTTATCGCTAACAAATCCTGATATAGTGAATTTTTGTCAAGATTGCTAAAGGATCATTCAGCCTTGCCGCTGAATTATAAACCAGACTCATAACAACTAACATCGAA
>Ga0180436_10004751_pt1 | contig 12136 bp, 9 predicted proteins | sample SS_ome_2_FD_132434 | JGI IMG/M metagenome (GOLD analysis project Ga0180436, IMG submission 132434) | Hypersaline lake sediment archaeal communities from the Salton Sea, California, USA - SS_3_S_2 metaG | ecosystem: Environmental > Aquatic > Non-marine Saline and Alkaline > Hypersaline > Sediment...
ATCGGCTGCCAGTCGGCGTCCATCACCACCGGTTTCCGTCTGCCCATTCGAACCTCACCGCGAAAACCGCTTCGGAAACCACTCCAGACCGATTGGCTCCGAACTTACGGACGGATCACGGTAAGAGCCCGCCGCGCACATAGCGGTTAAACTAGTGGCAGAGGCGGGAGGAGCCGATGAGTAGATTGGGAGAGGGGATTGGAGAAGCCTAGGAATAGTGCCATGAAGGTGCTTATCGCGGATGACAGCACCATTTCCAGGCGCCTGTTGGAGGCGGCCTTGCTGAAGTGGGATTATGAGGTCGTCGTGGCGTCCAACGGAACGGAGGCCTGGGAGCACCTAAAGGAAAAGAACGCCCCAAGGCTCGCAATTCTCGACTGGATGATGCCGGGCCTGAGCGGACCCGAGGTTTGCCGCCGGGTGCGGGAACAGGCCAACGATCACTACACCTACATTCTCCTGGTCACATCGCGCAGTCACAAGCAGGACTTGATCGAAGGGATGGAGGCCGGGGCCGACGACTACATCACGAAGCCCTTCGATCAGAACGAACTGAAGGTCCGGATGGGGCCCGGCCGGCGCATCGTCGAACTGCAGGACGCCCTACTGGAAGCGCAGTCGGCGTTGCGGGATCAGGCCACGAAGGACAGCCTGACTGGCACCTGGAACCGCCGCACGGTCTTGGAACTGCTCGATCAGGAGTTGGCGCGCTCGTATCGGGAAGCGCGGCCGGTGGGCGTCGTCGTGGGCGATCTCGATCACTTCAAGTCGGTCAACGATACGTATGGCCACATCGCCGGCGACAAAGTGCTAAGAGAAGTTGGGCGGCGGCTGATAGACTCCTGCCGCAGCTACGACGTGGTGGGGCGTTATGGCGGCGAGGAGTTTCTCCTGATTCTCCCTGGCTGTGACGACGGTTCCGCGGAGTGCCAGGCGCAACGAATGCGAGTCGAACTCGAGAGCCACCCGATCGAAGTGGAGGGCCGGGCGCTCGAAGTGACCAGCAGCTTCGGGGTCACGTCGACGCCGTGCGACCGGGCGGTCCCGGCGGAAGAGGTGATCCGGACCGCTGACACCGCCCTCTACGAAGCAAAGGAAGCCGGACGGAACTGCGTGGTCTTCCGGGCGATAGAGTAGCTCCCGCCGCGTTTCTCCCGGAAGCGTCCCCTTCACATCCTTCGAAAATCCGCATTGCTTGTGGCGCCCGGAGTCGTTCGGGGAGCCGCGTTGCGGTCGGGGCGAGCCCCGACCCTGCATTCCCGCCGGGCATTCTCATCACTTGTTGTGAGCCGCAGGGTCATGGGCGGCTCCTTAGTGAAACATTCGGCGCCCCTCGTTCGTAGTCCCTCTCTAGGAGCGCACTGCGAACGGATGCCGCTGATACAGGAAGCCTCGGAACCGCAACTGATTGATGCCGGCGGCCAGACCGCCGCCGCCCCGGGCCGCAAAGCGTACACCCCTGGAAGGCGGCGTACAATTCATCCCATGGGGCGATTGTGCGACCTGCTCGTACAAACCACCGGAAACATCCGCCGCAACAAGCTGCGCAGCTTCCTCACGCTCTTCGGAATTGCCTGGGGCATCGCCAGCCTGGTCCTGCTGTCCGCCCTCGCCGATGGATTCCGGCAGGGCCAGCGAAAGAACATGTCGCAGATCGGCGACAACATCGTCTTTCTGTTCCCGGGACGCACGGAGATGCAGGCGGGAGGCAAGCGGGCCGGGCGGCGAATCTTCCTCTACGAGTCCGATGTCGAAGCGATTCGAGAGCAGTGCCCCGCCGTGGCGATGGTGGCCGGTGAGCAGAAGACCTGGAACGTGCCGGCGCGAAGTAGTTACAACGCGGGACAATTCCTAACCGTCGGCGTGACGCCGGAGTACTTGCAGCTTCGCAATTTGTGGCTCGAGGATGGGCGCCATGTCACGGCGGAGGATATCGAGGAGGGCCGGCGCGTGGCGGTGCTGGGCCACTCGGTCCGGGAGCAGCTCTTCGCGGACCGCCAGGACCTCATCGGCCGCACTATTCAACTCAAAGGCTACCCGTACCGGGTGATCGGCTACATGGCCGAGAAGAACCAGAACAGCTCCTACGATGGATGGGACAACGACAAGATCCTGACTCCGGCAAGCACTCTGACCCGGGACGCGCCGGCGGACCGGACGGTCTATGCGCAGGGCCGCGTGAATACGATCCTCTATAGGCCCGCCTCGGTGGAGAACTGGGCCGAGGCCCGGGCCCAGGTCAAGGGCGTGCTGGGGAGGATTCACGGATTCGACCCGCGGGACGAGTCCGCGCTTGGGATATGGGACAGCATCGAGGGCGCCGAGGTGTTCGACAGCGTCTTCGATTCGATGGAGATCTTTCTGGCGACAATCGCGCTGGTGACGCTGAGCCTTGGCGGTGTCGGGGTGATGAACACGATGATGATGGCCGTCTCGGAACGCACCAACGAAATCGGGTTGAAGAAGGCCCTTGGCGCGACGCGGCGCCGGATCCTGCTCGATTTCTTTCTGGAAGGGCTCACGCTGGCGCTGCTGGCCGGATTTGCGGGTCTCTTCCTGGTGTTCGCGCTCTCCACCCTCGTCAATTCCCTGCCCCTGCCTCCGATGTTCTCGGGGCTGCCCATCGGTTGGACGACGCTGTTGATCGCGACCGGCGTTCTTGGCGCGGTCGCGGTCGCATCCTCATTGCCGCCCGCGTATGACGCCGCGAATCTCACGCCGGTTGAGGCGCTCCGGCACGAGAAGTAGAACCCGATGACCTGGAAGCACGCATTCGTCGAAGCACTCGCCGCCTTCGGGTTTCACCGGAGACGAACGGCGGTCACGGTGATCAGCCTGGCTTGGGGCGTCACGTGTTTTCTGGTGCTGATGTCCTATGGCAACGGTTTCCAGGCCACATTGACGAAGGCGTTCACCGCGATCGGCCAGGATCTGATCATCACGATGCCGGGCCAGACCAGCGAGCAGGCCGGCGGACTTAGAGCCGGCCGCCGCGTCCGCATTCGCTATGCGGACGCCGAGGTGCTCAAGGAATCGGTTCCATCGATTCTGCACGTTTCTCCGGAGCGGATGGTCCACGACGTTCGTGTCGCCAGAGGGATCCGCGAAACGGACGCCGCAATCCGGGCGGTCTGGCCGGAGTACGGCATCATCCGCAACCAGACCGTCATTCAAGGACGCTGGATCTCCGGGCAGGATCAACTGCAACAGCAACGCGTCGCTGTGCTGGGCTCGGAAATCGCCCGCCAAACTTTCAAGGGCCTGCCCGCTATCGGGGAGGATGTCCGGTTGAACGGGATCCGCTTCACTGTAATCGGCGTCCTCAAGAGCAAACTGCAGATCGCCAACTACAACCGCCGCGACAACGAGTGCGTCTTCATTCCGTACGACACCGTTCGGCTGTTCCGGGATGGCGAGTATCCCGACTTCTTGATTTGGAAAGCGGTTAGCCCGCAATTGCAGGACGAGGCGATGCAAGCGGCCCGAGGCAAGCTGGCCGAGTTGCACCGGTTTTCACCAACCGACGAAAAGGCCGTCGAGATGCTCGCCTTCAGCCAGTTCATGCACATCGTCGACGGCATGAACATTGCCGTACAGGCGCTGCTGGCGCTCGTCGGGACGCTCACGCTGGGGATTGGGGGCGTCGGGCTGGCGAATATCATGCTGGCCTCCGTCATTGACCGCACCCGCGAGATCGGCATGCTGAAGGCGCTCGGAGCCCGCCGGCCGGCCATACTGAAGCAATTCCTGGTTGAGGCGGCGCTCCTTGTCGGCGCCGGAGGGGCGCTCGGCCTGTTGCTCGGCGCTCTCCTGATTCTCGCCATCGGGTCGATGCCGTTGCTGGGGCCAATCCAGGAGCACACCGGCGATCAGGGAGATATCCGTCTTGGCCTCTCGGCAACCGCGGTAATGGTTTCGACCGCGGTGCTATTCTTTGTCGGTTTGGTTGCTGGGATGGCGCCGGCCATCAAGGCCGCGAGGCTCGACCCCATCGAAGCTCTCCGTCACGAATAGGCGCTGTCAAGAAGCGAGGGATTCAGTGGATCGTCATTGACAGCCCAGTTGTCACTATGCCATTCTGCCGGAGTGAAGTATCCGTCGAAAGCCAAACTCGAGGCGCTTGAGAGTCTCATGCTCGAGAACGCGGCGCTGTTTCATCGCCTCCGCACGGTGTCCGAGGAGATCCATGGACCGGAGAACGTCACTCCAGGCATGCGCGGCGTGATGACGCTGCTGGAGGAGGGCGGCCCCCAGACCGTGCCGCGGTTGGCGCGCATCCGGGGCGTGTCGCGGCAGCATATCCAGATCCTGGTGAACCGGCTGCTCGAAGAGAAGATGGTCGAGTTGGCGAGCAACCCGGCTCACCGCCGCTCCAGGCTGGTGGCGCTCACGGGGACCGGACAGAACGAATTGGCCGTCCTCAAGGAACGGGAGCGGGACTTGCTGTCACAACTGCCGGTCGGCATCTCCAAGAAAGACCTGCGGAACGCGGCCGGCACGTTGCGCTCGGCGCGCAAGCTCTTCGAGAGCGACCATTGGAGTTGGCTAACTCAAGGCCGGGTCGAGCCGTCATAGAAAGCCATGGCCCCGAACGTCACGACGCTCTGCTCGTCGATGTTCCACTGGTCATAGCCCAGCAAGCGGCTCCGGACATTGGGGACGGCGCGCATCATCGTGTAGAAGGGCGCCGAGCCGCACCACTTCAGGTCATCTTCGTTCTCGCGTATGAGGCCCCAGAACCCCTCGGCGTCCGGCCCGTTGATCAGACTCGCGCGCTTTTCGTCCCTGGCGGCGACCTCGGCCATCTTTCCCTGATTGGCGACGGCCGGGAAGTCGTCGCCGTAACGGCGCCCCATGTGAGCCAAGTCGACGCCTAGTATCCAGAAGAGCCGGTCTCCCTCCACCGCGGCAAGGTCCCGGAGAGCGGAGAGAAAGCTCCGCACGTTCTCGTCGTCCTCCGGCATGCCTCCGCTGTATACGCTTTGGCCGTAGGAGCCACAGAGGATCGGCAGGATGCGCACGTCCGGCCCAAAGAGATGCTGGAGGAACACCACCTGAAACTCGATGGAGTGTTCCGTCGAGTGGCAGTAGTCTTCCATCGTGACGGCGGCAGGGGCGGCCGACGCGAGACGGTCCACTAGCTCCACTTCGGTCGGGGCGTCTCCGTAGGGGGTGCGGAAGGGCTTTCGCGTCAGGCCGAAGCGGCCGGCGTCTCCATAGTGGGAGGTCCCAAGAATGACGAACACGCGGTCCCGCAGTTCCCCGGCGAGCGCTTTGTAGGCGGCTCCGTACATCCGCCGGCCGCCCTCCGGGCTGACATGAGGGGCGGCGATGCCAATCAGCCCGTCCTCGATTTCCGGCGCCGGCGCTTCCTCCAGATAGCGGCTGAACGCCTGTCTTAGCGGCTCCGGCTCGCCCGGGTAGGCGCCGCCGGAATGGGAAGGCTCGCGCACGGGCGCCTCGGCAAAGGCCCGGTGCTTCTCCTCCCGCAGACGCCGGTAGACGTCATCGTCAAGGAACCCGCAATCGCGAAGAGTGTCCATCAGATGTTGCTCGATCTCCGCGACATCGGCCCCGCCGGAAATCTTCGTGAGGTGGGAATGAAGGTCCCCCGGGACGGCGCTCCCGTTGAAGAAACGCAGGCACTCGACGAGCGGCGGCGGAATTACGAGCGTCGCATCGGAATATTGATGGGGGTCGCGCACGAGCAGCCCCGGCCGGTCGGGAATGGGAGACTGCATGAAGTCGAGGTCCATCCGGAGGCGGGCGAGGGGCGGTGACATCGCTACTCATGATAGCGCGAGCCGGGCGCGAAGCTTCGGGCTCGTTCGATAGACTTGGATCGGAGAGGCCATGATGAAGCTTGCGTTTGGGCTAGTGCTGGCGCCGCTGATGGTGTTGTTCGCGGCGCCGGGGCGGGAGACGTTTTCGGGGTCGGCCCGCCTTGATGAGATCATCACGGCGGCGATCGGGGATCGGGAGATTCCGGGCGCGGTCCTGCTCATCGGCCACCGGGGAAAGGTGATCCACCGCCAGGCGTACGGCTTCCGCGCGCTCGTGCCAAAACGTGAGCGAATGACGCTCGATACGATCTTCGACACGGCGTCGCTGACGAAGGTTGTGGCCACGGCTCCGGCGGTCATGAAGCTGTTCGAAGAGGGGAAGATCCGGCTCAACGACCGCGTAACGGCGTATCTCCCGGAGTTCCAGGGCGGCGAAAGCCGCATCACGGTTCGCCAGTTGCTGACACACTACTCCGGTCTGCGCGCCGACGTTGACCTGGAGCCGGAATGGGAGGGCTATGAGCGGGGCGTGGCGTTGGCCCTGACCGATGAGCCCGTCGCCCGGCCCGGCGAGAGATTCATATACAGCGACATCAACTACATTCTCCTGGCGGAGATCGTGCGCACGGTCTCCGGCAAGACACTGCCCGAATACGCCAGAGAGCATTTCTTCGGTCCGTTAGGCATGGCCGGGACGATGTTTCAGCCGGGCGCGGCGCTTTGGCCGCGGATTGCGCCAACGGAGAAGGTCCCGGAATTCCCGGCGCCTCTGCGCGGCATCGTTCACGACCCGACGACACGCAACATGGGCGGCGTCGCCGGTCACGCCGGGCTGTTTGCGACCGCGGCGGACCTGTCCCGTTTCGCGGAAATGATGCTCGGCGAAGGGGAGCACCGCGGAACCCGGGTGCTCGCGGCGGCAACCGTGAGGAAGATGACAACGCCGCAATCCCCGGCCGGCAACGCGGCGTTGCGCGGCATCGGATGGGATATCGATTCGCCCTACGCTTCCAACCGGGGAGAGTTGCTCCCGGTTGGCTCTTACGGCCACACGGGTTTCACGGGAGGGTCGATCTGGATCGATCCGTCATCGCGGACCTACATCATTCTCCTGACGAACCGGGTGCATCCGGACGGAGGGGGCGCGGTTGTCTCGTTGCGCTCGCGGGTGGCGTCGGCGGCCGCGGCCGCGCTCAACATCGATATCCGCAACCGGACCATTACGAGTTACAACGAGACGCTCGCGGGCGTCCGCCGCCGCCGTTCGAGAAACGGGCAGGTGAAGACGGGACTGGATGTGCTGGCCGCCGGCGGGTTTTCGACCCTCCGGGGAAAGCGCGTCGGGCTGATTACGAATCACACCGGGCGGGACCGGGAAGGACGGCGAAACGTCGATGTGATCTCGGCGGGCGGCGTTCGCATCTCCGCACTCTTCTCACCCGAACACGGCATACAGGGGAGCCGGGACGTCGCGGAAATCGATCACTCCCAGGACCAGAAGACGGGTATACCGGTGTGGAGCCTGTATGCCGGGGCGAACCGCCGCCCGACCGCCGAAATGCTCGACGGCATTGATGTGCTGGTGTTTGATATCCAGGATATTGGGGCGCGCTTCTATACCTACATGTGTACGATGCTGTACGCGATGGAGGAGGCGGCGAAACAGGGAATCCCGTTCGTCGTGCTGGACCGGCCGAACCCCATCACAGGCGTGCATGTCGAAGGGCCGATGCTCGACGAGAATCTCCAGAGCTTCATCGGATGTTTTCCGCTGCCGTTACGGCACGGAATGACGCTGGGGGAGATCGCGGCAATGGCGAACCGGGAGCGGGAGATGGGCGCCGGTCTCGAGGTGGTCCGGATGGAGGGCTGGCAGCGGGGTGATTGGTTCGATTCGACGGGCCTCACCTGGATCGACCCTTCCCCGAACATGCGCAGCCTCAATGCCGCGCTGCTGTATCCCGGCCTCGCGATGTTGGAGGGCGGGACTAACTACTCGGTGGGACGCGGCACTGACAGCCCATTCGAGCAGATCGGGGCGGACTGGATCAACGGGCGGGAATTGTCGGACTACCTAAACCGGCGGGGCATCGCTGGAATCCGGACCTACCCCACAAGTTTCCGGCCCCGTTCGTCACGATTTGAGGGCAAACGAATCGAAGGCGTGCGATTCGTCATCACCGACCGGGATATCGCCGAGAGCGACCGTCTCGGCCTCGAGGTGGCAGCAGCGCTCGAACACCTCTATCCCGGCCGAATCGAATGGGAAGCGAATCGCAACCTAATCGGCAATCAGAAGACCATCGAAGAGCTGCGGGCCGGAAAGGACCCCGCCGCGATCATCGACTCGGAACGTGACGCAGTGCGGCAGTTCCTCGAGAAGCGGTCCCGATATCTTCTGTACCCCTAACGGTTGCGGCTACCCGCCAAACAGCGGGCGGGCGAGCCCCCCCAACCAGTTCCAAGGGCCCCCTAGGCCAATTCCGGCTGACTAGGGAGCGGCGGTCTTCGAAGATGGGCCTGCCTTCTTCGCCTCCGCGCTCGCGGCCTTGATTCTCTTCTTCGCGGCGCTCATCCAGGCTGGCGGCCGGCCCCGCCTCTTGCCGCGGCCCTGGGCTAGGCGCTCCAGGCTGACAATGGCCTCTTCTAATTGCTCTCTCTCTTCCCTTAATTCAGCAAGAATTTTTGCGACGTCCATGCAAGCTCTCCGTCAGACTGCCAATATGAAGTCTAGGGGTCTCGTTCCGATATCAGAACAAAACGCATCATAAGCTCTCAACGACTACAACTGTTGTTGTACAGCATTTACGGGTTGATTTCAAGCATCTGTTCCGATTTCAGAACAGATAAGGGGGGAGCAGCCAGGAAAACCTGCTGCAGCGGCGGCCATCCGGGGCAGGCCGGAAGTAATCCTGGATTCATCATAGCAAAGGGCGGTGTTTCCGGCGGAAAACCGGGGTCAGCGGCCGTGAATAAGCCCGCTGGCCGCGAAAATCAGGCGCTTGGCTCCTCGCGATGGACATACGAAGCGAGCCAGCCAACGGCAAAGGTCGTCAACGTGCCGATAACAACGTACCAAGTCCAGGCGATGGACGTGCCGAACTTGACGTAAACCATGATCAGGAATCCGGCTAGCATCCCGGCCATGGCGGCCTTTTCTTGCACCCGTGGAGCCAGCACTCCCAGAAGAAAGACGCCCAGCAGAGAACCGTAGAGAACGGAGGCCACGGATAGGCCCGCCTCGAGAACCGACCCCCACTGTCTGGCGAGCAGGCCGACGGCGACCAGCACCACCCCCCAAACGACGGTCGCCGCCCGGCCGAGCCGCAGGAGTTCGCGGTCGGAGCGCTGCGCCTTTCCCTTGAAACGCTCGAACGGGCGGTAGAAATCCATGATCGTCGTGGAAGCCAGGGAGTTCAGAGCCGCGCTGAGATTGGACATGGCCGCCGCCAGGATGGCCGCGGTCACAAGACCGGCGACGCCGGCCGGGAGGTGGTTCCAGACGAAGTCGGGATAGATGCGGTCGAGGGGTTCCGGCGGCGCCAAGCCAGCGCCCTGATAGTACACATAGAGAGTCAGGCCGATTATCAGAAAAAGGGCGAACTGGAAGAATATGACGATCCAACTCGCGAAGAGCGCCCGCCGGCTCTCGGCCTGGTTCCGGGCCGCCAGGAGGCGTTGCACGAGCAACTGTTCGGTTCCATGGCTGGCGGTGGTAAGGAAGCAGCCCCCGATGACTCCGGCCCAGAACGTGTAGGTGCGGGAAAAAAATTCCGTGGGCGGTCCGAGTTGGAAGTCGAAGACTTGAAGCTTTCCGGCTTCGGAAGCGACCCGCACGACCTCGGGCCAGCCGCCGGGGATCTCGTTGAGGATCACGAAGAAGCTGAGTATCGCCCCAGCCACGTACAGGAACATCTGAACAAAGTCTGTCCAGATCACCGCGGTCATGCCGCCTTCAAAGGTGTAGAACAGCGTCAAGGCAACGATGAGGAGGATCGACGCCAACTCGCCAGTGTCGAGGACAATCGACACGACGATTGAGATGGCGAAGACCCGGACTCCCTCGGCCAGCGCGCGCAGCACGAGGAACAGCCCCGCGGTGAGCTTGCGAATCCGTTCGCCGAAGCGAACCCGCATGAGTTCGTAGGCCGTATACATCTCTCCGCGGAAATAGTGCGGCAGGAAGAGCGCGGAGATCACGACGCGGGCCAGCAGGTAGCCGAGGACAACCTGGAGAAAGCCAAGGTTACCGGTAAAGGCAAGCGCTGGCGTGCCGATGACGGTGAGGGTGCTGGTTTCCGCCGAAACAATCGAGAAGGCGATAGCCCACCACGGGGTCTTGCGCCCGCCGAGAAAATAGTCCCGGAGGGATTTCTGCGACCTCTTGAACTGGGCGCCGAACCAGGTAATCCCAATGAGGTAGACAACGAGGACCGCAAGGTCGGGATATCGCATCGAATCCGGCGATTCTAGCACACAGCCGGAGAGGCCAACGGCGGAGACCGCGGCTTGCCTGCCGGGCGGCGGATCATGGAAACATAAGACAACTGAAACACATCTAACAAATGCGTACGGAAGTTTGGGAGAATAGCAAAGAGACTCAGACCGGCAGCTTACGGGCCGCCGGGGCTGGCGGAGTTCCGGCGGCGCTTGGCTGTTCCGGCAGTTCTCGACCCTCCGGCTAGGGGGCAATTGAAGTTGCAGCCAGGTTACGGATTCGGATATACTCCGCAATTGTTAAGTTCTTGATTCCGTTAGGATCGCGGAGGCCAAACACGCCCCCGCAAGAAGCGCCGGGCAAGCGTCCGGTGACAAGTTACTCAGGAGGCCACAAGTGTTGGTAAAGATATTCCGTAAGCTGACGATTGCCGTGACAGCCTTCTCGCTGCTCAGCGTCGCCGCGTGGGGACAAGAGGCGCAGCAGAAGAGCCCTTGGAAGGATCGAGCCGAGTACGACCTTTACGGTTCGATCACGAAGGAGCAGGATCCGGCTAAGAAAGTCCAACTGCTGGACACCTACATGGAGAAGTATCCGGAGTCGCAATTCAAGCTGCAGGCCCACCTGATGTATGCGCTGGCCTACCAGAGTTTGAAAGAGCCCGAGAAGATGTACGAAGCGGCCGAGAACATCCTGGCGATTGATCCGAAGAACGTCCAGGGCTTGTACTTCTTGACTTCGCTCACGGCGAGCATGGCGAAGACGGATGCGGAGACGCTTTCGAAAGGGGAGAAAGCCGCGAAGACCCTTCTCACTGAGGTCAAGGCCCTCTCAAAGCCGGATGCCATGGCGCAAGCCGATTGGGATAAGCAGAGAAACGGTTTGCTGATACTGGGCAATCAGACCCTGGGCTGGATCGCGATGACGCGAAAGAACAACACCGAGGCCGAGGACTACTTCACCGAAGTGCTTGAGATCGACCCGGCGAACGGCCAGGTCTCTTACTGGTTGGGCACGGTGATCCTGGCGCAGAGAGATCCCGCCAAGCAGTCCGCCGCCTTCTACCACTTCGCCCGGGCCGCCGCGTATGACGGCGAGGGCGCGATGGAAGCCGGACCGCGCAAGGAAGTGGACACGTACATCAGGAAGATCTACACCAGCTTCCACGGCGACGACAGCGGCTTGGAAGAGATGTTCGCGAGCGCGGCGGAAGAGCCGTTTCCTCCCTCGGGCTTCACCGTCAAGTCGGCCGCTGTAATTGCAGCGGAGAAGGATGAAGCGCTGCGGAAGTCGAATCCCAAGCTTTACATGTGGCTCAACGTGAAGAAGTCACTCACGGCGCCCGGCGGACAGGAGTACTTCAACACCCAGGTGAGGAACACCGCAATGCCCTCGATGCGCGGTTACTTGATTGCCCAGTCTCCCGAGAACCGGCCCGACACCCTGGTGCTCGGCATCGAGGATCGCGGCACCCGCGAGGTTACGTTGAAGCTCGACCAGGCGTTTCGCTATCCCGCTGGCAGAGGCACGGTGCTCAACTTCCAGTGCGTGCCGCAAAGCTTCACCCAGCAGCCATTCAATCTCGGATTCAGTTGCGAAGCCTCGAATGTCTCCGGCTGGCCTCCGCCGCCGTCACGCAGACCCGCTCGCTAGTCTGCGGAAAGCGATTGGGCGCCGTGAAACCTGCAACGGCGCCCGTCAACTGGCCTCCAGATCCTTCCGGCGCCGCATACCAGCGGCGCCTTTTTTGTGGCCGCATCGCAGCCCGCGAGGTGAAGGCCGCTTTCACCGCTCCTCCCAGCCGCGGCTCGGTTTCGGGGGCTGGACCGGAAGCGAAGGGAGGCAGCGGTTCTATGATTGGGCTGCGCGCTATTCGCCGCCGGGTTCATTGTTCGCTGGCTGCCCCGCCTTGTAG
>Ga0180436_10004752_pt1 | contig 12134 bp, 7 predicted proteins | sample SS_ome_2_FD_132434 | JGI IMG/M metagenome (GOLD analysis project Ga0180436, IMG submission 132434) | Hypersaline lake sediment archaeal communities from the Salton Sea, California, USA - SS_3_S_2 metaG | ecosystem: Environmental > Aquatic > Non-marine Saline and Alkaline > Hypersaline > Sediment...
CAGATCACTGTTGAGAAGATCTACTCTGCCCATGATGTCGGTAAAGCAATTAACCCTGATCAGGTTGTAGGGCAGATTGAAGGCGGAGTCATCCAGACTCTTGGTTATGTGCTAACCGAGGATTTTATTGAGGATGGCGGGTATGTGAAAACAGATAAACTATCAACGTATCTGATTCCAACTGTTCAGGATGTTCCCGAGGTATTAGAATCAATAGTGATGGAGACTCCAGATCCCAACGGGCCTAAAGGAGCTCTGGGAATGGCTGAAATGCCTTTCATCTCTCTGGCGCCAGCGATCACTGCTGCGGTACATGATGCTACCGGGGTATGGTTTGATGATTTTCCTTTAACTCCTGAAAGGATATTAAAGGGACTGGGTAAGATCTAAACTCTGGGAGCCGGGAAGGCATTGGTGGTCTACAGCAACACAAGGGCGTTTCTTCGATTTGTTTCAAGGAACTTTATAGGCAATCGAGGAACTAATTATCGGTTAACTGCCAAAAGGTTGGGGGTTTTGCTCTTGGCGACGATCATCTATGTGCCAGTTGAGATATTCGTTTGGACGGGCTTTTTCCTGGATGAAATATTTTTCCCGAAATTTCACAATTTCAAAGTTGAACAACCAGTATTCATTATAGGAAATCCACGCAGTGGAACAACTTTTCTCCAGCGCCTTATGGCGCGGGATAAGGGAAATTTCCTCTCAATGCGGACCTGGGAGATCTTTGTATCCCCTTCCATCATAACCAGAAAGGCATTTCGGGGGATTGTTCGGGTTTGTCGGGCGATTGGTTTGCGTATATCAAAAAGGATCAGGAAGATGGAGGAGCTCTGGAAGGATGATGACAGGATCCACCGCTTCAGGCTGCGTGCGCCCGAGGAAGATGAATACTTGTTCATACATAATTTTTCCACACTCAAGATCTGGTCATACGCATCTATGGAGAACGAAGCGGAGCCGTATATCTATTATGATCAGATGATTTCCCAAAAAGATAAAGACCGCAACATGGCCTATTATACAAGCTGTATTCAGAGGCATTTTTATTATCATGGACAGGTCAAGAAGAAATACCTTTCTAAGAATCCTAACTTCTCTCCAGCGATAGATACCCTTCTTGAGAGTTTCCCTGACGCAAAATTCATATACCTGGTTCGCGATCCAAGGGAAGCTGTCCCATCCCATATCAGCCTGAAAGAGCGCGAGTGGCAACTGCTGGGGGCGCCACTTAAAGATTACGCCTGTGCTGATTTCATTATTAGATCATCTGAGCATTGGTACAATTATCCATTGAAGAGATTGGAAGATTTGCCACTAGATCAAGCCATTATCGTTAAGTTCGATGACCTGGTAAAAGACACAGAAAATACCTTGGTCCGAATTTATAGGCAATTGGGTTTCTCTATGACGAACGAGTTTATATCTCTTTTGAAGAAAGAAACCGTAAAAGCCAGAAATCATCATAGCCAACATATTTATTCACTATCAGAAATGGGTATCAGCCGCGAGGAGTTGACTGATCGATTTAGGCCGATAATTGAAAGATTTGGTTTTGGCGCAGATAATCAGGATGGAATAATATGAGAATAGTTTTCACTTCGATTTTTCGGCCAGGTCATGGTGGAGGGGCAGGCCGAGTCGCTCACGAGTTAGCTCACAGCTTTGCTATCGATCATGAAGTTGTAATGGTTTGTCCGGCCGATAAAAGTGGGATTAGTGTAGATGATGCTGGTCTATTGATCTATGGCATTCGTAGTGCCGGCGAAAATGAATTCCAAATGCCAGATCTGTCTTCTCGAGCTGTTCGCCAATTATTTGATTTCCTGGAAGATTTTCGACCGGATATCGTTCATGCCCATGAACCGGCCTTAATGGGATTGATCGGTCAGATCTGGGCCAAAATGAATAATGTTCCCTTCGTTCACACAACACATGTCCTGCCTTCAAAGGCGATTGATTTTGGGACGACAGAGGCTATTCACGTACCGGAGCCCATATTAAAAAGCTCATTGACGGATTATGCAATCCAGAGGGTTTTGGGAAATTTCTTTAAGAATTGTGATGCGCTGATAGCATTGAATCAACCAGCTTTGGAATCTATCAGAGAGTTTGGTTATGGGGGTCCGATTTTTGTGATTCCAAATGGAAGAGCTTTAGCTCATTACAACAAATGTGAATTTACTGATAGCACCAGTGAGGAAAAGGTTTTGGTATTTATTGGCTTCCTTTCGGATAGGAAGAATCAATCCTATTTGTTAAAAACCCTTAAGGCTCTGCCGGATACCTATACTTTGCGATTGATTGGGAAACCGCTAGATGCTGAATATCAGAACAAACTGGAAAGGTATATTCAGAAGAATGATCTCAAGAATGTGGAGTTCATTGGGCAGATCACTCACGAGCAAATCCCCCAATATCTTGCAGGCGCCCATATATTTTCCTCTGCGTCGAAAATGGAGGTCCAAAGCCTGGTGGTGATTGAAGCATTGGCGTCAGGGACTCCTGTTGTTGGATTATCAAATGAGACTATAGATGAATTGGTTAACGAAGATGTTGGAGCGTGGTTGGCAAAAGATCAAAAGCCAACAGCTTTTGCACAACAAATCGAAAGAATATGCAATTTACCACGCGAAGAATATCTAATGTTATGTCAAAACGCGCGAAAACGAGTTCACCATCTTGATTGGTCCAATGTGGTAGATTCTACGGTTGAAGCGTACCGGGAAATACTGAAGATCAAACTGACAGTATCTGATGATGATAACGATATGTTAGCGAGCCTGGTCAGATTTTTCTCGATGGGTGATCTCAGAGAATACTTATTAGATGTGCTAGATGGCGCAAGGAAACGATCTGCAGTGGAAGCCAGCATGCTGCCTCGCGTCAAAGTTCCCTCAAAAATGAAATCATGGATGCGGGTACCGTCTTCAACATGGGTGATATCTGGTATGACAATTGCTGCGTCTGTTATAGGATATTTATTTATGAGGGGCAGGGGAAAAAATGAAGAATAATTGATAAAAATGAAGCAGGAATATATTTGTCCGTAACTTGCGTCTAAACTGAAAGTTTCTGATAGAAAGTATATTTCGATTAGTTATCTTGTTGTATAATATTGGCTTGGTTGGATTTTATGATTTCTATAATGAAAATCTGATCAAGAACCAAATAATAAGAAATGCTTATTGGGAGTGAATGATGAAAGATTACCTAGTTCGCGGGAATATCGAAAAGATCGATCCTAAGTTATATGAACTGATCAAGATAGAGGAAGAGCGTCAATATCGGCGGTTGATTCTCATCCCAAGCGAAAGCATGACCCCTAAATCTATCCGGCGCGCACTTGGATCAGGTTTCCATAATATTTACGCCGAAGGATATTCTTTTGATCTGACGGGCGGTTTGTCTGAAGAAGAACTTTTTGACTATGACAAGCTTCTCACAGAATATCGCCGATACTCTGATGATCGTTATTATAAGGGCGTCGAGTATGCGGATATCCTGGAAGGGATCGCCTGCCAGCGGGCTGCCCAGGCTTTTGCCAACGATGAAAAAACCGCTCTGGATATTTACGTGAATGTGCAGCCCCTTTCTGGCGGCCCTGCTAACAACGCAGTCTATCACGGCCTGGTAAATATTGGGGATACTGTCATGGGTATGAACTTGCTTCATGGCGGTCACTTGTCTCATGGTTCGAGAGTCAATCGTTCTGGTGAATTCTATAATATCGTTTCCTATTCGGTAGATCCGGATACAGAGAAACTGGATTATGACGAAATTGAACGCCTTGCCATTCAACACAAGCCGAAGATGATAATTGCAGGTGTTTCATCCTATTCCTGGCAGTTGGATTGGGCGAGATTCAGAGCTATTGCTGATCAGGTCGGTGCGTATCTCTTGGCGGATATTTCACATGTGGCTGGCCTGGTAGTCGCTGAAGTGTATCCTTCTCCTATCGCTCATGCCCATATCATCTCTACGACAACCCACAAAACACTGCTTGGACCGAGGGGAGCAATCTTGATGAGTACTGACCTGGATATAATCCGGAAGATTGATAGGGCAGTATTCCCAGGCGAGCAGGGAGGTCCTCATGTCAATGTCTTCGGAGCGATGGCAATTGCATTTAAATTGGCCCAGTCTCCAGAACATAAAGCTTTAATGAAACAGATCATCAAGAACTGTAAAGTGTTGAATGATCACTTACAGGAGCGAGGCTTCAGGATTCCTTTCGGTGGGACCGATACGCACTTAACCAATATTGACACAAAATCAGTCAAAGGTGCAGATGGGGCATGGTTGAGTGGTGATCTAGCTGCTCGTATTTTGGACGTGGCAGGATTGGTCACTAACCGGAATACAATCCCTGGCGATACATCTGCCCTCAATCCTTCTGGGGTCCGGTTAGGCACTCCCTGGATAACTCAACGAGGATTTAAGGAAAAAGAAACACAACAAGTAGCGGATATTATTGCAGATATCCTTTTCTCATGTGAACCCTATTACCAGGGAAAACGCTTGCGGGCAAAAGTGGATTTCAAAACACTTGAAGAAGCTAAACTGAAAGTTCGAGATCTTGCTCAAAGCGCGGGAATCGATTATAAACCCCATTCCCATGGGTACCCCCATTTCTATTACTTGGATGATATGGCTGATGAGAAGAAAACTACTTCATCCTATATAATCAGCGGTGAAAAATCCCGTGAATTCCTGGATTATCTTGTAAGCAGTGATATAGAGACCATGGAATGCGGGCAAAATCAGCCAGCCATGTTATACACACCTGAGGGGAGCATTCCCTCAATGGTGACTTGTGATGAGCTGCAAAGTTTTCATATCACAGTTCCTGCGGAAAAATCAGGTCTGGTACTGACTTGGCTTCGAGCGGTATCTGATGGATATGTCAAGGTTGATGAAGATGTGATGAGGAAGATCCCCGGACCAGTAATCGTCAGGGAATCAGACCGGGAATATGATTCTATTCTGGAAGGGGAGCAATATGGAAAAGAAAAGCCTTTTTATCTCGGCATGAAGGAAGAAAAAGGCGAAGCGCTGCCGGACTTCGTTTGGGAAGAAGATCAGGAGCCAGAGCTGCAGCGAACCTCCTTATACGATTTACATGTTGAGCTGGGAGCCAGGATGGTCCCATTTGCGGGTTGGGAAATGCCAGTCCGATATGACTCGGTCATGGAAGAGCACACTGCGGTCAGGGAAACAGCAGGTATCTTTGATGTCACGCATATGGGTGTGTTCCAGGTTGAAGGTCCTGACGCTATGGCCTTCCTGGACAGCGTGGTAGGAAATGATATTTCTGCGCTGGAAGTCGGAGAATCCACCTATGCTCATTTTCTAGATCCTGATGGTAATGTTCTGGATGATACATTGATCTACCGCAGGATCGATCTGGAATATTTGGTTGTCGTCAATGCTTCTAATGAAGCAAAGATCTGGAAATGGCTGTCCGAAGTAAAAGAAGGTACGGTTAAGGTAGATAATCAGCGTCCCTGGGCAAAGGCTTACGGCATCCGGACAATTCTAAGAAATTTGAAGAACCCATTGGAAGGTGCTGATCAACGTGTGGATATCGCATTGCAAGGGCCTAGATCCAGGGATATCTTATTGGCTCTCGGATTCAATGCGAATGAGACCAGAAAAATCAACCACCTGAGGTGGGCGGAATTATGTGAAGTGAAAAATGATGAATTTGACCTGATAGTATCAAGGACGGGATACACCGGAGAAAAAATGGCCTTTGAGTTATTTGTTCATCCTGATAAAGCAGAAGCACTCTTCCGAAAGCTTCTTGAGGTCGGGAAGGAATTTGGAATTAAACCCTGCGGGTTAGGTGCCCGGGATTCTTTGAGAACTGAAGCAGGGCTTCCTTTGTATGGACATGAGATGGCTGGTGAACTTGATATCGGTGTTGGTGGGGCAGGTTTTAGCTCTTATGTGAAGGTAAATAAGCCCTGGTTTATTGGACGGGAGGCTCATCTGGCCAAGGAAAAGGAACGAGAGCAAGTCATTGTCCGCTTCCGATTTAGTGAGAAGCGAGTCCGAAAAGCCCATTACGGGGATCCAGTGATGGACGAACAAGGCAGGGTGATCGGTAAAGTGACCAGCTGCGCCAATGATTCAGAAGGATATTTCCTGGGGCAGGCCTATGTGATAAAGCGTTATGCTAAAAAAGGGACCCTGCTATATATATATCAGGATGTAGAGAAACGGAAAGGAAGCGAGTTATCTGACCTCAGTTATGGAGAGCGAGTGTCGCTGCCTGATACAGCAACGATCTTGCGAAGATTCCCCAGGTTATAAAAGCTTCATCAGAAAAGCAAAAGGCGTTAGAAAATATCTCTAACGCCTTTTTATATTCGGTGATTCATTTCTGATTTCTTATTGTTCCCAGAGGTTGAAATCCCGCAAGTTGGATTCACCAATGAATTCTCTGACAATGGAATTATCCGGGATCATTTCTGTATCCAGCGGAAGGAACCATTCCAGAAATGCCAACAAACGTTTGGCTTCGATCCGTTCCACGGAATCCGATGGTACCTGGCGGAGAATTGGTTCAGCCACTCGCTTGAGAGCAGCCATTTCATATACCAGTGCTGAATTGAACATGGCATCAGCGTTATCCTGGTAGGGGAATATATATTCTTTTTCTCCCCGGCGAACAGATTCCCAACGTTTGATGGTTTCCATTGCGGAATACCCTCGTTGGTTTGCATCTCGAACAATTCTGCGAATTAGGCGAGTATCGGTAGTGGAAACACGATTATGGCGATCAAGATTGAGCTGCGTTAATGCTGACACATAAATACGATAAGTGCTGAATTGGGGGAATTTCGGGAGGAGTGCAGGATTCAGCCCATGAATTCCTTCCAGGATGATGATCTGTCCCGGCCGGAGTTGAACGGTATCTCCTTTTTTGCTCTCTCCGGTCTGAAAATCGTAATGGGGGAGCTGGACCTGATCTCCATCAAGCAGGCGTTGGATGTCGTGGGATAATTGAGTGCGATTGACAGCGTCCAGGGATTCAAAATTCCATTCACCGTCTTCATCCCGGGGAGTATGTTCCCGATCCACAAAATATTTGTCCATTTCCAGCGGGAATGGAGAAATACCTCTCGCCAGTAGTTGGATTGACAGGCGTTTTGAAAAAGTAGTCTTCCCGGAAGATGATGGACCCGCGATCAAGATCACATCAATCTCTTCGGCTTTCCTTTCTATCTGTCCAGCGATTTCTGCTATGTGTTGTTCATGCAGGGCTTCTGAGACCAGGATCAACTTCTTGATATGCCCCTGGTCAATGGAATCATTTAATGCGCCCACGCTGTCAATACCAAGGCGATGCAGCCAATTACCATAGCGTTTAAAGATATTCAAAAGAGTGTAATACTTTTGCAATGGCTGAAGAACGACGGGATTTTTGCGGCGGGGATAACGGATGATGAATCCATCCTCCATCCTGACCAGATCGAACCATTTTAAATAACCTGTGGAGGGAACCATATAGCCATGATGGTAATCCATCTGGTCCCCAAGCCTGTACAGGGTGAGATAGTCTTTCTTCCTGTGAGCTAGTAATCTAACTTTATCTTTGAAGCCCTTTTTTTCGAAATATTCTATTCCTTCATCCAGGGAAATTCGCAGGCGTTCAAATTTGATATTGGCATTAACTAGTTCCCTCATCCGTTTATCAAGCTCTTCCAACTCAATTTCCGTGAGGGGCGCCCTATGATAGACCTGACAGAAATAACCTCCGGAAGTCACTGAGTGATCGACGGTTAGGATGGCGTTGGGAAAGAGATCACTGAACGCGCTTTCCAGAAGGAACGTCAATGACCTGCGATAAAAGCGCATTCCATCAGAGCCTTCCATGGTTATTGGCTGTACTTCTACATCCATCATTACCGGATAAGAGAGTTCGGTCAATTTTCCATTGACAACCGCGCCAACAATTGGAGGAGTACCTTTTTCATCGAGAAGTTTAAAAAATTCCTCGAGAGTTCCTCCGCGAGGTCCTGAGATCACCTCTCCATTGGAGAGATGGATTTCCACGGTCTCGCGGGGTTCCACAAAAACAAATTTATCTCTTTCATTCATAATATTTGCAGCCTTGATTATTGCTACACGGCAGTATCATTTTATCATTTTTGATTAGAGGACGTTGTGTTTAATTAGAGAAACTCATAGCCCTTGAGATTAGCCATTCTATGTCCTGGTGGGACCTGAGTATTCCTATTATTGATGTGTTAACTTTTCTGCGATTATTACACTTTGTTTTGATCTCGTGATTGATCGATACTTGAATTTGAGAATCCTAAATCCCGACTCAATCATTAGATTAAAGAAAAACTCTTGATTATAGCGAACTCTGTGAAGTGGCAGAGTAGAATTCCTGTTCAGGTAGCCTGGTGGGTTTTCTGTCACATCAGGAACATTTTCCTCTATGAAAGCGGTAAGGTAGATGATTCCCCCTGGTTTTAATCCTTGATTCAATTGATCTAAATAGAACGAAGTATCATTACTTAGCATATGAGAAAACACAGAATTTACGAACACCAAGTCAAAAGAGTTTTTTGATATAGGAAGCTCAGGTCGACTATTAGAAGTTGGATTGTAAAGAGCATTGTGAGCTTCAACATGTACGAAAGAGTATTGAGGGTGGAATTTGTGGATCCACCGGTTGCACCATTTAATGGCATACAGATCTGTATCAATGCCACAGTAACTGCCTAATTCCGGACAGTTCAGCAATAAACCTATTGCCAGGCGTCCCTGACCGCTGCCGAAATCCAGGATATTCGTATTTTTCGATAGAGGACAGTATTCTTTCAGTTCAGTGATCTGGCTTAATGCAGATTCAACATAAGCCTTATCGTCAGTCAGGTGTTCATTGGAACGTGTGAGAGGTAAATATACATGCTTATACCTTCGCGCAATGAACACCTGACTGATTTTCCGTATCTTCCGGAGTGTCTCCCTTAACAAAGAATGCCCTCGTTCTCCAACACTGCTGATTATTTATCCTGAATGATTTCCATAATCTTCAGGTAGTTGTGTTTTCAAGATCAAATCCTTGGCAGCTTTCACTTCATCCAAGCGTCCAAAAGGTGCAGTTGAAGGTGCGTTATGCAGGACCTCTGGACTGTTCTTGGCCTCGTCAGCGATCTGCAGTAGTGCCTCCGCAAACGCATCGAGTGCTTCTTTGGTTTCTGTTTCAGTGGGTTCGATCATCAATGCTTCATGGACGATGAGCGGGAAATAGTTTGTAGGCGGGTGGAATCCAAAATCGATCAGCCGTTTTGATATATCCAGAGCTCTCACTCCGGGTGCGTCATCCCAGGAAGCTTCAGTCACGAACTCATGCATGCACAGCCGCTCATAAGGGATATGGTATACATCTTTTACCAGCGCTTGTATGTAATTGGCGTTCAGTACAGCGCTTTGAGAAGCATCCAGAAGGCCATTCTTTCCCAGGCTGAGCATATAGGAATATGCTCGCACTACCACGCCAAAATGACCGTGGAAGGACTTCATCCGCCCAATGGTATTCTTTGGGACAATGAGATCATAAATGTCCGGATTATCTTCATCTCCTTCAGTTACCTGAACAACATGGGGAGCGGGCAAGAATTCTTCCAATTTCTTTACGACGCCAACCGGACCTGAACCTGGACCTCCACCACCGTGGGGTGTGGAGAATGTCTTATGCAGATTGAAGTGCATGACGTCAATACCCATTTCCCCAGGTTTGTAAACACCAAGGAGGGCATTCATGTTGGCCCCATCACCATATACAAGGCCGCCATGATCATGAACGAGTTGACAAGCTTCAAGGATATTCTCGTCAAAGAGCCCCAGCGTATTGGGGTTAGTGATCATTATCCCGGCAAGTGTCTCATCCATCTCTGATTTCAGAGCGTCCAGGTCGATATTGCCCCGGTCATCTGAAGATAGCTCAACTACATCAAAACCTGCCATTGCTGATGTGGCTGGATTGGTCCCATGAGCTGAGTCCGGAACCAGCATCTTAGTTCTCTGGGTTTCTCCCCGAGAGAGATGATAGGCCCTGATGATCAAAACACCGGTGAATTCTCCATGCGCACCGGCGGCAGGCTGCAGGGTCACTGCATCTAAGCCGCTGATCTCGGCTAGCCACTGCTGGGTCTCATGCATTAAACCCAATGCGCCCTGGACAGTGATGGTTGGTTGTAGAGGGTGGATCTGGGCAAACCCGGGTAAGCGGGCTGTCTCTTCGTTGATCTTGGGATTGTATTTCATTGTGCAGGACCCAAGAGGGTAGAAACCTGTATCTACCGCATGATTCAACTGTGAGATATTGGTAAAGTGACGAACGACATTATTCTCGGGAACTTCTGGCAATGGGAGCTCATCCCGTAAAAAATCAGTTGGCAGAGAAGCTTCCGGAACATCTGGAGCAGGGAATCGGATCCCTTTTCGGCCAGGTCGAGAGAGTTCAAAGATAGTGGATTCAGTCATGGTATTCCTCCTCCAACACTGAAACCAGGTGGTCGATCTCTGATCTGGATGTCAGTTCTGTTACTGCGACCAGGAGTTCATATTTTAGTGCGGGATAATCCACGCCCAGATCATAACCTCCCAGGATGTCGTGCTGCAATAGCATTTCGTTAATTTCAGCTGCCGGTGAGGGGCAGTGCACTACAAATTCGTTAAAGAAAGGCTGTACTGGATTCACGGTAAAACCAGGAACTGTACTGATCTTGTCAGCTGCGTAATGGGCTTTGTGATAATTGAGTTCAGCCACTTCTTTAAGGCCGCTTTTTCCGAGAAGGCTCAAGTAAACCGTGGATGCCAGGGCAACTAAGCCCTGATTGGAGCAGATATTCGAAGAGGCGTTCTCTCTTCTGATATGCTGTTCGCGAGTACTCAATGTCAGCACATATCCGCGCTGCCCTTCAGAATCGATTGTTTCACCTGCCACACGGCCAGCCATTTTTCGTACATATTGTAACTTGGTTGCAAATATTCCCAGATAGGGTCCACCGAATGATAATGGAATACCCAGGGGTTGGCCTTCACCAGTCACGATATCTGCATCAAATTCACTGGGCGGTTTGAGCATACCCAGGGAGATGGGGTTGATGTGAATTGAGAAGAGAGCTTTCTTCTCGTGGGCGGCTTCCCCAAGTTTTGTCATGTCGAAGATCCTGCCGAAAAAATCAGGATACTGGACTAATACCAGGGCAGTATCCTCGTCAATTAATTCTATTAAATCATCCGGACTTGCTTCCGGATCCAGATCTTCACCGATGATCTCCAAATCAATCCCTTGCATATAGGTATGGATGGTGCCACGGTATTGGGGATTGACTGAAGGGGAAAGAATGATTTTCTTCCTGCGTCCACGGTACTGGTAGTAGGCCATATTAACTGCTTCTGCAACTGCAGTTGCCCCGTCATAGTGCGAAGCGTTGGCCACTTCCATGCCTGTCAAAGCTGCGATCAGGCTTTGGTATTCGAAAATCGCCTGGAGGGTGCCCTGGGCGATTTCTGGCTGATAGGGAGTGTAGGCTGAGAGGAATTCACCCCTGCTTATAATGCTATCCACTGCAGCTGGAATATAGTGGTTATAGGCTCCAGCCCCCAGGAAAGATATTAGCTCCTGAGGTGTTTCGTTCACTGAAGAGATGTAGGATAGTTCATCCAGTACTTCCATTTCACTGATACCGTCTGGAAGATCAAGGGTTGGGAATTTTCCTTCTTCTGGTAGACACTGGAAGAGGTCTTCCAGTTTATCAACCCCAATTGCCTTTAGCATCGCATCCCGGTCAGCCTGGGTATGAGGAGTATACATAGTCAGGTCCTTGTTTACGAATAAGTAATCATTATTGACGGATAAAAGAGATACTTGATATTCGTGTTACTAATGATCTCTTTCAAGCTTCTGGTAAGCATCCGCATCCATAAGCGCATCCAGTTGGGAAGGATCTGCCATCTTGACCTTGATCAACCAGGCATTTCCAAAAGGATCTTCGTTCACGAGTTCAGGGGAATCCATCAGGGATTCGTTGATTGCGATGATCTCGCCGCTAACTGGCAAGTAGACATCTGCTGCAGCCTTAACTGATTCGATCACAGCGCAG
>Ga0180436_10004753_pt1 | contig 12133 bp, 12 predicted proteins | sample SS_ome_2_FD_132434 | JGI IMG/M metagenome (GOLD analysis project Ga0180436, IMG submission 132434) | Hypersaline lake sediment archaeal communities from the Salton Sea, California, USA - SS_3_S_2 metaG | ecosystem: Environmental > Aquatic > Non-marine Saline and Alkaline > Hypersaline >...
ATGATACATGAAACCGCACCGTGATCTAAGCAGCTTCGACCTATCCTTGCCCGACAGGATCGCTCCCGTCACGATGATCACGAGAAAGTAGAGGAACGATATGCCCGCGGCTCGCATCCAGTCCTTGAAGAGCAGATGGCCCTCGAGAACCTGATTGAAGGTCATCGAGTAGATGAACGTCAGTACAATAAAAATCACCAGATTTCGGGAGAAATAGAACATGATCATCTGCCCTCTCTGAATAGTCTCGATACGGATTTGTTGTAGAAGATCATGATGTTTCGGTCGATGAACTCCTGCAGCAGCCTCTCCCCGACTTCGGTCAAGTAGTAGTACTTTCGAGACGGACCGCTCTGACCGTCTCGAAGTTCGAAATCAACGATCTCCAGGTCATAGAATTTCCGCATAGCACGGTATACCGACTGCTCCTCACAGCTAACGGTCCCGTCGGTCGTCCTTCCTATGAACGCTCGAACATCTCCCATATACTTGGGGGATTCTCGCAACGCAAGGAGCAGCCACAGGGTGAGTTGACCCTTCTTGTAGGTCTCTTCCCATCTCGAAAGAAGTTCCTTCAGGTATTTGGCGTCGGCCTTCAATTCATGATCTCCAGTACTATGCCATTGGTATAGTACCATTGTAACAGTACATACTGATTCTGTCAAGAGTAATCTTGAGAGGATTACTTGGTGGAGGTTCTATGTGTCGATTGATTATCGAGTTATGAGAGTCTGCAGATCTGCAACGGAGTCAATGACAGAGTCCGGAGTTACGGGAGCGCGGGCGACAGTCTCTTCGCGGTACTTGCCGGTTCGAACCATAATGCCTTTCATGCCAACGGCCTGCGCGCCGCCAATGTCGGAGATGATGTCATCCCCCACCATGGCGACTTCGTGAGGCTGAAGTCCCATATCGTGTAGGGCGAGTCTGAAGAAATCGGGCGAGGGTTTGCCGATAATTCGCGCCTCGGTACTGGTCACATATTCCAAGCCGGCCACGAAGGCGCCGATATCCATCTGGAGACCGGTCTCGGTTTGCCAGTATCGACCCTTGTGCAGTGCGACCATTTCAGCCCCATCCATGATATTGAGAAAAGCGGAGTGGAGAAGATCGTACGACCAAGCCTTGCAGACATCGCCTACGACAAGGATCTCTGGATTATCCTCATCCTCAACGAACTCGGCGAAATCGGTCCTGGGGTCCTCTGTCAAGAGAAGACGGCATCGCGGATTGCCCTGGCTTCTGAGATACGCAACGGCCGCGGAAATCGAGCCAAAGAACTCGCTGGAATCAACCGGCAGGCCTAGCTTGGCCAGTTTGGCCTGCATCGATTTGTTGCTGAGAACGGTCGTGTTGGTGCAGAATCGAACGGGTATGGAAAGAGATTTGAGATACGAGATCGTGTCGGCGGCGCCGGGAATGGCTTCACCGCCGACGTACATCACACCGTCGAGATCAAAGAGGAAGCCTTTGATCTCGGAGAAATCGAGTTCTTGACTCACTACTCGGCCAGTTTCTCCAGAATATCCTCGGGGATATCGAAGTTGGAGTAGATCTTCTGGACATCGTCGAGGTCTTCCAACATCTCATACAGCTTGAGCATGCTGGCGGCCTGCTTCTCGGTAGTCAGCTTGACGAAGTCTTTGGGCGTCATAGTGACCTCAGCCGAGACCATGGGAATGCCTTTTTCTTCGATCGCCGAGCGCACGGTGTCGATATCAGCCGGCTGTGTGACCACTTCGAATGTGCCGGATTCGGTCTTGATGTCCTCGGCGCCGGCGTCCATGGCCACTTCCATGACGGTGTCTTCGTCAGAAGCGTCGGCATCGATTACGATCACGCCCTGCTTTTCGAACATCCACGACACACAGCCGGACGCACCCAGGTTGCCGCCGTACTTGGAGAGCGCGTGGCGGACTTCGCCAACGCACCGATTTTTGTTGTCGGTAAGGGCTTCCATGAATATCGCAACGCCACCGGGACCGTAGCCTTCGTAGTTGATCGACTCATAGGTGACACCGGGCAGTTCGCCGGTGCCTTTCATGATCGCGCGCTTGATGTTGTCCGCCGGCATGTTGGAACCTTTGGCGGCTGCGATAGCCGTACGCAAGCGAGGGTTGCCTTCGGGGTCACCACCACCCTCGCGCGCGGCGATGGTGATTTCCTTGATATGGCGAGTGAAGATCTTGCCGCGTTCGGCGTCAAGCTTACCCTTCTTGCGCTTAATTGTTGCCCATTTTGAATGACCGGACATTGGGCCAACCTCCTGTATGGTAAGACAATATCAATATTCAGTTTTTGGTTAGGGCGGCACAAACCGACCCGAATTGGAAAATAACATAAGGTTAGGAATTAGGCAAGTGTGAGATTGTAGGTCTATAATCGAGCGAAACGGGAAGACACCATATCGATACGATGGCGAATCATCGTACCGTTGAGTCCCAGCTCGCCGGTTAGCGGGCCGTCCGGCTCCAGATCTATCAGCTCGAAAATCTGGGCATACAGTTCATACACCATCTGAAGACTCAGGCGGTAGCGCGGCTGCAAATGACGCGCGATCTCCCGAAGTTGAACCGCGGCTCTACATCGATAGTGATGAGCCGTCTTCAGGTAGGTTGCGATCAAGTTCGCATAGGAGTCGTCGGCATCCTGATCGTAAACTCGCTGGCGAAGGGAACCGGATGTCATACTCGACTCAGAAAGAACGCTGTCCGGGAAGTAGTTCAACCCCTCTTCCTGGTCTTTCTTAAGGTCGCGCATGATATGCACCAGGTACGAGAACAGGGCCAGCGGTCGAGCCGCCTTCACAACATTGAAGGACGGGTCGGTGATCTGATGGCCATTGCTTGAGAGCCCGCACAGATGAACAAATACCGCCGCGGGAGCAATAGCCGCCCCCTCGCAATAGCGACGAAACGTGAGAAAGGTGTCGAATCCGTTGTGACGAAGATCGTAGATCATCGCCTTCGCGAGACGTTTCCAGGGCCACAAGGGAATCTGGAATCGGAGGATTTGCTCCTGAACATCCGCTGCCAGACCATCGGCGGCTCCGCCTGAGGCCAGGTCGTCTACCCAGGCGTTCATCTGGGCTTCGAGATGTTCTGCTTCCTCTTCGGAGATAGCCTCCCCTGTTGCGCGGCGCTTGTCGACCAGGTCGTCAATCCAGCGCATCGAACGATAACAGGTACGGAAAGCTTCGTACCGGTCGGCATGCCACGACTGGGCGGCAATATCTAGAATCGGGTTAGAGAGAAGCGAGTCAAAATCGTTGGTTCTCGCCTCATCCGATGTGAGTATGGCGTTCGTGATGTGGGTCATTATCGTTAGTACGCTTATATAACTCGTTTCGTTAGAAGTATCGACAGAAAAAACAAACAGCGACAGCGAAACTTTGTTCACTGTCGCTTCAATATCTTTCCTGGCACCAAGAGGGCCTTTTAATGTCCTGCCCGGGACCGCACTCAGCTGCCGCCGCAGCAATGGGCTGTACGGGGAATCATGAACTTACGCATGGCAGCCTCCTTGTTAGGTTTTGAAAGGCACTTCCCGTTACTGCTCACTCTTGTCCTTTTCTTCAGAGCAACAAGAGGACTTGTCTTCGCTGCCGTCGCAATTGCAATTGCAGCAACAGCAGCCTTTGGCCAGGGCACCCGCCATCATCGGAAGGCAACCACACTCGGCCAGCTTTTTGAACGAGTCTCCTTCGGCTTCGATTCGAAATCCGTTGTCGGTTTCGAACCAGCTTATACTTCCTAGTTTCTTATCCATTCTCACCTCCTTTCATATACTTGTATTAATATATACGCATATCTCAATATATGTTCCCAAAAAATATACTCTCAGCTGTTTTTCTTGGCCCCATCGCCAATATCGATAATTAGACAGTCGCAAAAACCGGCGCAGCAGGCTCTAACGGTGTTCTTTTCGAGGCTGTAGAAGATTCGCTGCCCGTCGCGGCGAGACTCGACAATCCCAGCATCGCGCATGATACCCAGGTGTCGACTGACAGTCGGCTGACTGGCATCGACCAATTCGACGATCTCATTGACCGTCTTCTCCCCCGCCGAAAGGATATGGAGAATCCTGATCCTGGTAGGGTCTCCAAATGCCTTGAAGAGGCGGGAGTAGCCCTTTTCGTCGATGGTTGTTACCGGTTTTCTTTTGCTGCACATAACATCACTGCCTTCTATACGTATATCTATATATCTCAACTCTCGACTAATCAACTTTGTTTCGTGAATCATTCGACAAGAAGCGGTTGCAAATTATGGACGTTTGGCATACATTCACTCGGCATTCGTCGTAGGATCCTCACAACAAGGGAAATGATATGTCTTCGATATTCGATCTGATCATAAACCGTAAAGCCAAGGCCAAGCTGTTTTACGAGGACGATGATGTCATCGTAATTCGGGATCACCGGCCCCAGGCGATGGTACATCTGTTGATCATATGCAAAGAGCCGCACGTTAACTTCTTCGAGGCTCCGGCGAAAACAATCGCAATGATGAACAAAACCGCCAAGCTGATCGCCAAGAAGTTGGGAATAGGCGACCATTTCCGGCTTATCACCAACAACGGCTGGTGCCAGGAAGTACCCCATTTCCATTACCATTTCCTGTCCAATCAGGGGTCTGAGAAGCTGGAGTTCACCGAGATTGGAGGATAAGAAAGCTCTGCCTAAGTCTTGATGTTATCGTGATTTATCGGGATGACAAACTTCTCAGAATCCGGTTGACAAGCTTGGGTAAAAGGCTATCTTGCCGATACGATGAAAGTGTATCAGAATATACTACATAGAGTGCACCCCAAACAGGTTGAGGGGGGGTGTATTGTTTGACCGGAGTTAGGATTCGCGATGACGAGTCTTTCGAGCGAGCCCTTCGGAGGTTTAATAAGTTCTGCGAAAAAGCTGGGATCTTGTCCGACATTAAGAAGCATCAGCATTATGAAAAGCCGTCTGAGGCCCGTAAACGTAAACTGGCCGCGGCACGGCGCAAAGCTCGACGGATGAAATTCAAAGACAATCACAGATAATGTCTCTGACGCTACGTTTAGATCAAGATATCAAAGAGGCCCTCAAGGCAGGTGAGAAGCAAAAGCTGACCGTCCTTCGGGGCCTTAAATCTGCTCTCAAGTACAAGCAGATCGAAATCGGTGAAGAGCTGACCGATGAGCAGTTCCAGGCCGTTATGGGATCGCAGGCTAAGAAGGTCCGTGATTCTCTGGAGCAGTTCGAGAAAGGTGGCCGCGACGATCTGGTTGCCGAGGCTCGTTTTGAACTGGGCGTAATCGAGGCCTATCTTCCTCAGCAGTTGTCGGAAGATGAGCTGCGACAGATAGTTGCCAAGGCAATCGAAGAAAACGAAATCGACTCACCCAAGAAGATCGGCCTTCTCATGAAAGCGGTTATGCCGCTGATCAAAGGTCGAGCAGATGGCAAACAGGTCAACAAATTGGCCATGGAAATCCTTGCCAACTGATTAAAAAACTCTCTATACTTTTCCTTGAAAGTCAATAACCCCACTTGGGAGTGAAATCTTATGAATTGGATCGATGCCATTCTGGTCGTGATTGTTCTGGCCTCTGTGGTGGTCGGCTCCAAAAAGGGGCTGATTCGAGAGCTCATGGCGTTTGTGGTTTTCTTCGTCGCCGTGATCTTCTCAGTCAACTACGTCGACAACTTTGCCGTGTGGGTATACGATCAGGTCGGAGGCTCACCGCTTATCTCCGCTTTCTTGTCCTTCGCTATCCTGCTCGCCGGCTCTTATGCGGCCTTCAAGATTCTCGGATTGCTGTTCTACAAAATCGCCAACCTGAAGCAGAGCGGCAAACGCGATCAGATGGGCGGAGCCCTGATTGGATTTCTCCGCGGCTGGGTCGCGATCGGCTTCTTGACCTTCCTCTCGTTCCTCCTCCCCATGCCGGACATGTACTACAGTACTTTCGAGACCAGCTTCTTTGGCCCTACAGTGGCCAAGACCGTGCCGCTGATGTTCGAGGGCACCTCGCGCCTGCATCCGGACAAACCGAGTTTCATGGAGCAAATGGAAAAGACCTTGCTCGTGGCGCCGGAAGAAACCAACCGAGGCGGCAGCGAGATGGACGAGCACCGTATGGAGGTTCACCAGGTGTTGTATCAAATCGAGAGGTTCTTCTCGACCGATCCCGATCGAACGACCTGATTTACCTTTGATTTCGAGTGCATTCGCATATATTGAGGCCGGTTTAAAACCGGCCTTTTTTATTGATCGATAGACCTGACCATGATTGACAAACACACCCTGCAAACGCTGGAATACAGCAAAGTCATCGATACCGTGGAGGGCAATTGCCTGACACCCTACGGCCGCGTTTACGTTAGCGCAATCGCTCCGCTCGACGACAACGATCTTATCAAGAAGCGTCTGTCCGAAGTATCGCAGATGAAAGATATCATCAACTTTGGTCTGTCTTTCCCGCTTTACCGAATCGAAGAAGATATCAGGGAGGTCCTGAAGCAATCGACAGTGGAAGGCAACCGGCTCGATCCTTCCGAGATTCGGCAGGTACTTGATCTGGTCAACGACTCCATCCGTCTTCATAGCTACGACCAGGAGGAACACGAGAAGTTTCCCGTGATCGCCGAGTATCTGGATCGACTACGGGCTTTCCCTGAGCTTCGGGATGAAATCAACAAAGCGATCGATAAAGACGGCAGTGTAAGAGACAACGCTTCGCCTGCTCTGCGAAAGATCAGAATCGAGTTGAACGAGACACGTCGCAAGATCATGGCCAAGCTTGAGAACATCCTGTCGAACCAGTCCAAGCAGGCGGGCTGGCAGGACGACGTGGTCACGCAGCGCAACGACCGCTATGTCATACCCGTACCGGCAAGTCGGTACGAGTCAGGCTCGGGGATTCTTCACGACCGCTCTCAGAGTGGAAACACGTTCTATGTCGAGCCACAGATCACGGTTGAAATGAACAACCGCGTGAACCTGCTCATGCAAGAAGAACGGCTAGAACTCGACCGTATCCTGAGAGCCCTCACGGCCGAGATCGGCATTCGTTCCGAGGCGCTCCTGGAGAATACTAGGATTATAGGTCAGCTGGATCGCATCCACGCCAGCGCTCTCTTCTCGAACAAGATTGGCGGCAATGCCCCGACGATCATCGACGAGTGTGAAGTCAGTATTCTCGAGGCCCGGCATCCTCTGCTGGTGTTGCAGTTGGGTAGTCTTGAAAAAGTTGTACCGACCGATTTCGAGATCGGCAAGGATCGGCAGGTCATATTGATCACCGGCCCCAATACCGGCGGCAAGACCATTACTCTGAAGACGATTGGACTGTCGGTATTGATGGCCCGTTCGGGATTGCACATTTCGTCCGATGAGAAATCGGTGGTGGGTGTGTTCAACCAGATTCATGCCGACATCGGCGACGAACAGTCGATCGAGCTGTCGCTGTCGACTTTCTCGTCGCACATCACTAATATCATTCGCAGTCTGGAAGATGCTGCGCCCGACACTCTGCTGCTGTTTGATGAAATCGGAGCCGGGACCGATCCCCGCGAAGGATCCGCCTTGGCCGAGTCGATAATCCTCTACGGAATCGACCGCGGAGCTAAGATGGTCGCCACCACGCATTACTCGCAGCTCAAAACGATGGCCATGGAGCATCCGGAGATCGAGAACGCCTCGCTTGAATTCAATCGCGAGACCTTGGCCCCTACCTATCGACTTCAGCTGGGGATACCGGGCTCGTCGTATGCGGTCGAGATCGCCAGCCGTCTGGGAATGCCTAAGTCGATTTGTGATCGCGCCGGGCAGGCGCTGGGGGATCAGGAGAAGTCTCTCACAGAGCTGATTGCATCTCTACAGGAAGACCTGGGTCGGATCAAAGAGGATCGCAAAGAACTCTCCAAACGTCTGGCCAAGGCAAACGCACAGGAACAGTTCTATCGGATGGAAATGGAGCGCCTGCGCGAGGACGTCGACACGCGGAAGAAAAAGTCACTCGAAGAGACCGAGACGTTTCTGACCGAAACCCGCCGCGAAGTCGAGCGACTGGTGGCCGATATCAAGAAGTCTAACGCCGGCAAGTCGGCCGTTCAGGCCTTTCATCAGAACCTCAAGAAACGTCAAGAAAGCCTCCAAAAGCGCACTCAGCCCAAGGCTAAAAGGCCGGTTGAGAATGCTAGCTTCGCCGTCGGTGATATGGTCAGGGTTCTCAGCCTGGACAAACAGGGTGAAATCGAGCAGCTTATCGGTTCCGATCGCGCCAAGGTAAAGATCGGCAACATTGCCACGACCGTGGAGCTTCGCAACCTGAGCCACGTTGACATGCCGACTTCGCAGGCGCCGCTCGCCAAGGCAACGTCGGCTCACGTTCCACAGGATGATGACATCAGCCCCGAGATACACCTCCGCGGCATGACGGTCGAAGAGGCCACCAGTAGCCTTGATCAATATCTCGATCGCGCCGTCCTGGCCGGTCTGACTCAGGTCTATGTGGTCCACGGCAAGGGAACCGGAGCTCTGCGGCGAGCGTTGGCGGAGTACTTGCGTAATCATCGCGATGTCGCCAATATAAGGCTGGGTGACTGGAACGAAGGGGGCGCTGGAGTTACGATCGTAAAACTCAGGGAGTAGGATGATTCCCGAGGAAACTATCGAGCATATTCGACAATCTACCGACATCGTTCAGATTATCGGCGAGTACATCCGACTAAAGAAGCGCGGACGCAATCATCTCGCCCTCTGCCCCTTTCATAAAGAGAAAACCCCTTCCTTCAGCGTTTCCCAGGACAAGCAGATCTTCCATTGCTTCGGATGTGGCAAAGGGGGCAACGTCTTTTCGTTCCTGATGGAACACGAAAAGATGACCTTCGTCGAATCGGTGCGTCATCTCGCTCGCAAGGCCAATATACAGATCCAAGAGGAACGCGGCTCGGACGCCCGCAGAGAGCAACTGGAAAAGCACAACTTCGCCAACCAGGTGGCTCTCGACTACTTCTCGAGACTGCTTCGTTCGCCCAAGTACAAGAATATTCTAGAAGACTACCTCATGAGACGGCGCGGTATTTCAGAGGAAATGATCGAGCTGTTCCAGCTGGGGCTGTCCGGACAGGAATGGGATGGGCTGCTGCGATACGCTCGATCCAAAGATCTGACCGATGAGGACCTGGAAGCAGCCGGTCTGGTACTGAAGTCAGAGAAGAAGGGCAACTATTTCGATCGGTTCCGGCAGCGGTTGATGATTCCGATCTTCAATCTCAGTCAACGACCGATCGCATTCGGTGGACGGACCCTGACCAAGGGTGAACCGGCCAAGTACGTCAATTCGCCCGAAACCGCGCTCTATACCAAAGGCAACGTACTGTACGGACTTAACTTCGCCCGCGACGCCATCCGCGACTCGCGCGAGGCGTTCGTGGTGGAGGGCTACTTCGATGTGATTTCGTTGCGTCAGATCGGTATCGCCAATGTCGTTGCCTCCAGCGGCACCGCCTTTACTTCGCAGCAGGCGCGACTCCTGGCTCGCTTCGCCGAGCTTGTCTACCTGTTCTTTGATTCGGACTCGGCCGGTCAAACCGCGGCCTTGCGTTCGGTCGATGCCCTCTACGATGCCGGGCTCGACGTGAAGGTTATCGTTGGTCCGACGGGCGAGGATCCCGACTCGCTGGCTCGCGAGCAGGGAGCGGAAGCTATCCTGCGACTGACCGATCAAGCGTTGGACTTTATAGAGTTTCGTGTTCGCGATCTCGACCTCAAGGAACTGGGTATCGTCGGCAAAGAGAAACTGATCAAGGAGCTGGCGGCGATTGGCGGCAAGATTGCCGATGCCACCCGCCGCAAACTGTTCTGGTCAGAGGCAGCATCGGCGTTGAAAATCGATCCCGACTTGATGATGCAGCCGAAAGCGAAAGAGCCTCCGCCGGTCGAGTCTACCGATGCCAATCCGCGGCATCGCTACAATCCGGTGGAGTATGAACTGCTGTCATTGATGTTCTCAAGTCCGGGCGATATTGACGTGGTTTTCGAGAGGATTTCTCCTGAGGACTTCGATTCCAAGGAGTTGTCGCGAGTCTTTGCGGCCGTCGCCAATCAGTACTCCCAGGAAGGATTCGTGAGCGCTTCGGCCTTAACGGAACGGATGCAGGATGCGGAGTTTGTCTCGTTGATCACGGCGATTGCGGCCGAAGACAAGGCCGACGATGAGATTTCTGCCGGAGCCACGCAGCTAGTCGAGAGAATGCTGGGAAACAAGCGCAAACGAATCCGCGCCAGGCTGCGGCAGGAGCTTTCCGAAGCGGAAGCTGCCGGTGATACCGAAAAGGCTGCTCGAATCGCGACCGAGATCCGTGACATACTTGAATAACATGCTCAAGAAACTGACCATACGAAACGTCGCTCTGGCCGATCACGTTGACCTGGAGTTTGATTCTGGGCTAACAGTCCTTACCGGTGAAACCGGAGCAGGAAAGTCGGTGCTGGTAAACTCTCTCGCCCTCGCGCTGGGCGCGAGAGCCGACCGTGATTCGGTTCGCCACGGAGAATCTGAGGCTTCGGTTTATGCCGCGTTCGATGGATCAAATCAGACCCTTGAGCTGCAGAGAACGGTAGGCACTTCTTCCGGCTCACGAATCGTCGTCAACGGCGAAAAGGCCACGGCTTCAAGTTTACGAGCGGTAACCTCTCCCCTGGCCGAAATCATGGGGCAACATGCTAATCAGCAACTGCTCGATGAATCTAACCATTTGCTCTTCGTGGACCGATTCGGCAAGCTGGACTCCCAGCGCGAGAAAGTCGAGGGACTGTTCGAGAGTTGGCAGACAGTCCAGGCTGAATGGCTGCGGCTACAGAGACGTCGGGAGCAGCTCCTGGCCGAACAGGAGTTACTGCGCTTTCAACATGATGAGATTGAGAAGGCTCAAGTGCGAATCGGCGAAGAGAATGAGTTGGAGAGAGAGCGCAAGCTCCTTGATTCCGCCCGCGAACTGATGGCCGCCTCCTCGGCGATCGTGGCCGCCCTCGACGGCGAGGATCAGTCGATTTTGAGCGCCATCGCTAACATCCAGAAAGAACTGGACGCTATGGTCGGACGTGATGACACGATTCAGGCTCACTCCGATGATCTGTCGGATATCACCTATCGCCTGCAGGATCTTCGCCAGGCGATCGAGAGCTACGGCGGATCGGTCAAGGACGACCCGGCGCGTCTTGAAGAGATCAATCTCAGGCTCGATGAGCTTTATCGCCTGAAAAAGAAATACGGCGGCTCGGAAGAAACGGTCCTGCAAACGCTGAAGGACGTTGAGATACTCTTGGACAACCGCCCCGATGTCGACGCCGCGATCGATCAACTCGGCCGACAAACCGATACCGCCCGTCAGGCCTATGCCAAGGCGGCGCTGGCGTTGTCAAAGAAGCGGACAACTGTCGCCAGGAAGATCAAGAAGCTTGTCGAGCAGGAACTGCGAGAACTGGCTATAGACAAAGCCGAGTTCACGGCCGCGATGATAAGAGAAGAGGACGACGACGGAATAGAGTGCAACGGCGACCTCGTCAAAGCTCTTCCGGTGGGACTGGAGACGGCCAGGTTTCTGTTTTCGGCCAATCCCGGAGAACCGGCCAAGCCGATGGTGAAGGTCGCCTCGGGAGGTGAAATCTCGCGAGTCCTCCTGGCCATCAAGTCGGCCGAGTTCCAGAAGGCCGGCGGCGGTCGTCCTTTGCTGGTGTTCGATGAAGTCGATGCCGGAATCGGCGGCCAAACAGCCATAGACCTGGCCAACAAGCTTAAACAGCTGTCGGAGAAATCGCAGGTACTCGTAGTGACACACTTGCACCAGATCGCGCGACTGGCCGATCACCATTTTGCGATCTCCAAAGCCACCGACTCAGACGGTCGTAACACTATCCAGGTCAAGCGCTTGACAAAGGGCGAGCGGAAGGCCGAAATCGACCGGATGATAGCTCTCCCCGATCAGTAACTCAATCCCACAGAGCCGCTCCTACCCGGCCTCTCCTTCCAGAAAAACGTTGCTCATTCGTTGAATAATCCGACACTATGTTGAGTATGGTGATCAGAAGGAAGGATATATCAATGCAATCCGATGCTGCCCTGGTCACAATGGTCAAAGATGGCCACA
>Ga0180436_10004754_pt1 | contig 12131 bp, 10 predicted proteins | sample SS_ome_2_FD_132434 | JGI IMG/M metagenome (GOLD analysis project Ga0180436, IMG submission 132434) | Hypersaline lake sediment archaeal communities from the Salton Sea, California, USA - SS_3_S_2 metaG | ecosystem: Environmental > Aquatic > Non-marine Saline and Alkaline > Hypersaline >...
CCTGGTCGTGGGCGGCGGCCCGGACCCGGCCATCGGCACCGAGGTCAAGGCCTACCGCTACGACGGATCACAGACATCACTATGGTTCTCGCTGGAAGCGTACGAAGGAATGACCCACGGTGTGAACGTGGCGGCGGGACGGTTTTAGCCGGATTCAGTCTTTCTCACGCTCTTCGAGCGTCCGTCGCAGGATGGGCAAAACGGCCGGGTCTTTCTCGTGACCAACGGCTTCCTTGGCCTCGATCAGCGTTTCCAGGTCGAGGAGACGGACACGCAGCCCCTCACCCACCTCGATGACGCTGGTGTCGGGCAGCAGTTCCTCGAATCTCTTCTTCTCAACAAACGCACCCAGCAAATTCAGGGGGCCGGCACTGGTGCTCAGCAGCTGGTGGCCTGGTGACGCAAGGTGCGAGGCGGTGACCCGAAAAACACGGCCTGCCGGATCGCGATACCGGGCATCCAATTCGTTCAGGGCAGAAAGCAGCTTGTCGATATTCTTCCTGGTTCGCGAATGGACGAGGTCGATGTCGAAGGTCGACACCGGCGCCCCGTGGAGCACGGCACAAACGCCGCCGACGAGGATGAAATCAACCCCGTGATCGGTCATGGTCCGGAGGATACGATCGAAGTCAGGAGTTGCCGGCGGCATCGGTCAATATCTTCAACGACCGGATGTTGTTCTGCAGCACCGTCAAGCGCTCGGCAGGAGTGAGCGACAGCATCCAGCGGATCAGGGTCAGATCCACCCCGTCTTCGCTGTAAGCCGGTCCCCCGGTGTCCCCGGTGAACTGTTCCGTTTTGTCGGGTGTACCATGTTTCATGCCGGGATTCCTCCCCACAGAGCCGTGAAGAATCCTCTAACAGGATTGGTGACCGAAAAGAAACGCTTGCCCGAGCCTCACTCGGCCTGGTATTCCCGGGCGTCGATCCCCAGCTTCTTCATCTTGCGCCAGAGCGTGGTGCGGGAGATGCCGAGGTCGCGGGCGGTCTCCTCCACCCGGCCCTGGTTGGCGCGGAGGGCCGTGCGGATGGCATCCCCTTCGGCGGCTTTGAGCCGCTTCTTCGGGTCGGCATCGGCGGCCGGCTCCGCTTCCGGCCCGCCCTGGCGCCGGGCGCCGGCCTGCAGGTCCTCGGGCAGGTGGCGCACGTCGATGCAGCGGTCGTGGCAGAGGACGAAACCGTACTCGATGAGGTTCTCCAGCTCGCGCACGTTGCCCGGGAAATCGTGGCGCATGAAGATCTCCATCACCGCCGGGGAGACGCCGGTGATCTGCTTGCCCCGCTTGGCGGAAAAGCGCCGGATGAAGTGTTCGACGAGGAAGGGGATGTCCTGGCGGCGCTCGCGGAGCGGCGGGACGGAGAGGCGCACCACCGCCAACCGGAAGTAGAGGTCGTCGCGGAACTGGCCCTGGCTGACCAGCTCGGCCAGCTTGCGGTTGGTCGCCGCCACCATGCGCACGTTGGTGCGCAGCGGCCCTTCGCCGCCCAGCGGCTCGTACTCCCGTTCCTGCAGCACGCGGAGCAGCTTGACCTGGGTCTCCGGCGGCAGCTCGCTGATCTCGTCGAAGAAGATCGTCCCCCCCTCGGCCAGGGCCAGCCGCCCCGGCTTGTCCTTCTTGGCGTCGGTGAAGGCGCCCTTGACGTAGCCGAAGAGCTCCGACTCGAAGAGGGTGGTGGGCAGGGCGCCGCAGTTGACCACCACGTAGGGCTGCTTGCTGCGCCGGCTCAGGTTGTGCACCGCCCGGGCCAGCAGCTCCTTGCCCGAACCGCTGGGCCCCTCGATGAGCACGGTGGAGTCGCTCTCGGCGATGTCGGGCAGCAGGGCGAAGATCTTGCGGAAGGCCTCGCTCTTGCCCACGATGTCCTCGAAGGTGTATTGGCTCTTGATCTCCCGGCGCAGCTGTTCGATGGCCGAGAGGTCGCGGAAGGTCTCCACCGCACCGATCAGCGTGCCGTCCTCGTCGCGCAGCACGGCGGTGCTGATGCTGATCGGTGTCGACTTGCCCCTGGCGTCGAGGATACGGGCCGGCAGGTCAATCTGTTCGATGCCGGTATCGAGGGTCTGGCGCAAAGCGCAGCCCGATTCGCAGATGTTGGCGTGGAACACGTCGCAACAGCGCTTGCCGATGGCCTGCTCCGCCGAAACGCCGGTGATCCGCTCGGCGGCCCGGTTGAAGGAGGTGATCTTCCAGTCACGGCCCACGGTGAACACGCCGTCGGCGATGGAACTGAGGATCAGCTCGAGGAATTGCCTGTTGTATTCCGGTTTCATCGTTCCCGCACCTCGTTGCCGACCGGTGGAAAGAACATCCCGCCCCGCCGATCCGACCAACATCACATTCTCATCCATTCAATAATAGCGCGATCGGCCAATTATTTCGAACCGCGCCGGGGGTGCGTCCGTTATCAGTGGGGTAGCCATCATCACGCGTCATGCGTGGCCCTGATGAAGCCTTCATATCTGCCCTGATCGTCCGTCGAGGAGGAAACGATGTCCTTAACCCGTCACCACAACGCGCTGCTGATCCTTGCTTTTCTTCTACTGCTTGCCCCGGCCGGCCCGCTCGCGGCGCAGGAACCGGCCCAGGAACCCGATTTCGATACGCTGAAGGCACAATACGAAGAAGCCCGCACCGCGGGTGACTATGCCCGGGCACTGGAGCTGGCCGAAGAGAAGAACGAACTGGCCCAGATCGACTACATCTTCACCTTGCGCGACGTGGCGGCGATGCACTGCCGCCTGGGCCATAGCGAGCAGGCCTACGAGTGGATGCAGGAGTCCCTGGACGCCGGGTTCTGGGACTTCCGCTCCCTGATGAAAAACGAGGACTTCGCCGCGATCAGCAAGGAAAAGCGGTTCCGCTCAATGATGCGCCAGGCCTGGACGACCCAGTACCTGGCCATGCTGGAGCGCGAAGACCGGGAGGACTTCCAGAAACCGGAGAAGGTGATGGAGACCCTGGGGCTGAAACCGGGCGAGAAGGTGGCCGACATCGGCGCCGGCTCAGGCTACTTCACCATCCCCGCGGCGAAGGCGGTGGGTGACGAGGGCATCGTCTGGGGCATCGACATCCGGCAGGAGATGCTCGACCACATCGCCGATCGGCTGAAGGAAGAGGAGCTCGACAACGTGCGGCTGATGCGGGTGGGGTCCACCGATCCCCAGCTGCCCGAGGCCGGCGTGGACACGATCCTGATGATCGACACCCTGCACTACGTCAAGGACCGCGCGGCCTACGCGCACAAGCTGAAGTACGGCCTGGCCCCGGGAGGCCGGGTGGTGATCATCGACTACCGGCCCAAGCCCTTCGAGGAGCGGCCCTGGGGGCCCCCGCCTCAGCAGCAGATGTCGAAGGAGGAGGTCGACGCCGACTTCGCCGCCGCGGGGTTCAAGGTGCTGCGCTCCCACGAATTCCTGCCCGAACAGTATTTCGTCGAATATGGGATAGAATAGCGGCGGTTTGCCTTCCCGGAGTGATCCGCCGTGAACGAGCCTAAAAAAGCACTGACCCTCTTCGACTGTACCAGTCTCACCGTGGGGATCATCATCGGCGCCGGCCTCTACCAGATGGCGCCGGACATCGCCCGCGGGGCGGGCAGCGGCTGGGGGGTTCTGGCCCTCTGGGCCGTGGGCGGCCTGATCTCCCTCTTCGGCGCCCTGGGCTACGCCGAGCTGGCCAGTGCCTGGCCGCGTCACGGCGGCGACTTCGTCTACCTCAGCAAGGCCTACGGCCCGTGGGCCGGATTCCTCTTCGGCTGGATCCAGACGGTGATCGTGCGGCCCAGCGACATCGCCATCATGGCCTTCGCCTTCGCCATGTACGGCCGGCAGATCCGGGACCCCTTCGCCGGAAGTTCTTTTGCCCATGGCGACCAGGTCTTCGCCGCCGCCGCGGTGCTGGCGATGACGGCGATCAACATCATCGGCGTGCGCGAGGGCAAGTGGACGCAGAACCTGCTCACCACGCTGAAGGTCGCCGGCCTGCTGGTGATCATCGGCGCGGCGCTGCTGGCGCCGGCCCGGACGGCGGCGCCGGCCGCGGCGCTGGTCGACCCGATGCCGGTGAGCGTGGCGCTGATCCTCGTGCTCTTCACCTTCGGCGGCTGGAACGAAATGGCCTTCGTGGCCGCCGAGGTGCGCAACCCCAAACGCAACATCGTCCGCGCGCTGGTGCTGGGCACCGCGGCGGTGACCCTGCTCTACCTGCTGGCCAACGCCGCCTTCCTGCGCAGCCTGGGCTACGAGGGCATGGCCGCCTCGGGGGCCGTGGCGGTGGATGCCGTTTCCGGGGTCTTTCCCGAGGTCGGGGGCCGGCTGATCAGCCTGCTCATCAGCATCTCGGCCCTCGGCGCGGTAAACGGGCTGATCTTCGCCGGGGGTCGGATCTCCTACGCCGTCGGCGCCGAGCACCGGGCGTTCCGGGCGCTGGGCCGCTGGAACCCGCGCACCGGCACCCCGGTGCGCTCGCTGCTGCTGCAGGCCGCCGTTTCGCTGGCCCTGATCATGGTCCTCGGCTCGTTCGTGAACACCATCCTCTACATGGCCGCCGCGGTCTACACCTTCTACCTCGCCACGAGCATCGCCGTCATTGTCCTGCGCCGCAAGGAGCCCGGAGCCGAACGGCCCTACCGGGTGGCCGGCTATCCCTGGCCCACCCTGGTCTTCTGCGCCGTCTGCCTCTTCCTCATCTACAGCGCGGTGGCCTACCGCCCGCTGATCGCCGCCTGCTGCCTCGCGCTGCTGCTCGCCGGCTACCCGGTCTTCCGGCTCACTTCCGGGAAGTGAAACCCACCCCCACTGGAAAAACACCGACCGTTTCGATAAAGTGGTTTCCGGTGACACCATGGGAAAAAAAGACACGACACGTGAAGAACTGCTGGCCACCATCCGGCGGCTCGAGGAGAGCCGGCGCCGCTACGACGCCCTGCTCTCCAACCTCCCCGGCATGGTCTACCGCTGTTTCGCCGACGAGCACTGGACGATGACCTTCGTCAGCGAGGGATTCACGCCGCTCACCGGCTATCAGCCCGAAGACCTGCTCCACAACCGCTCCATCACCTTCAACGACGTGATCCACCCCGAGGACAAGGTGCGGGTGCACCTGACGGTTGAACAAGCCCTGGCCCAGGGCCTGGCCTTCAAGCTGGAATACCGCATCATCACCGCGGACGGGAAAGAGAAGTGGGTCTCGGAGCAGGGCAGCGCCGTGCCGGGCACGGGGGACGATTCGATGGAGCTGGAGGGGTTCATCACCGACATCAGCGAGCGAAAGCAGGCCCGCGAGGAGCGGGAGCAGACGGACCTGCAGCTGCGCCAGTCGCAGAAGCTCGAGGCGGTGGGGCGGCTGGCCGGGGGCGTGGCCCACGACTTCAACAACCTGCTCACCGTGATCACCGGGCACAGCGACCTGATGGACCTGGAGCTGCGTGACGACGACCCGCTGAAGAAGAGCCTGCTCGAAATCCAGCGGGCCGCCGAGAGGGCCGGCCGGCTGACCAACCAACTGCTGGCCTTCAGCCGCCGCCAGGTACTCAAGCCGAGGATCATCGACCTCAACCGGGTGATCACCGAGATGGAGAAGATGCTGCGCCGGCTGATCGGCGAAGACCTCGACCTCGTGGTGCGGCTCGAGCCGAAGCTATCCCCGATCATGGCCGATCCGGGGCAGATCGAACAGGTGGTGATGAACCTGGCGGTGAATGCCCGGGACGCCATGGCCCATGGGGGCCAGCTGACCATCGAAACCCGGCTGGAGAAGCAGGGGATGGTGACCCTGGCGGTCAGCGACACCGGTGTGGGCATGGACGAGGAGACCAGGCTGAAGATCTTCGAGCCGTTCTTCACCACCAAGCGGGAGGGCAAGGGCACCGGGCTGGGGCTCTCCACCGTCTACGGCATCGTGACCCAGAGCAACGGGGAGATCTCGGTGGAGAGCGAGCCGGGGATGGGCGCCACCTTCCGCATGGAGTTTCCCGCCAGCGAGGGAATGGTGGAGGATGTCCTGCCCCGGATCAGCGTCGACCTGGAAAAGGCCCGGGCAGCGGAGACCATCCTCGTTCTCGAGGACAACGATGCGGTCCGCGAGCTGGCCGTCCGGGTGCTGGAGCGCTGCGGCTACACCGTGCTCGAGGCCAATGGTGGCAGCGAGGCGAGGCGCATCGCTGCCGGGCATGACGGCCCGATCCACCTGCTGCTCACCGACGTGATCCTCCCCGGCGAGAGCGGCCCCGAAGCCGCCGGCAAGCTCTCCACCCAGCGGCCGGAGATGAAGGTGCTCTACATGTCGGGCTACACCGACGAGGTGATTGTCGACCGGGGCGCCGAACCGGGGTTGGACGAGATCCTGGAAAAACCGTTCAGCCCCCAGCGCCTGGCCCACATGGTTCGCAACCGGCTCGCCGGGTAACAGCAATCCACCGTTAGAAGATGATCGTGAATTCCGTCCGGGATCCGTCCGCGCTCCGTTCCAGGCGGAAGTCGAAGCCGTGGCGGACGAGGATCTCGCGGATCAGGGTCAGGCCGATACCCTGGCCTTCCTTCTTGGTGGAGTAGAAGGGGGCGAAGAGCTGCTCGCGGGTCTCCTCGCTGAACCCTTCGCCGGTGTCGGCCAGCACCAGCACCGGGCGGCCGCGGCGCCGGGAATAGGTCACGGAGACCTCCCCGTCCTCACCGATGGCCTCCAGGGCGTTCCTGCCGATGTTGATCAGCACCTGCTCCATCTGCACCGGGTCGAACTCGAGGGGCGGCACGCCGTCCTCCAGCCGCAGCGCCCAGGTCACCCGACGACGGGCGCTCTCCTCGCGCAGCAGCAGCTCCAGCTCGCGAAGCAGCTCCCCCAGGTCGGCCTGCTGCTTCGCCGGCGCCGGCAGGCGGATCACGTCGGCGAAATTCTGCATGAACTGGTTCATGCGGCCGGTGCGGCTGATCGCCACGCTGATCGCCCGGGTGAAATCCTCGCGGTCGGCCTCGCCGATCTGCGCGGTGTAGCCGAGGCAGGAGTCGAGCAGCGACCCCACGGCGCCGGTGGTGTTGTTCACCTCGTGGCTCATCACCCGGATCAGCTTCTCGTAGGCCGCCTTTTCGGTGCGGTGCAGTTCATCGGTCAGCTCGTCGAGCAGCAGGAACCGACGGGCGAAGCCCCGGTCCATGAAGGTCAGCGCCTGGCACTTGACCCGCCGCCGCCCGTTGAGCGGCAGGACCGTCGAGTGGTCGGCCTCGAGGCGGGACAGTTCCCGGGCGAAAGGACCGAGTTCGACCAGCGGCCGGCCGGCCAGGGCCTCGCGGTCCGCGCCGAGCAGCCGGGCGGCCGCGGCGTTGGCCATGCTCACCCGCCCGTCGAGATCGAGGGTCAGGATGCCGCTGGGCGAATTGCCGATGATCCGCTCGAGAAAGTGCTCCTGCTCTTCGCTGCGGATCCGCTCCTCGCGCAGGTTGTCGGCCATGCGGTTGTAGACCCGGATCAGCGGGTCGAGCTCGCTCTGCCCCACCTCGCGGAAGCGCGTGCCGAACTCGCTGGCCTTGATGAACTCGATGCCGCTTCTGATCAGCCGAATCGGCTCGAAGAGCCGGCGCACGAGCACCACGCCGATGAACAGGGAGAAGAGAAAGAACCCCTCCAGTGCCAGCAGCCAGGGCCGCTGGTCCCGGAGCAGCCAGGCGGTGACCGAGCAGAACACCAGGTGAACGAAGACGAGGTAGATGATGAATTTGGTGCGCAGGCTCAATGATTATGTTCTTTCGATGCCGTATTTTTCCATCCGGCGGTAGAGCGCCTGGCGGCTCAGGCCCAGCGACTCGGCCACCCGGGTCAGGTTGCCGCCATGGTGCTCGATGCTGCGGGCGATCATCGTCTTCTCCATGCTGTCCACGGTCATCGTGCCCACCGGCGGCAGGTCGTCCCCCGGCCGCTCTCCCCGCTCCATGGCCATGCTCTCCTCGAAATGGGCCGGCTCGAGCCGCTCGGCGCCGGTGACCAACAGGGCCCGTTCGATGACCTGCTTCAACTGGCGAATGTTCCCCGGCCACTCCCGCGCCTGGAGCCAGGCGGCGGCAGCATCCCCCAGCTCCGCCTCGCGGCGGTAGGTCTCGGCCGCCCCGGCAAGGAAGTGGCGAGCGAGGAGCGGGATGTCGTCGCGCCGCTCGGCCAGGGCGGGCAGGTGGATCGTGATCAGGTTGAGGCGGTAGAGCAGGTCCTCGCGAAAAACGCCCTCATCCACCGCGGCGGCGAGATCGCGATTGGTGGCCGAAACCACGCGCACGTCGAGGGTCTTCGTTTCCGAGGAGCCGAGCACTTCGTAGGTGCGATCCTGCAGCACGCGGAGCATCTTCACCTGGCTGCGCAGGTCGAGGTCGCCGATCTCGTCGAGGAAGATCGTGCCGCCGTCGGCCACGGCGAAACGCCCCCGGCGGTCGCGGTGGGCATCGGTGAAGGCCCCGCGGAGGTGGCCGAACATCTCGCTCTCGAAGAGCGCGGCGGCGATGCCGCCGAGGTTGACCTTGACGAAGGGCCCGTCACGCCGCGGGCTGTTGCGGTGCAGAGCCTCGGCGATGACCTCCTTGCCCGTGCCGCTCTCCCCGGTGATGAGCACCGAGGCGTCGGTGCCCGCCACCCGGCCCACGAGGTCGAGGACCTCCAGCAGCCGCGGGTTGCGCCCCACCACCCCGGCGAAATCGTGGCGCCGGTCCAGCTCGCTGCGGGCCGGCGGCGCGGCCGAGACCGGGCCGCTGGCCTGCAGGCCCAGCGCGGTGGCCACCGACTGCAGCAGCTGCTGGCGGTTCCAGGGCTTGGTGATGAAGTCGGCCGCTCCGGCCTTCATCCCCTGCACGGCCAGCTCGATGCTGCCCCAGGCGGTGATCAGCAGCACCGGCACGTCCGGGTTGGCGGCCCTGATCCGCGCCAGCAGCTCCAGGCCCTCCTCGCCGGTGGTGCGCCGGGAAAAGTTCATGTCCTGCAGCACGAGGCTGATGTCACCACGCCCGAGCCGCTCCAGCGCCTCGCCCGGGGAGGCCACCGCCGCCGAAGCGTAGCCCGACTGCTTGAGCAGCAGGCTCAGCGATACGGTGATCGCCTCGTCATCGTCGATGATCAGGATCATGGGTTCACCGGAAAGAAAAGGGGACGTACTTGCGTTTATGCGTTTTCATTCCCCACTTGCGCAACACGAGGGGACGTACTTGCGATTATGCGATATCACTTCCCGCTGACACAATGAGAGAGAAGCATAATATTTTATTATCTTTAGACCCACGTCAAAGAAAGACGTCTGACGTGGTACCGAAACATATGCCCGGCGCGAATCGGCAAAGGCCACCAACACAGGAATATCGCAACCATAAAACTTACGCATAAACACCATGTAAATCAACAGTTAACAAACCCCAAGCACATCGCATAATCGCAAGTACGTCCCCTTATTGTGTCAGGAGCATTCCTGAAATCGCATAAACGCATGTACGTCCCCCAATATGTCCTCATTATGTCAACTACTCGTATTGAAGCGCCTCCGCCGGCTGCACCCGCGTGGCGAGCCACGACGGGTACAGGCCGCAGATGATGACGAAGAGGTACATCCCCAGCATCGAAACCACCAGGCCGAGCAGGTAGGTCGACCAGGGCACCGAGGGGAAGGCCTCGAAGAAGGGCAGCTGGATGAAGACCAGCGACCCGGCCGCGGCGGCCACGGTGGTCAGGGCGAGCAGTTCGCCCAGCACCTGGTGCCGCACCTCGCCGCCCGGGGCGCCCACGGCCCGGCGCAGGCCCCACTCGCGGGTGCGCCGGGTGACGCTTTGCCAGAGCACGCCCACGAGGCCCAGCCCGACCATGATGATGAGGAAGACGGCGATCACCGACATCAGCGCCAGCTGGAGCAGCCTGTCCCTGAGACGCGTCTCTCGCATATCGGGAAGGGTGCGCACGTTGACGATCCAGCTCGGGGCAAGGCGGCGGATGCCGTCCACCAGGTCCTCCTCGAAGGCGGCCGTGGTGCCCGGCTGCAGCCGCAGCAGGTAACACCGGGCCGGACGGGCGTACTCCTCGTCACGGGTCTCCCGTGGGTTGAAATGACAGAAGGAATACGGGCCCATTTCGCCCCTCATCCGCATGTCGCTGATCACGCCCACAACTCGCTGCGCTGGCTCTTCGCTCTCTTCGTCCTCCCTGACACTGCCGTCCTCCTCGTACACGAGCACCTCGCGGCCGATGGGGTCCTCGTCGCCGAAGAGGGCGCGGGCGTAGTTGCGGGTGAGCACCACCGGCTCGTAGTTCAGCACCTCGTCCCCCGGTTCGAGCCAGCGGCCGGACAGCAACTCGAGCCTGAGCACGTCCTTCATCGATGGCAGGACACTGTTCCGCCAGACAAACTCGCTGACGCCGTTGATGTGGTTGCTGTAGCCCGACTGAGAGTTGCCGAAGGGCACGTTCCAGTTCAACGGGCTCCAGGCATCGACCTCCTCCATGCCGTCGAGCATCAGCTCGAGCTGTTCGCTGGTGGCCCAGGCCTCGGCCTTCTGCTCCTCGTCCATGCTGCGGAAAGGCGGGGTGTCGAGATCGAGGTACCACACGTCCTCGTACTCGTAACCCAGCGGCTGGGTGGTGCTGATGAGGTAGTTGCAGGCGATGGTCAGCACCGCGCAGAGCACCAGGAAACAGGAGAAGAGCTCGACGAGGATCAGGCCGTTGGTCCGGCGGCGGTTCCAGATCAGCTTGAACAGGTGTTTGATCATCTCGCACCTCCTCTCAGGGCATCCACCGGGTGGAGCCGCGATGTGCGCCAGGCGGGGTAGGCCCCGGAGAGCAGGCCGAAAAGCAGGGCCAGGCCCAGGGCGTAGAACCAGACGCGGTAGTTGAGGTGGAACTCGGCGTGGGGGATCACCCCCGACCCCTCGGCCAGCTCGAGCACCACGGCCGCACCGGCCAGGGCGAGCAGGCCGCCCACCAGGCAGAGCACCAGGTTCTCGACGATGAACTGGATCACCAGGTGGCCCGACGAGGCGCCGAAGGCCTTGCGCACGCCGATCTCGGAACTGCGCTCGATGATCCGGCTGAGGTTGATGCTCACCAGGTTCACCGTGGGCAGGAAGAGGAAGGCGGCGACGATACCCAAGCCCATCAGCACCAGCAGGTAGACCGGGGGCTCCTGGTCCACCTGCACGTTGCCCAGCTGCAGGGCCGCCGCCTCGACCAGGGTCAGCGGCTGCCCCTTGATCGTGTGCCACGGCTCGGTGAACTCCACGTGGGGCAGCCGCGAGATGAACTCGGCCTTGATCGCTGCAAAGTCGTCGATGGACCGGGCGAGCATCAGCCCCTGGTGGTCGCCCATCAACTCTTTGCGGAAGGACTGTGAACGGGCGGTGCCGTGCGGCACCCAGATGTCGGCAAAGGCGGTGGTCCGGGTGATGGAGACATTCTCCACCACGCCCACCACCCGGAAGCGCTGGCCGTCGGCCTCGATGGCGCGGCCCACCGCCGGCTCGCCGCCGTAGAAGCGGTGTCGGGTGGCCTCGTTGATCACCGCCACCATATTCGCCTGCTCGTCGTCCTCATGGGTGAAGGGGCCGCCCTCGAGGAAATCGAAATCAAGAATCTCCCAGTAGGGCCCGTCGGTGCGGCGCAGCTTGGAGACCACCTTCTCGCCGTCGAGGAAGCTGGCCACGATGTGGTGGCCCGTGGTGCAGATCGAGAATTTTTCCACGCCGGGGATGTCGCGGCAGTAACGATCGAGCAGGCCGTAGCCCGGACTGCCGCTCCAAACCGACTGGCGGTCCTCGGAGCCGCCCCACATCTGCATCCGCGTGACGTGCAGGGTGCGGTCCATGTTCACTTCCGGCGGCAGCGGCGCCAGCACGTGGTCGAGCAGCGCCGAGGCCACCAGCAGCACCATCAGGGTGAAGCCCACGCCGAAGAGGCTGATCGCGGTGAAGAACTTCCGCCGCACCAGGACCTTCAGCGCCATCTTGATGTAGTTTTTCAGCATGGCGGCCTCACTGCACCTGGCGGCCGTCGAAGAGGCGCACCGTCCGTTCGGTGCGCTCCCCCAGCCGCGGGTCGTGGGTCACCATGATGATCGTGGTCCCCGCGTCCCGGTTGAACCCCTCGAGCAGCTCCATGACCTCCTCGCCCATGCGGCTGTCC
>Ga0180436_10004756_pt1 | contig 12129 bp, 7 predicted proteins | sample SS_ome_2_FD_132434 | JGI IMG/M metagenome (GOLD analysis project Ga0180436, IMG submission 132434) | Hypersaline lake sediment archaeal communities from the Salton Sea, California, USA - SS_3_S_2 metaG | ecosystem: Environmental > Aquatic > Non-marine Saline and Alkaline > Hypersaline > Sediment...
GATCGCGATGGAGAAGGAGCTGCGGTTCGCGATTCGCGAGGGCGGCCGCACCGTCGGCGCCGGCGTGGTGACCGAGATCATCGAGTAAGCCCGCGGGCGGGGGCGCGACGGGCGCCCGCCGCCGCTGGGGGAGAAAGGTACCGCCGTGGCAGCGCAGAGAGAGATCATCATCTTGGCCTGCACCGAGTGCAAGCGACGCAACTACACGACGACCAAGAACCGGCGCAAGCATCCGGACCGGGTCGAGTACAAGAAGTACTGCCCCTACGACCGCAAGCATACGCCGCACAAGGAAACACGCTAGGCCGGCGAACGCGAGGCGCTCCTCGGGGGGCGCGACGCAGCGGAGTGGGACATGTCAGCATTCGAGAAGATCAAGACGTTCCTGAACGAGGTCAAGATCGAGACCAAGAAGGTCACCTGGCCGAAGCCTCAGGAGCTGAAGGAATCGACGACGGTCGTGATCATTTCGGTCTTCATCATCACCGTCTTCATCGCGATCATCGACCTGCTGCTGAGCCGCGGGGTCGACTTCCTCTTGCGGTTGGGCGCCTAAGCGCGACGAGCCCGCGCTAGCTCGCGCCCAGCCGGGAAACACGGTGGCATCGTGACGGACGAACGCGAACAGCTCGAAACCGAGGCGGCCGCTGCGCCAGAGCAGACCGCCGCCGAGACGCAACCGGAAGCGGTCGCGGATCAGGCCTCCTCCCCGCCTGCGCCCGAGGCGCCTGAAGCGGCCGCTGAGCAGGCGCCGCAGGAACAGCCAGCGGACGCCGCGGGGGAAGAGCCGAGCGGGCCACGCAAGCGCTGGTACGTCGTCCACACCTACTCCGGGCATGAGAACAAGGTCAAAGCGAATCTCGAGCGGGCGATCCAGTACGCGCAGATGCAGGATCGTTTCGGCGAGATCCTGGTGGCGACGGAAGACTATGCCGTGATGAAGAACGGCAAGAAGCGCATCACCAAGCGCAAGACCTTCCCGAGCTACGTCTTGATCGAGATGGCGATGAGCGACGACGCGCGCGCGCTCGTGACGAGCGTTCCGGGCGTGACCCATTTCGTGGGTGACCGCCAGGCGGCACCGCTCAGTGAGACCGAGGTGCGCCGGATCCGCGGCCAAGAGGTCAAGGAGAAGACGGTCGTTACGACCGAGGTGCCCTTCAAGGTCGGCGAGAGCGTCAAGGTCACCGACGGTCCGTTCGCCGACTTCGTCGGCACGGTCGACGAGATTCACCCCGAACGCGGCAAGCTGCGCGTGATGGTTTCGATCTTCGGACGCCCGACGGCGGTCGAGCTCGACATCGTCCAGGTCACCAACATCTAATCACGGAGTACGTCTGATGGCGAAAGAAGTGGTCGCGACGATCAAGCTGCAGCTGGCCGCCGGCAACGCGAGCCCGGCGCCGCCCGTCGGCCCCGCGCTCGGCGCGCAGCAGGTCAATATCATGGAGTTCTGCAAGGCGTTCAATGCGCGCACGCAGAAGGATGCGGGACTGATCATCCCGGCCGTGATCACGGTCTACAAGGACCGTAGTTTCACCTTTGTGACCAAGACGCCGCCCGCGGCGGTGCTGCTCAAAAAGGCCGCCAATCTGGCGAAGGGCTCAGGCGAGCCGAACCGCAACAAGGTCGGCACGGTGACGCGCGCGCAGGTGCGCGAGATCGCCGAAGCGAAGAAGGTCGATTTGAACGCGGCCGACGTGGAGGCGGCGATGCGCATGGTCGAGGGCACCGCCCGCAGCATGGGCATCGAGATCGAAGGCTAGGCTGGCTCCGCGGGGCGCGCCGCCCCGGGAGGCCGCACGGCGTTTCACCTCGGCGCCGGGAGTGCGGCAGCGACTCCAGAGGGAGGTCCCGCGACGGGACCGGAGAGAGACACCATGAAACACGGCAAGCGCTTTCGCGCCGCCCTGGATGCCCGGGGCAAGCTCGAATCCCCCTCGCTGACCGAAGCGGTCGAATTCGTCAAGGAGAACTCCCGCGTGAAGTTCGACGAGACGGTCGAGGTCGCCGCGCGGCTGGGGGTCGAGCCGAAGTACGCGGACCAGATGGTGCGCGGCACGGTCGTGCTGCCCCACGGCACGGGCAAGACGGTCCGCGTGGCGGTCTTTGCCAAGGGGGAGAAGCTGCAGGAGGCCGAGGCGGCGGGGGCCGACATCGCCGGCGGCGAAGACCTCGTCGAGAAGGTGCAGAAGGGCTTCCTCGACTTCGACCGGGCGATTGCGACCCCCGACATGATGGGTCAGGTCGGCAAGCTCGGCCGCGTGCTCGGACCGCGCGGGCTGATGCCGAATCCAAAGACCGGCACCGTCACGTTCGATGTCGCCAAGGCGGTCAACGAGGCGAAGGGCGGCAAGATCGAGTTCCGCGTCGACAAGGGCGGGAACTTGCACGTTCCGATCGGCCGCGCCTCGTTCGAGACGCACAAGCTCGAAGAGAACATCCGCACCTTCATGGCCGAGGTCGTGCGCTTGCGGCCGCCGGCCGCGAAGGGCACCTACGTGCGCAGCGTGACGCTCTCCTCGACGATGGGCCCCGGCGTGCGCGTCGAGGTGTCCCAGGTGGCGAAGGTCTAGGCAAACCCCTGATCCCGCGCGGCCGCGGCGGGCGGCCGTGACGGGCCCGGATAGAAAGGCGCGAGGCGATGCTGAAGACGGAAAAGGAAACCAAGGTCCAGGAATTCGAGCTGCTCCTCGAGAACGCCCGTGGAATCTACCTGGCCGACTACAAGGGCATGACGGTCGAGGTGATCTCGGAGCTGCGCAAGCGGTGCCGCGAGGCGGACATCCACTTCGAGGTCACCAAGAACACCCTCCTGCGCCGGGCGGCCGAGGCGAAGGGACGCGGCGAAATGCTGCCCTACATCGCCGGCCCGACCGCGGTCGCGATCAGCCAGATCGATGAAGTCGCGCCGGCGAAGGTGCTGATCGACTTCGCCAAGGAGTTCAAGGACCAGCCCGAGGTGCGCAGCGGGTTCGTCGCCGGCCGAATCTTCGAGGCCGAGGAAGTCAAGGCGCTGGCGAAGCTGCCGTCGAAGGAAGTCTTGATGAGCCAGTTGCTCAGCGTCCTGCAGGCGCCGGTGCGCAACTTCGCGTCGGTGCTCCAGGCGCCGCTGCGCAACCTGGCCAACGTGCTCGACCAGGTGTCGCAGCAGAAGAAGAGCGCGGCCTAGCGCCGCGGATCCGCACGGTCCGATTCGGGTGCGGCCGGATGCTTCTCCCGTCGTGGGTGGCCGGCGGATTCGCCGGAGCTTCTCCCCCGCGGCGCGGCCGGGACCGCATCGATCGAGATAGATGCGAGGGTGGAAACGCAAGAGACCAAGCAGAGTGGCGCGGCGCGGGGTTCCCGGCGGCGGCCGCTCGACCCGATGAGGTAGGGAGGTTGCTAAGATGGCCGAGACGACGATCACCAAGGACGACGTCCTGGAGTGGGTGCGCAACTCGTCGATGCTGGAGCTCTCCGAGCTCGTCAAGGCGATCGAGGAGGAGTTTGGCGTGACGGCGGCGGCGCCGGTCGCGATGGCGGGCATGATGCCGGCCGGCGGCGGCGAGGCGGCCGAGGAAGAGCAGACCGAGTTCGACGTCCATCTGACCGGATTCGGCCAGCAGAAGATCCAGGTCATCCGGGTCGTGCGTGAGATCACCGGCCTGGGCCTGAAGGAGGCCAAGGAGCTGGTCGACAACGCTCCGAAGCCGCTGAAGGAAGAGATCTCGCGCGAAGAGGCCGACGAGCTGAAGAAGCGCATCGAAGAGGCCGGCGGCACCGTCGAAATCAAGTAAGTCTGGCGCGGCGCCGGAGCGGTCCCCGCGGGGCCCGTTCCGGCGCCCGTTGAGCGGAGCGCCGGTCGGCCGCTGTGCCGCCCGCGTCGCCGCTGGCCGGCGGGAACTTCCTGCCGGCGCCCGGGTTTCGTTGCCACCGTGCGCGATACCGGCCGATCCGCCGGATCCCGAGCGGCTGCAGCGCACGCCCGGCAGCCTGTGAGTTTCTGCCCCGCCCGCGTGTTTCCCCAGCGGGGCAGCCCTAGGTTTCGTCAACCTCTTACAGCTCGGCTCCCGAGCAGGAAGGTGGAGGAACGTTGGCCGGAACCGCCCTACGTCCCAAGCGCAGCTTCGCGAAGCAGGATTCTGGATTCCAGTTCGAGATCCCCAACCTCCTCGACGTGCAGTTGACCTCCTACGAGAGGTTTCTGCAGAAGGACGTCAAACCGGAGGAGCGGGCGGTCGAGGGACTCCAGGAGGTATTCCACTCGGTCTTCCCGATCGAGGACTCCCGCGGCATGTTCCGCTTGGAGTTCGTTTCGTACGATATCGGGGAGCCCAAGTATTCGGTCGCCGAGTGCCAGGAGCGCGACCTGACCTTCTCGGTTCCGTTGAAGGTCAAACTGCGGCTCCACATTCGCGAGGAAGTCGACGGCAAAAAGCGCGACAAGGAGATCATGGAGCCCCAGGAGGTCTACCTCGGGGAACTCCCGATGATCACCGACAAAGGCACCTTCGTGATCAACGGTGCCGAGCGCGTGATCGTCAGCCAGCTCCATCGCTCGCCGGGCGTCTTCTTCGACAGCTCGACGCACCCCAACGGCAAGCGCCTCTACTCGAGCCGGATCATTCCCTACCGCGGCTCCTGGGTCGAGTTCAGCATCGACGTCAAGGACATCCTGCACGTCCACATCGATCGCAAGCGCAAGCTGCCGGCGACGGTTCTGCTCAAGGCGCTCGGGATCGTGTCGGACAAGGAGGTCCTCGACCTCTTCTACGAAGCCGTGGGGCACGAGCTCGGCGGACTGCGCACGAAGAAGACGCAGGGCCTGATCCATCGCATCTCGGCCGAAGACGTGATCGACCCGGAGACGGGCGAGATCCTGCTCGAGTGCAATCAGGAGATCACCGAGACGGTCCTGAAGAAGCTGATCAAGGCCAATGTCAAAGAGGTCAAGGTCTACGACATCCCGTTGCAGGATGAGGCCGACATTATCCGCAACACGCTCAAGAAGGACCCGACACGCACCGAGGAGGAGGCGCTTGCGCGCATCTACAGCCTGATGCGCCCGGGCGAGCCGCCGCGGCTCGAGACGGCGCGCGAGTACTTGAACCGCCTCTTCTTCAACCCGAAGCGCTACGACCTCGCCAAGGTCGGCCGCCACAAGCTCAACGGCAAGCTCAAGCACGAAGAGCTGCTTGGCGGCAAGCAGCAGATGAAGCGCTACGGTTTCCAGGCGCCCCCGATCGACCTGACGACGCTCTGCCGCGAGGACTTCGTCGCCATCCTGCGCTATCTGCTCTGGCTGCGGATCGCCGAGACCGATGAAGGGCTCGTGCGCGGCCACGTCGAGATCGATGACATCGATCATCTCGGCAATCGGCGCGTGCGCTCGGTCGGCGAGCTGCTGGCGAAGGAGTTCAACACCGGCCTTGCGCGCATGGCGCGCATCATCCGCGAGCGCATGTCGCTGCAGGATCCCGAGTCGGTGAGCGCGTACGACTTCATCAACGCGCGCACGATCTCGGCGGTGATCCAGAGCTTCTTCGGCTCCAGTCAGCTCTCGCAGTTCATGGATCAGACCAACCCGCTCGCCGAGCTGACGCACAAGCGACGCCTTTCGGCACTCGGTCCGGGCGGTCTCACGCGCGACCGCGCCGGGTTCGAGGTGCGCGACGTCCACTACACGCACTACGGCCGCATGTGCCCGATCGAGACGCCGGAGGGGCCGAACATCGGCTTGATTTCGTCACTCTCGACCTATGCGCGCGTCAACGACCTCGGCTTTCTCGAGACGCCCTACCGCAAGGTCCACAACGGCATCGTCTCCAACGACACGATCTACATTTCCGCCGATGAAGAGGACAACTACATCATTGCCCAGGCGAACGCGTCGCTCGACGAAAAGAGCCGCTTCGCGAACCCGTCCGTGGCCTGCCGCGCGCGCAGCGAGGTGCCGCTCGTCAAACCGGACCAGATCAATTACATGGACATCTCGCCGATGCAGACGGTCAGTCCGGCGGCGGCCCTGATCCCGTTCCTCGAGCATGACGACGCGAACCGGGCACTGATGGGTTCGAACATGCAGCGCCAGGCGGTGCCACTGCTGCAGACCGAGTCGCCGCTGGTCGGCACCGGCCTGGAGGGCAAGGTCGCCCGCGACTCGGGCGCCGTGATCGTCGCCCGCCGCGGCGGCACCGTCGACGCGGTCACCGGTGACATGATCACGGTGAGCTACGAGACGGGGCCGGGGCAGGCGCTGCGCGACTTCAGCACCGACGCCGGGCGCGACGTCTATCACCTGACGAAGTTCAAGCGCTCAAACCAGGACACCTGCATCAATCAGCGTCCGATCGTGCGGCCGGGGCAGAAGGTCAAGGCGGGCGACGTCCTCGCCGATGGCCCGGCGACCGACAAGGGAGACCTCGCCCTCGGGCGCAACGTGCTCGTCGCCTTCATGCCGTGGCGCGGCTACAACTTCGAGGATGCGATTCTCCTCAGCGAGCGCTTGATCCGCGACGACGTCTTCTCCTCGATCCACATTGAGGAGTTCGAGCTGCAGGTGCGCGACACGAAGCGCGGCGTCGAGGAGATCACGCGCGAGATCCCGAACGTCGGCGAGGAGGCGCTGCGCTACCTCGACGAAGACGGCATCATCCAGGTCGGCGCGCCGGTGCGCGCGGGCGACATCCTGGTCGGCAAGGTGACGCCCAAGGGGGAGACCGATCTCACGCCGGAGGAGCGCCTGCTGCGCGCGATCTTCGGCGACAAGGCGGGCGACGTGCGCGACGCCTCGCTCAAGGCGCCGCCCGGGATGGAGGGCGTCGTCATCGACGCCAAGGTTTTCTCGCGCAAAGAGAAGGACGAAACGACCAAGAAGCACGAGAAGAAGAAGGTCGATCGCATCAAGCGTCTCGCGCGCAAGGAGATCCAGATCGTGCGCGAGAACCGTGACGAGGAGCTGCTCAAGATCCTCCACGGCCACGTGCTCGACCGGATCACCACGGCCACGAACGGTGAAATCGTCGTGCGCGCCGGGACGAAGGGCAACGCCAACCGGCTGCGCGAGCGACTCAACTTCGATGACCTCGCCTACCGCAGCGCGGTCGCCAAGGACCGGCGGACGAACGAGCGCTTCTGGGCGCAGTTCGATCTGGCGACGCGCGCGATCGAGCGCCTGCAGCGCGACGAGGAGAAGGAGACCGAGCGCATCACCCGCGGCGATGAGCTCCCGCCGGGCGTGGTCAAGATGGTCAAGGTCTACGTCGCCAAGAAGCGCAAGATCGCCGTCGGCGACAAGATGGCGGGGCGGCACGGGAACAAGGGCGTCGTCTCGAAAATCCTGCCGATGGAGGACATGCCCTACCTGCCCGACGGAACGCCGGTCGACATCGTCCTCAATCCGCTCGGCGTGCCGTCGCGCATGAACATCGGCCAGGTGCTCGAAACGCACCTCGGCTGGGCCGCGCGCGCGATCGGGATCAACGCGCTGACGCCGGTCTTCTCGGGCGCGACGGTCGACGACATCAAGGCCTGTCTGGAGGAGGCGGAGCTGCCGGTCGACGGCAAGAGCTGGCTGCTGGACGGGCGCTCCGGCGAGCGTTTCGCCCACCGCGTCACGGTCGGGCAGATCTACATGATGAAGCTCAGCCACTTGGTCGACGACAAGATCCACGCGCGTTCGATCGGGCCCTACTCGCTGGTGACGCAGCAGCCGCTCGGCGGCAAGGCGCAGTTCGGCGGCCAGCGCTTCGGCGAGATGGAGGTCTGGGCGCTGGAGGCGTACGGCGCGGCGCACACGCTGCAGGAGCTGCTGACGGTCAAGTCGGACGACGTCGAGGGGCGGTCGCGGATCTACGAGGCGATCGTCAAGGGCGACAACCCGCCCGAGCCGGGCGTGCCGGAGTCCTTCAACGTGCTCGTCAAGGAGCTGCGGAGCCTCTGTCTCGACATCCAGTTCGAGTAGCGGCGGACGCGTCCTTCACGGATACCGAACCCGATGGGAGGGTAGGTCAGCATGGCAGAGTCGACTGATTTCCGCGTCCCCAGTCCGGTCCTCGGCCCGTCGATGGGTCCGATTCGCGATCGCGAGCGGGAGATGCGACGCAAGTTCGACTTCTCGATGATCAAGATCGGACTCGCCTCCCCGGAGACGATCCGTAGCTGGAGTCACGGCGAGGTCACCAAGCCGGAGACGATCAACTACCGCACGTTCCGCCCCGAGCGGGACGGCCTCTTCTGCGAGCGGACCTTCGGGCCGGTCAAGGACTGGCAGTGCGCCTGCGGCCGCTACAAGATGATCCGCTACCGCGGCGTGATCTGCGACAAGTGTGGCGTCGAGGTAACGCGCTCGAGCGTGCGCCGCGATCGCATGGGCCACATCAATCTCGCCGTGCCGGTCTCGCACATCTGGTACTTCAAGGGCGTCCCGAGCCGCATCGGCCACCTGCTCGACATGCCGGTGCGCCAGCTCGAGCGCATCCTCTACTACGAATCCTACGTCATCATCGACGCCGGCAATACGCCGTATAAGTACAAGGAACTGGTCACCGAGGAGCAGTATCTCGAGCTGCTCGAGGACGGTTCCTATCACTTCGAAGCCAAGATGGGCGCCGAGGCGATCCGCGAGCTGCTGCGCCACATCGAGCTCGAGGAGCTGTCGCAGGACTTGCGCGCACGTTCGCGCGTCGAGACCTCGGTCCAGCGCAAGAAGGACATCCTCAAGCGGCTGAAGGTCGTCGAGGCCTTTCGCCACAGCGGCAACAGCCCGGAGTGGATGATCCTCGAGGTCGTCCCGGTGCTGCCGCCCGACCTGCGCCCGCTCGTGCCGCTCGAGGGCGGCCGCTTCGCGACCTCCGACCTGAACGACCTCTACCGCCGCGTGATCAATCGCAACAACCGGCTCAAGCGCCTGACCGAGATCCGCGCTCCGGAAGTGATCCTGCGCAACGAGAAGCGCATGCTGCAGGAAGCGGTCGACGCGCTGTTTGACAATGGGCGCCGCACGCGCGCCGTGCGCGGCCAGGGCAACCGGCCGCTGAAGTCCTTGAGCGACATGCTCAAGGGCAAGCAGGGGCGCTTCCGCCAAAACCTGCTCGGCAAGCGCGTCGACTACTCGGGCCGCAGCGTGATCGTCGTCGGTCCCGAGCTGCGGCTGCACGAGTGCGGCCTGCCGCAGACGATGGCGCTCGAGCTCTTCAAGCCCTTCATCATCCGCCGGCTGGAAGAGGCGGGCGAGACGGTCAAGCAGGCCAAGCGCCTTGTCGAGCGCGAGGGGCCGCAGGTCTGGGAGATCCTGAGCGAGATCATCAAGGACCACCCGGTGCTGCTCAACCGCGCGCCGACGCTCCACCGCCTCGGGATCCAGGCCTTCCAGCCGGTGCTGGTCGAGGGCAAGGCGATCCGCATTCATCCGCTCGTCTGCTCCGCCTTCAACGCCGACTTCGACGGCGACCAGATGGCGGTGCACATCCCGCTCTCCTGGGCGGCCCAGATCGAATCGCGCGAGCTGATGATGTCGACCAACAACATCCTGCTGCCGGCCAACGGGCGCCCGATCGCGACGCCGACGCACGACATCGTGCTCGGCTGCAACTACCTCACCAAGCCGCGCGAGGGCTGTGTCGGTGAGGGCAAGGCGTTCGCTTCGGCGCAGGAAGCGCTGATGGCGCTCGACCAGGGCAAGGTCGAGCTGCACGCACGGATCAAGTGCCGCATCGGCGGCGAGTTGCTAGAGACGACCGTCGGGCGGGTGCTCTTCAACGATGTCATTCCCGACGAGCTCGGCTACTTCAACGACACCTTCAAGAAGAAGACGCTCGAACGGCTCGTCGAGCTCAGCTTCCGCAAGCTGGGCAAGCAGCGCACGGCCGACTTCCTCGACAAGCTCAAGGACTTTGGTTTCACCTACGCCACGCTCGCCGGCATCACGATCGGGATCGACGACATCCAGATCCCGAAGGAGAAGCCGGAGATCATCGCCACGGCGGAGAAGGAAGTCGCGCGGATCAACAAGCAGCATCGCGATGGCGCCATCTCCGAGCGCGAGCGCCAGAACCGGGTCGTCGAGACCTGGACCCGCGTCACCAACGAAGTCGAGAAGGTGACGATGGAGGGGCTCTCGCACATCGACCAGGGGTTCAATTCGATCTGGATGATGGCCGACTCGGGCTCGCGTGGCTCGCGCGAGCAGATCCGCCAGCTCGCCGGCATGCGCGGGCTGATGGCGAAGCCGCAGAAGCGCCTGACCGGTGGCGCCGACGAGGTGATCGAGCAGCCCGTGCTGCGCAACTTCAAGGAAGGCCTGACCGTGCTCGAGTACTTCATCTCGACGCACGGCGCGCGCAAGGGGCTGGCCGACACGGCGCTCAAGACGGCGGACGCCGGCTATCTGACGCGCCGTCTCGTCGATGTCGCCCAGGATCTGATCGTCAGCGAGGACGACTGCGGCACGATCCGCGGCATCGAGCGCAGCGCGCTCAAGGATGGCGAGGAGATCGTCCAGCCGTTGCGTGAGCGGATCCTCGGGCGGGTCACGGTCGACGACGTCTACGACGCGACCGGAGAAGAGCTGCTGTGCGAGGCGGGCACGCTGATCGACGAGGCACTCGCCGCGAAGATCGAGGAGGCGGGCACCGACGTCGTCATGATCCGTAGCGTCCTTTCCTGCGAGGCGCGCCGCGGCATCTGCGCCAAGTGCTACGGGCGCGACCTCGCCACCGGCCACCTCGCCAGCATCGGCGAGGCGGTCGGGGTCGTCGCCGCGCAGAGCATCGGCGAGCCGGGTACGCAGCTCACGCTGCGCACCTTCCATATCGGCGGCATCGCCTCGCTCGAGGTCGGCGCCTCGACCGTGCGCGCGCGCCGCGCTTCCAAGGTGCGCTACAAGGACCTGCGCGTGATCAAGCGCAAGGATGGCACCCACGTCAACGTCGCCCACCAGGGCGAGGTCGAGCTGCTCGATGCGCAGGGGCGCGTGATCGACCGCTTCCGTCCGACCTACGGCACGACGCTGCACGTCGAAGACGGCCAGCAGGTCGCCAAGGACGACGTGATCCTCGAGTGGGACACCTACAACGTGCCGATCATCGCGCTGGCGACGGGCAAGGTGCGCTTCGTCGACATCAAGGAGAAGGTGACGCTGCGCGACGAGACCGACGAGGCGACCGGCAAGCGCGAGCTGGTGATCGTCGAGGACCGCGAGCGCAAGCTGCAGCCGCACATCGATATTCTGCCGACCAAGGGCGGTTCGACGCAGCGCGTGCCGATCCCGACCGGGGCGCGGCTCGTCATCCGCGACGGCCAGAAGGTGGCCGCGGGCGAGATCCTGGCGACCCTGCCGCGCATGTCGGGCAAGTCGCGCGACATCACCGCCGGCCTGCCGCGCGTCGCCGAGCTGTTCGAGGGGCGCCGGCCCAAGGACCTGGCGACGATCAGCGAGATCGACGGTCGCGTCAGCATGGGCGACATCACGCGCGGCATGCGGCGGGTAATCGTCACCTCCGAGGACGAGGGGGACCAGCGCGAGTATCTGATCCCGCACGGGAAGCACATGTACGTCCATGAGGGCGATTATGTCCATGCGGGCGAGCCGCTTACGGACGGACGCATCAACCCGCACGACATCCTGCGCGTGCGGGGGATCAAGGAGGTCCAGGAGTACCTGGTCGACGAGATCCAGGAGGTCTACCGCACGCAGGGCGTCGGGATCGACGACAAGCACATCGAGTCGATCGTGCGCCAGATGCTGCGCAAGGTGCGCATCGAGGACCCGGGCGACACGCGCTTCCTCGAGAACGAGCTCGTCGACAAGCAGGTGCTGCGCGAAGAGCAGGACCGGGTCGTCACCGAGGGTGGTAGTCCCGCTCGGTATTCGCCTCTGTTGCTTGGGATTACGAAGGCGTCCCTCTCGACCCACAGCTTCGTCTCGGCCGCCTCGTTCCAGGAGACGACACGGATTTTGACCGAGGCCTCGATCCAGGGCAGCACCGACCCGCTGCTCGGCATCAAGGAGAACGTCGCCATCGGCCAGCTCATCCCGGCGGGCACCGGGATGCCGCCGCTGCGGCGGCTCAAGTCGGTCCCGCTCGACGCCGAACCGGAGGAGGAAGATATCGACCTCTTGCTCGACTTCCCCTCCCTCCTCGACCC
>Ga0180436_10004757_pt1 | contig 12128 bp, 9 predicted proteins | sample SS_ome_2_FD_132434 | JGI IMG/M metagenome (GOLD analysis project Ga0180436, IMG submission 132434) | Hypersaline lake sediment archaeal communities from the Salton Sea, California, USA - SS_3_S_2 metaG | ecosystem: Environmental > Aquatic > Non-marine Saline and Alkaline > Hypersaline > Sediment...
GCCGCCGGCACTGAACGCCGGCAGCGAGAGAGATCTGTACGCGGCCTGCGGCCGTGGGCACGGACGCGGACGATGATCAAGGGGGGATGGAGAAAAGCGCCGCCAGGAGGAGATCTGAAAATGGCTCTATCGAGGAATACCGGAATCGCGCTGCTCTGCAGCATTCTGCTCGTACTCCTTACCGCCATGCCGGTCATCGCCGACACCCAGGACGGCTCCATCTCGGGGACCGTGGTGGACAGCAGCGGTGTGCCGCTGCCGGGAGTCACGGTGAGCGTCAGCGGAACGCCGCTGCAGGGGCTGAGGACGGCAGTGACCGACGGGGCGGGGCGTTACCGGGTACCGCTGCTGCCCGCCGGAAACGGGTACCTGGTGCTCGCGCGGATCGACGGCTTCCAGCAGACGCGTCAGACCGGGGTCGGCGTGAGGGTGGCGGCCAACACCCGCGTCGACTTCACCCTTCCGCCCGGCGGTGACCTGGGAGAGATCATCGTCTCCGCCGAAGCCCCTCTGCTGGACACCCGGCGGACGGCAAGCGGCGAGACGGTCCGCGGCGAGCTGCTGCTCGAGGTGCCGGTGGTCGGTCGAAGCTACCTCGATGCCCTGGTGCTCGTTCCCGGGATCAGCGGTTGGGGCAACGTCGTCGCCCACGGTGCCCAGTTCAACGACAACGTCTACCTCGTGGACGGCGTGGACACCACCGACAACGCCCACAGCACCCTGGGCCAGTTCTTCAGCCAGGAGCTGGTCAAGGAGGTGGAGGTGAAGACCGGCAGTTTCGAGGCCGAGTACGGACGGGCCCGGGGCGTGATCACCAACGTGGTGACCAGGTCGGGGGGGAATGAGTTCCACGGTTCGCTCCCCGTCTACTACACCAGCGACGAGTTCAAGCGCCACCAGCAGTCGGACCGCTCGACGTACCAGGAGACCGACTACGAAGTGCTGGACGTCCAGGCCACCCTGGGCGGTCCGATCAAGCGGGACCGGCTCTGGTTCTTTGCCGGCCTCGGGCGTTGGCGGGAGTCCAATGCCGGGGTGAACCTCTTCGGAGAGGACATCACCTGGCACGAGTACCGCGACAGCCGGATGCTCAAGCTGACCCTGCAGGCTTCCCCGTCCCACAAGATCGTCGGCGAGTACATCGACGGGCCGTCCGTGGTGGAGAACATCGGCTCGGACAGCACCAACACCATGGCCAGCGCCTACGCGAGTTACGAGGACCGCGGCGGGCTGACCAAGCTGCAGTGGACCGGCATCATCAGCCCCGAGACCTTCGTCGAGGCCCGGGCGGCCCTCCACGCTGTTCACCTGTCCTACGGACCGCAGAACGCGGATCCGGGCGACGATCGCATCGTCGAATACCTCGATGCCGGGGGGCAGGTGATTTCGGGCAACGTGCCGGTGATCTTCGACTCGCATCGGCCGCGGGCGCAATATCACCTGGTGTTCAACCACTACCTTTCCGGGCTCGCCGGCGAGCACCTGATCAAGGCGGGGGTCGAGTACCAGGACTTCGAGTTCCGTGATCGCTACGACTACCCCGATAGCTACGCCATCCGGCACGGTACGGACAACCAGGGCAATGAGCGGCTGGACACCTGGCTCAGGCAGACCTCCTCCGACACCACCAACCGCGGCAGCATCCTCACCGTTTTCGTCCAGGACCAGTGGGTGATCGGAACCGACTGGACGGTGAACGGGGGGGTGAGGTGGGAGCGGCAGGAGCAGAAGAACGACGTGGGCGAACGGATCCTCGATTACGGGAGCCTGGTCTCGCCGCGCATCGGGGTCTCCTGGGACGTGAGGGGGGACGGGCGGTCCAGGGTCTACGCGCATTTCGGGCGTTACTATGATGCCGCCGGGACGCTGCTTGGTGCGATGCTCAACCGCACGGGCACCGAGTCGTGGCTCTACGAAGGGGACTACGAGACCGGGGAGTGGGAGCAGATCGGCCACACCTCGCCCGAGGTCAACCCCACCCAGGCCGATCCCCGGTTGAGGCCCAATCGCGAGGACGAGTTCGTGCTCGGCGGGGAGCTGGAGGTGGCGCCGCAGACCACGGCCGGGATCCGGCTGATTCACAGCTACCAGAAGAAGATGATCGAGGACGTGATCGGCAACGAGGAGGCGTGGCGGGCCTGGGAGGAGGAAGACCACTGGTTCTACATCACCAACCTCCGCGGCGCTCGGTCACGATACCAGGGGCTGGAGCTCACGCTGCGCCGGCGACTGTCGGGGAATTTTCAGTACCTCGCCGGGTACACCCTCTCGCGCTCCAGGGGATCGGTGGCGCTCGACCCGCAGCTGGCCACCGTGACCACCGATTACGCCGATGTGAAGGAGCTGATCTACAACCGTTACGGCTACCTGCCGTACGACGCCCGCCACATGGTTCGGGCCCACGGTGCCTGGCACGGCCCCTGGGGCCTGGTGCTCGGCATTGGTCTCGACTGGCGCACCGGGCGCCCGTACAACCGGCTGGGCTTCATCGGGGACTACGTCGACGACACCAACCGTCTCAACGGCTACGGCTACCGCTACTTCGTCGACCCCCGGGGTTCGCACCGGCTGCCGAACTACTGGTCGCTGGACCTGCGCTTGATGAAGCGCATCCCGATCAGGGACACTGAGTTGAGCGTATTCCTGAATTCGTTCAATACGACCAACAACCAGTTCGTCATCGCCCGCCAGGAGATCGACGATGAGCAGTGGGGCCAGGCCCTGCGCTGGCAGCGGGCGGGATACCTGGAGCTGGGCGCACGCTATTCATTCTGAGGGCGATGAGCATACGGCTATTCATGCTGCTGATCCTGGTGCCTGTGCTGGCCGGCTGCGCCGGCAGGCCGGCCCACCACCGGTGCGAGGGGGAGGCACGGACGGACTGGATCAGGGACAACTCGATGGTGCTGGAGACCACGGACCCCCATGCCGGCCTCGAGGACCTGGAGCCGCTGCGCCGGCTGGTGGGGGACGCCGACATCGTGGCCCTGGGCGAAGGGACGCATGGCACGAGAGAGTTCTTCCTGCTGAAACACCGCATCGTCCGTTTTCTCGCCGAGGAGATGGGGTTCACGCTCTTTGCCATCGAGGCCAACATGCCGGAGTGCCGGCGGGTCGGTGAGGTCGTCAATGGGGGGGACGGCGATCCGGTAAAACGGCTCGGTGGTCTGCTCTGCTGGCCCTGGTACACCGAGGAAGTGCTGGATCTGGTGCTCTGGATGCGCGACTTCAATGCTTCCGGGCGAGGACGGATGGACTTCACCGGGTTCGACCTGCAGTTCCCCTGGCTGGCCATGGCGCAGGTCGTACGATTCCTGGAATGCCATGACCCTGACGGAGCCCTTGTGGTGAAGGAGGCCTACGAGGCGGCGAAGCGAGCCGCACGGGGCGGCGCCGATCCTGCCTTTGCCACCCGCCGCGGGGCCGAGGTGCTTGCCCTGCTCGAGGAAAGGGCCGGTGCGTATCGAGGTCGTGTCCCGCCAGGGGAAGTGGCCCTGGCGCTTCAGAACGCCCGGCTGGTTCACCAGTGTTACCGGCGGAAGAGCGGCGGCGGGCACCGCGACCTGAGCATGGCCGAGAACGTGCGCTGGCTCCTCGAGCAGACGGCACCGGGGGCGCGGATCGTGATCTGGGCCCACAACGGGCACGTGAACCGCGAGGAGTGGGCCATGGGCGGGGCGCTGAACGATTGGTACGGCAGGCGGATGGTGGTCATCGGGTTCTGCTGCGCCGAAGGTGAATACAGTGCCGCCGTAGAGCGGACCATCGGCGTGCATCCCCTCGCCGCCCCCCCTCCCGGGAGCGTCGAAGCGCAGCTGTCGGATACCGGGCACCCATTGCTGCTGCTCGACCTCCGCCAGGCCAGCGCCGACAGCCCGGCATCGGCCTGGCTCACGCGCCGTCCCTTCATGCGCAGCATCGGCGCCGTGGTCCAGGATGAGCAGTTCTTCCGCATGCCGCTGGCCGGTTCATATGACCTCCTGGTCTTTGTCGAACGAACGACCCCCACACACGTCCTGCCCCAGTGAACAGGTCACACGATATTTATCATCGGCCAATATTTTCATAATGGATTCGGTGAATTTCTCCGATACGAATCATAAAAAAGGTAAAACGGAGCCCATATTCAGTCAGGACATGATTCCGCTCACGGCGGGGTCATCGCGGAGAACAGGGAATGAACGATGAGCGGTTCGGCGAATTACTGATCAAGGAGGGGCTGGTCAGCCGCACCCAGCTGGAGCAGGCCGTCCGGATCCAGCAGGATCGCGGGAAGGGAAAACCCATCGGGCAGATCCTCACCGACCTGCGCGTGATCACCCCGAGGCAACTCGACTTCATCCTCGACAAGCACCGCAAGCGTCAACCTCTCGGTGAGATACTGATCCAGCGTGAGGTGATCAGCAAGGAAGAACTCCAGTTCGCGCTGGAGGAGCAGAAGAGCACCGGGCTGCCGCTGGGAGAGACGCTGGTCAGGCTGAGCTTTATCACCGAGGAAGTGATGCGGGAGGCCCTCTGCATCCAGCTGAACATCGCCTTCATCGACCTGGAGAGGTGCCACCTTCCCGCCGAGCTCAAAAAACTGATCAACATGAACTATGCCCGCAAGCATTCGATCATCCCGGTGGACCGCATCGGCGACAGCATCACCCTGGCCATGAATGACCCCACGGACAATTCGGTGGTGGAGGAGCTGCAGGCGATCACAGGGTTGACCATCAACCCGGTGACCTCGACGCAGGCCAGCATCAGGAGGGCCTTCAAGAGGCTCTATGGTGAGGAGAAAGAACGGAAACCCGGTGAGCGCCAGACCGTGGATGTGATTCTCGAGGATTCGGGACGGGACGCGGAGGATTCGCTCTACATCGATGAGGCCCAGGAAACCAGGAAAGCGGACCAGATCGTCCGCGATATCATCAAGGTGGCCACCGAGCATGGGGCCAGCGACGTCCATCTCGAGGCGCTGGAGCGCCAGATGACGGTGCGCTACAGGATCGATGGCGTGCTCAAGGATCTCTCGATCACCGACCTCGAGGAGGCCCTGGAAGCGAACCGCCGTGCGGTCATCTCGAGGCTGAAAATCCTGGCTTCTCTCGACATTGCCGAAAAACGGCGGCCCCAGGACGGAAGTTTCCGCGTCCGGACCCAGCGCAGCGGCGAACTGGCCAATCTCGACTTCCGTCTCTCCCTGATTCCGGGCTACTACGGGGAGAATGCGGTGCTGCGGGTGCTCGACCAGCGTGCGGCGCCACGGTCCCTCGATCAACTCGAGCTCTTTCACGACATCGAAGTAAAGCTGCACCAGGTGCTCGGTGCCCCCGAAGGTATCTTCCTCGTCACCGGCCCCACCGGCTCAGGCAAGAGCACCACCCTCTTCGGCGTGCTGATGCACCTGCACCGGCCGTCGATCAAGATCCTCACTGCCGAGGATCCGGTGGAGTATGTCCACGACTCCTTCATCCAGTGCGAGGTGAACGAGCGGATCGGCAATACGTTTTCCGGGTATCTGCGCTCCTTTCTCCGCCATGACCCGGAAGTGATCATGGTGGGGGAGATCCGGGACCACGAAACCGCGGAGATGGCATTCCGGGCCGCACAGACCGGGCACCTGCTGCTCAGCACGCTGCACACCAATGACGCGGTCAGCGCCGTGACCCGCCTGCGGGACCTGGGGGTGGACAAGAATCTCATCGCCTCCTCACTGCGGGGCGTCCTGGCCCAGCGGCTGGTTCGCCGCATCTGTGCCGATTGCCGACAGGAAGCGGAGCCGCCGGCCGAGCTGCTCAAGGAGTTCTTCGATGTGCCCTCCAGTGAGTTCACCTGGTATCGCGGGGCCGGGTGCCCGAAATGCAACTACACCGGGTACCGGGGTCGAGTTGCGCTCGGCGAGCTGTGGATTCCCGGGGAAAGCGACATCCTGCTTATCAACAAGGGGGCGCCCATCGATGAGATCCGGGAGAGCTCCCTTCAGGGTACGATCTGCATGATGGATGATGCCATGTCCCGGCTGAAGAACGGCGAGACGAACCTCGAGGAGCTGATCCGCATGCTTCCCTACTCCAGTGTCTTCAACTATCGTCAGAAGATGGCCGCGGATCGGAAAGCGAAGAAGAAGAAAACAACCCGCAAGAAGCGCACGCGGAAGAAAACGGCTGTTGCCTGATGATTCCTGCCTGATGACATAATCTGTTCTCTAATACACTATTGTGTTTTAATTATTAAGTTACGTTTCAGCTTTCCCCTCTGGCCGTATGCCCTCCCCTGTTTCAAGAGGGTCTCCAGTCTCGGCCTATCATGTAAAGTATTAATATAAAGTGTTTTAAATTCTTTTTGGTTGGTGTTGCGCAGAGTCTCGACCCTGAAGTGGGGTTATCTTTAATGTAATATAATTATCAGGTTATATGATATCCAGGCTCCGTCAATAAGATGAAAAAGTCTGGTATGTATTTTATTTTAAAAGATTTAAATCCTTACACCTGTTGTTGACCATAAATGGCACATCTCTTGCTCTTATTTATCGGTGGATTCAACCACAGGGGATGACACTCATGGCCCAAACGCACAACGAGAACATCGTAAAGGTCCTGCGCATGTCGCGGGCGATGATGCTGCTGGCGGACGAGGGGGACCACGTACGCAAGGACCGGAGCTGCGGTGTCCTCTATGGGACGCTTCGGGATATGGCCTACAAGCTCCGCCGGCTGGCGGAAGAGGAAAGGGCCCTGCACCTCGATGAAGGAGTGTGGGATGTGGACCAGGGGTAACACAAACAGGGGCGAGGGATGGCTATCAACAAAACGATCAACGGATGCACGGTGAGGCTGGAGAAGGGCGACATCACCGATTTCGAGGTGGAGGCCTTTGTCTTTTACGCCCGGGAAGACCTGAAGCTGATGTCGGGGTTCGGCAACGCCATCGCTACCCGGGGCGGCCCGTCGGTGCAGAAGGAACTGGACGAGCTGGGTGAGCGGCGGGTGGGCGAGGCGGTGGTCACCGGGGCGGGGAACATGAAAGCCTCGAACATCATTCACGCCGTGGGGCCCAAGTTCCTGGAACCGGACATGGACGAGAAGCTGGCCGCCACCATGCGCAACACCCTGGCCGCGGCGGAGGAGAAGGGCTTCAAGCAGGTCGCCTTCCCCGCCATGGGCGCCGGCTTCTACGGTCTCGCCCGTCCGATGTGCGCCGCGGTGATGCTGGAGACCATTCGCGACCACCTGAACAACGGCAGCGGGCTGCAGGACATCATCATCCGGGTCATCGACACCCTGGAATACGAGCCGTTCGCCGAGGCGTTCAACGGCCTCGACGAAGGAAGGAGCCACCCCAATGAGTGAAGCGCTTCATTTTGCCTCTCATACGCTGCAGGAGGTTGCCCTGGTCTTCATGGCCGTGGTCTACACTCTGCGCCTCTTCTGGATCTTCAGGAGGTTCCCGGTGGGCAAGGAACGCCAGGCGCCATCGGGGACCAGGGGAAGCGTGATGCCGCGGGCGAGCATTCTGCACTCCTGGTTCAACGTGGCCCAGCCCTGGGCCATGGAGAGCTCCCGGAGGAACCTCTTCCTCTACATCCAGTTCGTTATCTTTCACCTCGGGGTGGTGGCGGCCATCGCCCTCTCCTTCGTCATCCCCTACGGACCGGGGCTGCTCGAGTCGGCGGCCCTGGTCAAGACGATCCAGGTGCTCTGTTTCTCCGCCTTCCTCGTGGCGGTGATCCGCATCTTCCGCCGGCTCGGCTCGGCGCACATGCGGGCGATCAGCACGCCGGACGATCACTTCTCGCTGCTGCTGCTCACGGTCTGGTTTCTCTTCGCCGGCCTCGCCGCGCCGAACAATTACGCCGGGGGCGAGACAGTGCTCATGATCTACTTCTGGATGACGGCCTTCTTCCTCGTCTACGTCCCGTTCAGCAAGATCTCGCACTACCTCTACTACCCCTTTACCCGATTCTACCTGGGCAAGACCCTGGGGCGGCGGGGCGTGTTCCCCATCGTGCGGGGCTAGCGGTGCGGGTCTGACCGCGGAGAGAACCGGGGACAGTGTCCCCCCCAACGGAGAGAACGATGGCCAAGGAAAGATCACATAGAGCGACGAAGGTCCTGGAGAGACTGGAACAGAAAGTCAATCGGCAGATCGCCACCTCGCTGATGGCCTGCGTGCACTGCGGCAACTGTTCCGAATCCTGCCACTACGTGCTGGCCAACCCCGACGACCCCACGTACCAGCCGTCATACAAGGCGGACCAGCTGCGCAAGCTGTTCAAGCGCCACATCGACTGGACCGGGCGGGTGATCCCCTGGTGGGTCAAGGCGAAGAGTGTCTACACCGACGAAGAGCTGGAAGCGCTGAAGGACGTGGTCTTCGGCAAGTGCACCAACTGCCGGCGCTGCTCGATCAACTGCCCCATGGGCGTGGACCACGCCACCTTCAACCGCATGGCCCGGGGCCTGCTCGTGGCCGTGGGCATCATGCCCGAGGGCGTTTCGGTGGTCTCCAAGGACCAGTGGGAGATCGGCAACCAGATGGGCGTGCTCAAGGAGGACTACCTCGACACGCTGGAGTGGATGGAGGAGGAGCTGCAGGACGAGCTGGGCACCACCGAGGTCAGGATCCCGGTGGACAAGGAGGACGCCGACGTCGTCTACTCGATCAACCCCCGCGAAGTGAAATACGACCCGCGGACCATCGCCGAGGCGGCCAAGATCTTTTACATGGCCGGTGAGAACTGGACCATGCCCTCCGAGGGCTGGGACATGACCAACTTCGGCCTGTTCTCCGGCGACGACGACCTGGGCGGCGCGGTGGCGCGCCGGCTCTTCGAAAAGGTGGATGACCTCAGGGGCAAGAAGCTGGTCATCTCCGAGTGCGGCCACGGCTACCGATCCACCCGCTGCGAGGGGCCCAACTGGGGCAAGCGGGACGTGCCCTTCGTCATGGAGAGCTCGGTGGACACCATGCTCCGCTACATCAAGGAAGGGAAAATCAAGGTCGACAAGACGAAAAACACCGAGCCGGTGACCTTCCATGATTCCTGCAACAACGCCCGCAGCTGCGGGCTCTACGAGGCCCCGCGGGAGCTGCTGGGCCACGTGGTCACCGACTTCACCGAGATGTACCCCAACCGCGCCGAGAACTACTGCTGCACCGGCGGCGGGGGCGCCATGTCCATGTCCGAATACACCCCGGAGCGGCTGAAGTCGGCCAAGGTCAAGGCCGACCAGCTCAAGGCCACCGGGGCCAGGGTGGTGGTCACCTCCTGCCACAACTGCGTGGACGGCCTCACCGACCTCATTCGTCACTACAAGCTGGACATGAAGGTGACCCAGCTGGTCAACCTCGTGGCCAACGCCCTGGTCGTCGACGAGCTGCCCGCCGCCGTGCCCGCGGACGAAGCGGCTGCCGAAGCGCTGGCGCTGCCCCTGGCCGGGAAAACGGTTCTCGTGGTGGACGACGAGCCGGACATCCGTGTCTTCTTTGCCTCGGTGCTCGAGGACAACGGGGCCACGGTGCTCGAGGCGGCCGACGGCGACGAGGCCATCGAGCTGGTGCGCCGGGAGAAGCCGGACCTGGTGACCCTCGACCTGAACATGCCGGGCCGGGACGGCGGCCAGGTCTTCGAAGCGATTCGCAAGGACGAGGAGCTTGCCGCTACGCGCATCTGCATCGTCACCGGCCGCCCCGAGCTGCGTCGCCTGATCTACGACCGGCCGGTGCCGCCGCCGGAGGGCTACCTGGACAAGCCGGTGGACGAGGAGACGCTGCTGCGCAACGCGAGGAAGATCCTCGAACTGACCTGAGGCGGGGAACAGGACCGACGGCGGACGGGGGACATGATGGAGCTGCCATACAAGGACTATTTCGATGCGGTGCCCGGCTACCTCACGGTGCAGGACCGCGACCTGAAGATCGTGACGGCCAACGACCGTTTCCGCCAGGATTTCGGCGATTTCGAGGGCCGCTACTGCTACCAGGTCTACAAGCACCGCGCCGAGCGCTGCGAGATCTGCCCGGTGATGCGCACCTTCTCCGACGGCCAGCGGCACAGCAGCGAGGAGACGGTGACCTGCGTCGACGGTCGGGAGGTCTCGGTGCTCGTCTACACCAAGCCGATCCGCAACGGGAACGGCGAGATCACAGCGGTGCTGGAGATGTCCACCGACGTCACCGAAATGAAGTCGCTGCAGGCCCGGTTGCGGGCCAGCCAGCAGCGCTACCACACGCTGTTCGAGGAGGTGCCCTGCTACATCTCGGTGCAGGACCGTGAGCTCAACATCTACGATTCGAACAAGGCGCTCAAGGAGACCTTCGGCCGCTGCCTGGGGCGCAAGTGCTACGAGGTCTACAAGCGGCGTGACGAGGAGTGCTACCCCTGCATGGTGCAGGATACCTTCACGGACGGCAAGCGCCGGGTGCACGAGGAGGTGGTGACGTCGCGGGACGGCAAACTGCTCAACGTGCTGGTGCACACCGCACCGATCCGCAACCCCGAGGGGGAGATCACCGGGGTGATGGAGATGGGCGCCGACATCACCCGCATCCGCGAACTGCAGTCCCAGCTCACCTCCATCGGCCTGCTCATCAGCTCCATCTCCCACGGCCTGAAGGGGCTGATCAACGGCCTCGACGGCGGGATCTACCTCGTGAACAACGGGTTGAAAAAGGACAATCCCCAGCGCGTGGAGAAGGGCTGGGACATCGTGCTGCGCAACGTGGGCCGCATCCGTTCGATGGTGCTCGATATCCTCTACTACGCCAAGGACCGCGAACCGAACTGGGAGACGCTCACCGCGGCCTCGGTGATCGAGGAGGTGCGCGGCGTCATCGCCGACAAGGCCGCCGAGCAGGGTGTGGCGCTGATGCTGAACCTCGATGCGGAGACCGGTGATTTCGAGGGCGACGCCAAGGCGGTGCGCACCCTGCTCATTAACCTCGCGGAGAACTCCCTCGATGCCTGCCGCCTCGACTCGAAAAGGGACGGTCACGCCGTCACCTTCGGCGTCCGCGGCGGCATCGACCACGTGCACTTCGAAATCGAGGACAACGGCATCGGCATGGACGGGGAGACACGGGAGAAGGCGTTCAGCCTCTTCTTCTCCTCCAAGGGCGGCGAGGGGACCGGTCTCGGCCTGTTCATCTCGAACAAGATCGCCCAGGCCCACGGTGGTTCGATCACCCTCGACTCCGCACCGGGCAAGGGCACGAAATTCACGGTTTCGCTGCCGCGCAACCGTCCGATGCGCGATGAGGAGGAACTCGAGTTCAGCGATCTCGGCGTGGTTTGATCGATGAGCGTATTCATGCACTCGTCTTAATCCGACCGGGGATGGCGGCAGCCGAACTCCCCTGCCCCGGTCCATCATGGTGGAGGCAACCGATGAGCGAGACAACGAAGACGGTTCTGATCGTGGATGACGAACCCGACACCTGTACGTATTTCTCCACCGTGCTGGAGGACCGGGGGTTCGAAACGGTTACCGCCGGCAACGGTGCGGAGGGGATGGCCTGCCTGGAAGCGTCGATGCCCGACCTGATCACCCTCGACGTCACCATGCCCGAAAAGTCGGGCGTGCGGCTCTACCGCGAGATCAAGGCCCACGAACGGTGGAAGTCGATACCGGTGATCATCATCACCGGCGTGGCCGACGACTTCGAGAAGTTCATCTCCAGCCGCAAGAGCGTGCAGCCCCCCGAGGGCTACCTGGCCAAACCCATCGACGTGGAGAAGTTCCTCGGCCTGGTGGATGAGCTGACCGGCTGATCCGCTCCGCCACCGACCGGCATCCGGCCTGCCCCGCGGCGGGCCTTCTCGTGTACAATGTGGCCTCATCGAACAACCGTGGAGACGACCATGCCCAGACTGATCGAAGCACCGGCGGTGATCGAGGCCGCCGGCACGAAGCCGAAGCGGATCGAGGAGTACGCCGGCCGGGTCAACTCAGGCCACCAGACGGTGAGCGTGGCGAAGATGACATCACCCGAGGGCTGGGTCGAACCCGGCCAGACGCCTGAATTCGAGGAGATCACCCTCGTTCTTGCCGGAATGCTGCGGGTCGAGCACGCCGGCGGCGCTCTCGAGGTGCATGCGGGCCAGGCGGTGATCGCCACCCCCGGGGAATGGGTCCGCTACA
>Ga0180436_10004758_pt1 | contig 12128 bp, 7 predicted proteins | sample SS_ome_2_FD_132434 | JGI IMG/M metagenome (GOLD analysis project Ga0180436, IMG submission 132434) | Hypersaline lake sediment archaeal communities from the Salton Sea, California, USA - SS_3_S_2 metaG | ecosystem: Environmental > Aquatic > Non-marine Saline and Alkaline > Hypersaline > Sediment...
CGAGCGCTATGCACGCGCCCACGGCCTGGCTCGCGGGCGCCTCGAGTTCCATCCCTTTCATACGACGCTTGCCGGCTACGACTTCGAGATCCGAGATGATGGGTACATCTTCGCGGGCGGCAATGGGGCGCGCGACTACGCAACATTGATCAGCGCCCTGGCGCCGCTGGGTTACCCGGTCTTCATCGCCACGACCCTGCCGGGGGTGGCGGACTTGGCTCGCCAGCATCCCCAGATCACGGTCGCCGGCATCTCCCCGGCGGAGTTCCGGCGCAAGATGGCGGCCTCGACCCTCGTCGTCGAGTGTCATGACGCCGGCTTCTTCCGCACCGGCGGGCATCAAACCTTTCTCAACGCCTTCTACATGGGCAAGCCCTTCGTCATGGCCGACCGCGAGAGCGCGCGCGGGTACTTCGAGGACGGCGAGTTGGGCTATGTGCTCGATCATGGCGATGCCGCCGGCGTGCGCCGTCGCGTAGCCGAACTGCTCGCCGATGAGGAACTGCGAGCACAGATGGGGGAGCGGGCGCGGCGCTACGCCCGCCAGCCGCACCTGCAGACGATTCAGGCGATGCAGTCGATCTACAACCGCGCCATCACCCTTGATGCCGAACGCCGCGGCTACGACTCGGCCGAACGGGAGATCCGACCATACGCGTAAGGGGGCGGCGCTTCGGGCGCGGCCAAGACGTGCGCGTAGTAGTTTTCGTACTGGGCGAGGATTGCGCGGCGATTGTAGCGGGAGAGCGCATCGCGGCGGGCCTGCGCCCCAAGCGCGGCTGCCCCCGGCCGGTCGGTCAGGCAGCGCTCGAGCATTGCCTCCAGGTCATCGGCCCGCGCGACGTCGAAGAGGAGGCCATTGCGCCCGTGCTCGATCGCCTCCGCATTGCCCCCAACGCGCGAGGCGACAATCGGTTTCCCCGCGGCCATGTACTCGATCAGCGCGTTGGAGAAAGACTCGTGCGTCGAAGGCAGTACGGCGAGATCGAAGGCCGCCAGCGCCGGCCGCACGTCATCCAGCCGGCCGGGCAGATGGAGGCGTTCTGCCAAGCCCGCGTGCGTGGCCCGGGCGCGTAAGCGTTCCCGCTCCGGTCCCTCGCCGACGAGCACACAGGCGACCGGATGGCGCTGAGCGAGGCGCGCGGTCGCATCGACGAGCGCGGCGAGGTTCTTGACCGGACGCAGGTTGGCTACGGCGCCGATCAGGATCGTTTCGTCCCGGATCCCCCAGGCCTGACGTTGGCGCGTGCGCAGGGCGTCGAGGGGGGCATTGAAGGGCTCGAGATCAAGCGCGTTGTAGATCACCGACACGCGGGTTGGATCGAGCCCCTCGGTCGCGATGGCCTGGCGGGCGGCGGCGCGCGAGTTGGCGAGGTAGTGCGTCGTCCAGCGGCGCACGAGGCGCAGCGCCCAGCGGTCTCGGGCCCGTTGCCAGTGCCCGATGTTGCGCCGCGTCGCGATCAGCGGCAGGCGGCCGAGGCGGCGGGCGGCCAGGGCGCCCAGGATGCTGGCATCCGGGAAGAACGTCTGGATCGCCGCGAAGCGCTCGCGGGCGTGCGCCCGCGCGAGGCGCTCGATCCCGCGTGGCAGCTCAGGACCGAGCAGCCGGCGGACGTCGAGTACTTCCGCTTCGAGATCGACCTTGCGCGTCCAGTCCGAGCGGCGCAGCAGAAAGAGTCGGATGCGGACCCGACCGCCGTCGAGGCCGGCGATGAGGTCGAGCAGCTGACGTTCGGTGCCCGCCGCAGGGGTCTCGATCGTGTCGATCAGATAGGCGATCTTCTGCACGCATCTTTCTCCCGCAGAAGCAGACGGCAGCGAGTCGTCGCGACGCTACGGGATGATTTGCCGCCGCGCAAGAACGGGGGTAGGATCCCGCCATGGCGCCGAGGCAGGGATTGCGTGGCTGGCTCAGCCGCCGGACATTCGATTGGATCGCGCAGCGGGAAGGCCTGCCCGGCCTGCGCGCGCGCATGGCCGTGCTGGAGTGCTTCCAGCGCGCGCCGCGCGAGCGAATCGAAGCCCATCAGCGACAGCAGTTGGCCCGCCTGCTGCGACACGCGGCCGGGACGGTGCCGTACTACCGTGAGCTGTTCGCCGAGCGGGGTCTGGACCCGGAACGGTTGGCGGGCGCTGACGAGCTGAAGCGGCTTCCGCGGCTGGCGAAGGAAGCGATCCGCGACGACTTCCAGCCCTATGTATCCACCGCGTTCGCCGCGGGGGACCTGCACACATCGACCACCGGCGGCACGACCGGGGCGCGCATGCGCTTCGCGCGCGACCATGCGAGCCGACTGCCGAAGGAGGCGGCGCTGCTCATGTTCGAGTCCTGGGCCGGCTGGTCGATCGGGGAGGCGCTCGGGATCGTTTGGCCGGCGCGCATCGACTACCTCGTTGATCCGAGCTGGCGGGCGCAACTGAAGAACCGGCTCTACCGCCGCGAACTGATGCTCGCCGCGCACGAACTCGATGACGAGATCCTGGCGGGGCTGGTCGGCCAGATCGAGCGCGAACGCCCGGTCGCCCTGCGCGGATTCGCGAGCCCGCTGTATGACCTGGCCGACTACCTGCGGCGGCAGGCGCGGCAGTTGCCGCCATTGCGCGGCGTTGTTTCGACCGGTGAGCCGCTCTACCCGCAGCAGCGGGAGCGGATGGAAGCCGCCTTCGGCTGCCCGGTCTACGATGCGTACCGTTCCCGCGAGCTCGGGCCGGTGGCGCAGGAGTGCGATTGCAAGGAAGGCCTGCACATCAACGAGCATGGTCTGATCGTCGAAAGCATTCCGGCTGATGACGGCAGTGGAGAAGCAGAGCTCGTCTGCACCGACCTCTACAACTACGGCATGCCGCTCATCCGCTACCGGACCGGCGACTACGGGACGGTGCGACGTGAGCCCTGCGCTTGTGGCCGGACAACCGCGCGGATCGTGAACCTGGGCGGCCGGCTCGCCGATGTCTTTGTTCGCCGCGACGGGCGGACGATCGGTCCGGGTTCAATCGTGCTCTATTTGTCAGTCAGCGTGCCGGGTCCGCTGGGACAAATCCAGCTCGTGCAGGAGGACTATGCGCGCTTCACGCTGCGGGTGACGGCTGATCCAGAGCCGTCGACCGAGGTGCGCGCTTATCAGCTCGCCCGGCTGCGCGAGCTCTTTGGCGATGACATCACCGTCGACTACCGCGTGGTGGCGTCGATCCCGCGCGAGGCGAGCGGCAAGGTGATCTTCGCCAAGAGCCTCGTGGGTCGCCGGATCGCCTCGGATGCGGCGATCGGCCAGGGTGCGGCGGATCGGAGTGGCAGGGTCAGGCCCGCTGGCTCGGGGCCGCCCGCCGATCCTTGCGGCGGAGAAGGCAGCGGATGAGCATGACACCAGTGCCGCCGAGTCCGAGCGAGCGTCTGCTACGCAACATCGCCTCCAGCTGGGGGCAGATGGTCTTGGCGGCGGTGATCGCCTTCTTTCTGAGCCCCTTCCTCGTGCACACGCTTGGCACCGAACGCTACGGCGTCTGGGCCCTGATCTTCTCGATTATCGGCTACATGACGCTGCTCGACGCCGGCATGAAGCAGAGCCTGGCGCGCTTCCTTTCCAAGCACTATGCCACGCGCGATTGGCAGGGGCTCAACGAAACGGTCAATACGAGCACGGCAATCTACGGCGTCACCGGCACGCTCGTCATTCTGGTCACGGTGGTCGTCGCGCAGTTCTTCGTCGGTGCGTTCAATGTCCCGCCCGATCTGATCCCGACGATGCGGATCGCATTGGTCGTCGTCGGCCTCAATCAGGCGGTCACCTTCTTCTTCATGACCGGCACGGCCATCGGGCCGTTTCACCGCTACGATATCTCCAACGCGATCGAGATGGCGTTTGCCCTGCTGAGCGCGGCGGCGACGGTGGCGGTGCTCAAGTTTGGGCATGGGCTCGTGACGCTGGCCTGGACCGTGCTCGCGGTCAATACGTTGCGCTATCTCGTCCGGCGCTACGTCCAGCAGCGCCTCGTGCCCGATCTGCGCTTCGCACCGCGCTTCATCAAGCGTGAGCGCATGCGCGAGCTGCTGCACTACGGCTGGATCTCATTCCTGATCGTCGTTTCTTGGCTGGTCGTCTTTCACGTGCAGAACATCATCGTCGGGCTCTTCGTCAGCGCATCCGCGGTTGCCTACTACAATATCGCCGGCCAGGTGCTCAACTACTTGCGCACGACGGTCAACGCGATCGGCATCCCGCTCGTTCCCGCGGTGAGCCACTTCGATGCCGTCGCGGAGCGTGAGCGCATCGCCGGGCTGCACCTGCGCATCAGCGGGTACCTTTACTATCTCACGACCACGATCGGCATCGGGGTTCTCTTCTTCGGGCGCCAGTTCATCGTCCTCTGGATGGGGCCGGAGTTCGGGGCGACGGTGACGATCCTGATGATCCTGATCGTGCCGGCCTGCCTGAGCTTGCCTCAGGCGGCGGCGAACTCGGTGCTGCTCGGGATGAGCCGGCACAAGGCGTTGCTCTACGTGCTCCTGGCGGAGGCGGGCGCCAACCTCACGCTGAGTATCATCCTGGTCCGCTCGATCGGGCTCGTCGGCGTCGCGTGGGGGACGGCGATTCCCCAGCTCGTGATCTACACGCTCGTCTACCCGCGCGTCTTTCAGCGCATCATCGGCGATGACCTCGGCCGCTTCTACGCGCAGGCTGCGCGCCACATCGGTCTGGCGGCGCTCTGCGCGCTGCCGGCGGCCGGTGCGCTGCACGGCTGGAACCCGATCGCCGGATGGCCCGGTTTCTTTCTGAATGCCGGTGGCGTCGGGCTGGTGGCGGCGGCCGGTTTCTTCTTCCTGGCCCTCGGTGGAGCGGAGCGCGCCAAGCTCGCCGCTGCCTTGCGCCGGCGGCTGCCGGGCGCTAGTTGAGCCCGTCGAGCGGATCGAGCTTCGAAATGCTGAAGCGGTATTTGCCGGAAGGCTCGGGAGGAATCTCCGCGACCGGTTCGATTGAGAAGTGCATCTTGGGCCCGAAGAAGCGCGCGACCGCCTCGGTCAGCTGCCGTCGGGAGTCGGCGTCGAAAGCGGCATCGGTGGCGAGACGCAGGCGGAGGTGGTCGCGCGCCTCTTGCACGACCTGGGCCTGGCGCACGCCGGGCACGCGGGCGATGAAGTAGATCGTCATCGCCGCGCCGGAGACGATCTCTCCGTCGGGGCGGACAAGGAAATCGGTCACGCGTCCCCCGGCGATCTCCATCCGCGGCAGGGTTCGCCCGCAGGAGCAGGGCCCGTCGATCAGCCGCCCCATGTCGCCAATCCGGTAGCGGATGAAGGGCTGTGCGAAGTTCGTAAGATCGGTGATCACGACTTCGCCCGTCTCTCCCGCACGGCACGGCTCGCCGTCGCGCAGGACCTCGACCAGCAGTGTATCGGCGGCGATATGCAACCCCGCGTGGGCTTCGCACTCCGAGGCGATCAGACTGAACTCGCGACTGCCGTAGCGGTCGAAGACGGGGCAAGCGAAGACCTCTTCGATCAGAGCCCGCTGATCCGCGGTGAGCAATTCGGCGGACGTAATGATGCTGCGCGGACGATGGTGGTCGCGGATGCCGCGGTCGCGCAGATAGCGCGCGAGCAAGAAGACCGCGCCGGCGTAGGCGACATAGGTAGTCGGGCGGGTCGCGCGCAGCCGCTCGACGAAGGCTGCCAGCGAAGCCTCTGAGATGCGACTCGTGTCGAGCACGACCCGGCGCTGGTAGAGGGCGTCCCGCACCCGGTCGACGCGCGTGCGCGCCGGGTTGAGATCGCGCTGATGGCCCCAGAGCAAGGCGGCGCGATCATAGGGCTGCAGCCCGGCCCAGCGGTCGTGGCGGATCGTCTTGGCGATGCGCCAGTAGAGGCTGTCGCGGTTGAGATGGAAGTGCAACGGCGCGCCGGTTGAGCCGCCGGTATGGTTGGCAATCCGATCTGCGGGGGCGACGTCTTGGGCCAGGAGCTTTGCGCCATGGGTCTGGATGTCGGCCTTGGTCAGCAGCGGCAGGCCGTGAAGATCGGCCGGTGAGCGCAGAGCGGTCGGGTCGAACCCGGCCGTGGCAAAGCGCTCGGCGTAGAAGGGGCACGCTTGGGCGGCGTGAGTCAGGAGGCGCTGGAGCTGCCCCGTTTGGCGCGCGGCGAGCTCGGCGGCCGGCATCGTTTGCAGCCGCTCCGCTTCGGAGAGGTACTTCAGGTCCCGCCGGCGGTTGCGCCAACGCAGCAGCGGGAAGGCGAGGTAGCGAGCGATTGGCAGCAGCCAGTCCATGGGCGGCGATGATGGGGTGTGCTCGCCAGCGGCGCAAGCACGCTCAGCGCGGTCCCAAACGCACCCGATCGAAGTAGATCGTCGTCGTATCGCTGGGGTGGTCGAGAAAGAGCGCCAGGCTGCGGACGCGGCCGAGTTCGAGGCCGGGGGCTTCGTCGCCCGGGGCGGCAAGTTCGGCCAGCGGAATCGCGAGCTGATGCGCGCCCGGGCGGATCCAGATCGGGCGTGTAGACTGGGCCGTTCCCTCAATGCCCGCTGGCTTCGTATCCACGCGTAGCCAGAGCCGGAAGCTGTCGGGCGGCGGCGCATATACATCGAACCGAAGCTGCGCATAGCCACGCCAATCGGGCGCCGGAGCGTTGAGCAGCAGCGCCGGGTAGGGGCCCGGGGCGTAGACGACGCGGGCCACGCGACCGCGCCGCGTGCCGCGCCAATCATCCGGCGCCGGGCACCGATCGAGTCGAGCATCGCGTGTCGCCAGAAAGGTCCCTTCCCAGCGCTGCTCGAAGTCGTAGAGCAGCGGGAAGGCCGCATCGCGTGCCCGATAGGCGAGCGCGACATGCGCCACCGGGAGGGCGGCCACGGCGAACAGCGTGACGCCCGGCAGCAATCCCGGCAGCATTCTGAGAAGAGCCCGCCCGCCTCGCGGTACGGCCGGAGTCGCCAGATGCGCTGTCGCCCGGCGCGGCGCGCGACGTTCCCAGCCGGCCGCGACGAGCAGCACGCCGGCGATGCCGAGTGCGTTGCGGCCCAGGTCGGCGAAGTCGGCGTTGCGCGGCCCGAAGTACTGAACAAGTTCGACGCCGCCGCCGAGGCAGAGGGCAAGCGCCCCGGCACCGACGTAGTCGCGGCCCCGGGGCGAGCGTGCGATCGCAGGACGCCCAGAGACAAGGCGCAGCGCGGCGAGTGCCACCAGTCCGTAGAGCGGCGCGTGGCCGGCATCGAAGACGGCGGAGAGCAAGGGCCGGCCGGCCGGCGCGCCAACGAAGAGCTGCAGGGCGAGCGCGAGCAGGGCCGCCAGGGCCCAGAGCGCGATCTCGAGCGACCGATGCACGGCGCGCGTACCGCCGCCGCCTACCGCACGAGCACGAAGCGTTCGGTGCCGACGAGCTGGCCGGCGCGGCGCAGACAAGCGATGTAGGCCCCTGCGGGGAGGTCGGCGACGCGACAGCGATACTCCCCGCGGTAAAGAGCAGCGCTCGGGATCGGGCCGCGCACCACGACCCTGCCCGTCGGATCGACCAACTGGAAGCTCAGTTCCGGTTCGTCCGGCAGGCGCAAGCGTACGCTCGGCGTCCCGGCGATCAAACGCGCGGCGCGGGAGCCCTCCGTTTCGAATCTGAGCTCGGTCGCGACATTGGCGCTCGCCGTCAGGTCGAGCTCAACACGAACCGGCAAATGATCACTGGTATGGAAGAGCGCCTCGGCGACTTCGTAAGGCACAGCCGAGTTGCCGCCCTCGATGATCGATTGGTTGAAGTGCTCGCCATCGTTGCCGTAGGCCGTGTAGGTGTCGGTCCTGATCTCGATCCCGGTGCCGTCGAGCCACTCGTCGGTCACGAGAACCTGGTCGAAGCGATCGTCCATGCCGCCGGTCGCCCCGCCGCCGTACCCGGTCGACGTACGCGTGCTTTGCGTATGGATCGGGGCGTAACCGAGGTTGTTGTGCCATTCCCCGACTTGGTCGATCGGATCGTGGAGCTGTCCGCAGCCGGCTGAGAGCAGCAACTGGTAGGCCGGCTCGCTGGCGCGGTAGATGTTGAAGTCTCCCGCCACGATGACCGGCGTCGTCTCCGGAAGGCCGTCGAGGTAATCGCGCAGCACCGTCGCCTCCTCGAGGCGGCGCTGTTCGTTGTCACTGCCCTGACTGGCCTTCAGATGCAACGTGAAGAGGACGAACTCCTCGCCGCTGAGCGTATGCCGCAGCCGCCACCATTCGATGTTGCGCAGATCCGTGTCGAGCCAACCGGAGGCGGGGATCGTCACGAGACCGGTGCGGTAGAAGATCGCGCGATCGGTGTCGTAGCTCTCCTGGAACGGCCCCGCGACCCACTCGCCGGGCGCGACGACCTCGAGCACCTCGGTCAGGAACTCGTTGACGCCGGCCTGGCTGTGCACCTCCTGGACGACGATCAGGTCCGGATCGGTGGCGCCAATCACGGTGCGGAAGTAGGGATTGCGGATCGTCCCGCTCGTTCCCGGATAGTTGAGGATGTTCCAGTTGAGCAGGGTGACGTCTTCGGCCCCCGCCGTGCTCGCCAAGAGCAGGGCGGCCAAGATCCAAGCGGCGCGAGGCATAGGGTGGCTCCTTTGAGCAAAGGGAATCGGCACGAACCAAACTATACCACATTGCTTGTGGAACAGAGGCATCCGATTCGCGGGGCTAACCCACTTCGCGGGAGTGCGATAAGAGGGACTTGGTTGGGTCGCAGAGCGAGTCGCGGGGCGATATCGGCGGCCTGAGCGAGCCTGCTCGGCAACCGCCAGCGGCAGTACGGTTTCCTCCTCCGGAACCGCATGGCGCGATAGGGCTTGGGCGGGAAGAGCGGATCCTTCCGTTCCACAACCTGGCGCATAGCCGCCAGCGGTCAACTAAGCCTCGGCGTCACACTTGCCGATGACACAAAGCGGCGCCTGTAGCACGACATCTTCGTTCATTCGCACCGTGGGCGTGTCTGACATTCGCACCGTGACCTGTGACTCCTACAGGAGGATGGCCCATGCTCGCACTCGACCGCCCGCTCGCGGGTCTGCATCGCATTGCTCGTTCGCCCTTCGCACGCACGGGATGGATTGCCGTCGTCGCAATCGGATGCCTATTGATGGGGACTGGCGTCGGGGCCGACGTCCCAGAGACGATGACCTTTCAGGGGCTCCTGCGCGACGGGGACACGCCCCTGACCGGGACAGCGCACCTGACGTTCGCGCTCTACCCGGATTCCACGGGTGGCAGTCCGCTCTGGACCCACGATGCCGGGTCGATCGAGGTTGACCAGGGGCTCTACTCCGTCACGCTCGGCCCCTTGACGGGCCTCGCCTTCGACCAGGCCTATTGGTTGCAGGTCACTGTGGACGGCACAGTGTTAACCCCGCGCTATCCACTCCACAGCGTTCCCTACGCCCTGCGCGCTTCCGCCGCGGCGACGGCGGACCGGGCGACAACGGCGGACGTCGCCAGCGCGGTGGCGGACGATGCGATCGACGGGGCGGCCGTTGCGGACGGGAGCTTGACGGCCGACGACCTGGCGGTCGACGTGCTAAGCGGCCTGGCTGGCGTGACCCACGACGGCGGCGAGATCGCGCTCGTTGCCGGCGAGAACGTGACGATCACGGCCGACGATCTTAACAACCGGATCACAATCTCCGCCACCGGGTCAGCGGGAGACGTGAGCGATGTCTTTGGCGGTGACGGCCTTCTCGTCTCCAACTCGGGCGGACCGGAAGTCACGCTCGCGGTCGGGACCGGCACCGGGCTCGAAACGACCGAGGATCTTGTACAGCTGACCGCCCCCTACGTTTCGGGCACCGCCTATGACGATCGCTTCGTCAACGAGAGCCAGCCCGACGCGATCAGTGCGGCGATGATCGCCCCCAGCATCATTTCCAGCCTGTCGGGGGTTTCCAACGACGGCGGCAATATCAGCCTCTTGGCCGGCGAGAACGTCGCGATCGAGGCGGATGACACCGCCAACACGATCACGATCTCCGCTTCCGGCGGCGAGGGCGCCGTCACGACGGTCTATGGTGGCTCAGGGCTGAAGGCCATCAATCCCGGCGGTCCCGTCACCACACTCGGCGTGGGAGCGGGAGACGGCATCGCTGTGGACGCCGACGCCGTATCGGTCGCCGCCGGCGACGGGCTCACGTTTGACGATGGGGCGCTGACGCTGACGAGCGCCTACCTGCTCGGCAGTGCCTATGATGAACGCTTCGTGCTGGCTGGGGATACGGATGCGATCTCACTCGACATGCTGGCGCCCGACGTGATCGGCAGCGTCGACGGCGTCAGCAACGACGGCGGGGACGTCGACTTCGTCGGCGGCACGAACATGAGCATCACCGCCAGTGACGAGACGAACTCGGTCACCTTCAACGTGGTCGATGTCGTTACCGACGTTCTCGCCGGAGACGGGATCGCGGTCAGCGATCCGAGTGGACCTCAGGCGACGGTCAGCGTCGTCGTCGGCGATGGGCTTCAGATCTTGGAAGATGGAATCATCGTCGACCCGGCGGCGATCGCCGGACCCGGCTTGCGGCGCGATGGGAACAACGACCTCATGGCCGACCTGGGCGACGGGCTCGATATCTATGACGATGAGATCGCAGTCGACGCCGAGGCGATCGCGGGCGAGGGATTGCGCAAGGACTCGGATCACATCGTCGGCGTGCGACCGGGTTCCGGGATCATGATCACGGCCGACAGCGTCGTCGTCGACGCCGCGGCCATTTCGGGGGCTGGCCTTCAGCCGGAAACGGACAACATTGTCGGCATTGCAACCGGCAAGGGCACGGCCATCGCGCACGATCAGATTGTCGTCGACGCGGCGGAGATCGCCGGCAAGGGACTCTATGCCGAGGACGACAATGTGGTCGGGATCGACCCCGGCACCGGGCTCCAGATCGACGGCGACGAGGTGGAGCTGACCGACGCCTACAGCTCGGGCAGCGCCTACGATTCCCGCTTCGTCAACGAGGGCGGCCCGGGCACGATCCCGATCGGGGGGATCATCGCCTGGTACGGCTCGATCGGGAGCATCCCGAGCGGGTGGGCGTTGTGCGACGACTCATCGGTCGGAGGCCACACGACTCCCGACCTGCGCGGACGCTTCATTCTCGCCGCCGGAAGCGGCGGCGGACTGACGCCGCGCACGCCTGGGCAATGGGGCGGCGAAGAGCGGCACCAGCTCTCGGTCTCCGAGTTGCCCTCACATAGTCATGGGGTGAGTGATCCGGGCCACAGCCACAGCTACACAGATCCCCTGATCGGCCAGTACACGGGGCTGGAACATGACGAGAATGGAACGGCCGTCGAGTACCCCTATGGGAATTGGGGGACGACGACGGAGTCGACCACCGGCATCTCGATCAACTCCACCGGCAGCAACAGCCCGCACAACAACATGCCGCCATTCTACGTCCTGGCTTACATCATGCGCGTGCAGTAGCGGGGTCACTGCGGCGCGTGCCGGCCGTGCCCGCGGGTGCATGGATCACATGTGCACAACCGGTACGCGCTGGCGCCGCAGCCGATGGACGGGGACGCGACGATTGAGACCGGACGAGGAGACGAGACCGCGAATCGAAAGGTGGAGCAACGATGAACGCGCGTGACGATAGAGGCAGTACCGACTCGAGTCCCCGGCCGGGGCGCAGATGGGGGCTCGGCCTCGGGATTGTGGCTCTGATCCTGCTCGCCACCCCAGCCCAGGCCGACGATCTCACGCTGGGATTCGGGTCCTGGTCGAGCGCCGGGGGCATGGCGACGACGGGAACGCACACGCTTGCGGCCGCGGTTGGGCAGCCCGTCGTGGGGCCCGCGACCGCGGAGCCGACCCGCTTCTCGGCGGGCATCCTGACCGGGATGATCGAGCGGGTGGCGATCCGCCAGCGACCGACCGCGCCGCGCGTGCCGGCGGGCGAAGAGCTCGGCGTCCTGGCCGAGATCGTCTCCGACGATCCGGCCGATTCGGTCTCGCTCTGCTACCGCCTGGCCGGCCAACGCGAGTTCGAGACGGTGGCGATGGTCGCGGCCGAGGACGGCGCCTATACTGCCGCGATTCCGGCGGCCGACGTCGGGCTGCGCGGGATCGAGTACTACTTGGCGGCGGGGCAGGGGGATCAAACGGTTCACTACCCGCCCTGGCGCTA
>Ga0180436_10004759_pt1 | contig 12127 bp, 12 predicted proteins | sample SS_ome_2_FD_132434 | JGI IMG/M metagenome (GOLD analysis project Ga0180436, IMG submission 132434) | Hypersaline lake sediment archaeal communities from the Salton Sea, California, USA - SS_3_S_2 metaG | ecosystem: Environmental > Aquatic > Non-marine Saline and Alkaline > Hypersaline >...
CATCTATGCCGCGCTGGCCGACATGACGCCCGCCGCGGTGGTGGAACAGTTCGCCGGCCAGGGCTTCGGCGCGTTCAAGCCCGCGCTGGCCGACCTGGCCGTCGCGCGCCTCGGCCCGATCACCGCCGAGATGACACGGCTGATGGCCGACCCGGCCGAGATCGACCGCATTCTGGGCGACGGTGCGGATCGGGCCGATGCCATTGCCCGGCCGATCCTCGACCGGACGCTGGAGATCATGGGGATGATCCGCTCACGCGGCGGCTGAAAACCGGCGAAAACCGGCCGAATCGCATCCCCGTCATGAAACGGTCTTATCGTCGTTTCATTCGCCGCCTATGGTTTCGGTATTGCGGCTTCCCCGGCCGCATGTCCCGGGTCGGCGGCGACCGCCCTTCCCCAAGACCGCGCATCCTTCCCCGGATGCCGTCCGCCCCCCGGCTTCGGGCGGGGCCCGGCCACCCCGACCGGCCCCGCCCGCCCTTCTCTCCCAAAGATATGCGCACAGTCGCGGTGCGGTGGCGGCGCTTCCCCGCGCCGCGCCGCGCTGTAGGCTGCGCGCGGCAATCAGGGGGGCAATCATGGGCCATACCGCGCCGGCCGGAACCGTTATCGGCCATATCCATCTCAAGGTCGCCGATCTCGACCGGGCGCTTTCGTTCTGGCGCGACCTCCTGGGGCTCGAGGTCATGCAGCGCCACGGATCGGAGGCGGTGTTCCTGTCGGCCGGCGGCTATCACCATCACGTCGCGCTGAACACCTGGCAAAGCCGCGGCGGCCCGCCGCCGGCGCCGGGCAGCACCGGGCTTTTCCACGTCGCGTTGCTCTACCCGTCGCGTGCCGATCTCGCGCGCGTTGCCGCGCGGCTGGTCGCGGCGGGCTGGCCGCTGGACGGCGCGTCGGACCATGGCGTGTCGGAGGCGATCTATCTGCGCGACCCGGACGGCAACGGCGTGGAACTCTACCGCGACCGGCCGCGGGCGGACTGGCCGCGGACCGAGGGCGGCGGGCTGGCGATGACGACCGCGCGGCTCGACCTCGACGCGCTGATCGCCGAGGCGGCGGGCTGAGCCGGCGCCGCCCCGGACGGCGCCGCCCGGCCCCCCTTTCGCGACGCGGCGCTATCGGCTAAGGGTCCGCGTCGCCAACCGATGGAGGGTTCGATGGGCTACAGGGTCGCCGTCGCCGGCGCCACGGGCAACGTGGGCCGCGAAATGCTGAACATCCTCGCCGAGCGGGAGTTTCCCGTCGACGAGATCGCCGCGCTCGCCTCGCGCAAGTCGCTGGGCACCGAGGTCAGCTTTGGCGACACCACCCTCAAGACCCGGGATCTGGACACGTTCGACTTCGCCGGCTGGGACATCGCGCTCTTCGCCATCGGGTCCGAGGCGACGAAGACCTACGCGCCGAGGGCCGCGAAGGCCGGTTGCGTGGTGATCGACAATTCCTCGCTCTACCGCTACGACCCCGACGTGCCGCTGGTGGTGCCCGAGGTGAATGCCGGGGCGGTCGACGGTTACGCGAAGAAGATGATCATCGCCAACCCCAACTGTTCTACCGCGCAGATGGTCGTGGCGCTCAAGCCCCTGCACGATCGCGCCCGGATCAGGCGCGTGGTGGTGTCGACCTACCAGTCGGTCTCCGGCGCCGGCAAGGACGGGATGGACGAGCTTTGGGACCAGACCAAGGCGATCTACAATCCCACCGCCGAGGTCGAGCCGAAGACCTTCCAGAAGCAGATCGCCTTCAACGTCATTCCCCATATCGACGTCTTCATGGAAGACGGATCGACCAAGGAGGAATGGAAGATGGTGGCCGAGACCAAGAAGATCCTCGACCCGGCGATCCGGATCACGGCGACCTGCGTGCGGGTGCCGGTTTTCGTGGGCCATTCCGAGGCGATCAACATCGAGTTCGAGGATTTCCTCGACGAGGACGAGGCGCGTGACATCCTGCGCGAGGCGCCGGGGATCATGGTCGTCGACAAGCGCGAGGCGGGCGGCTACGTCACGCCGGTGGAATGCGTGGGCGATTACGCCACCTTCATCAGCCGGATCCGGCAGGACGGCACCATCGAGAACGGCCTGAACCTGTGGTGCGTGTCCGACAACCTGCGCAAGGGCGCGGCGCTGAACGCCGTGCAGATCGCCGAGGTTCTCGGCAACCGCTGTTTGAAGAAGGGGTGAGCCCCGGTCGCGGCCGCAAGGCCGCGACGCAAGGCTCCAGTGGAGCGTTGCGAGGGGCGAACGCCCGAAGCGCAAGCGCAGGGCCGGGTTTCCGGTCGCGGCCGCAAGGCCGCGACGCAAGGCTCCGGTGGAGCGTTGCGAGGGGCGAACGCCCGAAGCGCAGGCGCAGGGCCGGGAGCGTGGGCAGGCCCCGCGAACCGGCCCGGCGTTTCCCCGACAGACCGGACCCATCGACGCCTCCGCATCCCTGCGGGGGCGTTCTTGCCTGTCGCCTCTCCTGCGGTGCGGCGGGCCGCGCGGCGCCTGTCCCGCGGCCCGCCGCGTCCTTAACCAAGTGTTAACTTGCCGCTCGACTTGGCGGCGCAGGCGAACCTACGCTCGATTTTACAGGCATTTGTTTCAACCGGCGCCGGGCCCAGCCGCGCGACGCCGGGTCAACGGAGAAGAGCGTTTCATGACCCGTCTTCAGGCCGCCTTCGATATCCTCGGCATTTCCCCCGACAGCGACGCCGCGACCGTGAAGACCGCCTGGCGCGCGCTGGTGCGCAGCTATCATCCCGACATGGCGCGGTCCGACCCCGAGGGCGCCACCCGGCGCCTGGCCGAGATCAACGCGGCCTTCGACGCCATCGGCGCCAGCACCGAGGCCGACCGGCGCGGGCTGGCCGAGGCGGTTGCGCGGCGCAGGCGGGCGGAGGCAGAGGCGGCGGCCCGGCGCGCCCGCGCCCGGGCGGAGGCGATGCGGCGCGCAGGCGGCGGCGCCCGGCGTCCCGACAGGGGCGATCACGGCGGCGCGCAGGCGACGGCCCGTCCCCGCGCGGGGTCTGCCGAGCCTCGGGACGCCGCGGGCGCGGCCCGGCGGCCGGGCCCCGGAACGGCGCTCACGGGCCCCGACGGCCGCGCCGGAACGGACGACGAACGGGCGATGTGGGATCTCGCCCGCAAGGCCGCCATCGCCTTCCGGACGGCCCGGGAAGTCTGCTCGCGCGAGGTGCGTCCCGAACCGCGCTCCGTCTGCTTCTGACGCCCGGCAACGCGCCGCCGCCGCGCCGCAGGCGCGGCCGGGCCCAACGGGCTGCGGCGGCGCCAGCCGACGAAGACGGGTGGGAGCGCCCCGCGCCGGCCCGTCAGAACCGTTCGGCGCGCAGCACCATCGCCTCGGTCACGCTGACCACGCCGATGTGGCGGTCCACCACGGCGAACACCGCTTCCAGCAACCCGTCCAGCCGGTCGGGACGGATCAGGCAGACGAAGGCCACCATCCCGCCGGCCGCCGAAACCTGGCCCTCGCGCGTCCAGGCGCCGGAACGGCCCGATCCGCCCAGCACCGGAAGGACCGTGAAGCCGCGCACCCCGGCCTCGGTCAGAACCTGCGTGAGGCGCCGTTCCATCGGCGCCTCGATGATGATTTCCACGCGCTTGGCGGCATGCATCTGCATCTCAGCCTCCGATCAGGCGGCGGGCGAGATCGATGTAGAGCGCGATCCCGACCACGAGGTTGAAGGGGAATGTCACCCCCAGGGCAAGGGTGAGGTAGATCGAGGGGTTGGCCTCGGGAAGGGCCACGCGCATCGCCGCCGGCACGGCGATGTAGCTGGCCGAGGCCGACAGCGTCATCAGCAGCGCCGCGCCGCCGGGCGACAGGCCGACCAGCAGCGCCGCCGCCAGCCCCAGCGCGGCGCCGACCAGCGGCATCAAGAGGCCGAAGCCGACCACGCCGGGGCCGAGCACGCCGCGCGCCTGCCGCAGCCCGCGGCCGGCGACCAGCCCCATGTCGAGCAGGAACAGGCACAGCACGCCCTTGAACGGCGACACGATGAAACTCTCGATCTCGGCCAGCCCCTTCTCGCCCGTCGCGATCCCGATCGCGAAGGCCCCGACCAGAAGCACGATGGAGCCGTTCAGCAACACCTCGCGCCACAGCCCCGGATCGAACCGGGCGCCGCCGCCGGATGCCCCGGCCCCGCCCCCGCGTGCCGCCAGCCAGAGCGCGACGACGATCGCCGGCGCCTCCATCGCCGCGGCGACGGCGACCATGTAGCCCTCGGCGCTGATCCCGCGACCCTGAAGCACCGCGAGCGCGGTGACGAAGGTCACGATCGAGATCGAGCCGTAGTGCCCCGCCACCGCCGCCGCATCGGTGCGCGACAGCCGTGTCATCACGCTCAGCATCGCATAGGCCACCACCGGCAGCAGCGCCGAAAGCACCACGCCGGCGGCAAGCGTCGCCAGCATCGACCCGTCGACGCCGTGTTCCGCAAGGCTGGCCCCGCCCTTGAAGCCGATCGCGAACAGCAGGTAGAGCGACAGCGCCTTCGCCGCCGCCTCGGGCACGCTGAGCCCCGATCGCGCCAGCGCCGCCGCCATCCCCAGCGCGAAGCACAGGATCATCGGCGACAGCAGAACCTGCCCCGCCTCGGCCAGAATCGCTGCCATGCTGCCCATCTCCATCCGTCCCGGTCGGTTCCGGAATAGCGATCCGGGCGGGGCACGCAAGGGCCGGCGTGCCGCGGCACGGTCGAACCCCGACGCCCCGGCGCGCGCCTGGCGACGCGGCCGGCCGGTCGCCGCGGCACCGCGCGCGCGGCCGCCCGATCATGAAAGTTCGAGAGGTTTTTCAAGCCACATCAACCTTTTCTTATCGGCGCGGGGGCAGTGTCGCCGGTGGCGTGGGGGCGCTTGATGGAGGGTGAACGGGGTGGCAGCAGCATCCGATGAACGGACCGCGGCGGAGGTTTCCGGCCTGCGGCATGATGAAGGTGTGCGGCTCGATCCGGACCGGCTTGGGGCGCTTTACGCCGAACTCGGCCACGCCTCGGCGGAATCCGTGGTCTGCCGCGCGATGGAAGAACTCGCGGTGCGGATCACCGACATGCAGCGGTTTCTCGCCACGGGCGAGCATGACGCGCTGTATCGCTCGGGCCGGCTTCTGGCCAAGGTGGCCGACCAGATCGGCATGACCAGCCTCGCGCGTGTGGCGACCGATGTCTGCCTGTGCGCCGAACGCGGCGACGGCGCGGCGCTGGGCGCGACGATGGCGCGGCTGGTGCGGATCGGCGACCGGTCGCTGACCGCGGTGTGGGACTTGCAGGACCTGTCCGTCTGATCTGACCGGCGCGCCGCGGCGGCCCCGTTCCGGCGGGGCTACCGCGGCGGCCGGACGGTCGCTAGGCTGGCGGGGCCGTGCAACTGGCCCCGGAGCGACCATGAGCCTGACCTTCGCCGATCCAGCCGATCCGTCCCGCCCGATCCATCTCGTGTCCGAAACCGATGCCGCGGCCTTCGTCGCGGCCCGCCCGCCGGCCGAGGCCGCCTGGCTTGCCGCCGCCGGCTTTGCCGGGACGGCCGGCCAGCTTGTCGTCCTGCCCGGCGCCGATGGCAGCCCGGTGGCCGCCGTCTTCGGCACCGGCGGCGCGACGGCGCGCGACCGCAAGCGGTTCCGGTTCGCCGCCGCGCGCGAGGGGCTGCCCGAGGGCGCGTGGCGACTCGCCGATCCGCTCGACCCGGCCGAGGCGGCGGAGGCGGCGCTGGGCTGGCTGCTGGCCGGCTACCGCTTCGGCCGCTACAAGCCCGCCGCGCCGCCGAAGGCGCAGCTGGTCTGCCCGCCGGGGGTGGACGGCGCGCGGATCGCGGCGATGGCGGCGGCCGAGGCGCTGACCCGCGACCTGATCAACACCCCGGCCAGCGACATGGGCCCGGCCGAACTGGCCGGCGCGGCGCTGGACCTTGCCCGCCGGCACGGCATGGCCGCCGAGGTGATCGAGGGCGACGACCTGCTTGCCCGCGGCTTCCCGATGATCCATGCCGTCGGCCGTGCCAGCCCGCGCGCGCCGCGGCTGATCGACCTGCGCTGGGGCGATGCCGGGCCGCGCGTCACGCTGGTCGGCAAGGGCGTGTGTTTCGACACCGGCGGGCTCGATCTCAAGCCCGCCGCGGCGATGGGGCTGATGAAGAAGGACATGGGCGGCGCGGCCACGGTGCTGGGGCTGGCCGAACTGTTGATGGCCACCGGCGCGCGGCTGCGGCTGCGGGTGCTGATCCCGGCGGTGGAAAACGCGGTGTCCGGCGCGGCGTTCCGGCCCGGCGACGTGCTGACCAGCCGCAAGGGGCTGACCGTCGAGATCAACAACACCGATGCCGAGGGCCGGCTGGTGCTGGCCGATGCGCTCGCCCATGCCGATGAGGAGGAGACCGACGCCATCGTCTCGATGGCCACGCTGACGGGCGCGGCGCGGGTCGCGCTGGGCCCCGACCTTGCGCCGTTCTTCACCGATGACGAGGCCTTCGCGGCGGCGTTGTCGCGCGGCGGGGCGGCCTGGGCCGATCCGGTCTGGCGGATGCCGTTCCACGCGCCCTACGAGGCGATGATCGAACCCGCGATCGCCGATCTCGACAACGCGCCCTCGGGCGGGATGGCGGGCGCGATCACCGCGGCACTGTTCCTGCGCCGGTTCGTGACGGCATCGCCGCGCTACGCGCATTTCGACATCTACGGCTGGCAGCCTGCCGCGGCGCCGGCCCGGCCCAAGGGTGGCGCCGGGCAGGGGGCGCGGGCGCTGGCCGCCGCGCTGGCCGAGATGCCGGGCACATGACCGACCGGCGGCTGACCCCGGCCACCGCAAGGGTGGCGCATGTCTCGCTCCGGGGTGCGGTGCCGGCGGAACGCTTCGTCGAGGGCCGGGCGGCCACCGTGGCCGCGCCGCTGGCCGAGCTGTGCGACAGCCCCGGCGGCGCGCGCGACCGGCAGCTTCTGATGGGCGCGGCGGTTCTGGTGATCGATGCCGAGGGTGGCCATGCCTTCGTCCGAGCGGAGGCGGACGGCTATTGCGGCTGGGTCGCGGAAAGCGCGCTGGGCCCGGCGGTGGCGGCCACGCATCGCGTCGCGGCGCGGGCCAGCCACCTTTACCCCGCGCCGGACCTCAAGACGCGGGAACTCTGCGCCCTGTCGCATGGGGCGCGGCTCGGGATCGTCGCGGACCATGGCCGGTTCGCCGAGACGGCGCAGGGCGCCTTCGTGCCGGCGATGCACCTGTGCCCGGTCGATCACGTCGAACCCGATCCGGTGGCGGTGGCCGCGCTTTACCTTGGCACGCCCTATCTCTGGGGCGGCAACTCGGCCTTCGGGATCGATTGTTCCGGCCTCGTGCAGGCGGCGCTGCTGGCCTGCGGGATCGATTGCCCCGGTGACAGCGACCTGCAATTCGCCGCGCTGGGCCGGCCCGTCGACCTGCACGACCTGTCGCGCGGCGACCTGCTGTTCTGGCGCGGGCATGTCGCCGTCGCGACCGGGCCCGGGGAGATCCTGCATGCCACCGCCCATGCGATGGCGGTCACACATGAACCGCTGGTCGGGGCGCTGGCGCGAATCGCCGGCGAGCCGGACGGCGCGCTTCTGGGCGTGCGACGGCTTTAGCCGTCAGTCGACCGAGCGGATCAGCTTGCGGTCGAACACCCGCAGCACCTGCGCCAGGTCGTGGCCGCGCTTGAGCACCTGCCCGTCCATCCCGATCACCGCATACATCCCCTGCCGATGCCGCAGCCTTGGCCGCTTCTCGATCCGGTACAGGGGATATTCGGCGGTGCGCCGGAACACGCTGAACACCGCCACGTCACGCAGGAAGGACAGGCCGTAATCGCGCCATTCCCCGGCGGCGACCATCCGGCCGTAGACCGACAGGATCAGCCCCAGTTCACGGCGGTCGAACGCGGTCTTCTCGGCCACGCCCGTGGTGCCGGAAAACGGGGTCGGGGGCACGATCGTCATGTCGGAAATGTGACGCCCAAAGCCCCGCAGATCAAGCGTTGCCCTGCAATTGCCGCACAAAGACCGCGCCGAGTCCCCGATGGCTTCCTTGTTCCGCCCGGTTTCGCGGCCAGTCTGTACCCATAGCGCAAGATGCTATGCCCCGGCGCGGCGGTGAACAGCCCCCACCCGATCCGCCGCGCCGGGGCTCAATTCCCTTCCGCACCGATACCCGTGAACCGCGACGCCAGGGCCGGCGTGGCCGGCGGCATCGGCGCAAGGCCCTCCGCCTCCGAATCGAGCCAGGCCTCCGAGGCGGGCAGCAGCGCGGCATAGGCCGTGGCCACGGCGGCGCGCGGCGACGGGTCGCCCAGCCCGGCGGGCAGCAGCGCCGCGGGCCGGTCCTGACCGCGCAGCACCGCCCGCCGCCAGCGATGGATCAGCACGGTGCGCGCCGCCATCGCCTCCGCCGCGGCGAGGCCCGGCGCGGCGGCGGCCAGCGCCAGCGCCTCGGCCCGCACCGCGCCCAGTGCGGCGGCGGCCTCGGCCGGGCAGGCGCGGCCGCGCCCGGCGGCATCCAGCGCCGCGATCGTTCCGGTCACGGCAATCTGGCCGGCGGCCCGGCGGCCCGGCGCGATCCAGGCCTCGCCGCCCAGTTCCACGGCCTCCGCCGGCGCGGGGCCAAGGCCCAGGGTCCAGGCCTTCGGGTCCGGGGCCGGCGCGGCATAGATCCGCGCCGCCGCCGGCCGGGTCTCGGCGATCCCGCGCGGGCCCAGCCGGTACGCGGTGACGCGGCCGGCGCGCTCCCGGTCCAGCCAGCCGTCGGCCGCCAGCCGCGACAGCGCGGTGCGCAGCGCGCCCGGTTCCACCCCGATCCGGCCCAGCAGCGCCTGCAGCCGCGCCGTGGCGATGCGCCCGCCGCGCGGCTCCACCGCGTCGCCGAAGACGGTGACGACAAGCGACCAGACGCGCAGCCGTCCCTCGGCATGCAGCGCCGCGACGGCGGCGGTGAGGGCAGGATGGCTCATGCCCTGCGCGGCCCGGTTACGTGGCGCGGCGCCGTGCCCGCCGCGCCGGCCGACAGGCCGGTGCCGGGGTGGCGCGGGCCCGGGACGGGCGCGGCGGTGTTCCGCCGATGACAGAAGTTCCGGTCGAAACTGGGTCCGGGCATAAAGACCTGCAATACTGCTGGCCCTGCCCTACCCCGAAACCCCGACCATCGTCAAAAGCTCGTACTCCGCCACCGGCTCGTCGTGCTGGTTGCGCAGGGCGGCGTGCCACGCGACCTCGCCATAGTCGTCCGTCCGGCGGGTCTTGCGCCTGGCGGTCAGGTGCACGCGCAGGCTGTCGCCGGGGCTGACGGGCTTGAGAAACCGCAACCCGTTCAGCCCGGTATTGGCCAGCACCGGCCCGGGCGCGGGATCGACGAACAGCCCCGCGGCAAAGGACAGCAGCAGGTAGCCATGCGCCACCCGGCCGGGGAAGAACGGGTTCGCCGCCGCCGCATCCTCGTCCATATGGGCATAGAACGTGTCGCCGGTGAAATGGGCGAAATGCTCGATATCCTCCAGCGTCACCTGCCGCGCGTCGGTGACGATCGTCTCGCCGATCGCGATCTCGTCGAAGGCGCGGCGGAACGGATGCGCCGGGCCGGCGATCTCGGGCGCGCCGGGCACCCATTCGCCGCCCACCGCCGTCAGCATTCGCGGGCTGCCCTGCACCGCGACGCGGGCCATGTAGTGCAGGATGCCGCGCACCCCGCCCAGTTCCTCGCCGCCGCCGGCCCGGCCCGGCCCGCCATGGATCATGTGCGGCAGGGGCGAGCCGTGGCCGGTCGCCTCGGCGGCCGAGTCGCGGTCGGCGATGTAGACGCGGCCATGCCAGGCGCCGGCCTCCATCACGTAGGCCCGCGCGACATCGGGATCGTGGGTGAAGAGCGACGACACCAGCGATCCGCCGCCGCGATTGGCCAGTGCTGCGGCATGGGTCATGTCGCGGGCCGGCAGGATCGTGGCGACCGGGCCGAAGGCCTCGGCCTCGTGCACCACGCGCGCAGCGTCGGGATCATCGCAGAGGAAGAGCTGCGGGGGCAGGAAGGCCCCGGCCTCGGGCAGGTCCGCCGCGTCGCCGGCGAAGACCTGCCGCGCCTCGGCCCCGATCCGGGCGGCCACCGCCAGCACGTCGTCGCGCTGGCCGCGGGAAACCAGCGCGCCCATCCGTGTCGCCGTGTCGGCCGGGTCGCCGGGCCGCGCCCTGGCCAGCCGGGCCGTGAGCGCGTCGATCACCGCCTCCACCCGGCCCTCCGGCACGATCAGCCGGCGCATGGCGGTGCATTTCTGCCCGGCCTTGGTCGTCATCTCCGCCGCCGCCTCCTTCACGAACTGCGCGAATTCGGGCAAGTCAGGGTCTGAATCCGGGCCCAGAACGGCGGCGTTCAGACTGTCCTGTTCGGCGATGAAGCGGGTGCCGGCATCGAGCATGCCCTTGTGCGCGCGCAGCCGCCCGGCGGTGGCGGCCGAACCGGTGAAGCTGACCACGTCCTGCGGGCCAAGCCGGTCCAGCAGGTCGCCCACCGGGCCGACGACCAGTTGCACCGCGCCCTCGGGCAGCAGGCCCGATTGCAGGATCATCCGGAACGCGGCATGGGTCAGGTAGCTGGTCTGCGTCGCCGGCTTCACGATCGCCGGAACCCCGGCCAGAAGCGCCGGCGCCAGCTTTTCCAGCATCCCCCAGACCGGGAAGTTGAAGGCGTTGATCTGCACCGCCACGCCGCGCAGCGGCACGGCGACATGCCGGCCAAGGAAGGTACCGTCGCGCGACAGCCGTTCCACCCCGCCATCCAGATGCACCATGCCGTCGGGCATTTCGCGCCGCGCCTTCGAGGCCATCGTCGCCATCGTGACGATCCCGCCCTCGATGTCGATCCAGCCATCCTTGCGGGTGGCGCCGGTCAGCGGGTTGAGCGCGTAAAGCTCTTCCTTCCGCTCCGTCAGGTGGCCCGCCAGCGCCTTGACCATGCGCGCCCGGTCGTGAATGCCCATCGCGCGCAGCGCCGGGCCGCCCCGGTCGCGCGCCCAGGCCAGCGCCGCGCCCATGTCGGACGGGTCGGACCCGGCGCGCGCGATCGGGTCGCCCGTCACCGGGCTGTCGATCACCTGCGCCGCCGCGCCCGGCCCGATCCAGCGCCCGTGCAGAAAGCTTTCCGGTTCCAGCATCTGGTCCTCCCCTGCTGTGCCGCGCGCAGTCTGGCGCGGCTTTGCGGCCCGCGCAACACTCTTGACCGGCCGGTCGGCTTTGTGCAGCATCCGTCCAGCAGGGAGGACGGGAATGACACCCGAGGAACGGGCGCGCCGCAGCGCCGCCGCGATGCGCGCCGATGATCGCGCCGCCGACTGGTTCGGGCACGAGATCGTCGCCGTCGGGCCGGGAACCGCCACACTCCGCATGCGGGTGCGAAGCGAACATCTGAACGGCCACGGCATCTGCCACGGCGGGGTGATCTTCACGCTGGCCGATACCGCCTTCGCCTATGCCTGCAACAGCTACAACCGCCTCGTCGTCGCCCAGCACAACACGATCAGCTACCTGAGCCCCGGCAAGCCTGGCGAAATGCTGACCGCCGAGGCGGTGGAGGCCAGCCGCGCCGGGCGCTCGGGCATCTACGACGTCACCGTGACCGGCGAGGACGGGCGCAAGGTGGCGCTGTTTCGCGGCGCCTCGCGCCAGATCGACGGCCAGCATTTCGAGGAAGAGACATGAGAGAGGCGTTTCTCTGCGACGGGCTGCGCACGCCGATCGGCCGCTACGGCGGCGCGCTGGCCGCCGTGCGGCCCGACGATCTGCTGGCCCATGTCATGCGCGAGGTGATGGCGCGGGTGCCGGGCCTGCCCGGCGCGAATGTCGACGAGGTGCTGATCGGCTGCGCCAACCAGGCCGGCGAGGACAACCGCGACGTCGCGCGCATGGCGGTGCTGCTGGCCGGCCTGCCCGACAGCGTGCCCGGCGCCACGATCAACCGGCTGTGCGGATCGGGCCTTGACGCCGTGGGGCAGGCGGCGCGGGCGGTCAGGACCGGCGAATGCGACGTGGTGATCGCCGGCGGGGTGGAAAGCATGTCGCGCGCACCCTTCGTGATGCCGAAGGCCGATGCGGCGTTTTCCCGGTCTTCCGAAATATTCGACACGACCATCGGCTGGCG
>Ga0180436_10004760_pt1 | contig 12125 bp, 12 predicted proteins | sample SS_ome_2_FD_132434 | JGI IMG/M metagenome (GOLD analysis project Ga0180436, IMG submission 132434) | Hypersaline lake sediment archaeal communities from the Salton Sea, California, USA - SS_3_S_2 metaG | ecosystem: Environmental > Aquatic > Non-marine Saline and Alkaline > Hypersaline >...
AGACGTCTCACAAAAACGGGTCTCCTAACTCCCTTCCGCCACCGCCGCGAACATGGATTGGGGCAGCACAATCGTGAAGCGCGAACCCGCTTCCGGCCGGCTTTCGACTTCCATCCGGCCGCCGTGGCCGCGGACGATCTGATCGACAATCGAGAGCCCGATCCCGGCGCCGGCTTCCCCGGAGGCCTCCGCCTTGCGGGTCCGGTAGAACTTCTTGAAGATGCTGTTCAGTTCCTTCTCGTCCATCCCGATTCCCTGGTCCGCAACCGAGAGCCGCAGGTGTTCCTTGTCTCGCTTGCTGAAGACGGTGATCCCGGTCTCGGCGGGCGAGTACTTCACGGCATTGCTCAACAGATTGTAGACCGCGTACTCCATCAGTTCACGATCACCCGTAAGGAGGCTCTCCTCCACTTCCCCGAGTGTAACCGTGATGCGTTTGCGCTCCGCCAGCGGCCGGACCCTTCCCACACACGCCTCTATCATTGTACTGACCTCGAAGGGCTCCCGTTTCAGCTCCATTTCGCCTTCGGTCAGCCTCTCCACGTCCAGGAAAGTCTGGATCATCCGCGCCAGCCGCTTGGATTCGGCGTTGATCATCTGGGCAAGTTCCTTGCTCTTGACTTCGGGCAGGGCGTACCGCCCCATCAACTCGCTTGACCCCTGAATAGCCGTCAGCGGCGAACGCATCTCGTGAGTGACAAAGTGGATTGCCTGCTGGTAGCGTCCGCGCGCCGTTTCCGACCGGCTGAGCTGCCGCCGCACGACGAAGTGCTGGTAAGTGGCCGCTCCGACTACCGAGAGCCAGGCCGTGAATACCGGGGGCGTGTATGGGAAGACAACGTCAACTCGAAACAGCAGGAACGGGATGGCGTGGGCGGCCGCCAGCAAGACGCCTCCGATCACGTAAGACCACCAGCCAGACCGGTAGGCGAACGTCAAACCAGCGGCCACGGCGATAGCGAAGCAGAACAGGACCACTAAGGTATTGGAGGCCATGGTCATGTACTTGCCCCGCCGCAGCGTCTCGAACGCGGCGGCGTGAATCTCGACGCCCGGCATCGGCTGGCCCGCCGAGTACGGGGTCATGTGGCGGTCGTCCGCCGCCGACTGCGCGGTGACGCCGGCAAACACGACCTTGTCCCGGAAACGCCCGGCGAGGCCCGGGTCTCTCCGAAGCTGGGCGATTGTCACGGACGGAATCGACGACCATTCATCGGGACCCCGGCGCTGGAACCGGATCAGGAGGGACCGGGCGTCCCGGCGCGCCGCCGGTATCTCCACGCCGTCAATCTCCAGACGGTCTGGCGATTCCGTAATCTGCGCGGCGCCGCGGAATAGCCGGAAAGCCTCCAGTGAGAGCGCCCACCGCCGGTCGATCCCGGCCGCCTTCTCCAGCGGAATCCGGCGCGTCACGTTGTCGAAGCGGTCGGGGTCGGCGTGAGCGTGGCCCACAGCCTCGGCCACCCGCCGGAATCGCGGCAAGGGGTCCTCCCAACCGTCCGGGATCAGGTCGCTGGCAAGCACCAAGTTCGGCGTCTGCTCCAGCGCCTGTTCGAGGCGCCGGTCCTGCTCGCCCTCTCCCTGGTCGGCCAGGATCAGATCGACGACCACGGCCTTTGGCCCGGCCGGAGCGATCATCTCCAGGCCGTCGGCCACGATCGCCCGCAACCGCCGCATCCCACCCATCTCGATTAGCGTCGTTTCGTCGATCGCCAGGATCATCGACTCGAAATCGTCCGGTCCGGTTGGCGCAAGACGGTGAAGGAAATCGTAGGCGTCGTTGTCGATCTGGACGCCGAAGGTAGTCCAGCCGGCGGCCATGGCGGTCAGGAAACAGGCGCCGAGAGCCGCGATGTAGCCGATGGTCTGCCAGCGTGGACGCATTCTAGGAACCCTTCCGGACAGCCCTCTCGATATCCCGGATCTCCCGCGGCAAGTCTGGCGTCAGCACTTGCGCGCCGTCCCCGGTCACCAAGACCATGTCCTCGATCCGAATCCCAATGTTCTCCTCCGGGATGTAGATGCCCGGCTCGATGGTGATCACCATACCAGCGGCAAGCGCCTCGGACGGGTCATTCGCATCGTGAACGTCCAGCCCGACATGGTGGCCGATCCCATGGGTGAAATACTGTCCCAGCCGCTCTCCGTTGCGGTCTTTGCCATGAGAGTTGATGTAGTCGTAGCCGATCGTGTAGAGGCTGTTCGATCCGCTTCGCCCCAGGGACATCCCGGGCTTGACGGCGGCGATCACGGCGGCCTGGGCTCCAAGCACGATCTTGTAGATCTCGCGTTGCCGCTTGCTGAACTTGCCGGTCACCGGGACGGTGCGCGTAATGTCGGCCGCATAGTGGGCGCACTCGGCCCCGGCATCCATGAGCACCAGTTCTCCGGCATCGATGCGGCGGCTGTTCCGCGAGTAGTGCAGAATGACGCTGTTCGGGCCGGAGCCTACGATCGGAGCATAGGCATGGCGGCCGCAGCCCGCGTCGAAGTAGACGTTCGACATCGTTGCGGCGATCTGATACTCGTACAAACCGGGCTCCATGCGTTTCCAGGCGGCCCGGTGCGCTTCGATCGTCACCTCAATCGACCTCCGCAAGAGCGCCAACTCCGCGGCGGATTTCTTCATTCGAAGACGGCCAATCACCCCGGCGGCATCGTCGAAGGGACGCAACGGCAAAAGAGCCCGCAGTTTTTCGGAGTAGGGCTCATCCAGGAGTGTGTAGATCGTCCCGGCTCCTTCCACCAGGCCGGGCAGGTCCGCCTCGAAGCTGCCGGCGGGCCGAACGTCGGTGAAGCCGGTCAACTCCTGAATCCGGCTGCCGTGGGGATCGGCCTTGGCGCCGGTCCACCGCTCCCGCTTCTCGTCCCGGGGAGGAATGAAGAGCGTTTCTTTGCCCGCGGCGGCGACCAATATGGCCCCGGGCTCGGACCAGCCGGTCAAGTACTGGAAATTCGACTCCTGGAAGAACGGAGTGCGCAGGTCCCCATGCTCGGGCTCGGTTGAACCCATCAGGATCAGGATTCCGCCGTCAATCTCTTTCCGGAGCCTCTCGCGGCGCGCGCTGTGCTCCTCCAGAGGGATGGCGTCGCCCAGAAGGCCAACACTCCCGAGAAGGAGCAGAATCAGGATGCGGCGCATCGATTACGAGTATATCGGAGGAACCAGGCTCCGCAGAGAGAGGGGGACAAGAGCTAGAATGGTGTCTAAGAGATCTCTCCCCAATAGGGGGCGCGGGGGAGCGCCTCTTCGAGGAACCTTCATTGTTGCGTAAGTTACTGAAAGCGAAGATTCATCGCGCCACGGTTACGGGCGCCGACCTGGAATACGAGGGAAGCATAGGCATTGACGCCGATCTCCTGACGGCTGTGGACTTGGCCGAGAATGAAGCGGTGCATGTCTGGAACATGTCCAACGGCGAGCGGATCGAAACCTATGTGATCCGGGCTGAACCGGGCTCGGGAGAGATATGTCTCAATGGAGCGGCCGCACGGCTGTTCCACCCGGGAGACCTCGTTATCATCGCCGCTTTCTGCTGGGTCGACGGCCAGGAAATGGCGGACCACAAGCCCCGAATCGTCATCGTGGACGAGCGGAACAGCATATCCCAGCGCGTGGCCTGATCCACCGCGGCCAGTGCGCTAGCTCGCCGCCATCTTGATGAGTTGCTCGGCGTGGCGCAGCGCCTCCCGCGTCAGGCGCTGACCCGAGAGCATCCGGCCAATCTCACGGACACGGTGCTCGCTCGTCAACTCCTTGATGTCCGCCACGGTCCGGCCATTCTCCTCCCGCTTCTCAACGTGATAGTGATGGTCGGCGAACCCGGCGATCTGGGGCAAGTGAGTCACACAAAGGACCTGGTCAACGGCGGAGAGCTGTTTCAGGCGCCGCCCGACGGTCTCCGCGGCGCCGCCTCCGACGCCCGCGTCCACTTCGTCGAAAACCATAGTCCGCACGCCGGACGCCCCCCCCGGCCGCGATTTCGGGGCGAGGACACATGTCTTCAGCGCCAGCGCGATGCGCGAGAGTTCTCCGCCCGAGGCTATCTTATCCATCGGCCGGGGCTCCTCTCCGGGGTTCGGAGAAATGAGGTAGCGGACCCGGTCGGAGCCCGCGGCGGACCAAGCGCTCTCGTCCATCTCGATCCGGAAAGTCGTGCGCTCCATCGCCAGTGTCCTCAATTCCTTCTCCAGGCGCTTCTCGAGCTTCCGCGCGGCCGCCTCGCGGTGCTTCCGCAGACCCCCGGCGGCATCCTCGTACACTCTAGCGAGCGAGGCCTTCCGCCGGGTCAGTTCCTCCCGCCGTTCCTCGGAAGACTCCATCGCTTCCAGGTCCGCGCGAACCTGGGCGAGGAACTCGAGGACCTCTTCGATGCTCGCCCCGTACTTGCGCTTCAGATTGTCGAGCGACGCCAGACGGGATTCGATCTCGTCCAACCTGTCGGGATCGGCCTCGAGCCTTCCCAAGTAGTGCCGCAACTCGTGGGCGGCCTCCTCCACCGTGATCTCAACCGTCTGCAGGGTCTCTTTCAGGGGCCGCAGATCGTCGTCGAAACGGCAGGCTTCCTCGAGAGAACTCCAAGAATGGCGGAGGCGGGCAAGCGCCGACGATTCCGAATCATACAGAGCGGTGTAGGCCGTGTTGATGCTCTCCTCCAGCCGGGCTACGTTCTGGAGCACGCGGCGTTCATGGCCGAGAGTCACGTCCTCACGGGCCTCGGGCGAAACCTGTTCGATCTCGCGGCGCTGGAACCGCCAGAGATCGGCCAGGCGAAGGCGCTCCTGCTCGTTGCTCTCGAGATCGGAAAGCTCGCCGCAGACCGTTCGCCAATCACCGTAGGCGGCGGAAACGCGGTCGAGGTGCTCCTGGTTCCCGGCGAAGGAGTCCAGCATTGTGAGCTGAACCTCGCTGGAAAACAGGCGCTGCTGATCGTGCTGGCCGTGGATATCTCCCAGAAACGGCGCGATCTCTCTCAACAGACCGGCAGTGGCGGGTCTGCTGCCGGCGAAAGCTCGCGACTTGCCGCCGGCGAGGATCTCCCGCTCGATCAGCAGTTCGCCGTCTTCGACTTCGATGCCGGCGGCGGCGAGTATCCCGTCCAGCGCCGGATCGTTCGGGAGTTCGAAGATCGCCGAAATCCTGGCCCGTTTGGCGCCGGAACGAACTGTGTCCGCCGATGCCCGCCCGCCGAATAGCAGCCCCAAAGCGCCCACTACAATTGACTTCCCCGACCCGGTCTCCCCCGTCAAGAGGTTGAGGCCGGCATGAAAGCGCACCCGGAGGCGCTCAACCACGGCAAAGTCTTCCACCAGGAGCTCGACGAGCATCTGAGGAGATTATACGAGGTTTCAGCCCAAGGCGAAGCGGCGCCGGAACGCGTAGAAAACAACATTCCCACACATATTTGTTTTAGACAAAGCCCGGTTCGGCCGCGTCTGAATGTATGATAGTAGCTTGAGAAAGGAGTTCGGTTGATACTGTCCACAATCCCGGCCCTCCTCCTGCAGGTGAGTCTCTGGGAAATGGTTAGCAGAGCGAAGCCCATCCCGATGGCGGTGTTCGTGATGCTGTTGGGGTTCTCCATCCTTTCCTGGGCGATCGTCTTTTCGAAGTGGAACGTGTTCCGGAAGTCGCGCTTGGCGAACAAGCAGTTCCTGCGCGCATTCCGCAAGGCGAACGGACTGGAGGCGGTGGCTCTCGCCGTCGAACAGTACCGGATATCGCCACTGGTAACCGTTTTTGAGTTCGGCTACGAAGAGTTGGAGCGGCAAGTCACGTCCAAGGGGACGCTCGTCAACAAGCTGTCACTGGAGCGCAATTTGCAGCTTGCCATCAGCGAGGAGATCGCCAAGTTCGAGCAGAATATGAACTGGCTCGCCACCACCGCCAGCGTTTGCCCATTCATTGGCCTCTTCGGGACCGTCTGGGGCATCATCGACGCATTCTCCGCCCTTGGACTGGAAGGCAGCGCGTCGCTGCGGGCGGTGGCCCCGGGCATTTCGGAGGCGCTGATTGCGACCGCGTTGGGCCTTGGGGCCGCGATCCCCGCGGCGATCTTCTACAACTACTTCGGCCACGTCATTCGTGAGATGGGCGCCCGCATGGAGGACTTCTCCATGGAGTTCATGAACTTCGCCGAGCGGAGTTTCGGAGACTGATTTCTAGTCCATGGCCTTTTCAGTCAACAACGGCGGATACTCCTCCCGGAGCCGGTTCCGCGGCACCACCGACATGTCGGAGATCAACGTCGTGCCGCTGGTCGACGTTGTGCTCGTGCTGCTGATCATCTTCATGATTACGGCCCACGTCATGGAGTTTGGCCTGGAGATCGAAGTCCCCAAGGTGAAGCAGGTCCGGAACACGGCGGAGGAGCTTCCGATAATCAGCATCACGCGAACCGGCGAGCTCTACATTAACGAGGCCCCCGTCAACATCAACGAGCTTGGCGTGCGGGTCCGCGAGCGCTTCACGGACGCGACAGCGGTCTACGTGCGCTCGGACCGTCTGGCGACGTTCGAAACCTTCGCCCAGGTAGCAGACGCTTTGCGGATAGCGCAGTTCGAGGTGCGGGTCGTGACCCAACCGGATGAGGACACTCGACAGCGATAATAGTAGGTGATGGCGGCCCAGCATGACATTTTGGACCGGCAGGAATCGCTTCGGGCCCCCGTGCTTTTTTCTGTCGGGTTCCACGGCGCCGTCGTCGGGGCTCTCATCATCTATGCGCTTCTGCCCATCTCGCAGGTTGTTCAATGGGGCGATCCGAACTCCCTTGGCGGGGGCTCGGTGACTATCGAGGCGGTCAGCAAGATCCCGATTCCCGCGCGTTCCGGCCGGGTCAATCCCGTCGCCAACGACACGGAGTCACGGGTGCCGTCTCCGCCCCCGCAGGTGAAGCCGCAAGCGCGGGATACGGCGGAGGACGAGGCCGAGGCGATCCCGATTGACGCCAAGAAACCGGCGAAGAGGGCGCCGCGCCGGGCTCGCCGCGTCAGTCCCAGCAGGGCTTCGGTCCCGAAGGAGAATCAGCTCTACAGTTCCAGCGGCGCGGCCGCGACGACGCCGATGTTCGGGAGCACGTCGGCCGGCGGGGGCGGGGTGGGAGTCGGCGGCGGCAACCCGTTTGGCAACCGGTTTGGCGCCTACGTCGGGATTCTGCGGCAGAAGGTGGCCCAAGCCTGGAATACCGGGCAAGTCGATCCGCGGCTGCAAACGGCTCCCACTATCATCGTGACCTTCGACATTCTCCGGAACGGCCAGGCCGAGAATGTGCGCTTCCTTCAGCGAAGCGGCAACTCGACGCTGGACTTCTCCTGCCAGCGCGCCGTTCTCGACGCCAGCCCCTTCCCGCCGCTGCCGGCCGGCTTCGAACGCAACTCCGCACGCATAGAATTCTGGTTCCAGCTAAAGAGATGAAGAAACTAACGATACTCTTGCTTGTGGCGGCCTTTGCCGCCGTCGTTCCGGCAAACGCCCAGCAAAGCGATGTAGTGATTCAGCTTATGCAGGGCGACCGCGCGTCTATCGCTGTGCCCGATCTGCGTGGGGCGGGCCCCGCCGGGTCTTTCATGAACACGGTGAACGGCGCCCTGTTCTCGGAGCTTCAGGAATCCGGGCTCTTTCGCATGGCTCCGAAGAGCATGTATCCGGTCGAGGTTCCGCAGCGCCCGCAGGACTTCGTGCTGCCGGGTCCGCCGGCGCAACGCGGCGGCCAACCCGTCCGGCGCGGTCCCTGGCTGACGGACTGGTCCGGGCCGCCGGTGAACGCCAACTACCTCACCATCGGCTATGGAGCCGAACAGGGCGGCCGGTTGGTGCTGTTCGGCTGGCTCTACAACGTGAACCAGCCGAATCTCGAGAACGCCCAGGTTTTCGGAAAGCTCTACTTCGGGGACATGGACGAGGATGGCGCGCGAAAGGTCGCCCGCGAGTTCGCCGCCGATATCCTCGGCCAGTTCGGCCACGAGAGCCTGCTCGGTTCGAAGCTGTACTTCGTGTCGGACCGCACCGGCGCCAAGGAGATCTGGTCGATGGAGTACGACGGCTCCAATCAGCAGCAGATAACGCGGTACGGTTCCACCTCGACGTTTCCGTCGGTTTCTCCCGACGGCACGCGGGTGATCTTCACGACATACGCGGAGACTTACCCGATGCTCTACGTACACTCGCTGGGGACGGGCCGGCGGCTGCCCTTCTACAATCAGCAGGCATCGATGAACGCAACGGCCGAGTACACTCCGGATGGCCAAAAGGTGTACTTCTCCTCGACAGCCGCCGGAAACTATGCTCAGATATTCAGTTGCAACCCGGATGGCAGCGGATTGCAGCGGATCACCTACTCCAGAGCGATTGACGTGGAGCCGACTGTCAACCCGAAGAACGAGAGCGAACTGGTTCTCGTATCCGGGCGGTCCGGTCTGCCGCAGATCTACAAGATGAGCACCGCCGGGACCAATGTCGTCCGGCTGAGCAGCGGAGAGGGCGAAGCCGTGAATCCGAGTTGGCATCCCGACGGCCAGCACATTGCATTTGCCTGGACAAAAGGATATGATCCCGGTAATTACAATATTTTTATAATGGATGTTGCCACGAGAGAGTACGTACAGCTTACCCACGGCGCCGGTAGGAACGAAAACCCCACCTGGGCGCCCGACGGGAGGCACCTCGTCTTCTCATCGAATCGGGGCGGATCCAACCAGATTTGGACGATGTTGGGCGACGGAACCCAGTTGCGCCAACTCACCACCCAAGGCAATAATGAAAAGCCTGTGTGGAGCAGGCAATAGAGATAAGATTGATCTAGATTCCAGGAGGCTAAGTTCAGGATGAACAAGCGAACCATCAGTGCCGTACTATTGGCATTCTCACTGTTTCTCATCGCGGCGGGTTGTAAGAAGAAGGCGCCACCGCCTCCGCCGCCGCCACCGCCGCCGAAACCGAAACCGGCCCCAGCTAAACCGGTCATTACTAACTTCGTTGCGGAACCGTCAAGCATCCAGCGGGGACAGTCCTCCACGCTGCGTTGGAGCGTTCAGAACGCAACTGAGATCTCGATCAATCAGGGCATCGGCGCCGTTCAGAGCAGCGGCAACCGGCGGGTCTTCCCCAGCAGCGGGACCAGCTACACACTGACCGCGAAGGGTCCGGGTGGAACGGCTACTTCCTCCGCCCGAGTCGACGTTACGCAGCCGCCGCCACCACCGCCGCCGCCGCCACCGGCCAAGAAGAGTCTGTCCGACCGGTTGCGCGACGAGGTGCAGGACGCCTACTTTGACTACGACAAGAGCAATATTCGCAGCGACGCTCAAACCGTGTTGACCCGCAACGCCTCGGCAATCAAGTCGATCCTGGCTGATTTCCCGAACGCGGTGATTACGGTCGAAGGACACTGCGACGAGCGCGGCTCCGCCGAGTACAACCTTGGCTTGGGCGACCGCCGGGCAACATCGGCCAAGGAGTTCTTGGTCGATCTCGGCGTCTCCGACGCCCGCATGCGGACCATCAGCTACGGCAAGGAGCGTCCGCAATGCACAGCATCCGAAGAGAGTTGCTGGCAGCGGAATCGCCGGGCTCACTTCTCGGCTGGACAGTAGGATAGCCGGCTGGAAACCTTTTACCGGGAGCGCCGTCTCACTCATTGGAGTTAGGCGGTAACTCCCGGTATGTAGTTTGTGGAGCATGTTTATGATGATTGGTCGTCTCCTTCTCGCAGTGATGCTGGTCTTCCCGTTTGCGGCTTCGGCCCAAAAAAGGCAGATTCAGGAACTCCAACGGGACATGGCTCTTCTTCAAGATGAGATCCGCACGGTGAACAGCGGGCTCACCAACCTGACCGTGCTCGTCGAGCAACTGACCGACAAGGTGAACAACACCAACACGACCGTCACCGTGCTCGACAGTCACCTCAAAGATTCACTCAAGGAACAGGAATCACAGATCGCGACGCCCGTGGCCACGGTCGGCGCCAAGGTGGACCAGATGTCGCAGGAGTTCCGCTTCGTCAAGGAATCCATTGCCGACCTGAATTCGCGAGTGGGCCAGCTTCAGGCGCAGATCGGCGACCTGAAAACGAGCATGCGGATCATGGCCGCGCCGCCCCCCCCGCCGGCCGGCGGCGCTCCAGCGGGAAGTGCGGCGGCGCCAGCGCCTGTTGGTTCGATGGACTCCGCCACCAAACTGTACAACGACGCGCTCCGCGACCAGTCCGGCGGCAAGCTGGATCTGGCGCTGATGGAGTTCCAGGACTTCCTGCGATTGCACCCGAATTCCGATCTGGCGCCGGCGGCCCAGTTCGGCGTCGGGGAGGTCTACTTCGCCAAGGGAGACTATCAGGCGGCTTCGGAATCCTTCGACCTGCTCCTCGAGAAGTATCCGGAGAACGAGAAGACTCCGGACTCGATGTTCATGAAGGCCAAGAGCCTCGCGGGACTCGACCAGAAGAGGTCCGCCGCTCGCGAGTATCGCGCGCTTATCAAGAAATATCCGAATGCGGCCCTCTCCCAACGCGCCCAGGAGGAGCTAGCGGCGCTCGGGTACTGAGAGCTTCATGCGGATCGTCATTTGCCTCCTGACGGCGCTAGCGTGCCTGACTGCCGGTGAGTTTCCCCGGGGCCTCCGCGCTTACCCGGGGACGGCGCCCAGCATAGACGGCAAGATCTCTCCCGGCGAATGGGACGACGCCAACCGGTTTGCGGGGACCCGCGACTGGACGCCTGAGTTCCTGCCAACGAAGGACCCAGCCGATCTCTCCCTCAGCGGCTACGTCAAACACGACGGCAAGCGCCTCTACTTCGCTTTCGCCGTCACCGACGACGTGCTCTACGGGATCGACACGGACCGCTGGACACCGGAGGCTTTCCCTCGGGTCCACGAACTGACTCCCCAGGGGTTTCCGTGGTTCGGCGATGAGATGGAACTGCTCATCAACGCCGCCAACCGCTGGCAAGGATCAGAGACGGCCGCGGGCAACGGCGAGAGCTGGCAGATGGTCTGTAACCTGACCAAGTCCAGAAAGGGAGGCATCGGAACCGGCGGGTTGATTGAGGGGGAGCCGCGCCGGGATCCGCGGGCCTGGGAAACGTATCAGAGCTGGATTCTCTCCGGCGCCATGAGCTGCGCCGCAACCCCCAATCCAGGCGGCGGCGGTTACGTCATCGAATGGGCGGTGAGCTTCGATCCCTGCCTGGAGGTGGAACCCGGCCGCTATTACGACACTTCGATGGGAGACCGCGCCATGGGCTTGAATATCGCCCTTGGCGACGTTGATCGCGTCGAGCAGGGAGTGACGCGATACAGGTTTCATCACGAGGATTGGTTCGCGGGCTCGAAAGGAGCCCGAACGCAACTGCGGCATTGGGGAACGCTATGGATTGTGACCGGCCAGCGCTGACGAGCTACGAGCAGCTCGCGGGGATGATCGACCTCGCCCTGGTCCGCCCGGATCTCACAAGTTCCGATGTGCGCGACGGCTGCAACGCGGCCCGCCGCTACTCGTTGGCCAGCGTGTTCGTCCGTCCTACCGACGTTGATCTGGCGGTCAGCCTGCTGGAGGGAAGCGGCGTCGTCGTGGGGAGCGTCGCGGGCTTTCCACACGGTTCGCAGACCACCGCCGTGAAGCTCTACGAGACCCGTGATCTGCTGCGCCGGGGCGCCAAGGAGATCGACATGGTCATCAACATCGGGCAGATGCTCTCCCGCGAGTTTCAGCACGTCGAGGCGGAACTGAACCAGATGGCGCAGACGTGTCACGATGGCGGCGCGCTCCTCAAGGTGATCTTCGAAAACGCCTATCTGACGGACGACCTCAAGATCATCGCCTGCAAGCTCTGCAAGCGGGCCGGCGTTGACTTTGCCAAGACATCCACGGGCGCGGCGCCGTCCGGCTGCACGATCGAGGATCTCAGGCTCATGTATGAACACTGCGCGCCGCGGGTCCGGGTGAAGGCCGCCGGCGGCATCGGCGGCCTCGATCAGGCTCTGGCCGCGTATGAAGCCGGGAGCGCCCGTATCGGCTCCTCATCGCCGGGAGCCATCCTCGACGAATGGAAGCGGCGGCTGGCGGAGCGGGTCTCCGGCACAGCCGAAACCCCGGGAAACTGAGCCCCCGCTGGTTGGCGTGGTATTC
>Ga0180436_10004761_pt1 | contig 12121 bp, 10 predicted proteins | sample SS_ome_2_FD_132434 | JGI IMG/M metagenome (GOLD analysis project Ga0180436, IMG submission 132434) | Hypersaline lake sediment archaeal communities from the Salton Sea, California, USA - SS_3_S_2 metaG | ecosystem: Environmental > Aquatic > Non-marine Saline and Alkaline > Hypersaline >...
CAGGCTCCTCAGGAAAATGGGGTTGAGGGTGAACCGCGACCTTAAGTCCCTCGGAATCTGCAATTCTTGTCATAGCGTTGAGATCGATCCAGAGAGGATCCTGGTTTGGATTCGGTTCGATTACAGGAGGGTTCTTGTGAGTGAAGCTCCAGGTAGGAGTCAATATGACCAAACTGCTGTTCAAAACAGCTATATCCGGAATAGCCGAAGCCATTTGATCGGAATCGGCGGGTTTGCTGCCTGGCATGAATTCGATCCCGGTGATGAAATTCTCGTCTCGAGGAGTGATAGGTGGTAATGGCGGAGTTGCGTCAAAAGGGGCTGATTGCAGCCAGGCCCAATTTTCTACACTGTCGGCGATGTATTGAGGTTCCGCGCTAGGAGATACTGTTCGACCTTCTGGGTACTCACCAGAGGTTGCGGCATCGTCAGCTATGCCGCATTCACCTTGCCTGCAGTATCTATATGTTAGATCGGATAGGATATCGAAAGGAGAAAATAGGATGAAGACCCAATGATTTGGAGCAACTTCAGTCATTGGCAGTGGTGTTGTCCATCCGTATGGATTGAATTGAATGGAGATATATTCCCCGGCTGGTGTGTTTTCTGGTGTCCAGAGATCAAATGTGATTGAATCTTTTGTACCGGATTTCCAGGTTAGTACATCATCATTGAATTGAATCGGATATTCAGGTACGATGAATCTTCTTATTTTGAAGGATCCATCTTCGCTGTGTTCTGCATTCCAGAAACCATCGCCTAGTGTATATTTATAGCGGATTTCGGCGCCAACAGGAAGAGACATAATAATTCCGTATTGATTTTCCCCTGCAGAGGTAAGGCGCGGCATTCTGGATGGAATTGTGTTCATACCCCCGGGCAGATTGCCATAAGTGTTGCCTAGTTGATATAAATTGCCGACCAATCTGATGCTATTCTCGGGTGTGCCAATTGGGGTAGAGACGAGAAATGTCACATCAACAAAATCGCGGGGAGTGATCGATAAATTGGCTTCAGTATTTGCCTGAGAGGCAACTTCTGCTCCCTGCTGAATCTCATGGTATGAACCATCAGGTGCATATACCACCAGGTTGTGGACTCCGGGAGGGAGGCCGGGCAGCATATAAGATCCGGAAGCAGTAGTGAAAGCCTGTACGCCACCACCAACTACCAACATACCTGGCACTGGTTCTCCGCTTGTCGAATCGCTGATAATACCCGAGATCCTGCCCGGATCTGGCCAGTAATAAGAAGTATCTGACCATTTACTGACGACATCCCTTAACTCTAGCTGGTTATCCGCCTTGGCAATCCTGTAGCGGACTTGTTCATCATCCTGTGTGTGTTCGATCACAGCGTATTGGTTCTGCCTGGTATAGCGGTATTTAATGATCGTGTGCTGGGGAACAGTGATTGTCGCCTGGTAGATCAAACCCTGATCAAGATTTGTGTTGCCCAAGGCAGGTTCCATTGGATGAGCTGTTGCATTAACACCAAGGCCTGTCACCTCATCCAGAGTACTCAGATATATGATCTCTCCATCCGGCGTATTCAGAGGGATTTGAACGTAAAAGGTCACTTCCACCATGACCTCATTAGATGAATCGTTGTTCAGACTCGGAAATATGCTTTCTAAAGAGACGCTCCCGCAGGCACTGCAAGCAAAACTTATCAGCAAGGTGAAACTCAATAGGATCCATTTTGGTCGGGAAATCGACATATCAGATCTCCGTTTTAATGAGGTGAATGAGTATTTCAAGGTTGACAATCTTGCGAATAGGGATCTCAATTCTTTTTTTCTCCGTGAGGTTGATGATAAATTCGCCTTTCTCCACCGAAATTCCTTCAATATAGTCCCAGGGTACTTCTGTTTTGGGAGAATGAGTTTCTCTTTTGTGATAGACACATCACCGAAAGGAAGAGTTCTTCCTTTCAGAAATGCCTGGGTAAGCCTGGGCTCCAGGGTTTTATATGTGTGTTTCTTGATGATTTTTTTTAAACCCTCATGATCATTGATTCCGGGATGAATCTGCAGGGGACGGTAGCGCTGTGAATATAGGAGCAAATAATCCTTTTTTCGTCCGGCAGATCTAAGCAGTGATTTGTTGATCGAATAACTGGTAATCCCAACGATCTCATCCCATTTTAGAAGACGCGATCGGCTTGCTGGATAATGGAGCTTCAACCCCCAAGTGTATACTTTTACCCAGGTATGGGCTCTTTTCAACCTCCTATAAGTATAAAGGAGCAGAAGAATGAGCAGAAGTCCTGAGAGATAGAACCAGTTTTTCCCCCAGGTGGCTGCGGCTGCTGGGCCAAAAGAGGAATAGCCATACAGGGTGCGCCATAAGCCATATCCAAGTGGTATTAGAATCAAGATGATCAAGGGCAGAAATACCCTAAATACATTCCGCCAGGTTAATTCCTGGAGATGGTATTCAGTGATCGGGGTTTCTTGATTATTCTCATTCATAAAGACTAAAACTGGTCTATATTAGCCAATTGCTAAGATTATAGACCAGTTTAGGTTTGTTTGCACAACTAATAGGAACAGCAACGAGCATAAATGCTGTTCCTTGGTAGTTGTTTATGCAGGCACGAAATAAACGTCGTTGGGTGAAAGCTTGCTGTTTCTGATGAATTGTGGCTTGATTTTCATGCCAATCCAATCCAGGCTGGCTTCCATAGGATCGACTCCCATCAGGCGGCTCAGCAGGAGGGTATCAACACCTTCGAATTGAACCTGGATAAGCACAAAAGGAGTTTGATCCAGGAATGATTCAGATCCAAAATGACATACGGTAAAGGCATGAATCACCGCCTCATTATCAGTGACATCGATCCAGTTTGTCTCGGAACCTGAATACATGTCATGCCCACGGGGGGTTGCATACGTATATCCGGATCCGGGATCCTGGTTAGCAAGTATTTTCTTATTGCTCAAACCTGCAAACCAGGGGCTGTCCTGGGCGTAGGAATGCAAGTAAATAATGCTGTAGGGCTGCTCGATCAGGATTGGAGCCATTTCCTTCAGCCAGGCCAGTGATTCCGGAGTTGTCTCCCTGGGAAAAGGTAAATTATGAACGATTGTGCCCCCCAGGGTTTCTTGTTGTTTGCGAGGTAATTTTGTCATCGTTCCTCCTTATTCCTTTTCCAGAATGCTGACTGTCACATAAGTTCCAGTGCCGGCATGAGAGTGGATTGCACCTTTCTGGGCATCCTTGACCTGCAGGGTTTCGTCCTCAAAATGTTTTTTGATCGATCCCTGAAGCTGCCAGATGGCAAAGACTGCTTGCATCAATCCGGTTGCGCCAACTGGGTGGCCACAGGCTATCAACCCCCCGGATGGATTGACTGGGCAGGTGGGTTTGTTGGCTAGTTTCAAGCCATAATCAATGCCTGGCAGGAAAGCTTTTCCTGAGGCCGCAAAGGGCCCACCTTCTCCATAGCGGCAAAGACCCAGGTCTTCATAAGTCTGGATCTCGCTGGAAGTATAGGCATCATGAAGTTCTACGAAGTCCAATTCTTCGGAAGGATCGTGGATTCCTGCATGCTTATAGGCCATATTTCCGGCGGTTCTTCCCGCCCGGAAGGAATGGACGCCCGGATAGCGAGTTCCGTGGTCCCAAAGTTCTTTGTAATACTTCATGGTATCGCTGGATGCTTTTTCCTGCTCGGTTGCATAATCTTCGATGAATGTATCGTAATCAACGTGGGGCCTATCAGCCATTCGCATGGCGTCTGTACCTCTTCCGATCCCGGTGATCTTAACTAAGGGATGGGGGATCTTCGCGCCGGCTTTTTCCAACTTCTCGATGCCTTCCTCAGATGCCAGAATAGTAGCAGCAGCGCCATCTGACATGACACAGATATCCAGGCGGGTCAATGGCCAGGCGACCATTGGCGAATTGCGCACATCCTGAATTGAATATCGGTTCCTTTTCTGGGCGTAGGGATTATGGAATGCGTTGATGTGGTTCTTTACGCTGACATGGGCCATTTCTTCCACAGTGGTGCCATATTCTTTCATGTGGCGAGTGACCATCATCGCGTAATAACCTGAGTAAAAGCCACCTACGGGATAATCGAATGACACATCTGAAGCCAGAGCGATGAACTCGTTACCCTTCCAGGTTTCTACGTGGCTCATAGTTTCAAAGCCATAAGCAGCTACAACATCCATATGACCACTGGCGATTGATTTCCAGGCTTCCTGAAAACATAAACCACCCGTCGCTCCTCCTCCCTCGACACGGTGGCTGGGTTTGGGACATAATCCCAGATAATCCTGGGCCATGATGGCTGCCATCAATTGGCGGGTGAAGTGATCGGAAAAATAGGAAGCTACTGAACCATCAACGATTTTCGTAAAATCTGGAAAGCTGATCTGAAGATCATTGATGGCGTAATCGTAAGCTTCTTTGACCACTGCCTGATAGTTTTTGTCCGGACGAGTTTTGGCAAACTTCGATACTCCTCCGGAGATGGCATAGACAGGTCTCATAGATCCACGCTCCCTTCGTCAATATTGACGGGTAGATGATAGAACTACGCGGGCACACTTTATCAGCAGGAACTGCTGTATAATCACGTGAGAAGACGTGTCAATCTTATAATTACCGGTAAAAAACTCTGATTAGGGGGGCTTCCCCATCTGATGAAGCGCTGATGATTTGACCTAGCTCTCTGCGGGTTTTTCTTCTTTGGTATCTGAAGGTTTGTCCTCTTCAGGTTTTGAGGAAGTTTTTTGAGAACCTCCCCAGGATGATGTGTCAAGAAGGTTTTCACCACCAATTTTTGGAAAGCCTTCTTTGGTCAAGTTGCGGAGCTCATTCAATTCTTCAAGTTCTGCCTCGCGCATCAATCGCTGCGGCAGGTATTGGATTTCACTCACACCTTTTCTGACGTTCTGCCACCAATCGGACTTTATGATCGAGCGCATAAACTTCCCCAACTTGCGCCCCGCTGTGATCATGCCTTCCGGCCCGAGCACCAATATACCGATGATCAGGACAAATACGATTTCAAGTGGACCTATACCAAATATATTCATACGCGTTTATTCTGGATCCTGAGTTTGAATTTTTTGAAGTGATTGGGTAATCTCGTTTTGGCGATCTGCCAGGGAACCCAGCACTCCGTTCACAAATCTTGGTGCACTGTCGGATCCATAAGTCTTTGCTAGTTCTACAGCTTCATTAATAGCCACTTTGAGTGGGATATCATCTGCGATGGCAAATTCCCATAAAGCCATTCGGAGGATATTCCTGTCTATCACTGCCACTTGGTCCAGCGGCCAATCCGGTGCATGATCGATGATGAAGTGATCGAGTTCGGTTCGGATAGGCAGAACACCCAGCACGATCGATCGAAAAAACTCGACTAGTTCATCATCCAGGCCTGAATCTTCCATCCTTTCAGTTAAAACTATGCCAACCGGGTGATCTGTGATATCCAGTTCATACAAGGCCTGGAGGGCAATCCCCCGCGCCCGGGTGCGGTCCTTCATAAAGTATTAGTCCTCAGGGACCAGGTTGTTCTGATAATCAATGTCTTCAATATGCACGTTGATCGTACCGACTTCCATGCCAACCATTTTCGAGATGGCTACAGAGACCTGTTCCTGGACCTGTTTGCTGGTTTCTCGGATATTGGCTTTGTCGGTCAGAACCAGGTGTAAATCCGCATAAACGGAACCATCTTCTTCAATAGTGATCTCAACCCCATCATCGCGATTGCGGCTGAATAAGGTATTTACACTGCTGGGGGTCAGAGCCAGACGGCTCACACCCTCTACCTGAAGGGCGGTTAATCGGATTATTGTAGACAGAACACCTGGAGCAATGGTGGTTTTTCCCGGGGGACGTTCAGTTGTTGCCATAAGATCTCCCAAAGTATAGTTTTCCGCTCAGCTGGCGGCCTTTTTTATTATAACCCATCGATGATTAAAACACAGACGGCCGTGATAGTCACGGCCAGTCCGATTTTTGACTAGAAATTAAGGTCAATTATTTGGCTACAACTTCGCGACCGCGATAATAACCACAGTGGGGGCATACCCGATGAGGTAAGCGTTTTTCGCCGCAGTTGGAGCACTGGACCAATTGCTTGGGTTTTAACGCATCGTGAGCTCGACGGCGATTCTTGCGGCCCTTTGAAGTGCGTTGTTTTGGTAGAGGTGTCATATCATTAACTCCTGCTTCTTTTTCACACGAATAATCGTGATAATTACTCTTCTTTTACAGCAGGTAGATTATACGGAGTAGGGGGGTTTAAGTCAAGATGGTTGCCTGACAGGAAAAATGCTCTCTTAGCGATGGGCAGTGAAATGCGCCGGATCCATCTGGTCCATTTTCCAACTAATATCCCCCAGGAGCGGGGTTTTCTGAGAGCAGGAATCAGGCAGGAATCCAGGAGGAGCGCCGTAGCCGGCGTTGGTGAACATCCACCAGCGCAATGTCCGTTCTTCCACTCCCAGCGGCTGGAGAATGGTGTAGGCCGCTCTGCAGAGCAGTTCAGCATAGCGGTCAATGTCAATGGTCTTTGGGTCAGGCCTTTCTTCCAGATCCCAGGCAAATACTCCGGGCTTTCCCCGGGTGAGGAGGAAGCGCACCCGCTGCCCAGGTATCAGATTCTTGCCGATCGCTGCCAGCTGTGCGGCCGCTCTGGCTGCCGGAGAAGGCACTTTATATTCCTCCAGGCTTCGGCTTATTTTCTGTGAGATCAGCAGCTCTACCAGGGGGATCTTGCGCTGCCGCAGGGCAGATAAACGGGCCTGCAGCAGGGCATGAACGCGGGGCAGTTGATCCACCAATTCCCCGGCATCCGATGCATCTGCCAATAGATCCAATAATTCCTTCTGGACTTTCTTGACCCATTTTGAGGTGTCGTCTCGCCTTAATTCTATTCCCCGTACTTTCCAGGTCCCATTCTGGAACAAGCCGAAATAGCGGTTAGCCACTGGCACCCGGGGATCCGGCCGTGAGCTTAAAAAGGCGATCCAGCGGTAGATGCCATCCAGGCTGGTGGGGAGTCCGGTGCGATCCAGTATTTCTTCCAGCAATGGCTGAAAATCAGCGATCTGTGAGGCGCCATCCTTTTGAACCCAGAGGCCGTCAACATACATGTGAAGGACCTGGAAACCCAGTTCTTCAGCAGCTTCCTTGGCCCTCAGCAGCGCTTCCCTTCCATAGGCTGTAACTGCTTCATGGGCCTCAATGCGTCCGAAACGGGCATTCTTGTATCCCAGGTATCCGAAACAGGTGACAAGCAGCCATTTGTGGGCAGAGGAGCGGGCCTGGAACGGATTCCAGCGCACATCGCGGGGGTCCATTCCTGCCAATTCCTGTTTAAGACGGATCCTTTTTTCAAGCAGGGGCTGCAGAGTATCTGGAACCAGGCCGCGATGGTCCTGATCAATGTTCAACTCCAGTTCGGGTACAAAGGTGCTGTTCTGTGTGTTCTTTCCGATGGTTTCGGGAGAAATGTTAAAGTGTTCCATGATGCTAGGATACATGGATATGAAATCGATTTCCGCTACATTGGCGTGCAGTCCTACAGTTGGCTGGTAGACCAAACCGCCCCGATCAGACTGGAGCAGGTTATAAGCTGATTTGGACCACTCAACTTGCTGTTTGTGCCAGGGTACCAGAACACCCTGGCGCAGAGCAGTCAATATCTGCATGGAGGAAATGCCGGTGCCGGGAGAAACCCGGGCAGCTGTCTGGATGCGCAGACTTGTTACCCGGGCCATTTCATAGACACCTTCCAGACCATAATCGTGATACATGACCGTGTTCTCTGTGGAAATATGGATGCGTCCAAATAAACGGGCCTGGGGTCCGCGGTAGATCACTCCTCCATAAGAATGGTAAAAACGCTCCTCTCTGCGTTCAACCCCGCGGCTCTCTTCGCGGCTCAATGAAAGGGTGATATGGTGCTCATCCATTAGCTGGTGGAGTTTATCGATCAGCCAGTTATCACCCCAGACTGTCAGCAGCAGGTCAGGGTCATAACGGCGGAGCAGTGCTTGAAGTTTTACCAGCAGGCCCCGTTCATCCTGAAAGGGGAAGGAATAGTGCTTTCCTTTGATGTGCACTTTGAGGTTGGTTGGCTCTTTGTGATCTGGATTGGAATCGGGAACCAGAGCCATCACCAGCAGAGGGGGTTCATGGCTGTCTACTATCCAGGGAGAATCCAGGGTTTCCAGGTTTTCGATCTCCCCATCGTTCGTAGTCAGTACGCGGCAGCGCGCCAGGGGAAAGACACCGGTCTGAGCCGCATAGCGCAGGTCAACCGAGATGTCGGCGTTGTAATAAACCAAGCTGGGAAAACTTCTTTTCAGTTGATTGAAAAGCCTTTCCTGGGCTGGTGGGGTTTTGGTCATGATCTCCAGGACAGGAAGAGGTTTCTCCACAAAGAGATCCTGCTTTTCGACGCGCGATAAGCGCGGCGGCTCCGGCAGTGCCTTCAGGTGCCGCCAGAGGGACCTCAATTCGCCGCTGGTCCCGTGCGCATAGAAAGAGGTTGGGAACGATTGGTGCAGACGATGGCGCCGGACCTCGTCTTCATCCAGGAACCAGAGAACCACACCCTGGACTGGATCTGGGTAGATGTCCAGCAGCCAGCCGTGGATCTCATTGCTGGAGGGCATGGCGGAGTTCTGTGATCTCTTGCCTTAACCGGACGACTTCTTTATGTTCTTCCAGCAGCATGGCCAATAAGAAGGTTTCGAAGGGCAGTGCATGCGAGGCATAAGAAGCAGCCGCGAGATGTTTTTGAGCAGAGGCAAATAGATCATCCAGGACTTGTTGGTCGCTGCTGCGCAGAGCCCGGCGAAAACGGGCAAAGGCGGCTCGTTCCTTCAAAAACGTTTGAGTGATAGAAGTTACAGTTCGTCCCATAAGGTTTCCTTACTAAAGTAAAGCGAGTTGAGTGACAGGAGAGTGAGGTTCAAAGACCCAGACTCGATCCACGCTTTCCCGGATTCGAACCAGAAAGGGCTCTTCAGCAGGCTGCGGATGAAGAACTACAAGGACCGGGGTGTGGCGGGCGTTTTTTACCAATGCGTGAAGGCAAATATCCAGCAGGCGGAGCCGCTCGGTAAGAGAAGCGTTTTCATCCTGGAAAGTGGACAGCAGATTCAGGACCAGGGTGGGAATGCCTTGCGGAGCAGGTTCTTCCAACAGTGTGGCCATCTGGTAGCAGGTGAAGGCCCGTGCGACCTGGATCCGTTCCAGGGCGGTGTAAAGGAGCAGGTCCCGGCGGCGGAGTTCCCTGTTGAGGGTTAATACGTCGAAACGGTTGCCTCCGTCCAGGACGCGGACCGGGCCGGTTTGGGCCAGCTCGGCAATGAACTGCAGAGAAGCCTTGCGCTGGAAATCGGAAGGGGCAATCAGCAGCTGCAGGGAAGGGGAATGGGGCAGATTAATGAGTTCCATGAACCAACCTTATCAGGTTGGTTGGCTGATGACTATCGCCGTTTGGCTGAAATTAGGGGTGAAAAAAGGGCTACTCCAAAAGGGGAAGATCGGTCAGGCGGCCCATTGGGAAAAATCCCAGTCAGAAAGGATCTTGCGAAGTTCCAGCTTGCTGCGCAGGCCGAATTTGCGTTTGGCATTACGCAGATGGGTTTTGACAGTTGCCGGGGATATGATCAGCTGATCTGCGATTTCCTTGTTGGTGTAGCTTAAGCAGGCCAGTGCAGTGATCTCTTTTTCGCGGGGAGTGAGGGATTTCCAGGTTTTCAGGTTCCTGGTGGCTTCCTGGCGGTGCTGCAGGGCGAAGACCAGCATCCTTTGGCCGACTTCGTTCACAGGCTGTTCTTCTTCCTTGGCCAGGCGCGCGAGAGCCAAACTCAGCGGCTGGTCCAATTTGACGAATTGGGCTGGATGAAAAAGGTATTTGAGAGAGTCTAAAACACGAGTAGGTAACATATTTGCCAGGCACCAATCTAGAACATTTGTTCTGTATTATACACAAAGAAAGGCTGGTTGGCAAGAGGGATTCAAAGGAAGCGCTGCTGAAGCAGCGCTTCCGAGAGGAATAAGAGACGGATAGGATCAAGGAGTTAAGATCAACAGCGATTCCGCCTGGCGCTTGACGTGATCGATGTCCCAAAGCATGGGATGGTAGTAGATATTGCGCCAGAGATCTGCCATATCGATGTAATGGGGGTGGTAGGCATGCCCAGACTGACCAGTTGTGTGGATGCTGAGTGAGTTGGATAGGTCGTTCAGGTTAATGATCATGCGCATGGATGGCAGCCAATCGATCACGTACGGGTTGCCAGGATCCCAGCCTGTGGCGTTCACGATCTCATTGCCGCCAGCGGCCGGGAAAGGACCGCGATTGAAGAATTTATTGACAAATGGAAAACTGCTCATGACTTGATTCTGGAATGTGATCGTGTGCAGCTCTCCCCACTGCCAGCTAGCAGGGTCTTTCCCGAAATCCTTTTTAAGCTCCTTGCAGGATTCTTCAAAAGTTAGCTTGAGAATATCAGTCATTATTTCCCTTTCAGGTGTGGAAGTATCATTCCACCAGGGATTCTCAGGCTGATCGACTAGTTGACGGATGATTTCTTTGCTGGTTGAACCAACCCCGATCAAATAATTCTCTGGCAGATTGTCCTGCATAGTATTGTCCACCAGATTTTGCCAGAATGTCATAAATAAGGCTGCTGGCGCTGAATCCATATTCGCCTGGTAATCCCATTCAATGAGGATTGCTTGAGCATCTACCAATTCTGGATCTGAAAAGTTCAGCTTCAATATCTCCGGCACAAGAACTGCCGCGATCGAATCATAATTATCTCCCTGCATGGCCTTCAGGGTTGAGATATTGATCGGTCTGGGAGCTGCTTCCAGCATATCGACAATTCGCTGGGCTCGGAAACCTCGATTCCATTCTTCTGAAATCAGGTAGGGATAGTCAGATCCCACTACCGCGTTATTGGCTGTGACGATATATCCCGAGGGAGGATTGAGAAAATGGGGCAGTTCTTCAAAAGGAATATATCCCTGCCAATCATAATCTCCGTTCCAACCGGGAACTGGAAGCATGCCGTCGTGCCCTTCAACACGGATAGGTATATTACCCGGCATTTGATAGCCGATATTGCCTTCGATATCTGCGTAAATCAAATTCTGAGCAGGCACAACGAACTTAGCGGCTGCCTGGCGGAACTCTTCCCAGTTCTTGGCCAGGTTGATATCCCACATGGCGCAGAACACACAGCTGGGTTCAAGAGCAGTCCACCTCAATGCCAGAGCGTAATTCTCGGGGATGGCCAAGCCTGTGGTTTGGTCGAAATCATCCAGCCCGTATTCGGAACCAATGATCGGCCCATGGCTGGTCAGGTAGACCTGATGCTCTACAGGGTCATCCCCAGCGACCAGGATCACCTCAACCACAGACTCCATTTCTACCCAACCATCTGGCGTTAAGTATTGGGTAGGGTGGTCAGGATTTGTTTTCTCGATATAGAGATCCATAACATCTGGACCTATATTGGTGAGCCCCCAGGCAATATGGTCATTATGTCCGATCACAACACCTGGAACACCTGAAAAGGAAAACCCGGTTACATCAAGCTGGCATGTTTCGGTTTTCTCCTGGCAGTGTAAACCAACTTCGTACCAGATCGACGGCATTTGCGAACCCAGGTGTGGATCGTTCACAAGAAATGGTTTTCCGGTATCTGTCAAATCTCCATGTACCACCCAACTGTTAGAGCCGATCCCTTCGAAACCTCCTCCGGTGATCTGATCCAGGTATGCTCCATCTTTTTGAATATTATCCATAGACATGATCATTTCCTGCCAGACGGAATCGGTCAGATAGGAATGGTCTGAATCGGTAATGTTGTATCCTTGATCGTCAGTCTCTTCTCTGGATGATTCTCCAGGAACGATATATGGGTGATCCGCCGGGTAAGGAGGATAAATGAACTCCAACTGGTTGCGGGGTAAGGTCTTTAACAGTTTCGCCCGATCGATCTCGGAATCCAGGTTACCGCGCAGATCCCAGGCCATTGCTTTGGCCCAGGTCAGGCTGTTCAGGGGTGTCCATGGTGAAGGTTCATAATCTGAGTTCAATACGCCTAGAAATAGATATTCCA
>Ga0180436_10004762_pt1 | contig 12121 bp, 8 predicted proteins | sample SS_ome_2_FD_132434 | JGI IMG/M metagenome (GOLD analysis project Ga0180436, IMG submission 132434) | Hypersaline lake sediment archaeal communities from the Salton Sea, California, USA - SS_3_S_2 metaG | ecosystem: Environmental > Aquatic > Non-marine Saline and Alkaline > Hypersaline > Sediment...
CGCGGGGGCGGTGCTCGTTCGCTACGTCGCGGAAGACCACGTTGGCAAACTTCGTCTTCAACGATCCCTGCTTGTGCCACAAGGGCTCGACCCGCCAGGCCCCGCCTTCACCATCCGCCTCGGGACTGACCGCGACCATCGCACAGCCCACGCCGTAGCCCTTGGAGACGAACACCCGCCGCCCGTTCCCGGCGGCCTCCGCGGCAGGCAGGAGGTGGGCCTGCGAGCAGGAGGCATCGGAGTCGGAGTGGCCCGGCCAGTCGAAGGCGAACACCGGCGTGCCGGCTGGCGGCTTCGCAGGGCCCGGCGGATCGTCGGCGGCGGGCAGGTCATAGGCGACCACGCGGGACTCATTGACGTTCAGCACCAGCGGTCTGCCGTCGCACTCCACGAGCACCGGCGAGGCATAGCTGATCTGTTCGTCGCCAAGCGTCGTGGCGAGCCTGCCTGTCGTGCGTTCGTAGACCGCCAGCGACACCGGCCCGCCGTCCCGCGGCCCGCCGGCCGGCACGATCACCCACTGCGGTGTGACCAAGGGCGATGCGGCCCGGCCCCAGGCGACCGCCGCGGCATGGGCCTCGCGGTCGATGCCGAGGTCGTCGAGGATGTGCGTTCGCCACAGCAGCTCGCCGTCGCTGCCGCGGATCGCGTGCAGCCAGCCGGTCGCCCCGTGGGCATAGACCACGCCCTCGAAAATTGTCGGTGTCGACCGCGGGCCGACACCCCCGAGCACCGTCGCATGCCTCGCCGCCACGCCCACCGCCCACTCGCAGCGGCCGGTCTCGACGTCGTAGCAGGCCACGATCTCCTCATCGCCCCGCTGCTCGAGCGTGGCGGCATGCTCGCCGACGACCGCGAAGCTGCCCCAGCCGGCGCCGATCGGCTGCCGCCAGAGCCGCTCGGGCGGATTTGCGTTCCAGCCGCCCACCGGGGGCGGGCCGACGAGCGTGGCATCGACGCGACTGCCGAGAAACCGCGGGTAATCGCGGGGCGTGGGCGAGAAATCGCCTGCCTCGGCGGGAACGCCCTCGGGCAGTTCGCCGCTGGCCGGCAGGAGGCGGTCGCGGGAGCGGCTCCACCGCCAGACAAACTCGGGCACCAGATCCCCGCTGACCCGCTCGATGCGAACCAGGGCGATCGCCGCGAGCACCGCCAGGCCGATCGTCCAGAACACGCCCCGTTTCACCGCCACAGCGAAGCCGCTCTCCCGCCAGAACCAGACCAGCAGCGAAACGAGCATCGAGAAGCCGAGGATCAGCGTGATCACGTTGACCACCGCCTGATCGATGATCGGGCCGATGACCGTCTCGAGCAGACCGCTGCGAACCATCACGATCGCGGTGGCCAGCGAAGCGAGCGTGACGAGCACGCGGCGAGGCGGCCACAAACGGCGAGCGGGCGTCGGGGCGGCGTCTGAAACTCGTGTCATAGCTGCGGAGTGCACCGATCGATTCCAAAGCGAGCAGGCTCGGATTTGGGCCGACCCGCAACTCTCGCCCGATTCTATCAGGAGCCGGCGAAAGCGTTTCGCCGCGCGTTTCTTGTCGGGCCGGGGCAGGACGATTATCGTGATGCTATATCGCCGCACGCTCTCGCGTTGAGTCGCTTTCGCCCATGTCCATCTCCCCGCCGCCCCGCAGCCCGGCCACGACCCCGGGGGCCTCGACGATTGCCGTGCACGCCGGCGAGGCTCGCCAGAAGCCGGGCGACGCGATCACCGACGCGGTCTTTCTCGCAAGCACCTACACCTTCGCCGACACCGCCGCGATCCTCGCCTTTCTCGAGGAGAGCGTGGAGCGGGAGGAATACGGCCGCTACGGCAACCCCGGCGAGCGGGTCGTGGAACGGAAGCTCGCGGCACTCGAGGGGGGCGAGGAGGCCGTGCTTTTCGCCTCGGGGATGGCGGCCCTCGTGGGGCTGCTGATGGCCCGCCTCAACGCGGGTGACGAGGTGATCTTCTTCGACGAGTGCTATCACCGCAGCCGCGAATTCTGCGGGAAGCACCTGACCCGCTTCGGCGTGGGCTTCAAGCAGGTCGCCACCGGCGACTACGACGCGATGGAAGCAGCGATCACGCCGGCGACGAAGATGCTCGTCAGCGAGTCGCCCACCAATCCCCACCTGAGCTGCATCGACGTGGAACGCTTCGCCGACATCGGCCGTCGCCATGGCGTTGCGACCCTCATCGACGCGACGCTCTGCACGCCCTTCAATCTCCGCCCGCTCGAGGCCGGGGTCGATTTCGTGCTCCACTCGGCCACCAAGTATCTCGGCGGCCACAACGACCTGCTCGCGGGGGTCGTGATCGGCGGCGAGGAGATGCTCGGCCCGGTCCGTAAGCTTCGCGGAATCATGGGCGGGATCGGCAGCCCACATACCGCCTACCTTCTCGAGCGGGGCCTGAAGACACTGCCTCTGCGAATGGAGCGGCACAACGCCAACGGTCTGGCGGTGGCCCGCTTCCTCGAGGACCACCCGCGGGTCGAGCGGGTCTACTATCCCGGCCTCGAGAGCCATCCCTACCACGAGGTCGCCACCCGCACGATGCGGGGCTGCGGGGGGCTGGTGACCTTCCTCCTGAAGGATGCCGACTGGCAGGAGACCGCGGCGGTGATCGACGCGGTCAGGATTCCCCGCATCGGCCCGAGCCTGGGGGGCGTGGAGTCGCTCATCGAGCAGCCGATGGTGATGAGCTACTGGAATTACTCGCCGGAAGACCGTCGCTCCTTCGGAATTCCGGACAACATGATCCGCATCGCCTGCGGCATCGAGGACGCCGAGGATCTCGTCGCCGACCTCGGTCAGGCCCTCTCGGCGACTCCCGCGGCGACCGCCGGCGGCTGATAAAGCCGCCACGCCGGGCCCAGGCCTGTGAAGCCGGGCAAGCCCGGCAGCCTGGCGGGGTCGTGCCGATTTTGATGGAAGTTTCGGTCGCCCGGATTCCGATACCCGTAACGGTTCCCGGAAACCGCCCGGCACCCGTTGCCGCGCGGTCCTTGCAGGAGACAGGTGCGATGAACGTCCTGAAGTGCGTCCGATCCCGTGGGCTGGTGTGGCTGCGAACGACTGCGGCTGCGGTGGCATGCCTGCTCGCCGCGCTTACGGTCGGCGGCATGGCCGCTGCGGAAGTCCAGCAGGCGAGTTCCGACGGAGAACTGAAGTGGACCCCGCACCGGCAGAGCCAGGGAGGGCCTCCTGCGCCGCTGACGACCGCGGCTCGTCCGCGATCGGTGGCCCCGCCCCAGGCGGCCCGACCGGCGAACGACTCTCCGACCTTTGGGCGTGGTGGCCCCCGGGCTCCGATCGCCTCGGCCACCGCCGAACCATCCAATCCCTTCACCGGACCGCGGCGGAGCGACCCGCCGAGGGCCCGCCGGCCACTGCCCGCGGCCTCGATGGGCGCGATGCTCAACGAGATCATCGCCCAGGCACCCTTCACCCGGGCTCCCCAGGGTGAGATGCGTCAGCCGATCCTCGGAGCCGAGGGCCGGGCCACGGCGGTTGCCAACGGCCGCCGGCAGCGCGGCGACGCCCCGCCCTTCGCTGGCCGTCCCGACCGCTATGCGATGGCCTCCGACGACCTGCCCTCGGTGGTCAACCGCGACGGCGAGCGGCCGGCGCCCGAGGTCACCGCCGAGCCAGGCTACGAGGAGATCCCTTCCCCGTCGGCCGGCAGCGAGATGTTCGGCGAACCGATGGCTGGCGATAGCTGGAGCGAGCCGCCCTATGCCGGATCGATCCGCGGAGCCCGCATGGGTGGCGATCCTCCACCGGGCGCGGCGATGCTGCCCGGCGGCGTGGTCGTCAGCGAGCCGGGTGTGGCCGGCGGCATGTGGCTGGGTGAGTATCCCGGCTACGATCCCTACGGCTGCGAGGACGACTGCGGCGTCTTTCCCTGCCTGCCCTACCACTACCACGGGCGGCTCTGCAACTGGCTGCGTCGCTTCGGCAAGCCCTACTACGGCTGGCGGTGGTACAAGAACTTCTCGGTGGGCGTGGGAGCCGCCGGCTTCCAAAACGGCCCCGACCTGGGGCTCTTGGGCAACTACGGCTTCAACGAGTATGCCAACTGGGCGATGCCGCTGTGGAACGCCTTCGGCATCGGCTGGCAGCTCGGCGTGCGGGGCGTGCAGGCAAACTTCAACAGCTCAACGATCTCCCAGGGCGGCAACGACCTGTTGACCAACCATTCGCGGAATCAGTTTTTCCTGACCACCGGCTTCTTCACGCGGGCCTTCGAGGGTCGCGGGCTGCAGGGCGGGGCCGTCTACGACTACCTCCGCGACAACTACTTCGACGATGTCGACGTGGCCCAGATCCGCGGCGAGATCAGCTACGTGTTCGGGGCTCAGGAGTTTGGCTTCTGGGGCACCGGCAATATCCAGGATGCCAACGCAATCTTCACCAAGCGGAGTTCGAGCAGGGCCACGGCGGAATCGATCGACATCTACGCCGCCTTCTATCGGCTCTACTTCGGCGACGCCAACGAACTGAAGCTCTGGGGCGGCGGGACCGGCTCGCAGGAGGGCATCATCGGAGCCTTTGCCCGGTCGCCGATGAATCGCAGTCTGGCTCTCGAGGGTGCCTTCACCTACGTGATGCCGGGCCCCTCGCAGACGATCGATCTTGACGGCACCGGCGTCAACACGCTGACCTTCACCGAGAGCGCCTGGAACGTGTCGATCAACCTCGTCTACTATCCGGCCTGCCGTTCGCGGCGGGGCCTCTCGAGCCCCTACCGGCCGCTGATGGAGGTGGCCGACAACGGCACGCTGATCCGCTCGGTGAAGCGGGCCACCCCGTAGGCCGGTGCGTCCTAAGTAGGCCGGTGCGGCCCGCACCGGCACCAGCCGGTTGCAGCGCAACCGGCCTACACCAGCCGGTTGCAGCGCAAGTAGGCCGGTGCGGCCCAAGTAGGCCGGTGCGGCCCGCACCGGCGTAGCCGGTTGCAGCGCAACCGGCCTACACCTGCCGGTTGCAGCGTAAGTAGGCCGGTGCGGCCCGCACCGGCATCAGCCGGTTGCAGCGCAACCGGCCTACACCTGCGCAACCGGCCTACTACAGCCCAAGTAACCCTACGGCCCGCGCCAGGCGGCGGCGTCTTCGCCGTCGAGACGCAGCGTGAGGCATTTCGCGCTGCCGCCGGACTTGGTGAACTCATCGAGGCAGGTCGCCTGCGGCTCGTAGCCACGCGCGGCGAGACTCTCGTGCAGCCTCGGGCAGCCTGTGTTGGTGATCACCCTGTCCCCAACCACCACCGCATTGCAGGCAAAGCGGCGGGCCTCCTCGGCGTCGACCTCGACCAACTCCTCGACCGCCTCGCGGATCGCCGTCTGCCCGTAGGAGTCGAAGGCTGCGGGAAACCAGATCGCACGCTTCGGCGAGATCGGGCAGAAGCAGGTGTCGAGGTGGTAATAGACCGGATCGACGAGTTCCAGCGGGATCACCCGGCAGCCGAGCCGCTCGCCAACCCACTGACACGCCGCCGCGTCGCTCCGCTGCCGGTAGCCCGCAAAGAGCGTCTCACCGCAGAAGAGCCCGTCGCCCGCCCCCTCGAAGAACATCCCCTCGGGAAGCTCCTCGACCTCGAAGCCACGACCACGAAGCCAGGCGGCATCGACCGCGGTCTCGCCCCGCCGCTGCTCGTGGCGAAACCGTGAGACGATCGCCAGCCCGCGATGCACGATCGCGGCATTCGCGGTGAAGACCAGATCGGGCAGGCCCTCGACCGGCTCGATCCGCTCGATCGAGGCCCCGGCCCGCTCGAGCAGCCCGACCAAGGCCGCCCACTGAGCGGCCGCTGTGGGCCCGTCGGCCGGCCGACTGCGTCGCATCCAGGGATTGATCTCATACTCGATCCCGTAGAACTCCGGGGAGCACATCGCGATCCGGGGCCGGCCGCTCATCGCCCCCCCTGCCCGTCGGCGGCAGCCTCGAGGCTGTCGATCTCCTCGATCACCGCCCGCAGGAAGGGCTGCACGTCGGTCACCAGGCCGACGGTCTGGAAGGAGCCACGGTCGGAGAGCTTGATCACGGTGGAGGGATTGATGTCGACACACACCACCTTGACCCAGGCCGGCAGGAGATTGCCGGTGGCGATGGAGTGGAGCGTGGTGGCGATCATCAGGCAGAAGGAGACGCCGCGAACCTGTTGCCGCATCCGCGACTGGGCCTCGAGCGTGTCGGTGATCACGTCGGGCAGCGGGCCGTCGTCGCGGATCGAGCCGGCGAGCGTGAACTCGACCCCGTTGCGGACACACTCATACATGATGCCGCTCTCGAGCAGGCCCTGCTCGACCGCCTGCCGGATCGAACCGACACGACGGATGCGGTTGATCGCCCGCAGGTGATGCTCGTGGCCGGCCTCCGCGGCGTCGCCCCGCTCGAGGTGCACCCCGAGGCTCGTGCCAAAAAAAGCCTGCTCGATGTCGTGGGTGGCCAGGGCATTGCCGGCGAAGAGCCGCTGCACGTAGCCGCGGCGGATCAACTCGCAGAGGTGGCCGTCGCTGCCGGTGTGGACGATCGCGGGCCCGCCGACGAGCAGCGTCAGCCCGCCGGCCTGCCGGACCTCGAAGAGCTCCCGGGCCACGTCGCGGATCGCCACACCCTTGGGCTTCTCGGTGGAGACCGGGCTGCTCATGAACTCGAAGCCGCCGCGGCTCTCGGCCCGCTGCTGCGGCTCGACCCGAACTCCACCATGGCCCACGACGACCGCGTCGCCGACGCGGATCGAGGTCATCGCCACGCAGCGGGCACGCCGGGTCCCGGCATCGACCACGATCCCGCAGTCCATCTCCTGATCATCGACCTCGACCCAGTCACCCTCGAGTCGAACGAAGGTTCGCTGATTGGTGGTGGCGTAGAAGTTTTCGGGGAAGGCCCCCTCGATGTCGGCGATCACGAGCCGGCAGTCGACCGGGTGGAGCGAGACCGCCCCGTGGTCGGCGACCTCGGCGAGAATTTCGGCGAGCCGCTGCGGGGTGGGGCCGCGGATCTCGATCACGGCGCGGCTGGCATCGTCGCGGTGTTCACCGACCTCGATCTCGCGGATCACGAACGAACCGCCGCGGGCCATGATCGCGTCGAGTACCTTCGGCAGCAGGAGGCTGTCGATGATGTGGCCGCGGATCTCGACGGTCTCGAGCGGGCCGCCGGGCGGCACGTCGGCTGAGGCTGTTGGCATCGGGGACACACCGCTCGGGGGAATTGCGTATCAACGGTTGCGTTCGAATTCTACCGACTCAGCCGTAAGCCGGTGCGGCGGGAGTAGGCCGGTGCGGCGGGAGTAGGCCGGTGCGGCCCAAGTAGGCCGGTGCGGCTCGCACCGGCACCTGCCGGTTGCAGCGCAACCGGCCTACACCTGCCGGTTGCAGCGCAACCGGCCTACTGCCGCCGCAAGGAAGCCTCGAACGCGGCCCTCAGAGGGAGCCCTGCCCGTTGTTTTCCTCGGCTGGTATGATCGCGTACTGGCAGGCCACGAGCCGCCGGCCGATGCTCGGCACCCGTTTTCCCCCTTCCTCCCCCCACCAATGCACGCACCCGACGAACACGACCCCTGGTCAAACCTGGCTGACTCGCTCGGCATCCCCGAGGGTGGGGAAACTCCGCCAGCCCGCCAGCAGCCCCCCAAGCCCGCGCCGCCGCGACGCGAACCGCGGCCGGCCGCCCCGAAGCCGAGCGGGCCGGCAACCGACTGGAACGCGCTGGCAGACGAGTTTGGGCTCGAGCCGAGTCGCCCGACCAAGCCTGCCGATGAGCCGCCCCGACGCCAGCCGCCCCCGCCCACCCGCACGCCGGCAGGCAGCGAGGGTGGACCCGACCGCCCCGGCAACGGCTTTGCCGACGGTTTGCTCGACGACGAAAGCCCCGCGGCGGCTCGCGAGGCCGCCGAGCGACCAGCCCGTGGCGACGAAGGCGAGGAGGCACCCGAACGGCGGCGACGGCGACGAGGCCGCCGCGGTGGGCGGGGTCGCACACGACGCCGCGACCGCGACGGCGAGCCGGTCGAGGCCCGCGAAACTCACGACGATGACTTCGCTCCGATACGTTTCGATGACGACCCGTCGGAGGCCGACGCCGCCGGGCCGCGACAGCCCGCGGCTATCGACCCCGATGCCGATGACCGGGAGCCCCGGCAGGACAATGGCGACGAAAACTCCGAGGACAGGGGCGAGCGGCGGCCGCGGCGGCGGCGGCGGTCGGGACGGCGGCGGCGACGCAGGGACGGTGAGGAATCCGCCCGCCTTGACGACACCGCCTCGACACCGCGGACGGCCGACGACCTCGAGCCGCTCGACGACGCCGGTGAAGCCGGGCCGCGTGAGCCAGATTCGCGGCCGGAGCGATCTGACGACCTCGATGAGAACGGCGAGCCGAGGCGGCGAAGGCGGCGGGGCCGTCGGGGCGGTCGGCGGCGGAGCCGGTCGGCGTCGGGTGAAGCAGGAACCGGCCGCGATTCGAGCCGCGGCGACGAGCCAATTCCCCAAGGCTACACCGGCGGGGAAACTCCTCGCCGCTCACCAGCCAGGGGTGAACGACGCTCCACGGACTCACGACGTGGACGGGGCCGCAGTCGTGCCGAGCGACCCGGCCGCGGCGGCAGCTTCAGCCGCGTCGGCGGAGCCTTTGATGAAGACGACGAGGGCCTGGAATTCCTCGGCCTCGAGGAGACGGCCTCCGGCCCACCCGAGCCGCAGGCTCCGCGGTCTGGCGAGGAGGAGGAGTCGCTTGAAGAAAGCGGGCTCGACGCGGTCCGCGACGTGCCCAGCTGGGTCGAGGCGATCGGGATCGTGATTGCGAGCAACCTCGAATCCCGCAACCGCCCTCGGTCGGAAGGACGCAGCCGAAAGACGTAGGGCGGTTGTTTCTATTGGTAGGGAGCCGGTGCGGGACGGGTTGCGCGGGCTCGGGGAGCCGGTGCGAGCCGCACCGGCCTACTTGGGCCGCTGTAGGCCGGTTGCGCTGCAACCGGCTCGAGCCGTTGCGGGACGCACCGGCCTACTTGCGCTGCTGTAGGCCGGTTGCGCTGCAACCGGCAGTGCCGGTGCGGGACGCACCGGCCTACTTGGGCCGCTGTAGGCCGGTTGCGCTGCAACCGGCTCGAGCCGGTGCGAGCCGCACCGGCCTACTTGCGCCGCACCGGCCTACTTGAAACGCACCGGCCTACTTGAGTGCGATCGTGCGGGCGAGCGGCCGGAGAATCTGATCGACCACGCATTCCTCGACGGTGTCGGCGAGCAGTTCGTAGAGACGGTCGATCGCCTCCACATAGCCGACCTGCGGGTCGAGGCTTCCATATTGCCGGGCCGTCACGTAGACGCTCAGCTGGTCCTCGACATACTCACCGGTCCGCACCTGGAAGGCATTGGTCCGCGTCTCGGTGCTGATCCGCACCTGGGTACGGCACTCCTCGTCGATGGCGATCGTCAGCGAGGGCTCGAAGTTGATCACCCGACTGCCCGGCAGATCGACGACCCGTTCCAGCCAAGGGCCAACGCCGAGGGCCTCGGCAAGCAGGGCGTTGTGATTACCGCGATAGGCGAAGTCAAAGCCGAAGAGTAGGTCGAGCGCCTCGCAGTCGAGCGGACTCACCGAGAGCAAGGCCGGAGCGAGATCGAGCAGCAGCCGGTGCTGCTGCATCGCTGAATCGGCCGACGAGGGATTCACCTCACCCGAAGAGAGTCGACGCGACTCCACCGCCGCCCATCGGTAGCGGCCCTGGTCCTTGTCTTCCTCGAGCACAAAATCCCGCTTGTCGCGGCAGTAGAACTTCCGCATCGAGGGGTAGTTCTTCTGGATGCACTCGAAGAAATGGAGAACCGTCTCCCGCTGGGCGGGCAGCTCCATCTCCGTGGCCAGATTCATGTTGACGTAGAAGTCATCCGCCAGCGACGAAAAAGGTGTCATCCGGCCAACCTCCCGTGGAAAGCCCCCCGGCTCGCGCGGCGGGGAAAAAGCAAAAAACCCGGTGTTTCAGCGGCCTCGAGTATACGGCGTCGGATTTTCCACTGTCAAAAGTGGATCGCCTCCAAGACTCGACCAGCTCTGCATCAAGCCGCGGCACAATCTCCCCAGCCGATACAGCCGTCCGGATGCTGGCGTTCCTTGATCGAGGCTGGCATACTCTTTGTGGAATTCGTGAGCGAATTGCCGTCGTTGCCGAAATAACAACGCCCGAGCAACACCATGCCCAGCACCCAAGACCCGCTCCGCGTGCCCGAGGAACGGCTCTCGCTCGAGAAGCGGAGCGACGGTGCCGTGCTCGTGCGAGTGCGTTCGGAGGGAGTCAACGGCCGCCGTCTCCCCGACGCCGTGTTCGCCTTCCGCTGCGGCGATCCACAGTATGCCTACTGGCTCGCCCGGCTCGCCGAGCATGCGGGCACCACCGGCTGAACCGCTGTACTGCGGGATCACTCCTCGCGGCTGCCCGCGATCAGAGCGATGAACTCGCGGTTGCTTTTGAACTTCGCGAGCTGCTTCGTGAGCTGCTCCATCGCATCGACATGATGCATCGTGGAGAGCGTCCGCCGCAGCATGTTCACCGAGTGGAGCGTGGAGGGATCGAGCAGTTTCTCCTCCCGTCGCGTGCCTGACTGCGAAATGTCGATTGCCGGCCAGACGCGGCGGTCGGCGAGCTTGCGATCGAGCACCAGCTCCATGTTGCCGGTGCCCTTGAACTCCTGGAAGATCAGTTCATCCATCCGGCTGCCGGTGTCGACCAGCGCCGTGGCGACGATCGTCAGCGAGCCACCCTCCTCGAAAACCCGCGCGGTGGCGAAGAGCTTCTTGGGAATGTCGAGCGCCTTGATGTCGACGCCTCCCGACATCGTGCGGCCGGTGTTGCCGACCCACTTGTTGAAGGCCCGGGCCATGCGGGTAATCGAGTCCATCAGAAGAAAGACATCCTTGCCCGCCTCCGCCATCCGCTTGCACCGCTCGATCACCAGCTGCGAGAGCCGCACATGGCTCTCCACGTCGCAGTCGAGGCTGCTTGCGAGCACCTCGCCCTTCACGCTGCGACGCATGTCGGTGACCTCTTCGGGCCGCTCGTCGATCAGGAGCATCACGAGCGTCAGCTCCGGGTGATTTTCGGAGACCGCCTGCGAGACCTGTTGCAGAAGCACCGTCTTGCCGGTCCGCGGCGGGGCCACGATCAGGGCTCGCTGCCCCTTGCCCAGCGGCGTGAGCAGATCCATGACCCGCGTGGTCAATGGCTGCTGGCCGGTCTCCAGCCGCAGCCAGGTCTCCGGGTTGATCGGGGTGAGCGTGTCGAAGGTTTTGACGTTGGCGTAGTCGTCAGGAGGCATCCCCTCGACTTCGCTGATCTCACGGACCCGCGGGCCCTGCTGACGCCGGCCCTGCTGCACCATCGCCTTGACGTAGACGCCCTCGCGAAGCCGGTAGCGATCGACCATCGTGCCGGGCACGAAGGGATCGGTCCGCTCCCGCTGGAGATTGAGCGCGGGATTCCGCAGAAAACCGTAGCCGTTGGGATGCATTTCGAGCACGCCCTCACCGGGTTCGAGCGGCACCGGCTCGCCGTTTTCGCTCACCGGTTCCTCATCGGGAGGCTGCATCGCCGGATCATCCGGCACCGGTCGGTCGCCCTGGGGCCCGCGTCCGCGGCGATAACGGCCGCGACCACGTCGCCCGCCCCCCTCGCCGTAGGCCTGCCCCGGCCCCTGCCCTTGCCCCTGCCCGTATCCGCCCCCCGGTCGTCCGTGGGAGCGGCTTCGCCTCCGCTTCGACATCAATCAGGTCCCTATTGGAGAAAAAAACCCGGCCATCGACCGGTGCGTTGTTTCGTGAGCGTCTTGTGGCTCGCAGCAGGCCCGTTTCAGGCCTCGGATGACCTCACGACCACCGCCATCACAGGAACGTCCCTTTCCTGCCCCTCGGGCCGAACGATTCGGAAAACCCTCTGGGCCTCCGCCGACGACAACCTGCACTCTGTCCCTTGAATCACGCCCGCGGGCACGAGTGAAAAGCCGGAAAAACCACCCGACCCCGGTTGCGGGGAACCGCCCCGCAGGATGCGGGACCGCGATGCGGACGGCCTTGAACGGCCCAGGGAATCCACGCCACCGACGGGAAACCTCGTCGCCACCTGGAGGCCTTCCAC
>Ga0180436_10004764_pt1 | contig 12118 bp, 12 predicted proteins | sample SS_ome_2_FD_132434 | JGI IMG/M metagenome (GOLD analysis project Ga0180436, IMG submission 132434) | Hypersaline lake sediment archaeal communities from the Salton Sea, California, USA - SS_3_S_2 metaG | ecosystem: Environmental > Aquatic > Non-marine Saline and Alkaline > Hypersaline >...
ACGCTCCAGACGACGAGGCTCTGCCCGATGCCGAGGAGCACATTGCCGATGAACGTGGAGACGAGCACCCCGCCGATCAGACCGAGGATACGCCGCTTCGGCCCGCCCCAGATGCTGACGAGGGCGCCTCCGGCGACGCCGCCGATGCCGAAGAGCATCTGAACCGTCCCGAGGATCAGCTCGTTGTCCCCCGTTCGAGCTAGGATCATCGGCGAGAGGACACCCCCGCTGAACGAGAGGAGCATGTTGACCAGAAGAAAGAAGAGTAGAAGCCCGAAGAGGCTCGGCCTGGCGAAGATGTAGTCGAAACCGAAGAAGACATCGGAGAGGAACTTCCCCCTTCGCGCTTGCTCGACGTGCGTTGCCTCCGGTTGGGGAATGGAGACGACGAGGAGCGTCCCGATGGCGAAGAGAAAGGTAGCGATGTCGATCGTCAGGATCCCTCCGATTCCGATGAACGCCAGGAGTGCACCGGCGGCGATCGGGGCGAAGACGGTCGAGATGGACTGGACGAGTCCGAGCATCGCGCTCGCTCGAGTGTACTGGCTCTTCGGGAGCATCAGGGAAATCGAGGCGGAGTAGGCGGGGAACTGAAAGGCTCCGAAGGTCCCGGCGAACGCTGCGGTCACGTAAAGGTGCCAGATCTCCAGGCTCTCGGTCCGGTAAAGGATGAAGATGGCGATCGTTGCCACGCCGGCGGCAAGATCACTCAGGATCATCAGCAGCTTCCGATTGCATCGGTCGACGAGGGCTCCGGCGATCGGCGTCATGATGACCTGCGGGAAGAAGCGGAAGAAGCCGACAAGCGCGAGCGCCGTCGCCTGCCCCGTGAGCTGCCATGCCCAAATCGTCAGGGCAAAACCGGTCATCCCGGTTCCGAGCAGCGAGACGACCTGGCCGAACCAGATCACGGTGAACTTCATCAGGCCCTTCGATTTCCCTCTGCTCAAGGAGTCCTCCCCGTCGATTCCCGCACGCCGCGTCGATGCTCTCCCTCGCCCGTCGTCTATACGTCTCACAACCGGAACCTTCGGTTCACACGGCGATTCCCGGGACCGCACTTCCATCCGAGCGCGAATCGGTGTAGCATGTCTGTGGCCAGCGCCTCTGCGGTGGCCCGGGTGGCCAGGAGGTGTTTGCTGTCATGAGGCCGGTATCTCGTGTGGTCACCCTGATCCTCGTTTCGTTGTCCCTCTCTCTCTCCCTGGCCGTCGGTGCGTCCGATTGCTGTGTGCCTCAGATTCGGCCGACGTTGCCGATTCTCGAGGTCCTCGTTCCGGACACGGCGGCCGAGCGCTGGTACGCCTGCCGAGGCGTGGCGGAGGAGGACCTCGGCATCATCATCTCCCTCAACGTCATGGCGACGACGCAGGAGTGGGCCGAACCCCCAACCTATCCGATCGAGATCATGCGCGCGACGATCTACGAGATGATCCGCGAGGAAACGCTCCCTGACGTGGCGATGCTCCCGCGGGAGCTCGCTCGCGAGATCTCGGATCGCTGCTACATCTACGACCTCGAGGGCTACGCCTGTTGGATCAACTCGCCGTTCTACCACGACGGCGTGATCGACGGCGTGATTCTCCCGTGGGCAAGCGATCTGGTCGTCGTCTTCTTCGAGCCGGGCGAGCACGTGAGCCTCGGGCTCAGCCTGCTCAGCCATCCGGTGCTCTACGCGCTCCGACCGCCGAGCGGGTGCTGCGAGTGGCCTCCGGCGCCGCCGGAACCACCCTGCCCGTGCAATCCCTGCGGGCCCTAGGCTCGTCGGGCTCACACATAGGTGGTTTGCACGCCCTCGCCCTCTCGTTCGTTGACACGGCGGCATCCGCCGATCTACAGTCAAACGCTGGGCTGTGACGCGCCGCGACGCGGCGCACCGGGTTTCCGCTCTAGGAGGAAGGAGAGAAGGATGAGGAAGGTCTCGTTGGCTTCGTGCGTTGCTCTCGTGATGGCGGCCTTGGTGCTCGTGCCGGGGACGGCGGTCGGGTCGTCGTTCTCCGTCGACGGCGCGGTAGCCGTTTCCGCAGCCGTCGGTCTCGCGGAGGCGCACCTGGGCGGTCTGCTGCAGATGATGGAGGTGCTCGCCTCGACGGCGGATCTGCAGGTCGGCGTCTGGGGAGGGATGCGCGATCTTCTGGCGCAGTTCGAGGAGCTGCCGATCTCGTTCAACGCCTGGTTCCTCCTCCCCGACGGCGGTTACTACAAGGTGGCGACGGGGCTGACCGGCGGGAACCTGTCCGATCGGGCCTATTTCCCGCGAGTGATGGCGGGTGAGACGACGATCGGGGACCTGGTCGTCAGCAAGTCGACGGGGCGCAAGTCGATGATCATGACCGTACCGATCGAGCGGAACGGCGCCGTGATCGGAGCCCTCGGCGTCACCGTCTACCTGGACGACCTCAGTCGACAGCTGGTCGACACGCTGGCGCTACCGGAAGGCGTGGTCTTCTACGCGGAAACGGCCGACGGCCTGATCGCGCTCCATTCCGATCCGGCGGTGCTCCTCGAGGATGTCTCGGCGGCGGGCGTTGACGGGATCCTCACCGTCCGCGCGACCTCGTCGCTCCTCGGCTGGACCTTCGTCGTAGGCTCGACGCCGTAGCGGCGCTGCCAGAATACGTACCGGCTCCGGCGGACGCGTTGCGTCGGAGCCGGTTCGCTTTTCTCTCTACGGGCGATCGTTGTACGCTGCTTCTCATGACGGAGATCAAGATCAACCGCGCCCCCTTCCTGACGCTCTGGGCGAGCGTCGTCGCTCGGCGTCTTGGCTACGACAAGGACGAAGCGCTGACCCTCGGTCGGGCGGTCTCCGGGCTGACGGCACAGTCGAAGGGCAGGAACCTCGGGATCTTCACCCCCGCCTCCGAAGAGGCGAAGGAGAAGGTTCGCGACGCGCGCGAGAAGATCGGCGCCGAGACGGTCGAGATCATGGATCGGCGGATCCCGTGCGTCCGAACGCTGGAGGGCCTCCGCGCACTGAACAAGGCGCAGCCGGCAGACCCCGAGTCCGTTCGGAAGTACTTGGCCGGCCGGTTCAAGGACGCGCTCTCCGAGGTCGAGACGAAGCTCGTCGCGCTGGCGGAGACCTTCGACCCCGACGAACTCGACCCAGTCGCCATGGACATCTACATGCGGCTTCGTCCGAACGTCCCGAAAGGCCGAGAGGGCTGGGGAAGGGCGGGGCTTCTCGACACGGCGAAGATCGATGCGCTGATCGCAGAACGATCGCCCTAGGCCGTCCCGTAAGGAGGGCAGACGATGCATAGGCGTGCTGCGGCACTGCTGGCGGCCCTCCTGTTCCTGAGCGTGCACGCCCACGCGCATCGGCCGATCGCCATCGGAGATGTGGCAGCGACTCCCGACCAGGCGTTCGAGGTGACTGAGATCGACGTCTCTCAGGTCGTGTACGCACCGCTGACGGAGACGGCGCCGCAGCTCTGGCTCACCTTCGAGGTCGCGGAGCCGGCACGACTGAAACTCTCCCTCGGAACCCCATTCCTCGATCGCCTGCGCGACTACCGGCCGTCGATTGCGGTGCTCGGTCCCGGCTTACCTCCGATCGAGCTACCGTTCGCCGTTCCGGCAGTCGAAGGTGGGTTCGCCTTCCGCGGAGCCGCCCCAGCGAACGAGAACCGCTTCTTCGAGCCGTTCACCGGAACCGAGTCCTGGATCACCGTGGCGGAGACCGTAGAGCTGCCGAAGGCCGGACGATACTACGTGGTGGCATGGGCGCCAGCGCGTGAGGCCGACAAGCTGTGGGTGGCGCTGGGCTTCCTCGAGCGCTTCGGAATCCGGGACATCCTGACCCTCGGATCGATCATCCGGGAGGTTCGTGCGTTTCACGAGGTCGGGCCGCGGGAGCCCTTCGTTTCGTGGGAGACGCTCGTCGTTCTTGGCGTGATCCTCGGCATTCTCGGCACCGTGCGCGATCGTGGATAGACCCGACCTACTCCACGAAGCTGTCGAGAAACGCCCTGGCCGCGGGGGAGCGTCGGACGTTCTCGTCGCCCCCAAGTCGGAAAGGACTGCTCAGCCGATCGGAGTTGGCGAAGACCAGGAAGGTCAGACCCCGCTCCGGAACCTTGACGATCAACGTCGAGGTGCAATCCCAGTACCCGTAGTGCCAAACGTACCGCAGGCCCTTTCGGTCCTGCACGAACCACCCGTAGCCGTAGGGCAGGTCGCGTCCGTTGAGGCAGGTGAACGGCGTCCAGGCAAGCTCCTGCATCTCGGCCGAGAGGAAGCGGTGTTCGTCAATCGCCGCATCGAAGCGTGCGTAGTCGAGGACCGAAGAGAGCAGTCCGGCGGCGGAGCCGAAGTACTCGGGATACCGCCCGACGACGTTCCCGTAGCCGCGAACGAGCCAGTAGGGCGTGGCGAGGCGATCCCAGACGTCTTGTGAGGCGGCGTCGCCGCGACCTTCCTCGAGGGCGGCGACGGCGATGCCGGTCGGGGCCGGGAGGGTGTCCTGCAACTCGAGCGGCTCGAGGATCCTCTCGGTGAGCAAGTCGCGGAACGATCGCCCTGTCGCGGCCTGCATGACGAGATCGATCTGGCCGAAGCAGTCGCCGCAATATCGGTAGCGCTTTCCGGGCACCCCTTGGGAGGTGTGCGACAGCAAGTGCTTAACCTGAATCGTCCCCCGGCTCGGCGGCGAGAAGCCGTATTCGGTGACTGGATCCTCCAGGTCGACGAGTCCCTCCTCGACGAGCTGGAGGAGGACGGTTGCGCCGAACGGCTTGGTGAGCGAGGCGAGATTGTACGGCGTGTTCGGCAGGGCGGGTGCGCCGGTCGCGATATCGGCACAGCCGAAGCCGCGCGCCCACAGCACCTGTCGGTCTTTGACCACGGCGGCGGAGAAGCCGGGGATGGCGAGCCGATGACGGAGTCGGTCGAGCCGCACTTCCAGCCGGCCGATCCGTCGCATCTCATCCTCGGAGAGATCGTCTCCGAGCTTCACGATCTCGGAATCCGCCAAGGCGAAGCTCGATTGGAAGTCTCCGGTTGGACCGCAGCAGGGAACGGGCGCGTACGTCGTCGGACCCAGCAGGGATGGGAAGAGGCCGACAGCCGCGATGGCGGCGACGGCAAGGACGGTCAGCCATCGGTTCATCGTGCACCTCCGGGGCCATTCTCTCCGGAGACGTCGAACGGGAGAAGTCGAAGGCCAATTGGCAGAAGGCCGCCGGATCGCTAGCATCCTTAGCGCATCACACAAAGGGGGGATCAAGGTGAGGAGGTCCAAGCTTCTCAGAGTCGGTCTGGTGCTCGCGGTGCTCGTTGCGATCGTGGTCGGGACGACGCTGCAAGCGAGTGCCTATGGGCGGTACGAGTTCGGATTCGGATTGCCGATCTCGACGAACCTCAGCTTCTCCTACGTCGGTCTCGGACTTGAGATCTACGGGAGAATGCTCCTCGGCGCACTGGCGTGGGAGTTGGCGCTGCAGACAAGCTCGAGCTTCAGCGGGCTGTACATCCGGAACACGATCGCCACGATCGGAGCGTTCTACTTCGCGCTCGGTCACGTCACGAACCTGCTTCCGTACTTCGGATCGACGTACTTCACGTTCGGTGTCGGCGTCGCGTTCGGACAGGCGTTCGTGGTGCGGATCGCGGCGAACCTCGCGGCATCGATCAGCGGCGGCTTCTTCCCGTTCCTGGAGTTTCGCTTCCAGTTCGGGCTCGACCCGTAGGTCGTCGGTTCACTCCCGAACGCGCCGGCTGCAGTCGATCGCTTCGCGCGGTACAGTCTGAGCCGATCACGCACTCGGACCGAGGGAGTGGACATGACCCAACGCACGATCTGGCGGCTCGCCGTCGTTGTCCTGGCTACGGCCGTCGCACTCGCCGGGTGCGGCGGAGGTGAGGACGAGCCGGCGGTCACGGAGACGCCGGCCGTCGAGGCCCCGGTGACGGCTACAGCCGAGGCCGCCGCATCCGAGCCGACCGGACCGCCGGAGCGGCAGCCGGAACCGCCTGCGCCGCTGGTGGATGCTCCCCCGCATGTGGGGCCCGTCGTCGACGGCCTCGTCGGGGAGGATGAGTACGTCCACGAGATGCGCCTTGGCGGGATGCGGGTTCTGTGGGCGAGCGACGCGGAGTTCCTCCGAATGGCCCTCGTCGCTCCGGGAACCGGCTACGTCTCGGTCGGATTCGATCCGGTCGACCGGAAAGTGGGTGCGAATTACATCATCGGCTACGTCGACGACACCGGCGTAACGCTCCGTGATCACGTCGGAACCCGAGGGAACCTCCACCAGGCGGACACGGAGGTCGGTGGGACCGACGACATCGTGGAGTTCGCCGGCACGGAGACGGACGACGAGACGATCCTGGAGTTCGTCATCCCGCTCGACTCGGGAGATCCCAGAGATCGGCCGCTCCGCCCCGGCGGCACCTACGAGATCCAGGTCGCCTACCAGGAGTCGCGCGACGACCTGATCTCCTGGCACTCACGCCACGGCGTCGGGACGATCGAGATCGATCCGGCTCCCTAGGTCGAACCGGCGGTTTCACTCAAGACGAGCCGGTACGCGTGATTGATCCGGCAGACTTCGAGGAGCTGTCCGGCGTAGCTTCGGTGGGAGACGGGGACACGGAGCCTGGTGGCGTCGCCGTCCGGGATGCCGAGGCTTCGGTTGGCGATCAGCCGCTCGGCGAGGCCGTCGCCGAGGGCGCCGAGAAGGTCCTCGGTCGCATCGACCCGACACACCAGGGGTCCCACATCGACAATGGCCCCGTCGCGCACCGACATCCGGAGGACCGACTCGGCATCGACATGCAGGACGTCGAGGTCGACGTCCTTGTGGCGCTCCGCGACCTGAGGGGTTGCCGCGTGCTCGAGCGCGCTCAGCCGGTCTCGTAGCTCGCCGGCGCGCTCGAAGGCCTGATCGCTTGCGGCGGACTCCATCTGCTCTCGCAGGCTCCGAAGCACCGACCTTGGCGGACGCCGGAGGAACCGACTCGCCGCGGAGACGATCTTCCGATACGCGTCTGCCGTGATGCCTCCCGAGCAAGGGGCCGCACAGGCTCCGGAGGATCGACGCACACAGGGCGTTGTCGGCAGCCTGTGACAAGTGCGGAGCGGGAATTGGGTTCGGACGGCGTCGAGGATTCGGTTGCGCAGGCGCCAGCCCACGTAGGGACCGAAGAGGGCGTCGGCCTTCGTTGTCGTCCCGAGCGCGTAGTTCGTCCGCCGCTTCCGATACGGGACCAACCGGGCGAAACCCTCGTCGGTCCGCGCGATGTAGTAGTAGCTGTCGTCGTCTCGGGTGAAGCGGCTGTTGTACGACGGATCGTGCCGACGGATCAGCTGGCTCTCCAGAACGAGGGCCTCGCGCTCGTTGCGCGCCAGGATAACTTCGATGTCCCGAATGCGCTCGATCATCTCCCGTTTTCGCTCCGCGATCGCCGTCTGCGTGAAGTAGGCTCGGAGGCGACGACGAAGGCTCTTCGCCTTGCCGACGTAGATGACGTTTCCTGCGGCGTTTCGCATCAGATAGCAGCCCGGATGGTCCGGGTAGCGGTCGGCCTCGAAGGAGAAGGCCGAGGGTCCGGTCTCTGTGATGCGCATCACCTTCGCCATCGTCGGCCAGACGGTACGACAGCGTGCGCCTCCCCGGCAAGGGGAGGCGCGGAGAACTGCAGCGAGCTCCGTGCAGATCCGAATTGATCGCCGATCGGCCTTCGACTAGAGTGGTCCGGTTCGCACGAAGGAGGGGATCACGGTGAACAAGACGCTCCTGATCATCCTGGCGGTCGCCCTGTTGGTGGGCGGCGCTGCGGCTTGGTTCTTGCTTTCCCGGGCGCCCGACGGGGCGACGGAGCCCGTCGCCATCGGCCCGGAGGTTCCGGAGGTCGTCGCGGTGCAGCCTGCGCCGGCCGAGCCGGAGACGGAAAGCGAAACCCCGGAGCCGGTCCAAACGGAGTCGGCGGTCCTGCCGGAACCGGCGCCGGTCTGGGCTCCGGACGGCACGATCCGGCCGGGCGAGTACGCACACTCGACGAGTCTGATCGACGTCACGATCCACTGGTTCAACGATGCCAATGTCCTTCGCGTCGGTTTGGAGAGCCCGGCGAACGGCTACGTCTCCATCGGCTTCGATCCGGAGGATCGGATGGAAGGTGCCAACTACATCGTGGCGTACGTTGAAGAGGGAGAGGTCTACATCCGCGACGACTTCGGGATCGGACCGACGTCGCACGCGGCCGACACCGATCGCGGCGGAACCGACAACATCCTCTCCTACGGAGGAACCGAGTGGGCCGATCACACGGTGGTCGAGTTCTCGATTCCTCTCGATTCGGGGGACGCGCAGGACAAGGCCCTTCGCCCGGGGTGGACGTACGACATCCTGGTCGCCTACCACGATCTGCTAGATGGATTCTCGGGGCGTCACAGCCGGCGGGGAAGCGGGCAGATCACCCTCGACCAGGCTCCGTAGCGGGCCCCGGCGAGACTTCCGCCGGGTTGGCGTGTAGGTACCGCGACACCATGCACGAGACGGGGTGAGTACTGTGAACAGGCGGGCATTCCTGTGCGGGTTCGTCCTTGCGGTGGCCGTGGCAGCAATCGGCCTCGCCGACACGGTGGTTCGATTCGGGGACAAGAGTCTCGAGGCGGCGGTTCGAGACGCGCTCTTCATGCCGTCGGGGACGATTCACGACTTCGATCTGCAGTGGCTGACGGTTCTCGATGCTTCCGACCGCGAGATCGACGATCTCTCCGGGCTGGAGTACGCGGTCGGACTGGCGACGCTCGACATCACCGGAAACCAGGTCGACGACCTCAGTCCATTGCGCGAGTTGGAGCCGATGTCGATCCTGCGAGCCGGAGGAAACGAGATCGACTCCCTGATACCGATCCGGCACCTCGTCCGGCTCAAGGAGCTGCTCCTCGACGGCAACGAGATCGAGGATATCTCGCCGCTCGCTGCGATCGAGGGACTGGAAGTCCTCCACCTTCTCGACAATCCGGTCGAGGATCTCGGGGTGCTCCGGTCGCTCGTTCGGTTGCGCGAGCTGAAGATCCGTTGCGAGAGCGGGTGTGACCTGACGCCGATCCACGCGCTGACGCGGATCGAGATCCTTGAGGTCGACAGCGCCAGCGCTCTCGACCTGACGGCGGTCGGTCGGATGCCCGACCTTCGTGTTCTCCACCTCGCATCCACCGAGATCGCCGACTTCAGCCCCCTTCGATGGCTTCCGAACCTTCGGGAGATCAAGCTGACCGGCGTCGAGGTGGCAGATCTGGTTGAGGTCGTCGACGTACAGCCGAACCTCGAGGTCCTCGGTCTGGAGAGCCTGAGTGTCGATTCGTTCGCGGGACTCGTCGAACTGAAGGGGCTCCGAGAACTGCGGCTGGTTGACGTCGGCTTCAGCGAACTCGGACTCCTGGTCGTGCTTCCGAGCCTTCGTTCCCTCGACGTCTCCCGAAACGAGCTCTCCGATCTCGGTCTCGTCTCGGCCCTCGGTGAGCTGACGGAACTCCGCGCCGTGGACAACGGGATCGAGATCCTCTGGCCGATCGCCGCCCTCCGGCGCCTGGAGGTCCTCGATCTCACCGGCAATCCGATCACAGATCTGGAGCCGCTGCTGACGCTGTATGACTTGCGGGAGATTCATCTCCGGGGAACGGAGATCACCGACGTCTCGGAACTTCTTAGCTTGCCGGACCTGGAGTACGTCGATCTCCGGGAGACCGACCTCAATCTGTCGGTGGGTTCGTCCGCCTATGCAACCATCGCACTGCTGCGCGCCCGCGGGGTCCGTGTCGACCTCTAGGCAGCGACACCGGCGAGGCCGTGCGGACGGGCGTGCGACCCGTCGTCTCGAGGCGCAGGCATGCGCAAAGACCTGATCGCGGCGGTGGCGTCCTTCCTGCTCGGCCTGTTCGCGCTCCCGGTCCTCGTCTTCACGGGCGGCTCGCTTCTGCTCGCCGCGCTCTTCTCGGTGGGAGCCGTCGTCCTGGGACTGATCGGCATCGGCTCGAATCGGCGTGCGGTGAAGGCGCTGGCGATCGCCGGGTTCGTGATGGGGGTCGCCGCGCTCTGGTACACGATCACCGGATGGGCGGTCAGCCTCGACATCGCGGCGTCGATCCAAGCGCTCTTCTAGGTCCCACGGGCGCAGCCCGGGCCGCGGACTCCGGCCTGAGTCCTTCCCTCTCCTACGGCATGTATCGAAGGATTCCAGAGGCGAGCGGCAGGACGAGCAGGTTGTCGCTGACCCGCCCGATCGGACGGACGAGCTGGGTCGTCTCGATGATGATCGGCTGCAGCGTCAGCTTCCCCTGGAAGACCGCATCGTCGGAGAGATCGAACTCCGCCGCGGCGGCGAGGCTCGGCATGTCCGCCAGCGGGGCGATCTCCCACCCCTCGACTTGGGGTGCCAGCGTGAGCAAGGGGAGCGAGGTGCTCAACTCGCCGCGGAAGATCGGTCCGAGCAGCGCGTGGGTTCTGGCGTGGGCGTACGCCTCGATGACCGGCTTCAGCAGGCGTTCCTTTTCGTCGAAAGGCCAGAGGACGGTCAGACCCAGACCGGCCTGCAGGCGCTGCGTGATCGTTCCGCGATACAGGACGGTCGTCCCCAGACTCGTCAGTTGGGAGTCGGTCAACACGTGGATCTCGAAGGCGTGGATCTCGTCGAGGGTAAGGCCGAAGCCGACGGCGAGCGAGACGTCCCAGTGGCGTCCCTCGTCTCCTGCCTCCACGTTGGGGATGAAGTGAGCGGCGATCGAAATCGGTCCGAACTGGACGGCCATGGCAGGGGCCGCCGCCAGCAATAGGGCGACAACAGCTAGCGCGAACGAGCGTTTCATGATCCTCCTCTTCCCATCCGGTGACCTTCGTTCCCCCGTAACTACACGCGTGACCCGGACATCGTTCACGCGCTTTGCCCTCGCGCACTGTGCCCTTCACCCTGCCCTCGACGGCCGGCCGGGGCTATCCCGCGTGTCCGGTGCGAAACCGATGGCGGCTGTCCCTGGGGTGAGGGGGCTCTGCGGGTGTTCGCGACGTGGGAATCTAGATCCTGTGGGCATTTTGGCCTCCGATGCGTATACTGGGACGCTCGCGATCCCGCGGCGGGAATCCATCCCAAGGAGTCGATCGGATGTCGAACGGACCTGCGATTCGAGTCGAGGAACTGGCGCGCGTCTTCCGCGTTCGACGCCGGGAGGCGAAGGGACAGCGCAGAGAGATCGTTGCCCTCGGAGGCGTCGACCTCGAGGTCTCCCGCGGCGAGCTGATGGGTGTGCTCGGACCGAATGGCGCGGGGAAGACGACGTTGATCAAGATCCTCGCCACCCTTCTGGCGCCGACGTCGGGGACCGCTGAGGTGGCCGGAGTCGATGTCGTCGCCGATCCGTGGGAGGTTCGACGGCCCATCGGGATGGTCTCCGGCGGGGAGTCCTCCGGTTACGGTCTCCTGACCGTGGAAGAGAACCTGTGGATGTTCTCGCAGTTCTACGGGATCGACTCGAAGGCAGCGAAGGCCAGGATCCGAGAGCTCCTGGAGATCGTCGGCCTCGCCGACCGATCCAAGACCAAGATCTACCACCTGTCGACCGGCATGCGGCAGAAGATGAACTTCGTTCGGGGGTTCATGACCGATCCGGAGATCCTCTTCCTCGATGAGCCGACGCTCGGGCTCGATGTTCAGACGGCTCGCGTGCTGCGCGACTTCATTGGAGCGTGGGTACGGGAGCGGGGCGACCGGACGATTCTGCTGACGACGCACACGATGCAGGAGGCGGACGAGCTCTGCGATCGCGTCGCGATCATCGACAGAGGACGAATCCTCGCTTGCGATCGACCGGACGCGCTGAAGCGAGACCTTCAGAAGGACGCGATCTTCCACCTTTGCGTCGGTGCGCTGACGGAGTTGGAGCCCCTCGTCGGCGGGATCGAAGGGGTTGCCCACTGCACGCAGACCCTGCGCGAGGACCACGCGGAGGTCGACCTGATCCTCGCAAACGAGAATGCCCTGACGTCGATCCTCAGCGCGATCCAAGAACACGGCGGGAGTCTCCTGTCCCTGGAGAAGCGGGAGCCGACGCTCGAGGATGTCTTCCTTCGGATCGTCGGCTACGGGTTCGAGGAGGCCGAGGGCGTCGAGG
>Ga0180436_10004766_pt1 | contig 12115 bp, 7 predicted proteins | sample SS_ome_2_FD_132434 | JGI IMG/M metagenome (GOLD analysis project Ga0180436, IMG submission 132434) | Hypersaline lake sediment archaeal communities from the Salton Sea, California, USA - SS_3_S_2 metaG | ecosystem: Environmental > Aquatic > Non-marine Saline and Alkaline > Hypersaline > Sediment...
CAATACCATTGCCGCACGAAATTTTATCCGCATGGTCGCCGGTGGTGCGGCGGCGCACTCGGACCATGGACGCAGTGTCGCCGAGGTATTCATGTCGGCCGCCAGAAAAGAGACCGACGCCTACAAAATTAAGGACACCAACAAACTGTTGCAAATCGCACCTTATTTGGAGGTTGCCACCACGGTAGAGGTAGATGGCGAAACCAAGGACAGGGACATCGATGAGATCGCGCTTGAAGTCGCCGAAAAAGCCCTCAACGAATGGGGCAAGAGCGAAGGCGAACTTCTATACCTGCAACGCGCACCGAAACCATTATATGAAAAATGGGTCAAGGCAGGTGTACGCCCGCGAAATATCGATCGGGAAATCGTCGAGATCATGCATCGCACCCACATGGGCGTCGACCAGGACTACAAGAACCTCATGAAGCAGGGTGCCCGAGCCGCGATCGCCGACGGCTGGGGCGGATCCATGCTGGCCACCGATCTGCAGGACGTCCTTTTCGGCACACCCTATCCCTTACAGTCCGAAGCTAACCTGGGTATCATGAAGGAAGACCATGTCAATATCATCGTACACGGCCATGAACCGGTCCTGTCCGAGATGATCGTGGCCATGGCTCAGAAGCCTGAAATCATCGAGTACGCCAAATCCAAGGGTGCCAAGGGCATCCAGTTGGGCGGCATCTGCTGCACCGCCAACGAAATTCTGCAGCGCCACGGCGTGCCGCCGGCAGGTACCTTTCTCCAACAGGAACTGGCCATCATCACGGGCGCCTGCGATGCCATGGTAGTGGACATCCAGTGTATATTCCAGAATCTGGCCAACGTGGCCAAGTGTTTTCACACCAAGCTCATCACCACCCATCCCATTGCCAAGATGGAACAGGACAATGTCATTCATATCGAGTTTGATGAGCATTATGCTTTGCAGGACGCCGAAAAAATCGTCCGCATGGCCATCGATAATTTTCAGAACCGGGGTTCGGAAGTCATGATCCCGGCACAGAAAGCCACCCAGATCGCCGGTTTCGGCGTCGAGTCCATTCAGTACCACCTGGGCGGAACCTTCCGCGGGACCTATTACACCCTCAACGACAACATCATCAACGGCCGCATCCGGGGCATCGGCGCCGTGGTGGGCTGCAACAACGCCCGCACACGCCACAACGAAGCTCACATCGCTGTTGTCAAAGAATTGATCCGCAATGACGTGATCGTCCTGACAACGGGCTGCAACGGGATTGCCTGCGCGATGCACGGATTGCTGACACCGGAAAGTGCGGGCGTTTACTGCGGCCCCGGTCTGGCCGAAGTCTGCGAAACCGTTGGTATCCCGCCCGTGCTGCACTGCGGCTCCTGCGTGGACAACAGCCGCCTGTTGCTGGCCGCCACCGAGGTGGTCAAGGCCGGTGGCCTGGGCGACGACATCTGTGATGTACCCGCGGCCGGCAGCGCACCTGAATGGATGAGCGAAAAAGCCATCAGTATCGGTCAGTATGTGGTATCTTCCGGTATTTATACCGTTTTCGGTGCCACCTTCCCCACGACGGGTGCTCCTGTATTCAATGACTATCTATGCAATGATATGGAAAATATTTACGGCGGTAAATGGGATTTCGAGCCGGATCCCATCAAGCATGCGCAACTCATGATCGCCCATATCGATAAAAAACGTAAAGAACTGGGTATCGATAAAGCCAGAGAACGGGTTCTGATGGATATGGCCGATCGCCAGGCACTGGAGGCCTAGGCTTGATTTGGAAAACAAAGGAGGAACAACATGTCTAAGCTAGTCGCATTTGCCGCCATTCAAGGCGGGTATAAAGTTGTCTCAACCGCTGAAGGGGAATACCAAAAGGCACTGGATACCTTCGATGCCAGTTCCAAGATCGAATTTCCCAACACCGGATATTATCTGCCGGTTATCTATTCCTTGACCGGTATGAAAGTCGAAACCCTGGAAGATATTAAAAAACCGCTTGATTTTGCACGCGGATTATTGCCGCCGCATGTCAAAGGCAAAAACCATCTGCCCTACCTGGGTCCCCTTCTGGATGCCGGTATGGCTTCCATTTTTGCCTATGAAATTCTGGAAGCCCTGCGCATTTTGCGGGAACCGGATTTTTATCTGCCCCAGGAAGATCCGGATATCGAAGCCGGTAAAATCTGGGTCGGCCCGGCCGACGACATCATCCTGCGAAAACGCGGGGTGGAATTCGTGGACGGCTCTGCACCGGGGTTTGCCGCCGTGGTCGGCGCGTGCCCGGATCCTGAAACCGCCAAAATGATTGTAGAGGACTATCAGAAAAAGAACCTCTATATTTTCTGCGCGGCCCATCACAACGGCACATCCGTTATCGAGCAGCTCATGGAAGCCGGTGTCCAGATCGGCTGGAACACCCGCATCGTACCCTTTGGTCCGGACATCTCCTCGGCCGTATTCGCCCTCGGGTTTGCCAACCGGGCGGCCATGGCCTTCGGCGGCGTCCAGCCGGGTGATTACAAGAAAATCCTGCACTACAACAAGGACCGCGTATTTGCATTCGTAAACGCCTTCGGCGACATCGGCACCGAGTGGGGCGTAGCCGCCGCCGGCTGCGTCAACTGGGGCTTCCCCACCCTGGCCGATACCGATATTCCCGAGATTCTGCCCACGGGTATCTGTACTTACGAGCATGTGGTCGCCAACGTACCCCATGATGAAATCTGCCAGAAATCCGTGGAAGTCCGCGGTCTCAAGGTTACGGTTTCGGAAATCGATATTCCCTGCTCTTTCGGCCCGGCCTTCGAGGGCGAGCGTGTGCGCGGCGCCGATCTGTACTGTCAGATGGGCGGCGGCAAGACCCAGGCCACTGAGCTGGTCAAAATGGCGGATATGAAGGAAATCGAAGATGCCAAAGTTGTGGTGGATGGACCCGACATGGGTGATCTCAAGGAAGGCGACACCCTGCCCTTGGGTATCTTCGTCCAGGTGGCTGGCCGTGAAATGCAGACGGACTTCGAGCCCATCCTTGAACGTCAGATCCACCATCTGATCAACTACATTCAGGGCGTCATGCACATCGGTCAGCGCGATATCGCCTGGATCCGGGTCAGCAAGGCCGCCATTGAAAAAGGCTTCACCATCAAAGACATCGGTGTGGTCCTGCATGCCAAGTTCCATCAGGATTTTGGCAAGATCCTCGACAAGGTTCAGGTAACCCTCATTACCGATAAGAAAAAGGTGGATGCACTCACCAAGACCGCCCGTGCCGAATACAAGATGCGCGATGAGCGTGTGGAAAAAATGACCGACGAGGATGTGGAAACCTACTACTCCTGCACCCTGTGTCAGTCCTTTGCCCCCACGCACGTCTGTTCGGTTAGCCCGGAACGAACCGGTCTGTGCGGGGCCTACAACTGGATGGACTGCAAGGCCTCTTTCGAAATAAACCCCACCGGCCCCAACCAGCCCATCGAGAAGGGTGAATGTCTCGATCCGGTTCTGGGCCAGTGGAAAGGCGTCAACGACTTCATCAACAAAGCCTCGCGCGGTGCCATCACCCATTACAATTTCTACTCCATGGTGATCGATCCCATGACCACCTGCGGCTGTTGTGAATGTATCGCCGCCATGTTGCCGTCCTGTAACGGTGTGATGACCGTCAACCGCGATTACACCGGTGATACCCCCTGCGGTATGAAGTTCACCACCCTGGCGGGTGTCATGGGCGGCGGCGCTTCTTCACCAGGTTTTGTGGGACACTCCAAGTTCAACATTACCCAGAAAAAGTTCATTAAGGGTGACGGTGGCCTCCTGCGGGTGGTCTGGATGCCCAAAAGCCTCAAAGAGGAAATCAAAGAGCGTTTGGACAAGGCCGGTGAAGAACTCGGTGTTCCGGATCTGTATGACAAGATCGCTGATGAAACCGTCGGCCTGACAGAAGAAGAAATCCTGCCGTGGCTGGAAGAAAAGGGCCATCCGGCACTTTCCATGGATCCGATCATCGGATAGGCAAACTTGTATAAGAGGGACAGGCCTGCGGGCCTGTCCCTTAGCATAACTATAAGAAGGAGACCAAAATGGCATTAACCGGAATTCAGATTTTCAAACTTCTGCCAAAAACAAACTGCAAGGAGTGTGGTGTGCCCACCTGCCTTGCTTTTGCCATGAACCTGGCATCCGGTAAGGCAGAGCTTGACAGCTGCCCCTATGTATCGGATGAAGCCAAGGAGCAACTGGCCGAAGCTTCGGCACCGCCTATCCGACCGGTCAAAATCGGCAAAGGCGTACGGGCCTTCACTACCGGTGGCGAAACTGTGCAGTATCGCCATGAAAAAACCTTTTACAACCAGACCGCCCTGGCGGCCATGATCGGCTCGGACATTGCCGATGCGGATCTTTCCGCCAAATTAAAAACCTGGAATGCCTTTCAGTATGAACGCGTGGGGCTCAACCTAAGACCCGAACTGATTGCACTGAAAGATGTCAGTGGCGACGCAGATGCTTTCGCGGCCAAGGCCAAGATCATTGCCGAGACATCCGAGTTCAACCTGGTTCTCATGTCGGACAATGCCGACGCCATGAAAGCGGCCGTGGATGTGGCTGGCTTCAAACGCCCCCTGCTGTATGCCGCCACCGAGGCCAATCTGGAAGCTTGTGGTGAGCTGGCCAAGGAGGCCGATCTGCCCCTGGCGGTCAAAGCCGACTCTGTCGAGGCCCTGGTGCCCCTGACCGAAAAGCTGATTGACATGGGCTTAAAGGACATTGTCCTGGACCCGGGTTCCCGTGAAGTCAAGCAAGCCCTGGAAGATCAGGTCGCCATTCGCCGGGCCGCGCTAAAAAATGGCAATCGCGCCGTGGGCTTTCCCACCATCACCTTTCCGTGTGAAATGGCCAGCAACCTCGAAATGGAGTCTTTGATTGCCAGCATGTTTATCGCCAAGTATGGTGGTATTGCCGTTCTATCGGACTTCTCTGGTGACGCCCTCTTTCCCTTACTGCTGGAACGACTCAATATCTATACTGATCCGCAACGCCCCATGACAGTTACCGAGGGAATTTATGAAATTAACAATCCCGACGAAAATTCGCCGGTCATGGTCACCACCAACTTCGCCCTGACCTATTTCATCGTTTCTGGCGAAATCGAAGGCAGCCGCGTGCCCGCCTATCTGTTGATCAAAGATTCCGAAGGCTTGTCGGTAATGACTGCCTGGGCGGCCGGTAAATTTGCTGGTGACGACGTGGGATTATTCGTCAAGAAAAGCGGCATCATGGACAAAGTCAAGCATACGGAACTCATCATTCCCGGCTATGCTGCCGCCATCGCCGGTGATGTGGAAGAAGAACTTCCGGGCTGGACCATCACGGTCGGACCCAGGGAAGCAGCACATATTCCCGGTTTCTTGAAATCCAGATAACGAAATTTGAACTCGCCCGGCACTATAAATTCTTGAAAACAGACTCGACTGAAGTTCTCTCTAAAATCTCAGTCGAGTCTGAACGAAGAAATCAAATTTAACCGTCATTCATTTTTAGGGAGGAAATATGTATCTCATAGGAGAAAGTTTAAACGTCATTTCCAAAAAGATCGGCCGGGCGTTTAAAGAACGCGATCCAAAGCCGATCCAGGAAGAAGCCCTTTTTCAAAAAGAAAAAGGCATGGACTATATCGATATCAATCTGGGCCCGGCTAAAAAAGACGGCCATGAACTGATGCCCTGGGTGGTGGAAACGGTCCAGGAAGTGGTCGACGACGTCCCCCTGGCCTTGGATACATCCAATATCGACGCCATCGAAGCCGCCATCAAAGTCTGCAAGCTGCCGCCACTGATCAACTCCATCATGGTACGACCGGAACGCTACGAACGCATGGTACCCATCGTGGCCGAAAATGATTGCGACTTCATTGCCCTCATGTGGGGACCGGACGGCCTGCCCCGGGATGAGAACGAGCGCGCAGCCTTGGCTGTGGAGCTGCTCTATTTTGCCAACGAGGCCGGCATCCCCAATGAAAAAATATGGGTCGACGGCATCGTCACCCCGGTCAACATCCAACAGCCGCAGCTGATCAGCCTGATGGAATTCCAGGGCATGCTCCAGGACATTGCACCCGGTTGTAAGAGCACCTGTGGTCTCTCCAATATTAGCAATGGACCGCCGGACCACCTGCGGCCGATTTTGAATCAGACCTACATGGTCATGCTCCAAAAATATGGCATGTACTCCGTCATCGCCGATCCCCTGGATGATTTGCTGATCGACATTGCCAAAGGCAACCGTCAGGACATTGTTGATTTGATCTATGGCATCCTGGATGGTAACGATCCGGATATGGACAGCCTCTCCAAAGAAATGCAGGATTTTGCCAAGACCACCAATGTCATCCTGGGCAAATCTCTCTATTCGGACTCCTGGCTGGAAGTCTAGTACGCAAGCTTTATATCATAAAAAAAGCCCCGCTATTATAGCGGGGCTTTTTTTATGAGGCTTTCCAGGAACGCTATCAATTTCGGCCGCTGCAGATAATCCGACATGACGGTTTTTTTGATATACTGGAGTTCTTTTTTAAAGTTCTGAATCACCGCTTTGCTGTCGGTGGCAAATCCGGCTAACAGGCCGGAGCTGCGCACCTGTATGCGATGGGGCGGCAATACCGTAATAACTAATTTTTCGGTTTCGGCGGCGGTATCCGTGCGAACCGGACTACGCAGTACAAAGATGAAACTGGGGCATTCACTGGTGATAAAAAAGCGAAAATTTTCATAACCTGAAATCATGTTAATGCTGTTGCGAATATGCTGGACGCGCCATTTAAGCTCCAGGGGATCATCGCACTGTCTTAAATAATCCTGCAGACAGTGCAGACAAACATAATTTTCCACCGGATGTCGGTTCAAATTGAGCATTAACTGCTGCCGTCTTTCCTTGTTTATGGCCGTTATCAGGTCCCCATACAGCGGATGGGCTGCCACGAGGGTTTTCTCGGCATAGAGTCGATGACCTTCGGAACGCAGACAGGAGGCCGGTCGCGAACTGACGATTGCGTGCGCTCCGGGTATGAGTTCGGCCGACAACAGCATCAAGTCGAAGGTAAAGCTGTCATGAACCGGATGCAGGGCGGCCGATATGCGGCAGCGCGCCGAGGCCTGGATGAAAGTGGCAATATCCTCTGATGTTAAGGACGCACGATCAAACAGGGTCAGCATATGATCGATTTCAGTCAGGTTCAAATCCAGCGCAATCGCCAGTGACAATAGCTTTTCACGACCGACATTGGCAATTCGACCGGATTCCAATTCTTTGATGTAGGGATTTGACAAGCCGGAGATGGCCGCAATCTGGTTTCGGGTGGCCGCGTTGTCATCCATCAACCCCACAATATAATCCCTTCTTGCGGCTTGCCTTTCATCGGTCATCGTCACCAGCTCCTTTTTTCGGCATCCTATCCTCTACCATCCAAGCTGAACGAGTGCCTGCCTGTGATGTGCGCATTCGGCAAATTCAATGATTGTCAACCATATTTAGAATCGTTGCGCTAAGCATATTCGGCTTACATTACGCCAAAACGTACCATAATAATCACTTCATTTTAATCTTTAAATTCAGATTAACGGCAATAGCTATCTTCAGCTGCTGTGATAATGGCATTTAGCTCTGCTTTGCTTCTGGCGATACTCGGGTATCTCTTGCATGGGTGGGCGCTCGGCTTGCGCAAGGTCATAAATGTCCTGTTGGAGATCACTTTGCACCAGTCGGTACTGGATCATTTTGTTATATAGTTCCTGGCCGATATGGATGCGCTCCTGATAAGCGATGCGGTTTAAAAACGTTCGCATGATCACGAAGGCCATGCGGCCCAGGGCTTTGGTGTCCTGGTTTTTATGCACGCGCCGGTCCAGATCCACCTGGGCCATCACATCCAAACCCCATTTCTCGTGAATGTCGATGAGCATACCGGTTTCAACGCCGTAACCGATCTGGAAAGGAATGCTCTCGAACACATTGCGATAGCCGGCATATTCGCCTGATAGGGGCTGCAATATCTGGGTCAGGTCCGGCATGAACATCGAAAACAACGGCCGTGTCACCAGCTCGGTTACCCGTCCCCCGCCGGTGGGGCGCCACTGGTTCTTGCCGATGGAAATGGGCCGGTCGTAAAACGCCTTGGTGAAACGGATATGGTCAGTGAGTAAAAGCGGGCCTAAAAGTCCGTAGGCAAAATGGTGATGGATATTTTTGATGTCGGCATCCAGGTAGACGATGATGTCGCCACGGGTGACATATAACGCTTTCCAGAGATTCTCACCCTTACCTTTATACTTCTCCAGATGCGGCAAAATATCATTAGCTTCATGGACGGGCACGTGATAGGAACGGGCGATCTCGCGGGTTTTATCTGTGGATCCGGAATCGATCACAATAATCTCATCCAGCAATGGGTAGCGCGTCATCAGCTCCGATTTTAATATCACAATCTCTTTGGCGATGGTAAGCTCTTCGTTCAAAGTCGGCAGGCACAAGGATATGGCCAACTGTTTGCGCTCCTTAGCCGCCAGCAGCTGTTTGATATCCTTAAAAGCCGAGTGATGAAACGTATTGCTTTTGATCCAATTCTTACCCATCGCAAATTCCGTGGTCTATGGCCATAAGTAATGCCGGTATTTGGGCAATGCCTTTGTAAAGCGGTTCAATCTCAATCATGGCATCATCTTGGTGGAAGTTGTTACCGTGGGTAATTCCCAGGGTAATAGCGGGTATGTTGCGGCCCAGGAATATGGAAACGGCGGTTTCACTGGGTTCACTAAAAACCGCCACGTCTAAATACCTCAAGATTTTTGAGGCGCATTTAATCAAGGGGTGGTTGTAACGCAGCCGGGTGGCGTTCAAATTGCTGATGCGGTTCAGTTTCACTTCCACATCAAAGGCTTTGTTGACGCCATCGACAATATCGCGGATATCGGCGTAGATTGATCTGACCATGTCATCCGAATCACTGCGAATCTCGAACCCGATGGTGGCATCATAGGCGATGTTTCCATGGTCGAAGCCGCCCGATATGCGGCCGATAACGATCTGCGTGCGCGGTTGCTGCGGTAGACGCAGGCCTAGAATCGCATTGATGACCTCGTTGATCACCAGAATGGCATTGGGTTTGTAGCGGCGGCGTTCATGGTTTTCCACGACGATGCTACATTCAATCTCACTGCGAATCATGCCGTAAGAATAATAATTAAGTCGACCCAGTTCAATCGTTTCCAGGCAGACGGCACTACGGATGGGGCCGGACCAATTATTCAGCAGACGGCGGATTCCCCTGAGATTGCCACGCCCCAGAGACGACACCGGCGCCACCAGCACGATGTCCGATTCAAATTGCAGCGCCAGCCGTTTAAAAATCTCCGGCAGGGAAACCAAAACACCAACTGCGGCTGAATTGTCTGAAACACCGATACCGCTGATGGTTTTGTCCGTCACTTCATAGTGCTGATCCGATTCGATTTCCGAAAAGGTATCCAGATGCGCCACCAAAAAGATGGGCGGCCGGGTATTGGATTGACCCCGAATCATAGCCACCGGATTGCCAAAAGCGTCCAAAGAACATTCGTCCACCGGAAACTCGGACAGGCGCTCAACGAGACGTTCAGCCCGTCGCGCCTCGTGAAAAGTAGGTGCCGGAATCTGACCAAGGAGTACGATGTTGCTAATGATGATCTCCCGAATCGCCCGGATGTTTTCTACGAATCCTGGTAATAGCTCTAGATATTTTTCCATCTTCTATAACCTAATGCGGCCGAACCGCAACAATCGGAATTGAAATCGCTATCGGGATCGGGGTCGAGAATTTAACAACCGATACCGATTTCGATACCGAAGTTTATGACTTGAATAAATGCAGCATCTTAAAAGAAGGCAATGAATCCTTTGAACCTTATCTCATCAAACTCGCTCCTAAACTTGTGTGCTGTACGCCTGTAACGTAGGTAACACAATAAGCCCCAGGCTATCAGCTTACCCTCGAACCCTTGGATCCTTGACTCCTCGAACCCTTATTCTTTAAGAATCAGCTGCCGCAGATCCGTTACCACCATATCCGGAACCACATCCCGGCAGCAGGGATCATCTTGACGCCATCGCAAAGAGCGCTGATCGCCGGCAAACAATGCGGTTTGGAATCCAACTGTTTTGGCCGGCAGCACGTCTTTGCGCATGTCATTGCCCACAAACAGGCTGACCTCCGGCTGGATACCGGTGTCCCTGAGCCGTTTGGCTGCCATTTCGAACAGTACCACCGAGGGTTTGGCCAGTTGATACTGATACGAAACCAAAATCAACTGCGGATCAAACCCCGAAGCAACCAAAGGCTCCGCCAGCATGTTTTCCAAGAGGCCCTGGGTATAAAACTGGGCATTGGAGATAAGCCCCATGGTCAGAGCACGTTCACGGCAGGATTGCAGCATTTTCATAAGCCCCGGCATGGGATAGACCGGATTGATCATGGTCTCGTATGCCTGGGCAAAGGTTTTCAGCTGCGAAAGATCGTCCCAGTCGAGTATACTGCGCCAAATCTCAAGGATATCAACTTCGGGATAATCGATCCCCTGACCGATCAGACGGGCATGCTCCCTGTCAATGGCTTCCCGCAGGAACCGACCAACCGTATCTGATGATTCGGCGATTTCATAATGCCGCAGCAATTTGTCCATCAACTCCTGACGGCTATGTTCAGCCGTGATATTGCTCTCCCCGGCGCGGCTTATAATCAAAGTCCCATAAACATCGAAGAGTATCGCTTGTATATGTACCAACCGCTTCAGGCCCCGGGGCGTTTCCCCGGTAGGTATCGGCTGCATTGGCTTTAAATGACTGCCGGCAAAATTACTTTCAGGCCGCATACGACCCCCATTTGAGCAAAGAGAATCGATTTACATCTAAAAAAGCATCCACGAGAACAGACTTGTCAATCTGATGCTGAACCGGCTGCCGGTCCACTATTTTATAGACCTCCAGGAGTCGCACCCCATAGTCGTCCAGGCCGTAATTGTCCTCTACAATCCTATGGTTATTTTCGATTGTGACGGCATCGGCATCAGCGGGGTCCGGTTGAGTAATTTTGGGATTCTGCCCGACCAACCAATTTCTGGCTTTCGAATTGGACAGCAAGTGTTCCAGAATCTGTCTTTGGTATTTTTCACTCAGATACCCGAAATCGATCAAACCCTCTTTTTGAACGCCTTGGATACAATCATCCAGGCACTCAGGTGCCGGTCCGCGGCCGTAGCACTTGCTGACCTGTAACACTGCTTCACGCCAGGCCTGTATGAAGCCATCGAAATCAAACCAGGTTAGGGGGACCCCCAATCTATTGTAGAGTGATTCCAAACCAAGACCGCGTTTCTCAAAATCCCCACAGATATCATCCAACCGGCGTCCCCACAGCATTTTGCCGGCTGTCCAGGGTTCCAGAAAGGAAAACCCGAATCCCTCGGTGATGCTGGTGGTCACCATGGATTCGGCTGCGGCCACGAGCGCCGGAAACCCATATCGCCGCCCGGCTCCAAACTGCACCGTCAAGCCCCGTTTTTTCACAAACGACCGCCAATCGTGATAGACGGGCAAATCCCTGGCGCTCGTGGGCGGCTGTGAAATATGTAAACGCCTTCCACCCGGCAAAAATAACGAGAGCAAGATGGCTTCACCGATGTTTTTGCGTCGGATGGCCCGCACCGGATAAACCACACAAGGATCCAATTTGATATCCGCCACCGTCGGCAGTGATTCAACAGCATTAGAGACGAGATGCACCCCACTAGGATCGAGTCCGGCCGACACCAATATGTGCGCGTCTCGGGAATTGATCACGGCATAATGACAATTTCGGGGATAGGCTTCCCGGCTATAGACCTGCGGCCGTCCGTCCTCGGCAAAATCATGAATTTGCAATAACAGCCCTGAGCCCGAGATCTGCAGCAGTTCAATACATTTGATCAGACACCGGTTTTTAGCCAGGGTTGGGTTGTGGATGTGCAACACGTCACATCCACCCGGCCATTTTTTCAGAATCGACTGTAAAATTCGGTCGACCATGGCTTCCGGGGTGAGAGATGGTTTGTCTGGGCGGTCGTATCC